>Ga0335081_10021101_pt1 | contig 10542 bp, 7 predicted proteins | sample Lox_Sample_35_FD_206713 | JGI IMG/M metagenome (GOLD analysis project Ga0335081, IMG submission 206713) | Soil microbial communities from Loxahatchee National Wildlife Refuge, Florida, United States - Lox_Sample_3.5 | ecosystem: Environmental > Terrestrial > Soil > Wetlands | place: USA: Florida...
CGCCGAACTCATGACCACCGGATCGTCAATGGTCTTACGGATGACTCCAACGTAGGAACCGTATGTGACAAACGACGAGCCCAAAAGTCGCCATTCAAAGAAGAAATCGTCAACGCCATCCCCGTTGATGTCGATCGGCAAATTGCCGCCTAAGGTCATGCGTAGATTCGCAGGAGTGTAGACAATCTTCGCTTCCGCGGATGGAGCGGCGGCGAGCATGGCAACGCCAGCGGCGCTGGCGGCCGCGACGTAGGCCGCGAGGCGTTTATCCAGTTTGGCATTGACGGGAGACGCGGAGCGCAGAGTGCGAATCTTCGGCTCAGACACGGAGTCCTCCATTTGAAAGCCGAGCTTAAGAGCTGCTTGGAACGAAGCTCATCGACGGAAACAGCTAAAAGGGGGAGTGGTTTTCTGTTACTACTTCGGAGGGCAATTCTACCATCTGGTGCGAGTACCTGACAGTAAACCTTTCAGACTCACGAATGGAGGGCGAAGGGAAATGCGGCATGGCCCAATCTAACGAAAACGGAAACTTGGACTGACGAAACGTTCAACCCTTTCTACCTCTGCGGTGTGGCCCACACCCGCCCCTGACCGGCAACCGGAATGGTAAGCAGGCGCCCGGTCTGGCGCATGGCGCGCCAGTCGTATTCATACGCAGTGCCGCACACCGAGCACATCTGATAGTGACGGCCATTTGCATCGACTCGCGGCCATGAGAAATGATGCGAGCATCCCCGCTTCACCAGTTTTTTCAGAAAGTTCATATCGCCCTCACCGGATTGCGGCTCTTCCAATGATCGAGCCAGCGGTAGAAGAAAAGTTTGGGCCGACCTGCCAGCAGGTCGCGAACCGCCGGCAATAACACGGCGGGAATTTCCGATTTATAGAGGAAGGTGTCGACGCCGCGCAGCTTCTTCCGCGGCAGTGGCCCGTACGCCGACAGTAGCAAAACCGGCACATACGGCTTCAGTCGCTTCATCATGGCTCCGACTACGTTTCCGCTCACACCCGGGGTCTGATAGTCGAGGACTACAGCATTCACGGATTGGCCGTTGAACAGCTGCATGCCCTCTTCCCAGCCGGACGCCGCAAGCACGTTGAACCCTTCGCGCTCCAGCACGAGTTTCAACTCAATCAATTCTTTCCAGTTGCCGTCGATGCAAAGGATGGTCGCTCCGGTGTGCAGCATAAAAACAAACCCCTTCGGCCAGAGCGGTTGTTAAATTCGGGTTCGACGAAGCGCCAAGCGGGTAGATCGCCTGATGGATGATCATCGAAGTGGCGCGCAAGCTGATTTCACTACGGATTCCCAATTGCTGCAAATTACGAACGGTCACGTTTTGACACAGTTACTGAGGTTGGAATGACAAGTTCATTTGGCTGGATATGGCTCTTTTACGGAAACAATGCGGTCGCCTGCCACGTCGTGCAGCTGCTGCGTGACTCCCGAGGGCCAGAGGATCTCTACTAAATCCGCGGACGCACTTGCGCCCAGCCCGAAGTGCACCGGCCCTGCACTCGATGAAGCGTAACCGACGGAGGTCGTCATGTGGTTGTACTGCGCGCCCGACTTGGTCACGACCTTGATGCGCGTGCCGATGCCGTCGCGATTGCTCTTGCTTCCCTGCAGTTTGAATTCGATCCAATGATGGTTGCCGGGGCTCTGGTTCATCCAGATTTCCGCGGGAGCGCTGATCGCGCTGACGACGACATCCAGTCGGCCGTCACCCTTCAGGTCACCCATTGCCGACCCACGATGCCGCGACGGAGGATTCGCCGTAAATCCCGCTTCCGCAGTAAGTGCCGCAAACTTCATTCCTCCAAGATTGCGAAACACCGTATTCGGCTGCGCAACGAGAAGGTTTTCTGAAGACAGCAGAGACTGCACGTGTCCGCGGGAAACGAAAATATCTTTCCATCCGTCGTTGTCGAAGTCGGCGATCATGGGGGAGTACCCTGCCATGGGCAGCGTCAGTTTCGTCATCCCGCTTTCGCGCGTCACTTCTGTGAAACCTCCCTTCCCCGTATTGCGGTAGACCGGAAAAGTCTCGCCATCTAACGCTGCAATCACAATGTCCGGATAGCCGTCATTGTCGAGGTCGCGAAAATCAACCCCCATGCCTGAGATGTAAGTACCGTCCTCACGCAGCGCCAGGTTTTCGTCGAATGCCACCTCTTCGAACTTTCCTCCACCTTTGTTGCGGAAGAACGAGTTCATGAGTTTGTCGTTGGGGATGATCAAATCCATCTTCCCCGACAATTCAGAATCGGCCGCCGCTACGCCCATGCCTTTTCCGGGATGCGCCCGAAAGCCTGCCTGCACCGAAGCATCGCGAAAAGTTCCATCGCCATTGTTGATAAACAGCTGGTTGGGAGTCGCCTTATAAAACTTGGGATGGCAGTAGTCCCGGTGCCCGTAGCCTTCGCAATCCGGCTCATGCTTCGCGTCCCACTTCAGATAATTGACCACGATCAGGTCGAGAAACCCGTCGTTGTTGACATCCATCCACACACCGCCGACGGCCCAAAGCGCTCCGTACTCGCGGTCCGGCTTGTTGAGACCAACCCGTTCGCTGACGTCGGTAAACGTTCCGTCGCCATTGTTGTGATACAGCGTGTTGCGATACACGCCTGCCACGAAGATGTCTTCAAAGCCGTCGTTGTCATAGTCGGCGATGGCTACACCAACGTCGTATCCCGTTCCGGCGAGCCCGGCTTTTTCCGTAACGTCAGTGAAGTGCCCGCGGCCGTCGTTGCGAAACAGCCGATTGGAATACTTGGGCGAATCTTTTTTCAGCGTGGTGATGTTGGCGCCGTTGGTGAAGAAAATGTCGAGGAACCCGTCATTGTTGTAGTCGAAGACGGCAACTCCGCCCGCCATCGTTTCCGGCGCATGCCGCTCCGGCGTCTCGTCACTGTCGAGGGTGAAGTCGATTCCCTGGTAACTGAAGCGAATGGGGCTGTCGATCGAGGACGCGGTGCGGTCGTCATTCTTCGGCGGCTTTTCCGCGGACGATTGCGGACGAGCAGGAAGATCCCCTGAAGAGAGGGCTACCACCAGCAAGACAGACAGCAACCTTGAAAACCAGATTCGTTTCGGCACCTTCAGAAATGGTAATCGCACGTCTCCATCTTACAAGGCGAATGCCGCTACAATTGCTCGGGGAGATGAAATCCATGTGCCGTTTGCCCGTTCGATTTTTTGCCGCGGTAATCCTGCTGGCGCTCGCGATTCCAATCGTAGCCGCCGCGCAGAACAAGGGATCGAATGCAACCAAGGCTGCGACGTCCGACATCCCAAAATGCTCCGACCCACTCTCCACCGTCGCCGTCCCTAACGCGCCGCACGGACTCTTCGTCATCCTCTTCCCGGGGGCACGAATCAACGAGCAGACCAGGATTCTTTTGCATAATCCTGCCGTCTGCGGAGCTAATTTCTACGTCGTCTGGAAAGAAGTCGACCGCGGACCTTCCGCCAATCCTCGATATGACTGGTCTTCCATCGAGCACCAGATTGCACCTTGGATCGCCGCCAAGAAGCGGGTGAACTTCATCATCTGGGCCACGACATATCAGAAGGGCGACAGCGCTACACCCGAATATGTCTTTGCCAAAGTGCCCAGCGTGACCTGTCCTGCCTTTGGGCACGTACCGGTGTTCTGGAATCCGGATTTCATGCACAGCTATCAGGATTTCATGCGCGCCACGGTCGACAAGTGGGGAAAGAATCCGTCGGTTGGCTACATCCGCTTCGGACTGGGCGCGGGCGGCGAAATCTTCCCAGCCTGCATGCACTTCATGCGCGACCAGGGATTCTCTGACAACACCTGGCAGAAATACATCTTCGACATGCTCGATTTCCAGAAGTCGCTAAACTCGCCCAAGCAGTTAGCCGTTGGATTGAACGCCTACGGCGATCCCCCGCATCTGGAATTTGCAGCCGCGGTCGCCGCGCGCGCCGTGCAGGATGGAATTGCGATCGGGAATCAGGGCCTCACCGCCGACGATCCTCGCAACGATGCCTCTGGCAAGCCATGCATGGCCAACTGGTGCAAAATCTTCCGCGAGCATCGCGGCAAAGTTCCGCTCGTGCTGCAGACGGGACATCCCACTGAACCCGATCGCCACGGCGAAATCGGGTCGCTCGTCGACATGTTGCCTTTCGCGGTCGAACAGAAAGTACAGATTTTCGAACTGTATCCGCAGGACTGGCTGGTGTCCTACGATCCCTACACGCCAGGGTACCCGGCGCATCATCAGGAGTATCAGAAGGTGATCGAAGATGCGGCGAGAGTGCTGGGAGGGAACTAAGCGCGTTCTAATTTCATAAGGGCGGCGAGCGAAAAGCGTCTCGCTCGCCCTAGAACGATGTATGCAACCTCCGTGTGATGCAAATTACTTCCAATCAAGGCACTGTGCGGTAGTACACAGTGGGCACGTCGGTCCCGCCATGGCTACCCCCCAGAGAGAATATGTAGCTCCCGGAGGTTGCACCGGCGTTACGCGAGACATTAATAGGCAGTTGCGGAATGGCGCCGATATTCCAAGTAATATTTCCTCCGTTGACGACACCGCCTTGGAATACGCAGGGCCAGTCATTGCCGTGGCCGGTTTGGTCTCCTGCAATGAGCGTGATGCCACTTTTGTAGACAACGGCTTGAGCAGAGTCCGTGGTGGAAGTTCCGCTGATCGTTAGTCCATTTGCGGGATTCCAGGCAGAAATTGAACCATCGCTATTAGGCGTTGCGTAAACTACCTGACTAAGAGCGCCTTCAGCGGACTCTCCGCCTGACACGTAGATCGACCCGTTGTACGCTACGGGACAAGTCTTGTATAGTCCAGTCCCGGTTGTTGTGATGTCGGTCGTCTGCGTCCAACCTCCAACCGTGCCATTCGAAGCATCTAATTTGGCGAAGTAGACATGCTGCTGAACATATTGTTTTCTCCAAACATAATTGTCCCCAATAGGATCGGTCGAGCCACCGATGACGTAAATGTAACCGTTGAGCACAACCGTGCCATGTAGTTGCAGTCCTGGCGACACTGGCAGTGAAGTCGTCTTTGTCCATGATGGACCGAGACTTCCGTCGGCCGCACTGATCGGAGTGAACCAGACCATATTGGTGGTATTCCCGTAGGTTGGATCTGTCTTTGAGTCGAAGTACACGCCGCCGACGGTGTACAAGTATCCGTTGCTCGTTACGCCGCAAAGGTCACGCGAGAGTCCAACGACCTCCGTAGTACTAAGAGGATCCTTCCAGAGAGAACTGTGATACCAGGTTCCTGGTGTGCCGCTCGCCACACCGCTAACTCGTTTGTGGAGAATTTGGTTCTGAAACCCAAGTTGTGTGCCCGTAGTCGTATTGTTGTATCCCCCGATGACGTACATGACGTCCCCTACATTAGTTGAGGCCACCGCCGCACCAAAGGTTTCGATAGGGTTGGTGAGAGGAACACCGGAGGTGTTCCACCCGGCAGTGGCAGGGCATCTTGTATCTCCCGCCCAGGCGACGCCGTCCGGAAATACCATTAGTACCGCCAACAACATAGCGAATGTCATGCGAGAGGCGCTGAATACGGAACGAATGATGCTTCTTGCGAACATAGAATCCTCCTAGTCAGGGTGATGGGTTGAACTGAGAGAGCGGCCACTGGGGGCGCGGCCGGGACAAGTATGTGGTCGAGACTAGGCTTGTTCGCTTCGGCGTGTCTTTCAAGAAATTGATGTTCTATCAACGGATTGATGTAATCCGTGAGCTCGTCGATATTCGCTGGGAGTCATACCGATCACGCGCTTGAAGACGGCCGACATGTGGGCCTGACTGCTGAAACCAGCATCGAGCGCCATATCTGCAAGAGAGGCAGTATTCTTGCTTCGCTGCGCGAGTTGTTGGGCTACCGATTCCACGCGCAGCTTGCGCATGTATTCTCCAATGGTCATGCCGTAGGCACGGCGAAACTCCCGTGCCACGTGCGATGGGTGCGCGCCAGCAACCTGAGCAAGTTGGTTCAACGAGAACGGCTCGCGGAAAGAATCGTGAAGCAGTCCTCTTATTTGGCGCAGCCATAATGGCGCACTGCGGCCTTTGTGAGACTCTTGTCGCATCCACCGGCCCAGTAACTCCATGAAGGAGCCTTCCACAATCAAGTCGGAAAGCGTGTCCGGTCTTCGGAATTCGCGATATATCCTGAGCGCCAGCCCGGTAAATAAACCAGCGGGAGCTACTCTTGGTTTCTCTGATTCCGAACTCAACATATCGAGTCGATTACTAACCCATGCCGGATCGGTGGCGATGACGAAAAGTTTGGCACCTTGTGAACCGAAAACATTGGAATGCACCTCACCGGCCGGGACATAAACCAGACTCTTCGGCGTGAGCTGAGTTTCGGTTGCACGCATGTTGAGGGAGCAAGAACCATTGAACGTAAAGACTACCCACGTGCTGTCATGGTAATGGCGTTCCCGCAAGGCTCCGGCGTGGTAGTGCGCCTGTTTGCAATCGATGCTGGCATTCGAGAACTGAAGCTGGGCGTGCATGGGTTAGCGGTGGTTGGGGAGAGAGTCTAGCTGACCCAGCAACGCGCGGCAACTTTTTTTGGCTATCTCGAACTCCGCTCTGAAGTCTTGGCGGAGGGCTGCAACTTAGGTGGTTCAATAGTGGACCAATTGGCATGACTTTAGCGGCTTGGTTGGAGTGCTAAGTTAGGAAATCGAGGAATCAGTCGTTTGGAGCTGCTTTATGAGATGGTATTCAGTCAAGATGACGGCGAAGTTATCATGCACCGGAAATGGTGCATCGCCCGGCGAACGCTATAGTTCTTATAAGACTTAGGCCGTTCGACCACGGTGGAAAATAATCGCCGCAAGCAGCTTAGAATCAATGAGTTACAGCGAGCAATTAAATCGATTTATCTACTCGATGGAAGCTGGCGGATTGTCCGCCAGACCCAGGCTTCACTCCTGAACTCCGAGAGGCTCTATCGCAGCGCAAGCCTCCGCAAGGCGCATCGCAAGAGAGGACCGGCTCCGATGACTCTCTTCTCGTATCGGCAAAGTGGAATAGCACTCCGTTTAGACCCAATTCAAACTTTTCGCCGCCAAGTCGACGATTTCTTTCCCGATCATCAGTGATGCTGTTGCCGCCGGTGAGGGAACGTTCAGCACATGCAGCACTTGTCCTGACACGACGAATTGGAAATCGTCGACGAGCGAACCATCTGGTTTCAGTCCCTGCGCTCGTACGCCCGAGCCTCCCGGCACGAGATCGCCTTCGCAGATCTCCGGCAGCAATCGTCGTAGAGCGTGCACGAATGCCGATTTCGACAGCGACCGGTACCATTCCCCGCAGGCATTCCGCCAATGTTGCTGAGCCATTCGCCAAACGCCGGAAAAGCCCAGGGCTTCGGTCATGTCGTTCAGTTCCACATCGGTGAGCCGGTATCCCTCGCGCGCAAACGCCAGAACAGCGTTGGGGCCGGCATCGACTTTTCCAGTGATGCGTCGGGTGAAGTGCACACCCAGAAACGGAAATCGCGGATCGGGCACGGGATAGATTAGTGCTCGAACCAATCCCGCCCGCTCCGGCTTCAGGTCGTAGTATTCGCCGCGAAACGGAACAATCATCACCCGCGGATCGTCCCCAGCCATACGCGCAATGCGGTCGCTGTGGAGACCGGCACAGTTGATCAGCGACTTTGTCGCGAACGCGGCGCGCGGCGTTTCCACGACAATCTCGTCCCTTGCGCGTTTGATCGCCGTGGCGCGAGCCGAGGTCAGGATTGTTCCTCCGCGGGCGGAAATCAGCTCCGCATATTTTTCGCAGACCTTCGCGTAGTCGGTCACACCCGTCGAGGGCACTAAGAGAGCGTGCAATCCGCTGGCGTGGGGCTCGATCTCGCGCAGTTCCTCGGGACCGATCAGACGCAGCCCGGTCAATCCGTTGACCTCGCCGCGTTGCCGCAACTGTTCGAGCCGCGGGAGTTCATCCGAGTGCGTGGCGACGATCACCTTGCCGCATACGTCGTGGGCTACAGCGTGCTCGCGGCAAAATGCCACCATCGCCGCTGCACCGGACACGCACAGACGAGCCTTCAGCGACCCCGGTTTGTAGTACACACCCGAATGGATGACGCCACTGTTGTGCCCGCTCTGATGGCGGGCAACGCCGTCTTCTTTCTCCAGCAACAGCAAGCGCAGGTCCGGGAAGCGGCGGCTGATCTCGAGGGCGACGCCAAGCCCGACTACTCCTCCCCCGATGATGATGACGCTATAGCGAGAATCGGCCATTTGATGGGACTCGTCCGCGCAGTTGTCCGCGGGATGAGCGTTGCGAAGTCAGCACAAGTGACCTGTTAGTTTACGACTAACGTGACCTGGGCGCTGTGTGCCCCGTTCGTGGCAATTCCGGGGGACGTCCCCGTGACTGTAATTTGATATGTACCCGGAAGCGTGCCCTGATGACCACCTCCGCCGCCACCACCGCCTCCGGAACTGACACCACTGCAGGCCGGCAACATGAGCAGCGTTCCCAACATTAATCCAAGCGCCATCCAGACTGCTCTCTTGCGCGCTTGCACTGTCCCACCTGAACGCCAGAGCAGGAGCATTCCCGGAGACAATAGAAAAAACGCCACGTACCAACCCCTACTTCCGTTCACAGCAGCAACGGTGGATGCTGTGGTCGAGATCGTCATCACTACGTTGACAGGTGAGTTGCCCGGCGTCACCGGCGCGGAAGGAGCGAAGGTGCACTGGCTCAGGCTGGGCAATCCGCTGCACGCGAGCGTAACCGCTCCGTTGAAAGAAGAACCAACGGGCTGGACGGTCAGGTTGTAAGGTCCACTCGTCTGTCCCGGACTCACCGTCTGGCTCGACGTTGTGGAAATCACTTCGAAGTCCTGCCCCACTGTTATCGCAATCGAGAATTTGTGGGTGGGCGCGCCCGTGGTGTCTTGCGTGTTGATGCTGACGTTGTACGCACCGGCCGCAGCATTGTTGGGGACGTTGATCGTTGCCGTCACACTCGCGGTTCCGCCGATCCCAAGGGTGATCGGATTCGCAGGCGAGAGCAGGCACACTGCGCTGGGGATGGCGCTGATATCACAAGTTGCGTTGATCTTGCCACTATAGGAACTGGTCGAGGTCAGGGTTAAGTTCGCGGTCCCCTGCCCACCCGGAGCCATGGTCAGCGCTTGCGTGCCTGCAATGGAATAGTCCCCGACATTGAATGGGACAGCGACCGAATTTGTGAGCGCACCGGACGTGCCTGTAACAGTGATCGAATACGAACCCACAGTGAAGCTGGTGCCGTTGATCGTCAAAGTTGCAGTCGCGGGATACGAACTCACCGATGTCGGGCTCACACCGCAACTTCCCGCTCCGTAAGTATTCGAGCAACTGAGCGCCACCGTGCCATTGAATCCGTCCTGGGCCGTGATGGAGATCGGACCATTGATGCCCGTGCTTCCCGCGTTTACCTCAGGAAACGATGTCGGTTCTGTGAGGGTGAAATTGGGATTCGACGTAACCACCAGAGTGAACGAAGTGGTGATGGTTGCTGGCGCCCCATTGGTGGTCGCCTGCAACGTCACGGTATAACTTCCGGCGGAAGCGGTGGAAGGTACAGCAACGCTAGCCGTCATGTTCACCGGAGCGGATGCCGTGGGATAAACCGTCGCGGCCGGGGTCAAATTGCAACTCGCGCCGCTGATAGTCGCTACCGTGCACGAAATCGTGACTGCCTGGTTGAATGAGCCTGCCGCCGTGACCTGAAAGCTTACTGCCGGCGATGTTGCACCGTGGGCAACCGTCACACTGGAGGGGGATGGTGCAGTCATCCCGAAATTCACGACATGCAGAGTAATCGGCACCGCATGAGTCACATGGTTCGAGTCACTTCCCGCCCCTTGCAGGTTAAATGCGTAATCGCCGACCGCCCCTGCGGCGGTCAGAGTAAATGGCGTGTTCTTTACCGGAGTCAGGGAGGAAGGTGTTGCCGAACACGTGCTCGGAGGCGCAGTCGTGCCCGCAACACACGAGAGGGTCACGGAACTGGCGTAGCCGTTCACGGCCGTGGCAGATCCGGAAAAGGTCGCTGTCTGGCCGGCAAAAATCGTCTGCGTCGCAGTCGGAACGGAAATCTGAAAGTCCGGTGTCACGATGAGGTTGTATTGCCAGATGCCACGCCCGTAGGTCGAGGCTCGGAGCAATTTCTGGCCACCGGAATTGAACAAGCCGAGCCCGGTCACGGCAACGTTCGGTAGAAATCCATACTGATTGCTGCTGGGAGCAGGACCAAGTTCGGTCCAACTCGCTGCACTCGTGGTGCTGGCAAAGACCCCGACATCGGACCCTGCATAGATCACGCCCGCGGAACCGTCGACCAGCACAGTGTTGACGGGGGAGTCCGGGAGATTTCCCGTGAAGTCGACCCAGGAAACTCCTGCGTTCGTAGTTTTCCAGACGTGCCCGACGCCTCCGGTGAATCCCATTACGGTGACATAGGCAGTTTTTCCGGAGGCATCTGAGGGATCGAGCGC
>Ga0335081_10021102_pt1 | contig 10542 bp, 6 predicted proteins | sample Lox_Sample_35_FD_206713 | JGI IMG/M metagenome (GOLD analysis project Ga0335081, IMG submission 206713) | Soil microbial communities from Loxahatchee National Wildlife Refuge, Florida, United States - Lox_Sample_3.5 | ecosystem: Environmental > Terrestrial > Soil > Wetlands | place: USA: Florida...
TGCAGATTGAGCCCGCCCTGGTAGAGGCCGCCAAAGGCATCGTAGTTGTCCATGCGGAGCGGCAGGCCATCGTCCCAGTCCGATTCATTGATGGGGGCCGCGCCCACCAGCGTCAGAACGCCGGTGGTCTCCAGGCTCATGTAATAGGTCTGGCCGCTCACGAGCCGAAGCGGATGATCGAGGGTCAGGACGTGCGCCTGGCCGCGCGGGTCGGCCTCCGGAGCAGAGAAATCCGAGGTGAGGGAGGCGGCCGCCAGATATTGGTCCGGCGTGGCATCCGGCTGGAGGGCAAGGTCCAGCGTGAGCATCTGGGGGGAGGCAGGATCCGAATCCGGCTCCCAACCCGGCGGGACGGGATTTGACGTGATGGTCTGGGCGGAGGCCGGAGCGGGGGGAACAGAAGAGGCTGCGCCCGCAGGTGTCAATGCTTCGACATGTGGAAAATATACCTCGCTCAATGTGCCGCTGGCATTTGCTGTAAACGGAAAGATGTCCGCGGAGGCGGCCTGGATCAGGCTGCCGGAAGGAAACGGCAGGGGCTGTTGATACACCGCCCCGTCCGGGGTGGCGATGTGCAGGTTGATCGGACCCGGCACGTTTTGATAGATCCAGGTCGTGGCCGCGACGCGGGTCACCGGCCTGGTGTAGATCCGCGTAAAGGCATAGGCCCAGGCCAGGGTCAGGATCAGGACCGTGCTGCCGATCACGGCAGACGATAGGCGATAGATCAGCCTCCACGAACGAAGGCCCGTCTTCTGCCCCTGATCCCATAAGAAAACCACAAACCAACCTGCCATCATGCACAGCAGGGGGTAGATCGGCAGCTGATAACGCATGGTCGGGTTGAACGCCGTGGATTGCCACGTGAAGAAGATCGCCGTCCAGCCCCACAGCAAAAGATGACGGAGTTCACCCTTGATGATCCGCCACAGCATCATCGCGAAGCCAATCCACGCCAGGATGCCCAGCGGCAGGCCGAGCCCCCAGGTTGTCAGGTTATCGAATGAGAACAGGTGCGAACGCCGCGCCCACTGCAATGCAAAGGGTACATCCACATCGCCGCTGGATTGACCGATCAATTCCTTGATGTTGGCAATCCAAGCAGGGTTCACGCCGAGCCCATGAAAAGCATACGGCATGAACACGCGGAAGGAAATGATCGAGGCGATCCCGCCAGCAATCAGATAAAGCAGGATGTTCAACCAGCGATCGGGATTATCTTTTGAATCCTTTTTTTCAAAATACCGGACGAGGAACGCGCCCGGCAACACGATCGCCAGTGGAGCCGCATCCAGCTTGGACGCCGTAGCCATCCCATACGATACGCCAAAGGCCAGGCTGAGCAGAAAGAGCGGGCTCCTGATAAGACGCAGGACGTAAACGGCAATGGGGGATTTGGAATTCAGAGTCGAACCCGATTCCAGGGTCACGATTTCCGACTCTCTGAGAACAATCTCAACGGCAAAATAGATCGTCAGGTACATGAACATGACGCCGAAGGTATCCACCGTGAAAAAATGGGATTGCTGGATCTGCATCACGGCCAGGGCGGAAAAGGCCGAGGCCAGTAAAGCGACACGCCGGTTATACAAACGCGCTGCGATAATATAAAGCAGCAGGATGGTCAACAGATCACTCAACGCGGAAACCTGCCGGCCAACCAGATTGACTTGATCGTACCCGGTCTGCCCTGTCCATTCGGCGATATAACGCGTGACCACCGTCGGCAGATCGCCGTAGACGAAGAAACTGTAACCGCGATTCTGCGGATTCAATGGCGAGCAATAGGTATCGAAATATCCGCCCCACTGGCTGCAGTCCGGTATCACGCCGGGAAACGCCTGACGCCACTGTTGATTCGCGGCAGTCGGGGGCGGACCCAATTGATCCTGTGACGTGCCCACCGGCTCCAGGGCGCTTTCCACCATCGTGTAAAAGCGATCATCGGGATGCAGGTGCTGGTTCTGATCCCAGTTCAAACCGATCACGCGAAAATAGGTCCCGATCCCCAGGACCAGGATCAGGAGAAAGTCGTAGAGCCAGGTGCGCTTTTCGTCAGATGTCATAGGTCGTAATTTATCATCCAAGCCTTAATCTGTACTGAGAGATGATGATCGCTGCGGAGCGGACTGCTTTTTCCAGGTCCGGTTCATGGCGCGGGCACAAAGTAGATCCAGAAATCCTTGCCGGGAACGGGCGAGTGATGCAAACTCAACATTCCCTGCGGATACAACTGCTTAAGAATATCGAGCGACTTTTCATCGTTGGTGGTTGGATCCTGCAGATCGGCCTTCACCATGAACAATTTTGTGCCCGGCACCGAGGTTGTGGAGGCCAGTTCATCGGGGAACACGGCAAAATCCCGGTTCGGGATCCCCGCCCAGACTCCCGGCAGGCGCGTGTCCACCCAGTAGGGAAACGGCACGATCCAGACCGTATCCGTCTCGCCGTAGATCAGACCGAACTCTTTGATCACTTCGCCCATTTCCGACGAATTCCAGGCCCCGATCCGGAATTGCTGATCGAATTGATTGAAGACCAGGTCATAACTCTGGCGGGCAGACCCGAACAAGAGCAGGGCGGTCAAAAGCCAGGCCATGGCCCTGCGCTTCCGATCGGACCCGATGGCGGTCATCAAACCATCGAGCGCCAGCGCGCACAGGATAAAAACCACCATGTATGCCCCGCCGGCGCGATTCAGTTCAGGGTTCTCATTGGGGAAGGCCAGGGAAAGTGTGGAGGATAATTGAAACAGGGGGATCGAGACCAGCAGGAACAGATCGAGCCAGTGGCGCTTTTGGAGATAACGCCCAAGCACCAGCACAACGCCGATCAGGAACAGGGCCCCCGTCACAATATCCAGCGCGGGACGATGCGGGATCGAGTTGACCCAGACGGCCCCGTCGTCCCAGTTGAACATCAGGAGGGCGTTCCAGACATTGGAGGCCAGGACCTGATACCATGGTCCCGGCAGAGGCTGGGCGGTCGTGCCGACCCGGGACAGCGTGCGCAGCATGAACAGGCCGGGGTTCTCCTGGGCGTAGCGCAAGAGCGGCAGAAAGATATACAGGGAGACGATCCCAACGATGAAGAACCATATCCAGGCGTCACGCCGCGCACCCCTGGATTGTGCATGCAGCGCAAAAAGAATGATCCCCGCCAGTACCACGACGGGCATCACGCGGAAGGGTGTGTAGCCGTGCAGGCCGATCCCCAGGAAGATGCCCGACAGAATGAAATCGTTGCGGTTGCGTGTCCGTAAGCCTCGGACCAGATAATAGAAAGTGGGCGCGGCGAACAACGGGTACAGTGGATAGCGCAAACCGATGCGGGAGATCACGTTGGGCCAGTACGCCACGCCTGTGAAAACCAATGCCAGCAGTCCCACCCGTGAGCCGCCGATCTCCTTGCCGAGCAGGTACACATAGGGCAGTGTTAATAGCCCAAATCCGATGGTGTCGATCTTCAGGGTCAGGAACGACAAACCGGTGCCGAAGATCCAATTCATCAGCACGGTCCAATAGAACTGGATGGCTTCGCGCCCGGTGTTGCGGGGGAAGAAGATATGGGTTTGGCCCTGGGTCACATCGTAGACATCGAGGAGCTTCTCGGCGTGATCGCTGAACGGCTCGGCGGGCGTCTGCTGGATGTGATAGACACGGAAGAAGACGATCACGAGACTGAACGCCAGGATCAGGAACGTCCAGCGCGAGATGCGGATCTGCCAATCGGGCCGCGCTAGAAATTCACGGAGGCGCCGCCCGATCGAGGGTGTGCTGGGATCGACCAGCCACAACGACGAGATCAGCAGGGCCAGGGCAATGGCCCAGAGCGTCAAATTGAACGGTGTAAATAAATTGCCTGCGAAGAACAGGAAAGCCAGCGCTGCAAACGGGATCGAGAGCCAGAACGCGAGGCGCCCGAACGTCCCCGGATCGCTGCCGGAAGAAGATTCCCCCAGCGGTGACAGACGCCATTCGCCGCGCAGGATCGCCCACAACAGGAACGCGAGTGCCAACAGATAAAGAGCAACCCCGCTCAGCGCGGCGGGATCGGGCGTGGGATGAGGCGGTTCGAACGTCCACTGGGCGAGCAGGGCCAGCCCCACACAGAGCAATGACAGCCAGGGAAAAGGAGCGGCGGGCGCACGCTTCAGGGGGGGCGGCTGGACGGCTTGGGCCCCGACCAACTCCGGCACAGTCGGTTCGGCTGCGCTCTCAGCGGGATGTGCTAGCGGAATCTCGATCTTGGACCTGCGCCCCAATGAAAGTCTGGATTTGAGATAATCGAGCACAGAGGGTTCTTTGGGTTCGTCATCGCTCATTGAGAATTTCCCTTGCAACCATGATGTTGGCCGCGTCGCAGCGCGCGGTCCGCCGCGCCCTCATCGTTTTCTGGCGATGTAAAACGTGTAGGTTCCATCGTCGGATGGCGCGGTCGAAGCATAGCGGCGCGCAAATTTCTCGGTCAGCCACAGATTCCATCTGGTCGGTGAGAGGATCCAGCGTCCGGTCAGCACGTGGGCCACGACCGACGGGACGCCAAAATAATGCCCCCATTCTAACACGCGCAACGCGGACGGCGAAAAATAATGCCACCAGCGCACAAGGTCAAAGCCGGCGTTCTGCAGTCGCTTTTCCCAGACATCCGGCATGTCGGCGTGAACCGTGCGCGTCACTTTTCTGAACCATTCGGTATACCCGCTGCCGAGCACGTGCGAGATCGAAAGGCCGGTCAGATAGCGGGCGTTCGGCACACAGAAATAGAACGGCGCACCCGGCTGTAACACGCGCGCCGTATCGGCCAGCACCGCCTCCACATGCGGAATATGCTCGAGCACCGAATTGCTGAACCCGCTCGCAAAATAATTGCCCGGGAAGGGCGCCAGCGCACCGTCGGCTTCCACCAGGCCGCGATAGGCACCATGCGTCTTGGCTTCGTGAATCGGTCCATGCCATGGATCGAGTCCGGCATCGATCTTTTGATCGAAGGTCAACGAAGCGAAATGCCCGTCGCCGCAGCCCACGTCGTAGACCGGCGCGGGCAGCGGCAGGCCCTGATAGAACGATGATTCCACCGACCGCAGGAGCGCGCGGAAATAGGGCAGGTCGCGCATGTGCAGGAAAAGGAAATCCTTCATAGCCATGGGTTGACGCTTATTTTTTCATCAGCCTTTCGAATAATTTTTCGTATTCCGCCGCGACCGTTTCGGGATTGTACATGTCCTTGATGGCCTGGATGTCGCCGCGGAACCGATCCGGCTCCTGCAGGACCTCGAGAACCGACTCCGCCAGAGAATCTGCATCGCCGATCGTGGATTGGCGTCCCATCCCGTGCAGCTGCACAGGCATTCGCACGCCGGGCAGGGCGGAGGGCACACACGGCACGCCGCTCATCATCGCTTCGATCTGAACGAGACCAAAAGCCTCGGTCGAATTGAGCGACGGCACCACCAGCACATCCAGGTTGGGATAGAACGCCGCCATCTCGAGCGGATTGAGATTGCCGAGAAAACTCCAGTGGCCCGCCTGCTCGTATTCCTGAATGCGCGGCCTCAGGCGGTCAAAGTAAGCCTGCTCGCCCATCACGTTCTGGTATTGTCCGGCGAACAGAACCTGGGCGTTCGGATATTTCTTTAAGATGCCAGGCAGCGCCTCGAGCAGGACCTCGACTCCCTTTTCGGCCGCGAAGCGGGCCGCCATGCCGATGACCGGTCTGCGCTCGGAGCACTGATGCGAGTTCGCAAAGGATTGGATCGCCTGCTCCTCGGTGCCGGGCAGTTCGACCGGCGGCAGGATCGTCTGCAGTTTGAATTTGTAGCGCGCAAGATAGGAGGAATGATCGGCGTAGTCCTGGGTATAGGTCACGATCTGATTCGAGAGAAGCGCGGCCATGTTGTTCTGCCACCTGACCACCAGGTTGACAAGACGGTTGAACAATCCGGGCGGCAAAAGCAGGTCGCAGTGATAGGTGAGCACCGCCGGCTTGCCGAACAGCCGTCCGCGGAACGCCACGCCGGGCGCATCGAACTGTGGAAGGTGCAATTGCACGACATCGTGATCCGCAACCAGTTTGGTCGCCGCCCAGCCAAAGGTCGGCGCGATGACGCCCTTGCTCAGTCGGAACATCACCGGCACCCGGATGATCTTCACGCCATCCAAATTCTCTTCGCGCGGCAGGGATGGATCATATTGGGTGGTCATGACCGTCACCTGATGCCCGCGCCGCACAAAGGCGCGCGCCAGCCGTTCGGCGTAGATGGTCAGGCCGGAGGTGTGCGGGCGATAATAGGTGAGGACGGTCAGGATTTTCATAAAGCGCAAGGATTATACCCTACTGAATATGGAGAACCGGGTGTTCTGCCGGGGGCCGCCCCGTAACTTTGTGAATTAAAAGTGTTCATTAATGTGAACTTGGAATTCAAATCTTTTTCTATAAAAGGAGAAAAACCATATGCCTGCAAAGAAATCAGCACCTGCCAAGGCCCCAGCCAGCGCCTCCCGATCCAGCTCGAACGATGCCTGGAAATGGGTCTACGTCGTTGGCGTCGTGGTGGCCAGCCTGGCCGCCGCGTTCAAATTCACAGCCGCAGACCCGTACTTGGGATGGGTTCTGATGATCGTCGGCGTCCTCGTGGGACTCTTCTACTTTGATTCCGCCGATCTGATGAATTTCGGCATTCGCTACTTGGCCTTGGGCCTGGCGAAGGCCGGGTTGGACGGTTTCCTGGCGCCTACCGTACCTGTCGTTGGGCCCTTCATCACGGGCTTTTTCACCGGCTTCTTCAATTTCCTTGGGCCGGTTGTCCTGGCGATGGTCGTCATGTTCTTCTGGAAGAAATATTTCGGCAGATGATGTAGGCCGTTTCGGTGCACAAACGACCGCCTGTGTTTCGGCGGTCGTTTGTTTTAAAACAGGTCCTGATTCTGCTTCACCCAATTAAACAACCGCTCGATCCCGTCTTGCAGGCCGATCTTCGGTTCCCAACCCAGCTCCCGCCTGGCCCGGCTGAAGTCCGCGTAGAAGACGCGTTGATCGCCGGGACGCCAATCGGCGTGTGCGACTTCGATCTTGTGCCCCAGTAATTTTTCAAGCAGCGGACCAAACTCCGCCCAGACCGCCAGCACATTGCGCGCTCCGCCGCCCATGTTATAAACGCGGCCTTGTGCAAGCTCGATCTTCTCAATCGCCGCGTCATACGCGTTGAGCAGATCGTCCACATGCAAAACATCGCGCACCTGCTTGCCGTCGCCATAGATTGTGATCCTGCGTCCGGTGACCGCGGCGATCGTCATCCACGCCAGCCAGCCCTGGTCCTCGATCCCGAACTGACGCGGCCCATAGATGCAGGATTGGCGAAAGACAACGGAGCGCAGGCCGTAGATGCGGGCATAATCACGGACATACTGATCGCCCGTTCCTTTGGAGCAGCCATACGGCGAATGAAAATCCAGCGGCTGGGATTCGGGACAGCCGTTGGCCAGACCCGCGTAGCGCCAGCGGGTTGCATCTTCCACCACCTTGACATCGTCCATGCCGCCGTACACCTTGTTGGTGGAGGCGAATAGAAAGATCGGATCGCGGCCAGACAGGCGCGCCGCTTCCAGCGTGTTGAACGTGCCGACGGCGTTGGCTTCAAAATCAGCGCGCGGGTTCGTCACGGAGGTCGTGACCGCCACCTGTCCGGCGAGATGAACGATCACGTCGGCCGCCCGGGCGGCCGACGTGATCGAAGCCGGGTCGCGCACGTCCGCCGCGATCAGGTTGAATGCCTTCTCGCCAAAACTCCGTTTCAACCAATCGAGATTGCGCGGCGCGCCGGCGCGGCTGAGATTGTCGTAAATGCTCACGTGCTCGCCGCGCTCCAGCAGACGGTGAACATAGTTCGAGCCGATGAATCCGGCTCCACCGGTAACAAGATATCTTTTTGCCATGTCATTCCTTCTTGGATCGAAATGCCATCAACTGCCGATAGATCCCTGAGAGCGACTGGCCCTCCCGAGCGAGGGCGTAGCCGCCCAGGACGATGGCGGTCAGATAATTGAGCAGATGCGAGGTCAATGCCGCCGCGAGCGAAGTGGATTGATCGCCTGAAAGCAGGGTCAAGGCTCCGCCGAGCGCACCCTCATAGGTCCCGACCGCGCCCGGCAGGGAGGGCACGGCATTGCCAAAGGCACCCGCGCCCAGCCCGAACAGCGCCCAGATCCACCCGGCCTTCGGAAAGAAGGCCAGGACGATCAAATAAAAACTGACGACGGACATGCTCCAGTTCAACAGCATCCAGAACATGAAGCGGGCGAACAGCCAGCCGTCGGTCAGGGCGCCGAGGCCGGTCAGGAACGATTCGAGGATGTTGCCGCCGAAGCGTTGAATGGCGGGCCAGCGCGCGCTGATCCGGTGAAAGGTATCCAACGCCCACCGGTCGTTCCCGGCCAGGATGTATAAGAAAAGCAATCCTGCCACGACCAGCACGCCCAGGATGATCGCAATGCGATCCGCGCCGTTGGCGCCGACCACGAACGGCAATGAGCTCAGGAAGATCGCGGCGGTGATGGCCAGGTCGATCGAGCGCTCGATCACGATGGTCGGAAGGATTTCAACGAACTTCAGATCCGTTTTGAGGCTGAGCAGGTAGGCGCGCCCCAGTTCGCCGAGGCGGAACGGCAAAAAGGCATTGAGCAAATAGCCGGCGTTCAAACTGTGGAACACATCCCAGTACGGCGCGCGGCCGCGCAATAAGGTCCGCCAGACGAGGGCGCGCACCCACAACCAGGCGAATACCAGTACCACGGCGACGGCCACGAAGCGATAGTCGGCCGACCGCAGGGCGGCGAACATCTTGGGAAGGTCGACAAAATACAGGATGGCGGCGATCAGCAAAATGCTGATGAGCGCGCCGGGCAGCCAGCGCTTGATATCTTTCATATTCTCTGAACCGCGAAGGACACGGAATTATTCCTCTTCCAATTTCAGCACCGCCATGAACGCCTCCTGCGGGATTTCCACATTCCCGACCATCTTGAGGCGCTTCTTGCCGCGCTTTTGTTTTTCCAGGAGTTTCTTCTTGCGCGAGATGTCGCCGCCATAGCATTTCGCCAGCACATCCTTGCGCGTGGCTTTGACATTGGCGCGGCTGATCACGCGTCCGCCGGCCGCGGCCTGGATGGCGACGTCGAACAGCTGGCGCGGGATGATTTCCTTTAACTTGGTGATCATCCGCTGGCCCTTGTAGAAGGCGTCCTTCTTGTGGACGATCGCGGCCAGGGCGTCCACCGGCTCGCCATTGACCAGGATCTCCAGCTTCTGCAATTCATCGGGACGATATTCAAGGAATTGATAATCGAGGGAGGCGTACCCTTTTGTCCGCGATTTCAATTCGTCAAAGAAATCCACAATGATCTCGGAGAGCGGGATCTCGAAATTGAGCTGCACGCGATGCGGCGCAGGATATTCCTGCGACTTGAAGACGCCGCGCCGTTTCGTGACCAGATCCATGATCGGGCCATAATAATCCGTCGGCGTGATGATCTCGATGGTCATCCACGGTTCGCGGATCTCAACGATCTGCGATTCGTCCTCCGGCAATTCGGCGGGCGAATCCACCGTGACGATCTGCTCTCCGGTCATCAGGACCTCATATTCCACCGAGGGCGCGGTGAACAGGACATCCAGCAGGTATTCGCGCTCGAGGCGCTCCTGGATGATTTCCATGTGGAACAGGCCGAGAAAACCGGCCCGGAAGCCGAAACCCAGAGCCTGCGATGTTTCAGGCTGGAAAGTCAAAGAAGCGTCGTTGAGTTGAAGTTTATCGAGCGACTCGCGCAATTCGGGATACGCATCCGCTTCCACCGGATAGATGCCGGCGAAGACCATCGGCTTGGGATGACGATACCCGGGCAGGGGCTGCGCGGCAGGGTGCGCTGCCAGCGTGATGGTATCACCGACGCGGCAATCATGAACGGTCTTGAGGCCCGTCGCGATGTAGCCGACTTCACCCGCCAGCAGGCCCTGGGCGGGTGTCAGGCCCGGTGCAAAAATGCCGATCTCGACCGGCTTCAGATCGACCTGCGTCGCGAACATGTGCAGGGTGTCGGTCGGTTTGATGGCACCCTCGATCACGCGGATGTATGCGATCACGCCTTTATAGGAGTCGTAATGCGAGTCAAAGATCAGGGCACGCAGGGGCTTGTCCGATTCGTCCTTTGGCGGCGGCACCCGCGCCACGATGGCCTCCAGGACTTGTTCCACGTTCAGGCCCTCTTTGGCGGAGATGCGGATGACCTCCTCCCCCGCGACGCCGAGCAGCGCCGCGATATCCTCCGCGACTTCCGCGGGACGTGCCGAGGGCAGATCGATCTTGTTGATGACGGGAATGATGACAAGGTCGGCCTCCAGCGCCTGATAAAGATTGGCCAGGGTCTGGGCCTCGATGCCCTGCGTGGCATCCACAACCAGGACCGCACCTTCACACGCCTTGAGCGCACGGCTGACTTCGTACCCGAAGTCCACGTGGCCGGGCGTGTCGATCAGGTTCAGCTCGTA
>Ga0335081_10021103_pt1 | contig 10542 bp, 6 predicted proteins | sample Lox_Sample_35_FD_206713 | JGI IMG/M metagenome (GOLD analysis project Ga0335081, IMG submission 206713) | Soil microbial communities from Loxahatchee National Wildlife Refuge, Florida, United States - Lox_Sample_3.5 | ecosystem: Environmental > Terrestrial > Soil > Wetlands | place: USA: Florida...
CTCGAGCGCCGGCGCGAGCCCGGCGCCGGTCGCGCTCGCCTCGACGCCGCCGAGGAACTCGCGCACGTCGTCGTAGCCCCAGCGCGGCAGGCGGCGCCGCAGCTCCGCGGTCAGCGTCTCGGGCGCGAGGCCGAGGCCGGCGAGCTGCCAGGGCGTCTGCGGGCCGGAGCCCTCGCCCAGCTCCGCGACGCCGTGGAGCGAGGGCGCCGCGGCGGCCGGCCGGCGCTCCGGGTCGGGCTCGATGCGGCGGCCGAACTTGTCGGTGCAGACGAGCTCCGAGCCATGCCCGTTGCCGTCGCGCACGTTGAAGATGAACGCGCCGCCGTCGGTGTGGCTGCCGCCGCGCGCGTTCCAGTAGAGGTCGGCGCGGGGCCAGAAGCGGGGGTCGCTCGCCGCCATGCTGGCGAGTGCGGCGTCGATCGCCTGCTTCTCCGAGGCGGCGAAGCCGACGGCGGCCTCGCCGCGCTGCATCGCGAACACCTGCGGCCGCAGCATCGAGGTGTCGGTGATGCCGACGAGCCGATACTCCCCTTCCGCGGCGTCCGCCTGGGCGATGAGGAAGAACCACGGCCCGTCCGGCGAGCCGTGCATGTGCACCGACTGCAGCATCTCGTAGACGCGCCGCTTGTCGGAGGGGAGCTGCGTGAAGTCGCGCTCGGTGGTCGGCGCAAGCGCCTCGATCACGTACTCGAGCGGGTAGCCGTAGACGCGGTGCAGCAGGTCGAACACCAGCACCGCGACCTCGGTGTCGGTGAGGAACAGCGGGTAGATCCGGCGCTGCGCGAGGTACGACGCGATCGAGGCGTAGTTGGCGAAGTCGCCGTTGTGGACCAGCGCCTCGTGCATGCCGATGAACGGGTGCGCGCCGCCCGGGTGCCACACGCGGCCCTTGGTCGGGTAGCGGTGGTGGCCGATCCAGACGTGCGCCGGGAAGTCCTCGAGGCGGTAGTAGCGCACCACGTCGTCGCCGTAGCCGACCAGCTTCAGCACCAGCAGGTTCCTGCCGTGCGAGAGCACGAACGCACGCTTCTCGCCGGTCGAGGCGTACATCGCCCGGTTGAGGCGGTAGCTGTTCTGGTACACGACCTCGTCCTCGGCGCGCGCGGCCTCGGACGCATCGAGGCCGTGCTCGCGCATGAAGGCGTCGCGCACCTCGGGCCGCACGCGGACGAAGTAGACCAGCACCTTCGGCGGCGCCACCTCGAGTCCGGGGAGCGCCCGGTGGTCGATCAGCGACGGCATCGTCATCGCGTGGTCGACCGCGAACACCGGGCGGATGAACTCCGCCTCGAGCTGCGCCCGCGCCCCCTCGTCGAGCAGCGCGACCGCGAGCAGGTAGTCGGCGTGGAGCGTCGCACGGTCGACGCCGAAGAACGCCGGGTCGAGGCCGACCGCGGCGATGCCGCCGCCCTTGCCGTTGCCGCGGTTGCGCATCTGCGCGAGCGCCTGGAGCAGGTGGCGCCCCGCCACCGGCACGCTCGCCGCCATGCCGATCACGCCGCAGCCGCCCTCCGCGTCGGCCTTGTGGCGGTTCGGCCCGGACGAGTCGGCCAGGCCCTCGCGTGAGGCGAGCAGCGCGCGGACGAGCGCCTCGCGGCTCATCGCGCCGCCTCCCGCTCGCGGTAGACGAGCAGGTCGGTGCGGCCGCGCAGCTCGCGGACGCTGCGCAGCCCGAGCCGGCGCACGATCTCGACGAGCTGCGCCTGGAACGAGCGGTAGAGGGCGTCGAGGCGCGCGGCGCCCCACTCCGGGTCGAGCAGCTGCTGCAGCTCGGGGTCCGTGGTGGTGAGCCCGAACGGGCAGCCGCGGCCGCGCTCGCAGTTGGAGCAGCGGGTGCAGCCGATCGCCACCAGCTCGCTGGTGCCGAGGATGCAGCCGTCGGCGCCGAGGGCGATGACCTTGGCGATGTCCCAGGCGGTGCGGATGCCGCCCGAGGCCATCAGCGTGACCTCGTCGCGGATCCCCTCGGCGATCAGGAAGCGGTGCACCTTGGGGATCGCCAGCTCGATCGGCATCGCGATGTTCTTCTTCGCGATCTCGGGCGCCGCGCCGGTGCCGCCGTAGCCGCCGTCGATGTGGATGATGTGCGCTCCGGCGTAATACGAGCCGACCGCCACCATGTCGACGTCGGTCGGCGTCGACACCTTGACCGAGACCAGCGCGCGGTCGTTCACCGTCTTGATCCAGTCGATGTGCTTCTTGTGGTCCTCGACCGAGTACACCGAGTGGAACGGGAACGGCGAGAACAGGCTCACCCACGGCACGCTCTCGCGCATCTGCGCGACGACGGTGGTCGCCTTGTCGCCGAGGAGGTGGCCGCCGAGCCCGGGCTTGGCGCCCTGCGCGTACTTGAACTCGACGATCGGCGCCGCCTGGATCGTCTCCTCGCGCACGCCGAACATCCCGGTCGCCACCTGCGTGATGACGTGCTCCTTGAGCGGCAGCAGCGACGCCGGGTAGCCGCCCTCGCCGGTCGAGGTGAACGTGCCCCACGCCTTCGCGTTGATCGCCCGCGCCAGCATCACCCGCTCGCTCACCGAGCCGAACGACATGCCCGCGCCGTACCACGGCACCGGGATCTCCAGCTTGCGGTCGTACGGGCGCCGGTTCAACGGGATCGAGGTGTCGATCGCCTCGCCCTCCGGCGTCCAGGCGGCGCGCGGCCGGAACGCGAAGTCGAGGCGGTCGAAGCCGCCGCCGGAGCGGCCGACGCGGTACTCCAGGCCGTTTTCGGGGGGCCGGCCGTCGCCGGCCTGGTGCCAGGTGGCGAGGATCAGGTCGGGGGTCCAGCGCGCGTCGCCGAGCGCCGGCGGACGGCCGTGCTCGAGCGTCGGCCAGACCTCGAAGCCGCGGTGGATCGCCGCTTCGTGCTTGGCGACGATCGCGGCCTCGACGCTCGCGCCGGGGTCCGCGCCGTGGCCATGCTCGCGCACCGGCTCGGCCATCACGGTCGGCGCCGCCGGGCGGTGGACCGTCGTCCGTTCGCCGGTCGCACCCGAGCCGCTCGACGCGGCGCCCGGGCGCGGGCCCGGCGCGGTCGTGGCGGTGCGCGCGATCCCCTCGAACGCCTCGCGCTCGAGCTCGGGCTGGAGCATGCAGCGGCCGAGCTCGCCGCGCAGCCGCCGCACCTCGCGCAGCCCCATCGCGCCCATCACCTCGAGCAGCTGGTCGCGCCACGACGCCGCCAGGTTGGCGAGGCGCTGCGCCGCCCACGCCAGCGGCAGGCGCGGGAACGAGACGCGCGCGGTGTCGCGCTCGACCACCTCGCCGTCGAAGCGCGCCTGCAGCGCGACCCACAGCGCGGTGTCGAGGCCGACCGCGTCGACGCCGGAGATGATCGCCTTCGGCACGTGCTCGGCCTGCACGACGCCGCCGCTGCCGAGCAGCGTCACTTCCTCGCGCACGCCCGCCTCGACCAGCCGCCGGTGCGCCTCCTGGAACAGCTCCATCGCGAACCGGCCCGCGACCCGCCCGTGGTAGTTCGCGGTGAGGTGGAAGACGCGCACGCCGCGGCGCTGGAGCGCGAGCACGTCGTCGTCGGCCCGGACGCGCACGCCGACGATCGCGCCGGGGAGCCGCCGTCGCGTCTCGGCGAACCACGCCTCGTCCCAGCCGGCGAGGAAGAGCAGCCGCGGCGGGCTCGGGAGCCCAGCGAGGAGGCCGCCCTCGCCCCGCGCCACCAGCGGCGCGACGTGAGGGCCCGCGAGGCCGAGCTTCGCCGCCAGCGCCAGCGGGACGATCGCGAGCGTCTCGACCCGGCCGGCGGCCTCCGCCATCGCGCGCGCCACCGCCGGCGCGTCCGCACCCGCCGGCGGCAGGTCGAAGACGAACGGCACCGGCAGCGGCACCACGCTCGGCGTCGGGCCCGTCACCCGCCCGTCCGCCTCGAAGCGGAGGAACGACGGGCGCTCGCCGATCTCCACCGCGGTGGAGATGAACTCGCGGCCGTGGATGCCGTCGCGGGTCGGGCGCACGATCTCCGACATGTCGGTCCACATCGCGTCCCAGCCCTCGCCGCCGAACTCGCCGCGGTAGCCGGCGCCGCGCACCGGCACGTGGCCGCTCCCCGCCTCGTAGTTGATCGTGTCGACGTAGTCCGGCTTGAGGTAGCCGTCGCCGAGGCGGGCGCGCGCCGGGTTGGGCAGGATCGTGATGATCTCCGGGTACTGCACGGTGCAGCGCATGCAGCCGACGCACTTCGAGTGGATCGGCGCGAGCCCCCCGACCGGCCGGCCGTAGACGCCGTACACGCACGGGCGGGAGAGCGCGACCGGGAGCTTGACCTTGGGGTCGAGGATCTCCTTCAGCACCATCGCGACGAGCCGGTGCTTCCTGACCTTGACGCGGAAGCGGGAGGGGTGGCGGACGATCTCGGCGGTCGGCTGCACCGCGATGTGGTAGCGGTGGTAGGCGGCGCGGGTCTCCGGCCCCTCCTCCGGCACCGCGACGTGCAGGCCCGCCCGGTCGCCCGCCCCGCCCGCTGCGCCGCCGCGATCGCCCGCACCGAACGCGTTCGCCTCCGCCATCCGTCGCACCCCCTCCGTTCGGCCCGTCCCGGCCTCGTCGTGCTCCCGATCCGTTGTCAGAGCTGAACCGGTCTCCCGCGCCCACCACGGCCAACGCCCGCTGCGTTTGGCGTATTCTCAGCAGCGGAGGCGCCGCTGTCAAGCGGATTCCTGCAGATTGACGAGCGAACTTGTGTCACTCTGCAAGAACTCAGTCGTCACTCCGGTGCGCGCCACGCGACCAGGCGGCCGCGCAGGCGCTCCGCCAGCGGCGCGAGCAGCGCGGCCGCCCGGCCGGGCTCGAGCGGCGGGAGGTGCGCCAGCACCAGGGCGCCGCAGGTGAGGCGCGGGGCCAGCGCGAGCAGGTCCTTGAGGTGGACGTGCTTGGCCAGCCGCGCCGGCAGGACCCGGTTCTCCTCGACGAACGTGCACTCGAGGATCGCCACCTCGGCGTCGAGCAGGGCGGGATCGGCCTCGAACGGCGCGGCGCTGCCGTCGCCGGCGTAGGCGACGAGCGGGCGCGGGTCGCCGTCGCGGCGCAGCGACCAGCCGAGCGCGGGCACGCCGTGGTCGGCGGCGAACGCGGTGGCGGTCGCGGAAGCCAGCTCGACCCGGTCGCCGGGCGCGGCGCCGACGATCGCCGCAGCGAGGTCGAGCCGCTTGCGCACCGACTCCATCCCGGGCAGCAGCGCGAGCGCCTCCCGCAGCCGCGGCGCAATCGGCTCCGGCACCACCACCTTGGTCGGCTCGCCGGTGTGGAAGCGCGCCCGCACGTTGAGGTAGGACAGGATGCCGGAGAGGTGGTCGAGGTGGCCGTGCGAGAGCAGCACGGCGGGCTGCGCCGCGAGCGTCGGCGACATCCGCCCGAGGTCGAGCGCGACGCCGAGCTCGGGCAGCGCGAACGCGGTCGCGCGCGCCGCGACCGAGGTGCCGCGCAGCGTGAGCGGGCCGAGCCGCAGCTCGAGCTCGGCCGGGAGGCCGTCGCTGACGACCTCGGGAAACTGAATCTCGGTCATGGCCGCCCCGTCACGCGGACTAGAATACGTCCCCCGCGGCGCCGGTTCTCGCGGCATCGGGGGCGGCAGCGGTCGGGCCGGCGAGGGAGCACCCCGCCCGGGCGGCGGGTTCGGAGGCGCGAATGTGCGGGATCTTCGGCATCGTCTACGCGAGCGAGCAGCCGCTCGGCGAGGTGCTCACCGGCGCCGCGAGGCGGCTCGCCTACCGCGGCTACGACTCGGTCGGCGCCGCCGCGGTGGGCGCGGACGGCGCCATCGACCTGCGCAAGGACGTCGGGAAGGTCGACGACGTCGCCGCCAAGCTGCGCTTCGCCGAGCTCTCCGGGCTGCGCGGCATCACGCAGCTGCGCTGGGCGACGTTCGGCGCGCCGTCGGTGCCCAACGCCCAGCCCCACCTCGACTCGCACGGCACCATGGTGGGCGCGCACAACGGCAACGTGGTCAACAACGCGGAGCTGCGCCGGGCGTTCATCGCCGAGGGGATGACGGTGCGCGGCACCAACGACGGCGAGTCGTGCGTCCACGCCGTCGAGCGCCACGCCGCGCGCGGTCTCGATCTGCCCGAGGCGGTGCGTGCCGCCTACGGCGACCTCGCCGGCGACTTCGCCTTCGTCGTCACCGACCGCGCCGCCAACCGCCTGGTCGCGGTCAAGAAAGGCTCGGGCCTGGTGATCGGCATCGGCGACGGCTTCACCTGCTGCTCCTCCGACCTGCCCTCGATCCTCCCTCTCACCCGCAACGTCCTGCCGGTCGAGGACGGCGAGCTGGTGGTGCTCGAGCCCGGCGGCGCGCGCCTCTACCACGTCGCCGACGGCAGCGAGGTGCTGCGCCACGCCAAGCTGGTGAGCGAGGACATGGGCAGCTCGGAGAAGGGTGGCTACCCGCACTTCATGCTCAAGGAGATCCACGAGCAGCCGTCGACCGCTCGTGAGCTCCTCCACTTGCTCGAGGCCTCCGAGCACCTGCCGCGCATGGTGGCGGAGCTGCGCGGCGCCGACCGCCTCTTCCTCGTCGGCTCCGGCTCGTCCTATCACGCCTGCGTCGTCGGCTCGACGTTCTGGGCCCGGCTCGGCTGCCAGCTCGCGATCCCGGTCCTGCCGCAGCAGTTCATCGAGCAGTACGGCCCCGCGCTGCGCAGCGGCGACGTCGCGCTCTACGTCTCGCAGAGCGGCGAGACCAAGGACGTGCTCAACGCGATCAACCTGGCGACGCCCAAGGGCGTGCGGCCGCTCGGCCTGGTCAACGTGCTCGGCTCGACGCTGACCCGCAAGGTCGACGTCTACCTGCCGCTCGCGTGCGGCTGGGAGATCTCGGTGCCGGCGACCAAGACCTACACCAACCAGGTGATCGCCCTGATCGCGCTCGCCGCGGCGGTGGGCGGGCAGCCGGTCGAGGAGCTCGACGCCGCGCCAACCTGGATCGAGCGCGCGATCGCCCGCACCGACGCGCCGATGGCCGCGCTCGCCCGCGAGTTCGTCGGCTGCGACCGACTCTTCATCCTCGGCTACGGCCTCGGCCACGGCGTCGCGCTCGAGGGCGCGCTCAAATGCAAGGAGGTCACCGGGCTGCCCTGCGAGGGGATGTTCTCCTCCGAGTTCAAGCACGGCCCGCTCGCGATGGTCGAGGAGGACACGCCGGTGTTCTTCACCGCGCCGCCCTCGGGCGCCGAGATGCTCACCAACCACGTCACGGAAGTCACCTGCCGCGGCGGCCACGCCACCGTGCTCGCGGGGCCTCACCCCGGGCTGAAGGCCGAGGCGTCGCAGTTCATCGCCCTGCCGGTCGGCTCCGACCTCGAGTACGCGATCGCCGGCGCGGTGCCGTTCCAACTCCTCGCCTACCACCTCTCGGTCGCCCGCGGCATGAACCCGGATTACCCGCGGAATTTGTCGAAGACCCTGACTGTGGACTGAAAAGGCGTGGCCGGTGGCCGGTGGCCGGTGGCCGGTGGCCCGACCCCCGCCCGGCCAAAGGGCACCTCGCGGTCATTGGCTTGTGATTCGGCGCTCGATTCCGCGACGAGACCGACCTCGACGCTCACAGCCGTAGGCCCCTTGGCCCGCGCCGCAGAAACTCCAGGACCGTGACACGACCCGATGGCTCAGTCGGAGGCTCCGAGGGAGGTGCGGAGGCGCTCGAGCCGATCGGCGAGGTCGGCGACGCGGGCTTCGAGCTGCGCCAACCGGTCCGCGAGCGTGCCGGCCGGCGCGGCGGAGCGCGGCGCCGACGCGCTCGGAACCTCGCCAGCGATCAGATGCGTCCAGCGGGATTCCTTGCGCCCGGGCTCGCGCGCGAGGGCGGCGACAAACGGCTCCGCCTCGCCCGCGAGCCGCGCGAGCACCGCCTCGACATCGGCGACCGAAGCGAACGCGTGCATCCGCTCGCAGCGGCCGCGCAGCTCGCCGGCGGTCTGCGGCCCGCGCAGCAGCAGCACGGTGACCAGCGCCTTCGCCGCCGCGTCGAGCTGCAGGCGGCGGTCGAGGTTGTGTTCGAAGCGCTCGACTCGCGCGCCCTCCACCGGCCACACCAGCACCTCCGCCCGCAACCGCTCGAGGGCGGAGCGAACATCCGCCTCGGCCAGCTCCATCACGGGCTCGCGGTTCGACTTCTGGTTGCAGGCGGCGACCAGCGCGTTGAGCGTCAGCGGGTAGTATTCGGGCGTGGCCTGCTGCTTCTCGAGCAGGCAGCCGAGCACCCGGACCTCCACCGCGTCGAGCGGCCGTGGCAGGCGGATCGCGCACCCCCGCGCGGCGATCATAGCCCGCTCGCCCCGGCAGGGCTTGACAAGTGCCATCCGATCATCCACACTTGCGACGTGGACTCAGACTCGTTCCATTATTCGACTCGCTCGGAGGTCGACAACATCCGGGGGCATCGGCCCCCTCGCCTCGGAGCACTGGCCGCAGTAGCGCTCGCCCTGGCGCGGCTCGCCGCGGCGCAGGAGCCGCCGATCGAGGTCAATCCGAACCGCCCGACGTTCGCGACGCCGGCCCGGACCACCCAAGTCGGCGTCGCCGAGGTCGAGTTCGGCGTGCAGCAGTCGTACCTTCACGAGAACGCCACCGCGTTCAGCTCGCCGACGCTGCTCAAGCTCGGCGTCGCCGAGGACTTCGAGGCGCGGCTGTCCACCAACGGCCTTCTCCACCTCACCGATCCCGGTTCGCGCTCTGCGACCGGGCTCGGGGACCTGGCGCTGGGAGCGCAGTGGTGCTTCGCGCGCGGCTCGGTCGGGGGCGCCGACCTCGCGGTGCAGGTCACGCACAAGTTCGCGACCGCCTCCGCCCGCGACGGGCTCGGCAGCGGCGCCGCCGACGACACGCTCGGGTTTTTCCTCAGCCGCGACTTCGGCGACGACCACGTCGACGTCAACTTCCTCCACACCTGGCTCGGGTTGCCGCGCTCGGCCGGCGGCGGGAGGGCTCATCAGCCGGCCGTGACGCTCTCGGTCAGCCACAAGCTGGGCGGGGCGTGGTCATGCGGCGGCGAGGTCTACGGCATCGGCGGCACCGCTCTCGGCGCCCGCGTCGTGTCGAACCTCTGGTACGTCGCCTACCAGCCCTCCACCCGCCTCGTCCTCGACGCCGGCACCGACGTCGGCCTGACCCGCGGGGCGCAGCGGTACTCGCTGTTCGCGGGGCTCACCTGGGGCATCGGGAGGTTCCGCCGGCCATGATCGTCCCCGGCCCCACGGCCAAACCCCCGACGAGCCGGCGGCATCGCCGGCAGCGGCTTGACACTCCCGGCCGCGCGGCCAATCCTGAGACCGCCATGGCCATCGAATCCAACGACGCCGCCTCGCCGTGCGACTCGTCGGCGCCGCGGCGCGGGCAGTTGCGAGAGGGCCGTCGGTGACCGAGGACGCCCCGAACCACGCCGAGCACCCGCCGGCCATCGCCGGCGCGACATCGCTCGAGGGGCTCCACGGCTCCGTCGCGGTGCCGCCCTCCAGCGCGAGCTTCCTGCGCCAGTGGCGGGCGTTCGTCGGCCCCGCGCTGCTCGTCAGCGTCGGCTACATGGACCCCGGCAACTGGGGGACCGACCTGCAGGCCGGCGCGCAGTTCAAGTACGGCCTGCTCTGGGTCGTCGCCCTCGCCAGCCTGATGGCGATCTTCATGCAGGTGATCTCGGCGCGGCTCGGCGTGGCGACCGGCAAGGACCTCGCGCAGTGCTGCCGCGACTGGTACCCGGCGTGGACGCGCTGGCCGAACTGGCTGCTCTCCGAACTCGCGATCGGCGCCTGCGACCTCGCCGAGGTGCTCGGCAGCGCCGTCGCGCTCAACCTGATGTTCCACATCCCGCTGCTGTGGGCGGTGCTGATCACCGGGCTGGACGTGCTCCTCCTCCTTCTCTTGCAACGGTTCGGGATGCGAAGCATCGAGGCGGTCGTGCTGGTGCTCGTGGCGACGATCGCCGCGTGCTACTTCATCGAGATCTTCGTGCTGCCGCAGACGCGGCCGAGCTTCCTCGAGATGGGCGGCGCGCTCCTCCGCCCGGGGTTCCGCGCCGCCGGCATGGCGTACGTGGCGATCGGCATCATCGGCGCGACCGTGATGCCGCACAACCTCTACCTCCACTCGGCGCTCGTGCAGTCGCGCAACTTCCAGCGGGACGCCGGCTCGATCCGCACCGCGATCCGCTTCAACACGATCGACTCCACGCTCGCGCTGACGGTGGCGTTCTTCATCAACGCCGCGATCCTCGTGCTCGCGGCGATGGTGTTCTTCGGCAAGAGCAGCGTCGCGGTCGCGGGCAGCGGCGTGGTGACGTTCAGCGCCGACAGCGACTGGATCCGCGTCGCCTACCTGACGCTCGCGCCGCTGCTCGGCACCGGCGTGGCCAGCACGCTGTTCGCGGTCGGGCTGCTGGCGAGCGGCCAGAGCAGCACGATCACCGGGACGCTCGCCGGCCAGGTGGTGATGGAGGGGTTCATGCACTGGCGGCTGCGCCCCTGGGTGCGCCGCCTGATCACGCGGACCCTCGCGATCCTCCCCGCCGTGGTGATCATCGGCGTGCGCGGCGAC
>Ga0335081_10021104_pt1 | contig 10542 bp, 7 predicted proteins | sample Lox_Sample_35_FD_206713 | JGI IMG/M metagenome (GOLD analysis project Ga0335081, IMG submission 206713) | Soil microbial communities from Loxahatchee National Wildlife Refuge, Florida, United States - Lox_Sample_3.5 | ecosystem: Environmental > Terrestrial > Soil > Wetlands | place: USA: Florida...
AGCTGTGTACTGGCAGTCGATGCATTTAGTGCAGTGGCGTTTCCGGTTGCATTGTTTCTGGTTGCATTGTTTCTGGTTGCGTTGTTTCTGGTTGCGTTGTTTCTGGTTGCGTTGGTTATCTGCATGGGCGAAGCGCCCTGATCGAGGAAACCCGCGCCGCTGACTGCTGTCCGAAGCCCGCTCCCCTGGGAGATGCTGGCTTGCGCTGCTCGAAGAAGCGGTTCATGATGAGGCTCCTGCAGATTATCTGATGAAACGACGTAGAGGTCGCCAGTCATAACCTTTGGATGGATGTCGCACCTGAAGAAGTAAATTCCTGTATCCACGGGCGCATCAAAGAAATAGACTATCCGGGCAGGGCCTATCACCACCTGCCCCTGGAAGATGGGGCTCTGAGCCTCTGGGCCCGTATACACTGCGAAGTTGTGAGGCACGCCGGTATCCAGATTGATGAAGTTGATGTAGACCTTGGAACCCGCGATGACGGTGATCTTGTCCTTGTCGAAATTCATATCCTTGGCCAGCAGATCCACTATCACCTTCGTAGGCTGCTCAGGAGATGTCATAGAAATCGAAGCGGGCAAAGTGCCCACGCTGAGGGATTGCACAGTTCCCACCTCAGAGGGGCTAACATCGGCTGGCGCGCTTTGAGAAGATCCGGGAGGCGTCACCACTATCCGCGCCTTCATGGAGGGATGAATAAGGCAGCGATAATCGTAGTTCCCGGGGTCAGTGAAAAGGTAACTGAAGTTCCTGCCGGGATCCATGATGCCCGAATCGAATATGCCGCTGGCGCTCGTCACTGTGTGCTGAGTCGGGTCGAGATTCCTCCAGATGACAGTGGTCCCGGCAGGCACGTAAGAAGCATCCGGGTCGAAGGCGTAATCCCTGATCTCCACCAGAGCCTTCAGCCCATTCCCTTGCGCCACTGAATGCGGAGCCACCGCGGTTCCAGCGGCTGCGCTGACCTTCTGCTCCGATGTCATTGTGGCCCCGGATGCGTTCTGCACCGTCGAGTAAACAGGGCCTGCTGGCACTACATTGAGCTTTCCCGTCATGGTAGCTGGGTGAACGTCGCAGCGGAAGAAGTAGGTTCCAGGCACTTCGGGTGCTTTGAAGCTATATACGATTCTTGCGGGGCCGCTGATGATCTTGCCCTGGAATATGGCCTTCTGGGTTGCGTCAGTCTCGTAGACAGCGAAGTTGTGAGGAACTCCGGAATCCTGATTGTCGAAATTCACCATGACATTTGCTCCCGCAGGAACTGTGATGGCACTGAGGTTGAAGGCTATGTTTCTTGCAGTGAGGTTGACCACGAAGAACGGCGCTGCATCCGCAGGTGCTGCTGAGGGGGAGGCAGCTGTCGCGGCGGCCTCCCTTTCTGCGGAAGTCTGAGCAGAAACTGCAGGAGTGCTATTCATATTGTCATGGCTGATACGCCCTGGGCTCTGGTTCAGGCAGCCGGATAAGAATATTGAGGATATTAGTAGAACCAAAACAAATAAAATCCCCTTTTCCATTTATCCGGATCCTCTCATGACCTAAATTATCGTAATAGTATACACAGGTTATGCAGATAAATAATTTTGTAACCTTAGGCCCAATATTTACGGTAGCATCTGGAAAAGACTAAAGGCTTTTGAACCTGTACCTCCGATATTTCAGATTCTTTTTCAAGAATTAAATGTGATTGTGTATGTAGACCAGAGAGGGAAATCGCCTTTCAAGGTCACAAAGGCTAAATAGAGAGTTGGCAAAGGTGGCAATCGCTTTTCGGAGGACTTCAAATTGATCACAGAGGTGGCGGGACAGTACGATGCCAAGGATCTGGAGAACCAGGTAAGGGCACTTTGGGAGAAGGCGGGGACCTACCGCAAGGTCCGAGAGATGAGGGTCGGGGGAAAGAAGTTCTTCTTCGTCGACGGCCCGCCCTATACCACTGGCCGAATCCACCTCGGTACCGCCTGGAACAAGGTGATCAAGGATGCAGTGCTGCGCTACAGGTCGATGAACGGCTTCGAGGTGAAGGACAGGGCCGGATGGGACATGCACGGGCTTCCCATAGAGGTCAAGGTCGAGGAGTCCTTCGGCTTCAGAAACAAGAAGGACATCGAGGCCTACGGAGTTGACAAGTTCATCAGCCGGTGCAAGGAGTTCGCGCTGCGGCAGAAGGACGACATGACGCTGCAGTTCAAGCAGCTCGGGGCCTGGCTTGACTGGGACGACCCCTACATGACCCTGAAGAACGAGTACATCGAGGCGGCCTGGTGGACCCTGAAGAGGGCTCACGAGCACGGCCTCCTGGAGAGGGGACTGCGCGTGGTGAACTGGTGTCCACGCTGCGAGACTGCCATCGCAGACTCCGAGGTTGAGTACTGGGACGAGACTGACTACTCGATCTACGTAAAGTTCCCTGTCGAAGGCGAGGAGAATACTTTCATCGTTATCTGGACCACGACCCCCTGGACCATTCCCGCCAACGTCGCAGTGGCTGTGAATCCCTCCTTCCAGTACTCAAGGGTCCGTGCCTGGAAGGATGGCCAAACCGAGGTACTGATCATGGCATCGGACCTGGTGGAATCGGTCCTGAAGGAGGGCAGATACAAGGACTATGAGCTGCTTTCGACCCTCACCTCCACGCAGATGCAGGAACTGAAGTACTCGCACCCGTTGGTGGAACTAGTACCCCGGCAGAGGCAGATCTCCCACGGAGTTCATGCTGCAGATTTCGTTACAGCGGAGAACACCGGCTGTGTTCACATCGCCCCCGGCCACGGCATTGAGGACTTCGAGCTGGGAGTGGAGGAGGGCCTGGAGGTCTTCTGCCCCGTAGGGGAGGACGGCAGGTACACTGCCGAGGCTGGCGAAAAGTACCAGGGCAAGTACGTGAAGGAGGCCGACGGCGATGTTATCCTTGATCTGGAGGACCGCGGCCTCTTGCTCGCCCAGGGACGGCTCACCCACAGATACGGCCACTGCTGGCGCTGTAAGACTCCGATAATTTTCATAGCCACAAGCCAGTGGTTTTTGCGAATCTCCGATCTGAAGGAGAAGATGCTCGACGAGGTTTCCAAGGTGACCTGGTACCCAGACTGGGCAGGGTCCGCTCGCTTCGCCGACTGGATCAGCAACGCCCGCGACTGGTGCATCTCCAGGCAGAGATACTGGGGCATCCCTCTGCCCATCTGGACCTGCCCGGCCTGCGGCAGGATCGAGGTCATCGGAACTGCCGAGGAGCTGGAGGAGAGGAGCGGCCAGAAGCTCGCTGATCTCCACAGGCCGGATGTGGATTCTGTTTTTCTGGATTGTCCCTGCGGAGGAAAGATGAAGCGCTCGCCCGATGTCTTCGATGTCTGGTTCGACAGCGCTGTCGCCTCCTGGGCAACTCTGCGGTTCCCAGGCGTTGAGCAGCAGTTCGATGAGTGGTGGCCCGCGGACTTCATCACCGAGGGGCATGACCAGACGCGCGGCTGGTTCTACTCTCAGATGGGCGCATCGATGGTCTCCTTCGGCAGAGCACCCTACAAGAGCGTTCTGATGCACGGCTTCACCCTGGACGATCAGGGCAGGAAGATGTCCAAGAGCATAGGCAACGTAGTTCAGCCGGAGGAGGTCGTGAAGAAGCATGGCGCGGATATCTTGCGCCTCTACGTCCTCGGGGCCAACGCGCCCTGGGAGGATCTGCACTTCTCCTGGGAGGCTGTGGAGAACACCTCCAGAATGCTCAATATCTTCTGGAACGCCTACCGGTTTGCGTTGCCCTACATGATTCTGGACGGCTTTGACGCGGGAAAGGCGAATCTCTCAAGGCATAAAAATAGCCTGCGCGTCGAGGACCGCTGGATTCTCTCGCGTGTGAACAGTCTTGCGGCGGAGGTTACCGCTGACATGGAGCAGTACCAGCTTCACAGGATAGCCCGATCCATCTCCGACTTCATCCTCGAGGACCTCTCCCGCTGGTACATCCAGCTAGTGCGCCCTCGCACCTGGACCGAACAGGAAGATCCTGACAAGCTGGCAGCCTACGCCACCATCTATGAGGTTCTGGTAAAGCTCTGCAAGCTGATGGCCCCCTTCACGCCCTTCCTCTCGGAGTCCATCTACCAGAACCTCGTAAAGGGCATCGACCCAGGAGCATCCGAGTCCGTGCACATGTGCGACTGGCCGCTGGCCGATGAGAAGCTGATAGACAAGAGGCTGGAGGAGAGCATGGCCCTGGTCAGGGAGGTCTCCGAAGCCGTCTCCAACGCTCGCCAGAAGGCAGGCCGAAAGCTGCGCTGGCCTGTGAATGAGATAGTGATTGCGCCTTCCAAGGATGCGGTCGAGATCGGCCTTCTGGATGGCGTCCTCAAGGGCCAGACCAACTCCAAAAAGGTTACAGTCCTCTCGCCCGGGCAAAAGCCCAGGATGGACCTGGAAATGGCTCCTGTGCATAAGAAGATCGGCCCCATCTTCAAGGGCGAGGCAAAGAAGGTGGTAGAGGCCCTGAAAGTGGCAGACCCCTCTGCAGTCAAGAGCCAGCTTGAGACTGGAGAGGCGCTGATCACATTTGAGAAGAAGAACTACTCAGTAACCAGAGATATGATCGAGTTCAGAGAGTTGCCGCCAGAAAACCTATCGGCCGCGGAGTTCTCCGGCGGCTTCGTTTATGTGGACGTCCTACTGACGCCGGAGCTGGAGGCTGAAGGCTATGCCCGCGAGATAATCCGCAGGATACAGGAGATGCGAAAGGAGCTGGACTTGCGAGTCGAGGATCAGATAAGGGCTGTTGTGGACATCGAGAGCAAGCCCATCCTCGATCTCGCGCTCCTCCAGAAGGAGTACATCGCAAGCGAGGTTAGAGCAGCGCAGTTCGAGCTTGGCCTCGGCCTTGATGTGAAGGGGACGCTGGTCAGGGACTGGGAGATCGAGGACGTCTGTGTGAGAATCGGCGTAGCAGGGATTTAGATCGGTGGAGTTTTATAAGATGAATGCGGAAGATGATAGTATGGAGGTACCGATTCCCGTAAGGGTAAAAGGCGTTTACATCGCTGAGTCAGCCGGGAGCTCGCCAGCCCCTGTCGTTCTCTTGGAGGATGAAACCGCGAGAATAGTTCCCATCTTCGTGGGGCTCTCCGAGGCCATCTCCATTCACCATGCGCTATCTGGAGAACTCTCACCCCGGCCCATGACCCACGACCTCTTTATCTCCGTCCTGGAGAGCTTTTCTGCCAGCATAACCAATGTGCTCATCGATGACCTGGATGGCGGCATCTATTATGCCCGCATGACTATAAAAAGCGAGAGCCACCAGAGCGAGATAGATGCGCGGCCGAGCGATTGCCTTGCTCTCGCCCTGCGGGCCAAGGCTCCCATTGAGATAAGGGAGAAAATAATATCGGAAGCGAGTATCGGCAAGGGCGATGTCGAGAAGCTAACAAGCATAGACAATTTCCTTCGATGAGCGTCTGAAATGGCAGGCTGTTCCTGCATGAGGGCTCGCCTGTTGGAAGGATCTTGCACTGGCCGAGCAATGGTCTCAGCTCCAAATTCTGCATCATTTATGTATCATGCCGTTACGCCTGAGCGCTCCTTCCGGATCTTCGGCTAATTCATCTCATCAATGAAAGGAGACCTGTAAGGATTAACAGATTAGCGACAGTGGAAGGCATTTTCGATGATGATTGAAATTGATATTGCTAAAATCGATTGAGAACTTGGGAATAATGCAATCTCTCATTTTTTTATTAATAAGGGCGATTCTTCAGGTTATATTCTTGATAAATTCGAGGGGCGAATCGAACAAAACTGCAATGAAATCAGAGGCTGTTCTTCCGATGATACTAGTAAAGGAGAATTATCATTGAAGAAAGTAATTATAAAATATTAGCAATAAGTAAGTTTAGAATATTGTGGCATCAAACCCCCGGCTGCTGCTGGCTGATGCAGTGGATCGCCCCGAAGCCGTACGCTATCTCCCTGCAGTTGATCCCCACGATCTTTCTCTCAGGGATTGCCTCCTGGATTGTCTTGAGCGCCAGGCTGTCGTTTTTGTGACCGAATACGGGCACCAGCACGACCTCGTTCCCGATGTAGAAGTTAGCATAGCTCGCCGGCAGCCGCTCCTCGCCGCCCACTTGCCCTGGCATCGGAAGCTTGACCACCTTCAGGGGATTTCCGTCCTGGTCCGCTGCGCCGCAGAGGATCTCGTAGTTCTCCTTCAGGGGCAGATAGTTCTCATCCTCCGGGTCCTCCTCATAGGCGCAGAGCACCGTCGTTGGGTTGACGAACCTAGCAATGTCGTCAACGTGGCCGTCTGTGTCGTCGCCAGCTATTCCCTGTTTCAGCCAGATGACCTTGCTAGCGCTGAGGTAGTCTCTCAGGTACCCCTCGATCTCCTCTATGCCGAGACCTGGGTTTCTGTTCCTGTTCAGGAGGCACTGCTCCGTAGTCAGGACTGTGCCGAAGCCATTCACATCGACGGACCCTCCCTCGAAAACGACGCCGGGCAAAAAACAGTCAAGCTTCAGGTCCTCATTGATGATGCAGGGGATCTTTGCGTCTTCCATCAGCCCTGGGTACTTCTCGCCCCAGGCGTTGAAGATCCAGGCGACCATCGCGAGCTTTTTCTTCTCTCGATTTACGACGAAGGTCGGCCCGTAGTCCCTGAACCAGACGTCAGCGTAGTCGACAATGTGGAACCTGACCCTGGACAGATCTACTCCGGCCTTTTCCAGCATTGCCGGGACCCTGCTCATCATCGGCTCGTTCCTGACCAGGAGGTTCACCATCTCGCTCCCCTGAATCGCCCTGATGATGGAGATGTAAGCCTCCTCGACCTTCTCGATCTCCGGGAAGCTCTCCAGGTCGTAGGGCCATGAGAGCCAGACTGCGTCGTGTCTCTCCCACTCCGCGGGCATTCTGTAGCCAAGAGCAAAAGGCGTGGCTTCCGAGCGAAGGAGCGCCTTTGGCATTCCAGCGCCTGCCCCTGCTCCCGCTTCACCCTTCCCTTTTTCAGATCCGCGCGGCTGTAGCTCAACGATAGGCCAGTACGTCTCAGGCCGTCGGTTCCTGAAGAAGCCCCAGCCTTCCCGCACCTCCTCATTCTTGGAGAGGTCAAGCTCTGCGACCAAGACGTCCTCCTCGGTATCGATCGCCTTCGCCAGGATCTTGCCGAATGGGTCGCAAATAAAGGAGCTTCCCCAGAAGAGAAGGTCCTCCTCCCTGCCCACGCGGTTCACTGCGGCGACGTGAATCCCGTTGGCGATGGCATGTCCCCTTTGAACCGTCTCCCAGGCATCGCGCCAGTCTCCCTCAGAGGGCTTCTCCATTCCTTTGATCCATCCGATGGCAGTCGGGTAGAAGATGATCTCGGCCCCCTTCAGAGCAGCCACGCGCGCGGCCTCCGGGAACCACTGGTCGTAGCAGATGAGGACCGCAAACTTCGCCTTGCTTGTCTCGTAAACGCGCACCTCCTGGCCGGGCTGGAAGTAGTCCTTCTCGTAGAAGTGAGGATCGTGCGGAATGTGGATCTTGCGGTAGGTCTCAAGCAGATCTCCGTCGCCATCGATCACAGCCACGGAGTTGTAGCAGCCCGCCTCGTCCTTCTCGAAGACCGGAACTATCATCGCCACACCATGCTTTTTTGCGAGGCTGGAGAAGACCTCCGTCGATTCACCCGGGATTGTCTCGGCCAGAGACGATACGTCCCTTCGCTCCCACTGCGGGAAATAGCGGGTCCTGTAAAGCTCCTGAAGGCAGATAATCTCGGCTCCCCTGGCTATCGCTCCTTCGGCTTTTATTATCGTGTGTCCGAGATTGAAGCGTGGGTCCTCCGAGACCTCGGTCTGAATCAAACCCACAGTGACCCTGTCGTTCTGCATGCTCTCCTCCATTTATTTTTTGACGCTGCTTGCTTAATTAGATAGCGGATTTAGCCCGCCGTGTACATCAGCTTGCTTTTTAACCCTTTGCATCCCCTATCATCTCCTCTCGATTTTTCACCAGCGAGAGGATAGGAACCAACATAAGTCTTATGTATGAGCAATGCATTTTGCCTCTGGCTCAATGGAAATTCGCCCAGACTTTGTGATGAGCGGGCGGCGCCGAGCAGCGCTCGGGGCTAAATCCAGATGGATCGACTTCTGGAGGAATAGTTTGGCAAAAGAGAAATCCAAGAAGGCTGATGAGAAGCCAAAGAAGGCCGAAGAGGCCGAAGAGCTCAAGCACATAGTTCGCATTCTGAATACAGACCTGGCAGGCAAGAAGCAGGTCCACATGGCCCTCACCGGAATCAAGGGTGTCGGCCGCAGGTGTGCCAGAATCTTTGCCGACAAGGCAGGGGTGGACCCCCGCGCAACCCTTGGCCTACTTCCCGATGCGGAGATCGAGAAGCTCAAAAAAGTCATTGAGCAGGAGGCCACTGCAATCCTGCCTGTTTGGATGGTCAACAGGCGCGGCGATATCGCCACAGGTGCAGACAAGCACGTTATGGGCATGGATCTCACCATGACGCTGCGAGAGGACCTTGACCTCATGAAGAAGATGAGGAGCTACAAGGGCATCAGACACGAGCGCGGCTTGCGCGTTCGAGGCCAGCGGACCAGATCGACGGGCCGCACGGGAGCCATCGTCGGTGTGAGCAGGAAGAAGGAAGGAGCGCCAGCGGCAGCGCCAGCCGCGGCCAAGGAGTAGGTGGTAAGAAATGGGATATCCAGGCAAGAGCCGCAAGAGCTACAGCAGGCCGCGCACTCCATGGCAGGCGGAACGCATTGCCCAGGAGGTGGAGGTTGTCAAGTCCTACGGCCTTCGCAACAAGAGGGAACTCTGGAAGGCCCAGGCTACTCTCAGAAAGTACAGGCAGGCCAGCCGCGGTCTGCTCGCGGCCGTAGCCGTAGGGCAGGCTCCTCCCATGGCCGAGGCCATCCTAAACCGCCTCAAGAGGCTGGGAATGCTGAAAGAGGAAGGGGACCTCGATGCCATTCTCTCCATGAAGGTCACCGACATTCTGGAGAGAAGGCTGCAGACGCAGGTCTACCGTCAAGGGCTCGCCAATTCCCTCAAGCAATCTAGGCAGTTCATAACGCACGGCCATATCCAGATCTCTGGGCGCAGGGTGACTGTCCCCGGCTATCTGGTGAGGCGGGGCGATGAGATGACCATCGATTACTACATGGGATCGCCCATGGCCAGAGAAGGCCATCCTGAGAGGGCATCCAGAACATCACGGGTGGAAGGATAAATGGCAGAAGGAAAATGGGGCATAGCCCATATTTTTTCGTCCTTCAACAACACGCTTATTACTATCACCGACCTGACAGGAGCCGAGACCATAGCAAAGATCTCGGGCGGCATGGTGGTAAAAGCTGCCAGGGACGAGAGCTCTCCCTACACAGCCATGCAGATGGCCATGCAGGTTGCGGAAGCGGTTAAGGACAAGGGGATCGTTGGGGTTCACGTGAAGGTGCGTGCTCCCGGCGGAAACAAGCAAAGGTCCCCGGGTCCTGGTGCTCAGGCGGCGATAAGGGCGCTTGCGCGTGCCGGGCTGCGGATAGGCAGGATCGAGGACGCGACCCCCATACCTCACGACGGCACGAAGCCTGCCGGCGGAAAGAGAGGTCGAAGGGTGTGAAGTTTGAAGTTTGAATTGATCGAGCTGAGGGAGGACAAGATCAGGTTCCTCCTCAGCGGCGTAACTGCCGCTTTTGCCAATGGGATCAGGCGCGCCTGCATGAGCGAGGTGCCGATACTGGCAATAGACCAGATAAGCCTCTACGATAATACCTCCGTGCTCTTCGATGAGCAGATAGCACTTCGCCTCGGGATGGTGCCGCTGCAGGCAAAGGACCTGGATCTGTTCTCCCGACCGGAGGACTGCCAGTGCGGAGGAGAGGGCTGCCCGGGATGTCGCCTGGATTTCATGCTCTCGGCCGAAGGTCCGGGGATGGTCTACTCCAAGGACATCCAGTTCACAGATCCGGGGGTGAAGCCAGCCTTCGACAAGATACCGATTGTGGTCCTCGGCGAGGGCGAGAAGGTGGTGATAGAAGGGTTTGCCACCAAGCGCGTGGGCAAGGACCACTCCAAGTGGCAGGCAGGAACCCTCTGCGGCTACAAGAACCTTCCGAGCATCGAGATCGGAGCCTGCGACGGCTGTGGAAAATGCATCGAGGTCTGTCCGAAACAGGTTCTCACCCTGGAAGGAGGGAGAGCGAAAGCTACAAATATCCTGGAATGCTCTTTGTGCAAGCTCTGCATCGAAGAGTGCGAGGCGGGAGCCATCAAAGTGATCCCGGTACTGGACTCATTTGTGGTTTCCATCGAGAGCAGCGGCGTCATGCCCGTCAAGGACCTGGTGGCTAAAGCTTCGCAAGAGATCAGGAAGCGAGCTGAGGAGCTGGACGCCAAATTGGCTGAGCTGTCCTAAAAATATGACCTGATCAGCCGAAGATCAATGGCTGATCCCAAACCCATTTCGAGCGGGGGTTTCCAAGCCAGGTCAAAGGAGCAGGGTTGAGGGCCCTGTCACGCAGGTGTTCGCGGGTTCGAATCCCGTCCCCCGCA
>Ga0335081_10021105_pt1 | contig 10542 bp, 10 predicted proteins | sample Lox_Sample_35_FD_206713 | JGI IMG/M metagenome (GOLD analysis project Ga0335081, IMG submission 206713) | Soil microbial communities from Loxahatchee National Wildlife Refuge, Florida, United States - Lox_Sample_3.5 | ecosystem: Environmental > Terrestrial > Soil > Wetlands | place: USA...
AAGCCGATATATGGGCCAACAATATCGGCTACAGCGATCAGGCTTATTTGCTCGAGCTTTCAAAAATCGGCGAGCAATACCTCGACTTCCAATGGGATCAGACGCCGCATGTTTATAGCACCAGCGCGCAGACGCCTTATCTCGGGGTTGGCACCACGGCGCTGACATTGCCAGGGGGCCTCCCGAGCAAGACTGCAACAAAGAGCAGCATCATTGTTCCGTTCTTGCATCAGACCGATGTTGGCATTGAGCGCGACACCGCGTCGGTTGCCTACCGTTGGACGCCGACCGATCCATGGGACGTCAGAGCCTATTATTCTCATATGGATCGGACGGGCACGCAGCCCGCCGGCGGCGTGGGCTTTCAACCTTCCGGTGGAAGCGTTTTCGGTAGTCCGACCCAAGTCCCCGCACCAGTGAATGACACCACGCAGAATTTCGGCGCCAACGGCGAGTATGTCGGCATTTCGCCGTGGGGCGGAAAATACACGATTAAGCTCGCCTATAACGGGTCGCGATACACCGACAATATTTCGTCTTATACGGTGCAGAATCCATATTGCTCAGGCACCACTTCAGCCAGCTGTTCCGGCACTGGCTTGAGTCCCTTCGCCCGGGAATCGACGCCGCCGAGCAACGCCGCTGATGGCGTCAGTGGGACTATGTCGGCATATCTGCCGCTGCAGAGCCGCTACGTTGGCACGGTAAACTATACCGAGATGCGGCAGGATGCGACTTTTCAGGACATGACTGATAATCCCAACGCAGTGAAGTCGCCGTTACTGTTCTTCGGCGGTGTGCCGTGGAACCAAGTCAATTTTGGTTTCATCAACGGAAATCCGGCCGATCCGACGAGTAGTTTGAATGGCAAGATCCAGACCCTGCTGAGCAATAACGTATTGACGACTCAATTCACTCCCGAGTTGACGTCGAAACTAAGCTACCGCTATTACGACTTCGACAATGACACGCCGCGTATCATTTTCCCAGCTTGGGTCTCTTACGATCGAACTGGCAGTAGCTCGGCTACAGCTCCCACAGAGAAAGCGATCTCAAGTCTGACGATCAGCTACATTAAGCAGAATGCCGGCGCCGAGCTGAACTGGCGGCCTTCGCCGCAATGGAACTTCAATGCCGCAGGCGGTTGGGAACGCTACAATTATACGCAAACCGACGTCAACGTCACTAACGAATTTTCCGGAAAGATGTCCGTTGATTGGAAGCCAACTGTTTGGCTTACCGCTCGGGCGAGCGGTTACTATTCCGATCGCCGCTATGACACTTACGACTACAACCAATTCGTAAAGCCGATTCAATTCCCAATCCTGCCGACATTTCCACCAAACTTTCCTCCACAGAATAGCAGCGGCTGGTTCTATGCGCCGGCTTATCAGCAATTCATGTTCGACAACCGCGAACAAACGAAGGTCAACCTCGCCCTTGATATCGTGGCATTTCGCGGCGTGACCATCACCCCGACTTTCAAATACCAGGATAACCTTTACGGTCTCAATCCGGCAAACCAAGAAGGCCTCACCGACAGTCGGTCGACGAGTTGGGGCGTCGATGTCGGTTGGGTCGTGACGCCCGATTTATCGTTTGCGGTCTCGTACTACTGGGAGGACTACAATCAATCGCTGTATAACTATACCAACACCTTCAGCGTGAGCACTCGAGATGCGTTCGGCAACTGGGAAGCACAACCTGGTACGTGCACGCCGCCGTTCACAGCGACCAACCCGCAGGCAAATTGCCTGATCACAACCTCCGACAAAGAGCACGTGAATACCCTGACCGCCGCGATGAATTATGCGGCCATACCGGGCAAGCTTGATTTTGATCTGCGTTACACAATTTCCGCCGGTGTCGATCAGCAGAAGTTATTGACTAATCCCAACATGCCCGCCGGTGCGTGCGGTACCGGCATTACTACTTGTGTCGGTGCATTTCCAGACAACAAGACGTTGTTCGAGCGTCTGGACGCAATAGCCACCTATAAGTTCGACCCGATTTGGGTCAGGCAGATGGGCTTTAACGGCGATGTCAAAGCGAAGCTGCGCTATACCTGGGAGCGGAATTCGGTGAGCAATTGGCAGAATGATCCGCTCGCGCCATTCACACCCGTCCTTCCAACCTCGATCTGGCTCGCCTACAACAATCCGAACTACAACGTGCAAATGATTGCTGCTTCGCTGATAGCCAGCTGGTAGAATCAAGAGGCCAGCGGGCGTTGCGAGGGAAAACGGATCGCATCATCAAACGGTCGAGATTGGTGGCAAAGTAATCCAGCAACACAGGGGCGCTGCACAGTTAAACTGAGAGGAAAATACGATGCCGCCGCTATTACCCGTACTCGCCATACTGTCCGCGATCGGCGGCATCCTTTGCATTCTGCTTTCTACCGTGTCCGGCGTATCGCATTTTGGGGATTTATTGCTTAATGTTGCAGAAGGCCTCTTCCTGGTGGGGGCAATCTTATTTACCGTCTACGTCATGTCTGGAATCGTCCGCGACGCTCGTGCCATGTAAATTAAATCATCAGCCGCCAATTCGTTTTTGTCTCAGGAGGTGTCATGAGCGACCCGGGCCGAGCGAGTTCTTCGCGAAAGAACTTCTTGGTGCGCCTTTGGACCGTGCTCTGGCGGCCCAGCGGGCGGTTCATGTTGGCCACCCTGGTCATGTTTGGTGGGGTATGGGGAATCTTGTTCTGGGGCGGCTTCAACTGGGGCATGGAAGAGGCCAACACGCTGCAATTCTGCACCTCGTGCCATGAGATGCGCGACACCGTCTTTCAGGAATATAAGCAGAGCATTCACTACCAGAATCAATTTGGCGTGCGAGCGATCTGTTCGGACTGCCACGTCCCCCGCGACTGGTTTGCCAAGGTGCGGCGAAAAATTCAGGCCAGTAACGAGCTCTGGCACAAGATTTTGGGTACGATCGACACGCCGGAAAAATTCGAACAGCATCGTCTTGAACTTGCCGAGTCGGTTTGGGCCGCCATGAAAGCGAATGACTCACGCGAGTGTCGCGGCTGTCACAATGAAAGCGCCATGGACATTCATCAGATGACCCAAGCGGCGCAACAGGGCATGATACCGGGATTGCAGGCCGGGTTGACCTGCATCGATTGCCACAAGGGCATCGCCCATCATCTGCCGAAAACGTCCGACAACTCCACGACCCAGTCGGCCAGCCGCTAGCCAGAGATGAACATGACCGAGATCTGCCAAACGAAGCGCTGTAACATTGAACGGAGCGCAATCACATGATGCGCGTGCTATTGAGCGTTGGAACGATCTTACTGACGATTAGTGTCGCACAAGCAGCCGGAGATCCTGCCGCGGGCAAAGCGAAGGCCGTGGCCTGCGCCGCATGCCATGGCGCCAATGGCCAAGGCGTTCCGCCGAATCCGGCACTGGTCGGCAGAAGCGAAGATGAGATGCTTCAGGCGATGAAGGACTACAAATCCGGCAAACGCAACAATGCCGTCATGAAGGGGATGACCGCGGGCTTAAGCGATCAGGATATGGCAAATTTGGCCGCCTATTACGCGTCATTGAAGAAATAGGCGTAGTCAGCGTGCGAGAGTGCGACCGATCACAGTCGCGGCAAATCAGACTGGGATGCTAATTCCAACGTACACTTCTATGGAGCTCTGTGGCCTACCAGCCCCAGAATGGGTACGTTCCGGGGCGACAGCCATAGAGGGGAACGAAAGTCGAGCAATAAAACGGATAATCGGTAACGGCCGGCCAATAGATCGATGTCGACATGAGCCGCCCGCTGATGACATCGGGATTGACCGTCAGCCGCTGATCCCACGGAAACTGCCCGGCCCACGGGTAGTACATAGAGCGAGAGTAATAATAGGACGAGCGAGAGTGATAATAGGACCCTGCCGATGCGGGACTGCAAAGAGATGCGACGCCGCATGCGAGTACGGCAAGTGCCACGAAGCGGGTTAGCGGCTTCAATGTCATGACATTCTCCAACCGCATTTTTAGCAGATTTTGCCGGATGGGCCAAGTCCAACACGAGAATTGTCGACGTTTATCTTCTGATCGTTTGGAAAGAACTCACCCACCACGGCGCTATCTTGCCGACCGGATAACTTGTTTGTTTCATACAGCCGATAGGACCGTCCAGATGCATTGATGTAACGCAAACGCACGATAGGTATAGCTCGCGACCGCTGCACCATAATCAAAAACATCGTTCTGTTGGCGGTCGCAAGCCATCACCGAATGTAAATGTGGTCGGCAGCGGGGGGGTCGTATGGACTACAACAACTATTTCAATGATGCTTTGGCACGCCTACAGTCGGAGCGTCGTTATCGCGTCTTTGCCGATCTAGAGCGCATCGCTGACCGCTTCCCACACGCGGTTTGGCATTCGCCGGAGGGGCCGAGAGACGTGGTGATCTGGTGCTCGAACGATTATCTCGGTATGGGCCAAAACCCAAAAGTGATCGGTGCCATGGTCGAGACCGCTAGGCGCACCGGGACCGGCGCGGGCGGTACTCGCAACATCGCCGGCAACAATCACCCGCTGGTCGAGCTTGAGCGCGAGCTTACGGATCTGCACCGCAAAGAGGCCGCCCTCGTTTTTACCTCCGGCTACGTCTCGAACGAGACCGGCATTTCTACGATTGCCAAGTTGATGCCGAATTGCGTCATCCTTTCGGATGCTTGGAATCACAACTCGATGATCGCGGGGGTCCGTCAGGCCCAGTGCGAGAAGCAGATTTTCCGTCACAATGATATGGCGCATCTGGAGGCTTTGCTCGCGGCCGCAAGTCCGACCCGGCCGAAGTTGATCGTGTTTGAGAGCCTTTATTCGATGGACGGCGACGTCGCGTCGGTGGGCAAAATCTGTGATCTGGCCGACCGGTATGGCGCGATGACCTATGTGGACGAGGTACACGCTGTCGGCATGTACGGCGCACGCGGAGCTGGCATCGCCGAGCGCGAGGGCGTCGTGGACCGTATCGATGTAATCGAAGGCACGCTTGCTAAGGCGTTCGGTTGCATCGGCGGCTATATCACCGGCAGCGCTGCGCTGATCGACGCGGTGCGTTCCTATGCCCCGGGCTTCATATTCACAACGGCGCTGCCGCCGCCGGTAGCTGCCGCGGCAACGGCTGCGATCCGCCATCTCAAGACCTCAGAACTAGAGCGTCAACGCCATCAGGAGCAGGCAGCGCGCACCAAGGCCATGCTCACTGCTGCAGGGCTGCCGCTGATGGCGTGTCCAACTCACATTCTTCCCGTCTACGTCGGCGATCCAGAACTGTGCAGGGCGGCAAGTGACCTATTACTCTGGCATCACGGCATCTACATTCAGCCGATCAATTACCCGACAGTGCCGAAAGGCACCGAGCGTCTGCGCATTACGCCCAGCCCGTGCCACGATGACGCGCTAATTGATGCGCTGGCTGAAGCCATGGTCGACGTGTGGCAACGGCTCGAGTTGCCGCTCAAGCGTTACGCGGTAGCAGCGGAGTAGAGGGGGCGAGTTTCGACGCGTAAAGAGGCTGAAACACCAAGGCTCAAACTGATCTTTACCGGACGGATCAGATCAAAATGGAAAGAGCGAACTGGTCAATCCCGCTATGGAGCACGAGATCAGTCGCAGCTCAAGATCTTCGCAAGATCTCGTGAGACTGTCCCCGTGGATTTTGGCGTCGAGGCCGCGCACGCTGAGCCTTTCGATCATGCCCGTCATTGTCGGCGGAACTCTTGCTTGGACGGTAGAAGGGCAGCTGCATTGGCCTGCACTGATCGCTGCCTTGCTGGGCAGCATTTTCATCCACCTCGGCACCAACCTACATAATGATGCAACCGGCTCTAAGCGCGGTGGCGATGGGCCCGACCGCTTCGGGCCCCTCAGGGCAACTGCATCTGGCTTGTTGAACGAAGCCGCCGTCAATTCCACCGCATTTGCTTGTTTTTCAGCGGCCGCGCTCCTTGGCTGTTACCTTGTCTGGGTCGGCGGCTGGCCAATCCTCCTGCTTGGTATTGCGTCCATTATATCCGGATGGGCCTATAACGGTGGTCCATTTCCGGTGGCGTATACGCCGTTTGGGGAGTTGTTCGTCCTGATCTTCTTTGGCATAGGTGCCGTGTGCGGCACTTACTGGCTTTGCACGGCGCATCTCAATGCGACCGCGGTCGAAGTCGGTTCAGCGTTGGGATTTTTTGCCGCGGCAGTCTTGCTGGTGAATAACCGGCGTGACGTGAAGGCCGATGCGCGCGTTGGCCGACAAACTCTAGCTATTGTGGCCGGTCCGCGTGTGACGAATTGGATTTACGTATCTTTGATGGTAGTCCCATATGCGCTGCTCGTTCCGATCGCTGCTGGGTTGCCGCGCGGCCATATCTGGCCAGCATTGGCGTCGCTGCCGTTAGTGGCACTTCTGATCAACCGATTTATTCATGAGCCGTGTGAACCCGGTTTGAATCGGATACTTGGGCAAACCGTGCAAATCCAAGCTCTATTCGCCTTGCTGCTTTGCCTCGGTCTGGTCCTGTGATACCGATTTTCCATCGAGCTCGAGCAAGGACTTTTTTCTGATGACGACGCGAGGCGGTCACTACATTGTTCCGACACATCGTTGGTATATCGAGCGAACCGTCTGGTTGATCGCTGGTATTGTGCTGTTGTGCTCTACGGCGCTCGCACTGTTGTGGAATCCGCTGTGGATTTTGGGAGTGACCGCGACCGGGCTCGTATCCATCAATGTTTCACTGACTGGCTTCTGCCCAGTGGGGAATGTGTTGCAGATCCTCGGGTTCACGCCGATGCTCGGGTCGAAAACGCCGACGCGCTGGAATCTCTACTTTTTGCAGGTCGACCAGTGGTATCTCGAACGTCGCATTTATCTTGCGGTCGGGATCAATATCTCTGTCGCATCCGCTTTGGTGCTAGCGCACAGCCCGTGGTGGACATTATTTACCGGGTTCGTTGGCGGTGCCATGGTCTGGTTCGCGGCAACCGGCTATTGCATCATGGCTAACGCGCTGTACTGGCTGGGGGCGGAACCCCGGCTCAATCCCGACCTGCTACCGTCGGCAAGATGTTCTCACTGCGCCGTCTCGGATGTATGCCTCAGCAACCCTAAGATACGGCCCGCGTGACGTGTTCGGGCGCACACGACGTAATGGGCTGATCTAAGTCTGGTAATGGCTACGACGGGGCGCCGTAAAGATAATGCGCTCGGCGTTTAAAGGCCGACACTGTAGCTGCCGCTTGGCTGGTGAACGCTGACGCCATAAGCATTTGCAGCACGCGGGAACGAAATTTGAAATCGACGCGGTACTCAATATTGGTTTCACCTTCGGCCACTGACTGAAGAATCCAGTGCATCTCGAATTGCTCGAACAGTAGATCGCGGCTGGTGATATCGATTCGACGCGGTCGATCGAGTACTGCGATGGTAGAGAATCGCTTGCGGAGAGGGCCGGCGCCTACTGTCAATTCGGCGTTCATGACGTTGTCGACGCGACGACGAACGCGCGAATCCACAATCCACGGCATGAATTCGGGGTAGCGCTCGACGTCAACAATGAGATCAAACAATTGCGAGGGGGTGTATTTCAGACGCTGGCGTTCGCTATAGGTCGTCATATAAGCCGACGGTTTGAGTGTGAACAGCCACTGATAGCTGCTCGCGTTCATCCAGTTCCGCTTGATGGTTGAAAGTGTCACGCCTCACTAGTCGGATCTGGCGCGATTAGGACGCGACGAGCCGTCAGCATTGATGGCATTGGACAGCTCTACTGACCTTTGTTGAGCGACGTGATGTAGGCAACGAGTTGCCAAATCTGCTGATCACTGAACATCGACCACCGCGGCATCGCTGTCCACGGCACCCCGTTGCGAATGACCTGAAAAGTCTGGCCCGCGGATGACGTTTCCGACCACGGCGGCACGGTAAGATTTGCCGGCTGTGGGCTCATTCCTTCCCGGCGTTGGCCATTGCCATCGGCGCTGGCCCCGTGGCAGATGGCGCAATTGGCTGCGAAAATTGCAGCGCCAGCTTGCTGGGCCTGAGGCGACGCCAGTAGGCCGGCGGGCGCACTCGGCGCCGCGCGCTCACATGCCGAAATGACGAGTAACACTATGAATAGGGCGATGCCGGTCGGCAGATTCCGGTTCCCTGACCATCTTATAGCCAAGGCTCTGCACCTCTTGGACAATGGCTCCGATAAGTTCGTCTAAACGATCGTCAATGATGCTTGATCGATCCACCGCAAGATCAATCGAGTCGGGCACAAGGCCGAGCAACGTGACCGTGGCCGGGTAGCGGTCGATCAGGCGCGCGGCGTCAAGCAAGTCGGCAACGCCAACCTGATGAGGCGAAAGACGATCGCGCACAGCATCGCTGACATCCGCTCCATCAAGCCGAATTAATGTCCCCGGCGGGCTGTCGGCCGCAATCGCATCGACGAGGATTACGTGCTCCGAATCAGCGAGCAGGCCAAGAAGCGAAAGGCCGAGAGTTCCGCCGTCTTCCAAACGCACGCGCGGCGGCGCGCGATAATCGCGTTCCAGGCGGGCAACGGCCGCGGCGCCGAGTCCGTCATCACCGAGCAGCACATTGCCCAACCCGAGGACAAGAACGCTAATTTTCTCATCGTCGCCCTCCAAGACTGGCTGACTGGTCACGACTCGCCTGCCTTGCGTTTTGCGAAGAATTTGTAGCCGGAAAAGATCGAATCGACTTCCCCGGCGTTCTCGACCATGGACCAGAGGAATACCGAATAGATGTGAACGATAGCGAGAATCAGCACCAACCACATGCAGATGTGGTGGATCAGCCGTGCGATCTGCAACCCGCCAAACAATGGTACCAAAGAATCGAAGACTTGAAATGGCGAACTCGGCGCCGCGATGACGGTATAGAGAGCAAGACCGGTTCCGATGAGGATGAGATAAAGGGCGAAAAAGCCGGCGTAGGCTGCACCGGCAAATGCATCGTGACCCGTGTACGGTGCCGGATTGTGCCTGACGAAACAAAAGAACAAAATCGAGTCCCAAAGATTGCTCCAACGTTCACGCGTCAACGGTATGAACTGAAGCAATCGGGCGTAGTTGTTGCCGACAAACAGCCAATAGATACGAACCAAAACCGCCAATCCGAAAACAATTGCCGTGTACAGGTGGATGGCGCGCATCGTGCCCATCACGAAATGATCCTTCGCGGGATCGGGCACATCAATGAACGGATGGCCGATGTAATAGCCGGTAACGGATAGGATTAGGATCGAGAAAAACAAAATCCAGTGGGTCAGGCGCACGGGCATTTCCCACACGTAGATCCGTTCGAGGTCGACAGAGGCGGGGTGCGAAGCGGTCATGGCAGTCACATGACCCGTACCCGGGCCAGCTCACGTTTCGTCGCATCAACCACGTGGACCCCGCATGCCATGCAGGGATCGAAAGAGTGCACGGTGCGGAGGATTTCGAGCGGCTGATCGGGTTTGGCGACGGGAGTGCCGACAAGAGCCGCTTCATAAGGCCCGGGGTGACCCTGGGCGTCGCGCGGACCGGCGTTCCATGTGCTCGGCACCACGCACTGATAGTTGGCAATCGTGCCATTGTTAATGTGAACCCAATGACCGAGCGAGCCGCGCGGGGCTTCGTGGAATCCGGCGCCGAGGCAATCGCTCGGCCAACTGCTTGGATCCCATTTGGAATTGTCCTGGATGCGATAGTCGCGGCGCGCCATGCTATCGGCAAGGCCTTGCACCCACATATTCATGGACTCAACGATCACTTGGGCCTCAATGGCGCGTGCAGCGATCCGGCCCAGCGTGGAGAACAGCGCCGCGGGTCCAACGCCAAGTGCCGATAGAACCTTGTCGACCAATTCCTTGACACGGGTCGGGCGCCCGGAGACGTACGCGACCAGCATGCGTGCCAGCGGTCCCACTTCCATCGGCTGGCCGTCATAGCGCGGCGATTTCAGCCAACTGTATTTTTGGGCGAGGTCGAGCCGCTCATAAGGCGGCTGCGGCCCCGTATAGTTGGGCGATGTCTCGCCTTGGAACGGATTGAGCCCCTTATCGTCGCCGACCGAATAGTTGTACCAGGAATGCGAAATCCACTCTGAGACCTTGCTCTGGTCGACCGGCACGACTTTCGTGAGATCGCGGTTGTAAATGATGCCGGCCGGTAAGTACAGTTGCGGGTTTGAGTTGTCGTCGACTGGATACTCACCGTAGGTCATGTAATTGCCGATGCCGGATCCGAGCGACGCCCACTCCTTGTAAAAGGAAGCAACGGCGATCACGTCAGGCACATAGACGCGGCTGACAAAAGCGACACCCTCGGCCACCAATTTGTTCAGCGCATTGATCGTGTCCATATTGAGTGACGATTGCGCGTCGGGATCGACGGGCGTCGCCATGCCGCCGACCAGGAAGCTTTGCAGATGGGGATTCTTGCCGCCCAGAACGGCATGGATCTTAATAAAGCGCCGCTGCCAGTCGAGCGCTTCGAGATAATGCGCCACCGCCATCAGATTGGCCTCGGGCG
>Ga0335081_10021107_pt1 | contig 10541 bp, 10 predicted proteins | sample Lox_Sample_35_FD_206713 | JGI IMG/M metagenome (GOLD analysis project Ga0335081, IMG submission 206713) | Soil microbial communities from Loxahatchee National Wildlife Refuge, Florida, United States - Lox_Sample_3.5 | ecosystem: Environmental > Terrestrial > Soil > Wetlands | place: USA...
GCCATCTGAATCGATCGCTGCGTTACCGGGTCGAGGCCGTCTAAGCTCGGGATCCCCGGAGATCTGCGGAGAGCATCTAGCTGCCTATTGAGGCAACCCCCGTAGGCCACCGGCCCCTCGCCGAACTGCGTGACGCACGCCATCTGAATCGACCGCTGTGTTACCGGGTCGAGGCCGTCTAAGCTCGGGATCCCCGGAGATCTGCGGAGAGCATCTAGCTGCCTATTGAGGCAACGCCCGTAGGCCACCGGCCCCTCACCGAACTGCGTGACGCACGCCATCCGAATCGACCGCTGTGTTACCGGGTCGAGGCCGTCCAAGCTCGGGATCCCCGGAGGCGCCGAGACTGGGCTTGCCGCATCAGCCGGCGCGTGCTGACCGCATGCCACAAGGAAGGCAACCAGTAGACCGTATGGACGACGCATGTGGACCTCGTGCAGCCGGCTAACGAATGGCGCCTGAGCGGGGGGCCCAGCCATTCACTTAGGATGCAGAGGGTAGCTGGCGGGCGTTAGGGAGGCGTTAGGCGGAGCGGCCTCAGTGATTCTGCGGTGACGCCCAGCGTCCCGATTCGTGCGCCTCTTAGGCGTCTGCGCGCGCCGCGACAGGCGACACCATCGCCAACAGGCGATCTAACGCACGTTGTTCTGTGGGGCTGAGCGCGAGTTCTCCTGGCGGCTGAGGGTGGAACGAACCATCAGCTGCTGCCCGAAGCAGACGGTCCGAGAGTCCTGCGAAGGTCGGCTCGAGTCTCACGAGGTACCGATACAGCTTCTCAAGTTCGGTGTCCCGCAAGACGGCCAGTCGAGGGTGCGCCACGTCGAGCCAGTCTCTGAGCAGCAAGATGGGGATGAACTCTCGCTCGATGGTGGGAGAATCATAACCGAGGGTGGCCAGCCCCTTCCTCTGGTCGTCACGGCGTTCACCGAACAGTACCTCAAGCGCCTTGTTGAAGCTCAGTATCGCCTCCGCCGTGAACTCCCATGGTGACGTGCCGACAATCAAGAGTCTCCGACCCGCGTGGAGATAGTGAAGCGCAGCGGCGAGTCTGCGGTTGGCTGGTTCGCAGATCACCGGAAGCGCGCTGAAGGCCGACAGGATCTCCTCTTCGAGCTCTTCCTTGGTTCGGACGACCATCGGGACCACAATCTCCTTGAGCTCCCAGTTCAGTTCGGACTCCCCGACTATGCAGTAAGTGTTGGTAATCACCACTGGTTGCGGCAGCCGAGCTGACAGCAGCAGTGGCAAGAGATAGTGGAGCGCCAGAAGACGTTCCACGAGCGTTGGATAATCGAGGCACTCGAACTCGTAGCGGGCGTACCGGCCCGTAAGGGATAGCACCGCATCGTCCCACCGGCAGCCGACTTCGAGGGACGCAAGGGCCGGCTTCGGGGTGTTGTAGCTCCGACCAGTGTTGGCATCGAAGATTATGCTGAGACCACTCCCTCTCAGGACGAATAGTACGGGTCCTTCACCGTCGCCGAAGACGGGGGGAGGATCACAAGCAAGTCGGATCACCGCGCGCGACGGGAATGATGGCGCTGGACCCTTCTTCAGCCGGAGCACGCGATCCTGCAGTTGATAGGTGAGCATGGCAACCACCCTTAATCGGTCCCTCAGGGGGCCCAGGCGCCAGGCCGCTTGCAGACGCTGGTCGCGGGGCGGCTATCTCGCTGGAATCCAGTTGTTCTGTGCACACGTCGCCGTTAGGGCGGGATGCTGCGCCATAGGGATGTGATAGCGTTCGAACACGGGCACCTCGTAGCGATCATCGAGCAGACGCTCCAGGTCGATGTAGGCGTCCATATTCCCCGCTACCTCCTCTGGGAAGCGTTGCTCCGCTTCGGCCTGGGCCCGGTCCTGGGCGTAGACGTCCGCGAAGCACGCTCGCTGGAGCACGGTGGGGTCCGAAGGAAGCGGAGGGGTGGTGGCGACGGGTTGCGCAAGCGTGTCGGAGACGTAGCGGTACTCGCCGCTAGCCACGAACATCCTATACCAGCCGGGTTCGCGGCCGTCGAGTGTGAAGACGTCGTCCTGCCGAGCCGTCACCACGCGGCGGGAGGTCGAGCTCGCGCCGAGGCGGATCGTGGCCGCGCTGGCCGTGATCCGCAGGTACATCCTCTGCACCGGGGCGCTTGGCGGCGCGGCTTGGGCGGCGGCGGGCGGAGAGCGGAGGCCGGCGCGGTAGTCGGCTGTGAACACATAGAGCAAGAGGGCCACGGCAATAACCGAGAGCAGGATCACGACGCCCCTGTCGTCTTGGTCCATCTGCCCCTCCGGGCTCAAGCGGACGAATCGCGCCCCAGCAGCGGGCCACCGCCCGCCCGCCACCGCCGAACGTTAACGGTCGTTACCGGCCCCGCCCTCGCTGCCCTAGGCCAGAAGCGCCCCAGCGCAGACGGCTGCGAGACCGCCCACGGCTGTCAGTGCTAGGATCTGCTTGATCCAGAACAACCAGCTCCGCACCCGCCACCTCAAGTCCCCGTAGTCATAGTCTGCGGTAGTTGCACCTTCCGCCTCGGCCTTGCGGCGAACAGCATCTGTCGCCCAGAAGCCGAAGAGGTATTGCAGGTAGTCGGCTACAAGAGTTGCAATTGACACCGCAGCGATTCGAAGCAGCCACGCCTTGTCAGGCGACGTCGGAAGCACGGGCGCGTCCTTACCGCCGACTAGGAACAGCCACGCTACCGCCAAGACACTCAGTGCAATCGTGCGGACCTGCGTGCTGATCCTGTCGGTGACGAAGTCCAGTTCCTCGAGGACCTCGGTGAGCTTGGCCATCGCATCACCTGCTCGTGCGCGGGCCATGCCACCCTCCCCCTCCACCCTTCTTGCGCCTCCGGATCTTCTTGGCGGTCTTCTTGGCGGTCTTCTTCGTGGCCTTCTTCTTCTTCATAGCCATAGCATCCTCCGGATGGTGTCACTTCAAGAGAGGTCAGCGGATTAGCGCCGCCATCTCGGGCTGCCCGTCCGTTGCAGGCGCTGGTCGTACATCATGCTAGGGCGCCTCCGGCTGGGGGCTGCCGAGCGCCACGACGACCACCCGATCCACGCCCCACGGCGATGGTGTCACAGCTGCCCAGACGCCCATCGTATAGGGGCCGGCTGACGCTGTGCTCGGCGCCTTGGCCGGCCCCAGCGAGCTGGACGCGGGTAGCAGCGTGGCGAAGAGATCGGTTGCGAGAGCCTTCCTGCCTCGGCGGTCGGACTTGAGACCGCGGAGCTGGTCGTAGATGGGCCGGTCGAACGCGAGGACAAGCAGATGCGCACGGCCGGTGCATATCCTTCTGAGGTCGTCCAAGATGTTGGCCGAGGAGAGCGCATCCTGCGATCCCCAGACACTTCGGCACTGGATCTCGACGGCAAGTTGGACTGGCCCCCAGACCCGCACATCTGGAGAGAGGCGCCGCTTCGCGGAACCAGGCACGGGCTTCATCTCCGGAACCGAGCCGGATTGGACGACAACTCCGCCACCTGTGAGCGTCAGGACCTTGGCCCCAGCGGCAGAACCTTCAAGAACCGAGAACCCGCCCTCTAGGAGTCCTCGCACGACGGCCGCCCTCACTTGGCCCTCTCCAACCGTGGCCAACGGCGCCTCACGACATACCGCCAGCGTGGAGTCGAAGATCACGTGAGTAGCTCGCAGAGCTGACTCCACGACATGCTGCCGCAGGACCATATGGAGACCTCGTCTAGCGACTGACGCATCGTGCCTCAGCGGACGGCGCCCGCCACAGCTACGATGCACACCGTATGTCCACCGCGTTAGGCGGGCGTTAGGCCGAGCGGTCTCGGTGATCCTGCGGTGACGGCCAGGTGATGCTCGGACCGCAGCCTACGCAGCATGGGAATCATGATCTGGCCGGAGTTCCCGCCCTGGCGCTCGGCCCCGGATCCGGCCCGGGAGGGGCCAGCGGCCGTCAGGGCCGCGCCGGCAGGAACCCGGACTCCTCTGCCATCTGCCGCAGTCGCTCGAGAAGACTGTCAGCGAGGAGAACCGGACTCCGCTCGCCGTACACCGGCGGAAGACCAACCGTCACGCCGGGCGCGCCGCGCTGGTCGCCCGCGCTGATCGTCAGGCCGACTCGATCGACGAGGAACCCCCAGCGGTCAGGCTCGGCGAAGTAGTGGGTGAACCGCTCCGTGACGGCCTGCTCGAAGGCGTCGAACCAGCGATCGCTGGGCGAGACCGCGCTCGTATCGAGGTGCCGAGCTCGCGTCACGCCGCCCAGCTGTCCGCGAACAGCTCCGCCTGTTCAACGACGGTCTTGACCGCCTGCTCCTGCCTATCTGGTGGGTAGCGATACTCCCTGAGGGGCCGCGTCATCTTCCTCAAGAAGGTCTACGGGCTCGGCGGCTGTCGCCGGGGAACCGGGACGTCTGACCAGTCGTCCGCTTGCCGCAGATGCGACCTGAGAAGCGAAGTCCAAGTCGACGAGACTCTCCTCCATTCGTCGCGGCACTCGTGCCAGGTCCGTCCTGGAACCGCCACGTCGACTGTGCTGTCCAAGACGCCACGGCCGTAGAGCTCCCCGAGCACGAGGCACTGCTCGAGGTATCCCCGTTGAGTTGGCGTGGTGTGGGATTCGCCAGCCTCTTCGGGCGTTATCTCGATGGTCCCGCTGTCGGTCGTAGTTGCCAGGTGAGGAAGCCAATCGCCGACCCCGTCGAGGTTCAAGTGCGCGTGGATACCATACCACACCGCGAATTCGTCGGCGGCGTCTTCCTCGCGACCGAGTACCGGCAGCTTGAAGACGTCGATCAGGGCGTGCCCCACCTCGTGCAACACCAAGAACTGGAGCACTCCCTTCGCCTCGTCCTCCGCTCTCGTAAGCTCCCACGCGGGGTGGTGGACCCAGAACGTATCCGTCGACAGCATCCGTTGCAGGGCCCACAGGGCAGCCTCGTCCACGAGTCCAACGCAGATAGAGATGACCCTCCGTCCCTGCGCTACCTGGTAGCTCGCGTTCACCTTAGAACACTTGTTTACCGTGATGAGGACAGTCGTGGGAAGTCGGATGTCACGGTTCAGCGCGTCCGCGGTCTGCCGCAACAAGTCGATGCGAAGAAGGAACTCCGTCGCATCACCAGGGTCCCGAGGCACGCTGAACGTGAATCGGCCTTGTGACACAGGGCGGTTCTGCGGCTCAGCGAATCGAGTCACGCCAGCCGCCATAATGCCCTGAACCGCAAGAGACACCGCAGCTACTGTGAGCGTCCGCTTCATCGCCAGCCTCTCAGGTGTCGTCTGAGCGCCACCACCCCGCGGCCTACCCAATCGCCCTGCAGCGGCGGGCGACCGCCCTCCAGGAACACACACTGCCTTGGCCACGCTGCGTGAAGGGCCGCGCCCGAGTCACGCCGCCCAGCTGTCCGCGAACAGCTCCGCCTGTTCAACGACGGTCTTGACCGCCTGCTCCTGCTTGTCGGGCGGGTAGCCATACTTCCTGAGGATCCGCTTGACCTTCACCCGCATCTCGGCTTGCACGGATCCCTTGAGCGTCCAGTCGATCGTGGCGCTCTCCCGCACGCTCTTGGCCAGGTCCTGCGCGATCTTCTTGAGCGTGGCATCCCCCAGCACCTTCACCGCACTGTCGTTGACCTCCAGCGCCTCGTAGAAGGCGGTCTCGTCGTCGGTCAGCCCCAGGCTGGCGCCGCGCCGCTCGGCGTCCCGCAGGTCCTTCGCGAGCCGGATCAACTCCTCGATGATGGCGGCCGTCTCGAGGGCGCGGTTCCGATACTTCTTGACCGTCTCCTCCAGCATCGCGGCGAACGAGCGACCCTCCACAAGATGGTGCTTGCCGCGTGCCTTGATCTCCTCACTCAGCAGCCTTCGCAGCAGCTCGACCGCCACGTTCCGGTGCGGGAGGTCACGTACCTCGGCGAGGAACTCATCCGAGAGAATGGAGATGTCCGGCTTCTTGAGCCCCGCGGCCGCGAAGATGTCGACGACTTCGTCCGTGGCGACCGCACGCGAGACGATCTGCCGGATCGCGAACTCCAGCTCCTCTTCTGAGCGAGGAGTTGGCGCCGCGCGCTTGGTCAGCGCCGCACGGACTGCCTGGAAGAAGCCTACATCCGTCTGGATGCGTAGCGCGTCAGGATGTGGGACCGAGAGCGCGAACGCCTTGCTGAGATCACTGACGGCGGCGATGAAGCGGTCCTTGCCGTTCTCTTGCGCGAGGATGTGTTCCTGCGCGGGTGGTAGGAGCCGCAGCCGCTCGGCTGCCGCGCCTCCTGACCATCGATTCCAGTCGAACCCGTGGAGCAGGTCGCAGCAGACCTCGTACCTGGCGAGCATCGCCGCCACGGCCTCGGCCTGGTCCACCGCCGTGGTTCCGTGCCCACCACTCTCCGTGTAGGTGTGGAGCGCCTGCTTGAGCTGGTCCGCAAGCCCGAGGTAGTCTACGACCAAGCCGCCGGGCTTGTCCTTGAAGACGCGGTTCACGCGGGCGATGGCCTGCATCAGTCCGTGCCCGCGCATCGGCTTGTCAACGTACATCGTGTGGAGACACGGCACATCGAAGCCCGTCAGCCACATATCGCGCACGATGACCACGCGCAGCGGGTCCTTGGGGTCCCTGAACCGATCCGCGAGCTTCCGGCGCCGCTCCTTGTTGCGGATGTGCGGCTGCCAGTCGAGGGGATCAGAGGCGCTGCCGGTCATCACGATCTTGATGGCACCCGAGCTGTCTTCGTTGCTGTCCCAGGTGGGGCGAAGCGCCACGATGGCGCGGTATAGGTCGATGCAGATGCGCCGACTCATACAGACGACCAGTGCCTTGCCGTCCATCACCTCCAACCGCCGCTCGAAGTGCGTGACGAGGTCCTTGGCGATCAAGCCGATTCGCTTCTCGGTGCCGACGACCGCCTCGAGCGCAGCCCACCGTGTCTTGAGCTTCTCCTTCCGGTCGGCCTCCTCGCCTTCGGTCGCATCCTCGAAGTCATCGTCGAGCCGCGGCCGCTCGGAGGGATCGAGCGCAAGCTGGGCCAACCGTCCCTCGTAGTAGATCGGAACCGTGGCGCCATCCTCGACGGCGCGCTGGATGTCGTAGATCGAGATGTAGTCGCCGAAGACCGCCTTGGTGTTCCGGTCCCCGAGCTCGATGGGCGTGCCCGTGAACCCGATGAACGTAGCGTTGGGGAGTGCGTCTCGGAGGTGCTTGGCGAACCCATCGATGAAGTCGTACTGGCTCCGGTGCGCCTCGTCCGCGATCACCACGACGTTGTGGCGGTCGGTAAGCAGGGGGTGCCGGTCGCCCTTCTCGTCGGGGAAGAACTTCTGTACGGTGGTGAAAACCACGCCCCCCGAGGCGACTCGCAGCTTCTCCCGCAGGTCTGCCCGCGACTCCGCCTGGACCGGGTCCTGGCGCAGCAGGCCCCGGCAGCGCGAGAAGGTGCCGAAGAGTTGGTCGTCCAGGTCGTTGCGGTCGGTAAGGACAACGAGCGTCGGGTTCTCCATCGCCGGGTGAAGGATGATCCGCCCCGCGTAGAAGGCCATCGATAGGCTCTTCCCCGAACCCTGCGTGTGCCACACCACCCCCGCGCGGCCGTCGCCCGTGGCCGCGGACGCCTGGACTGTCGCTTCCACAGCTCGGTTGACCGCGTGGAACTGATGGTACGCCGCGATCTTCTTCTGCGCGGGCCCAGAGTCCTGATCCTCGAAGACGACGAAGTGGCGGACGAGGTCCAGGAACCGTCGGCGCTCGAAGACCCCGTGGACCAGCGTGTCGAGCTGGAGTTGCTCCGGCCCCGCCACGGTGTCGCCCTCGACGGTACGCCACGGAGTGAACCGTTCGGCGTCGGAAGTCAGCGCGCCGAGGCGGGCTTGGAGGCCGTCGGAGATGACGAGGACCTCGTTGAACAGGAAGATCCCTGTGATCTCCCGCTTGTAGGTCTGCAGCTGGTGGAACGCCGTCCAGATGGTCGCGTTCTCGTCGGCTGGGTTCTTCAGTTCGATGAGGCCGAGGGGGAGGCCGTTGACGAAGAGGACGATGTCGGGCCGTCGGTTGTGGCCGCCCTCGATCACGGTGAACTGGTTGACGGCCAGCCAGTCGTTGTTGTCGAGGTCGGCGAAGTCCACCAGCCATACCTTGTCGCCCGCGATAGAGCCATCGTCGCGGGCGTACTCCACGTCCACGCCGTTCACAAGCCAGTGGTGGAAGGCACGGTTGCGATCGACCGGATCGAGGGCGTGGGGATCAAGGACCTTGCGGAGCGCGTCCTCGATGCCAGCCGCCGGGACCTTCGGGTTCAGGCTCGCGAGGGCGTCACGAATGCGGCTGGGGAGGTAAGGAACCTCGAACGACTCTCGCTCGGCGAAGAGTTCGCCTGGCGCCAAGGCGGGGCCGAAGGCGACGGTCCAGCCGAGATTCCCGAACCACCCGAGTGCAAGTTCCTCTAACTCGGACTCGTACACGGTCGCCGGGGCGGTCGCACTCAAGCGGCGGCCTCCGCTTCTTGGAGTTCCTTGAGGGTCGTTCCCTCCCTGGTCTTCCAGTTCGTGCGGCCGTTCGAGGTACGTCCAAGCACAACGCCCGATGCGGTGGACGGGGAGGCGAAGAGGTAGTCCTGCGTGAAGACGTAGGCATCTCCGTCTGCCCTAAGTACGCCGTTCTCCAGCAGGACCGATCGCAAGTCTCTCAAGTAAGCTACTAAGGACGCGACCTCGCTCTTCGCGGCCCGACTACCCGAGCGAACCAGGAATCCCTGTGCACTCTCTACTCCCCGTGCCGAGGCCCCTCTGCCCTTCAGGAGGAGCTCCGCGTTCCGCCTCGGTCCTGAGGTTGCGATCGAGAAGGCGCCCACACCGAGAAGCGGGAAGCACAGCATCATCTCGGAGAGGAAGCCTTCGGCGTCGGCAGCATCCGCTTCCGAGAGAGACGGAAGCTGCGGCGCGTTGCCGTTGTCGAGGATGCACCTCTTGGCCTTGGTCGCTAGGTCGAACAGCCGTGCTTCGAGGTACTGGACGTGGGCCTTGTTGAGGTTCTCGTCCTTGCTGGTGAAGGCGATGCAGGTCGTCCAGAAGTCCTTCTTGGCGGCGTGCTGTTCGAGTCGCGGCCGGATCGGATCACCCTCGCCCACGTAGACCCGCGGCAACCCTGACTCCTCAGGCGGGCCAACCAGCACGTAGACTCCGGTGCGAGCGAGCTCCTTGCGCTGCTTGGCGTCCGCGAATAGCGACCTGGGCACGACCAAGCCGCTACCGCTCCAGTTCGACTTCTCGATCGTGCGGAGCCCGTCTGGGTCGCCGCCGGGCAGGAAGATCTTGATCGAATACGGCTGGCGATCACTCACAGGCCTGCCTCCCTCGCGAGACGTTCGGCGTCTCTCACTCGAAGCTCCCCCGAGATGAGCTTCGGGAGCAGCGTATCCCGCAGAGCAGCGAGAGTGTGGGCTTCACGCATAGCGGCGCTTCCGCGAGCGAAGAGCGGCCGGACCACCTCGCCGAAGTGCGTAGCGATCGGCGGCGAGGGTGCGGCCAGCAAGAAGTGGGACAGAGCTTCAGCGGGCACGCGCTGGCGACCGCTTGATCCTGTCATACTCTGGATCGCGAAGTCGCGGAACCCGTCACTGCGTGCCAGGCAGTAGGCGAACTCCTCTGGGAGTGGTGGCTGCGGCCGCAACACGATGTACTCTGTCGATCCCCAGCCAACCTCGCGATCCTGAAGGAAGTCAACGTAGGCGGTCTTCCCGTTCTCCAGGCACGGGGTGATACGGGCAACGAGTGTGTCGCCGTTAACGAACCGCATCCCCGAGCCGAACGGGCGATAGACGACAGCGTTGGGGGAATGGCCTCGAGTCGGCACGTTCGCCATATCGAGATAGGGCGCCACGTCTCCTCTCCGAAGAGACCTGGCCGGGTTCACCTCGATCAACTCCGGTAGCGGAACCAGCCTCCACCCTTGCGGACTCTCTCCCTGTGAAGAAGTCAGTAGGCGGTCGGGGAACAGGTCGGCAAGGAGCTTGGGCAGTCCTTGCTCGCGGCCTTCGGCCTTGGCGCGAACCGGGTCGAAGTCCACGAACCACGACTGGAAGAGCGCCCGAGCCATCGCCTCCAGCGTCTCGCTCATCCGACGGTTCACCTCGATCTTGTCGTCCAACGTACCGAGGATGTGGGCGATAGCGCGTTGTTCAGCGATCGGCGGCCAGCGAATCTCGAGTGGGTGAACGTGGTTCCGGTTCAGCGTCGGATTCGCTGACCCTACGTCCATCGACGCGATTCGAGGAGCCATCGCCTTGAAGAAGTAGTAGACGAACCTCCGGTCATTACCGTGGAAGTCCTTGACCCATAGAGTGGTGTCGTGCGGCCAGTAGTCACACTGACTGTAGTGGACACTACCGACAACGCCCTTCCGTCCGAGTATGACGCCGGGCCCGAACGCAGCAGCAGTATCGTGGAAGCTCGATACGCCGCTCGAAGAGATCACAGGAACGGTCCCTGAGCGTTGATTAGCTCTGGTGATGTCGATGCCGCGCTGGAGCGTAATCTGCGCCCCGATCGTCGTATCGATCCACTCACCCACCATACCCGAGCTCCT
>Ga0335081_10021109_pt1 | contig 10540 bp, 8 predicted proteins | sample Lox_Sample_35_FD_206713 | JGI IMG/M metagenome (GOLD analysis project Ga0335081, IMG submission 206713) | Soil microbial communities from Loxahatchee National Wildlife Refuge, Florida, United States - Lox_Sample_3.5 | ecosystem: Environmental > Terrestrial > Soil > Wetlands | place: USA: Florida...
TGCCGCCATGGCCTTCACCCCGGTGCTGCTCAACCTCTTCCTCATCGCGGTGCTGGTCAGCGTGCGGCCGCTCAGGGGCGATGATCTCGCCTGGGCGGTGGCGGCGGCCGGGTTCGCGCAGTTCCTCTGGCTCACCTTCTCCTGCTGGCAGGCGGGGATGCCGCTGTCGCTGCCGTGGCCGCGGCTCACGCCCGAGGTGAAGCGGCTCCTGCGCATCATGCTGCCCGGCGTGTTCGGCGCCGGCGTGCTGCAGATCAATCTCGTGGTCTCGACGGCGATGGCATCGCTGCTGCCGACCGGCGCCGTCTCCTATCTCAACTATGCCGACCGGCTGAACCAGCTGCCGCTCGCCGTGCTCGGCATCGCCGTCGGCACCGCGATCCTGCCGCCGCTGTCGCGCCAGGTGCGGCTCGGCGATGATGCCGGCGCAATCACGACGCAGAATCGCGGGCTCGAGCTGGCGCTGCTGCTGACCGTGCCGGCGGCGATCGGCCTTGCCATCGCGGCCCAGCCGATCCTCGCCGTGCTGTTCCAGCATGGAAAATTCACCGCCTTCGACACCGCGGCCACCGCGCCGGCGCTCGGCGCCTATGCCGCGGGGCTCCCGGCCTTCGTCATGGTCAAGGTCATGGCGCCCGGCTATTTCGCGCGCCAGGACACGAAGACGCCGGTCAAGATCGGCGCGGCGACGATGGCGGTGAACGTGGCGCTGACCTTGGGGCTCGGCTGGCTGCTGGCGCAGACCGGCATCGCCATGGCGCTGTCGATCGCCGGCTGGCTCAACGCGCTGCTGCTCATCGCCATCCTCAACCGCCGCGGCCATTTCGCGGCCGATCGGCGGCTGCGCCGCGCGCTGCCGCGCATCCTGTTGGCGGGGTTCGGCATGGGGGTGCTGCTGCTGCTGCTGCGCTGGCTGCTCGCCGACGCGCTGGCCGCGCGCTTTGCCGTGAAGCTCGCGGCGCTGGCGGGGCTCGTCGGCGGCGGGCTGCTCGGCTACGCGCTGCTGGCGCTGCTCTTCGGCGCCGCCGATCTCGTCGAGCTGCGGCGGCGCTTCCGGCGGCTGGCGGCTTGACCCAGATCGGCGGCACGGCGATAACCCGTTGCCATGAACCGCATCTTCTCGGGCATTCAGCCCACCGGCAATCTGCATCTCGGCAATTATCTCGGCGCGATCCGCAACTGGGTGGCGCTGCAGCGCCACTATGACTGCATCTTCTGCATCGTCGATCTGCATGCGCTGACCCTGCCGCAGGAGCCGGAGCAGCTGCGCAACGCGACGCGCGAGGTGACGGCCGCCTATATCGCCTCGGGGATCGATCCCGAGCGCTGCATCATCTTCAACCAGAGCACGGTGCCCGCGCATGCCGAGCTCGCCTGGCTGCTGGGCTGCCTGACGCCGCTCGGCTGGCTCAACCGCATGACGCAGTTCAAGGAGAAGGCGGGCAAGCATCGCGAGGATGCCGGGCTCGGGCTCTACGGCTATCCCGTGCTGATGGCGGCCGACATCCTGCTCTACAAGGCAACGCACGTGCCGGTGGGCGAGGATCAGAAGCAGCATCTGGAGCTGGCGCGCGACCTCGCCGGGGCCTTCAACCGGCGCTACGGCACCGAGTTCTTCCCGCTGCCGGAACCGCAGATCCTGGGACCGGCGACGCGCGTCATGAGCTTGCGCGACGGCACCAAGAAGATGTCGAAATCCGACAGCTCGGATTACTCGCGCATCAACATGACCGACGATGCCGACGCCATCGCGCTCAAGATCCGCAAGGCGAAAACCGATCCGCAGCCGCTGCCCGCGACCATTGCCGAAGCCGAGGCGCGGCCCGAGGCGGACAATCTCCTCAGCATCTATGCCGCGCTCGCCGGCATGGACCGCGAGCCGGTAGTGGCGCTCTTCGCCGGCAAGAATTTCTCCGAGTTCAAACAGCAGCTCGCCGATCTCGCGGCCGAGGTGCTGGGCAAGATCGGCGGCGAGATGCGGCGCCTCACCGCCGAGCCCGGCTATATCGACGCCATCCTGCGCCGCGGCACCGAGCGCGCCACCGCCATCGCCGAGCCCAATCTCAAGGCGGTGTTTGATATTATGGGGTTGTTGAGGCCGTAGCGCGCGGTTGGCGCCCCCTCACCCTCCCGTCGCTTCGCGACGGGCCCCTCCCTCTCCCGCAAGGGGAGAGGGAGATGATATGGTGTGGCATGCTCGCAGTTCTGGTGGCAGCGGTGTTGATTCCTGCGGTGCCGCAGTCGCCGCCAAACGATCCGACGTTCTCGCATTGCCTTGATGCGCGCGCCGGTATCGAGCTCGATTGGCAAAAGCCGAATGAGGACGCCAAGGTCTATCTCCTGGTAAAGCACCTGAAAGCCTCGGGTGAATGGGAGGAGTGGCTCAAGACGGAGCAAGCCGCGCCGCCCTTTGTGCTCTCGTTCAGTGGCGGTTCAACGACGCGCGGCAAGTTCGCTTGGCTGCTGTTCAGCGTGCCGCCACCGGGCGTCGAGCCGCCGGGCGTGGTCCAAGGCGATTGGCAGTATTTCTGTACGCGATAAGAGAGAGCGCCTCGCGGCTATTTAGGGTTCAGCGTCGGCAGCGACAGGGCGGCGGCTTCGGCGAGAGCGCCGGAGCGGATGAGCGTGTCGGCGCGGGCGATGTCCGGGCTCAGCATGCGGTCCTCGTCGAGCGGCGGCACCTCGCGGCGCAGGCAGGCGAGCGCCGCCTGCAACGGCGGCGAGGTCAAGAGCGGCCGCAGGAGATCGATGCCTTGCGCCGCCGCGAGATATTCAATGGCGACGATGGTGCGGCTGTTGGCGACCATGGCGCCGAGGCGGCGCGCGGCGAAGGTCGCCATGCTGACATGATCTTCCTGATTGGCGGAGGTCGGGAGACTGTCGACGCTGGCGGGATGGGCGAGGCTCTTGTTCTCGGAAGCGAGGGCGGCCGCGGTCACCTGGGCGATCATGAAGCCCGAATTGAGCCCGCTCTCGCGCACCAGGAAAGGCGGCAGCAGGCTCATGCTGGCATCGACGAGCAGCGCCACCCGCCGCTCGGCGATGGCGCCGATCTCGGCGATGGCGACCGCGATCGCGTCGGCGGCCAGCGCCACCGGCTCGGCGTGGAAATTGCCGCCGGAGAGCAGCTCGTCCGTCGCCGGGAAATGCACGGGGTTGTCGGAGACGGCATTGGCCTCGATCGTGAGGATGCCGGCGGCAAAGCGGAGCTGGTCGAGAGCGGCGCCCATGACTTGCGGCTGGCAGCGCAGGCAATAGGGGTCCTGCACGCGATCATCGCCGGTCAAATGCGAGGCGCGGATCGCCGAGCCCGCGAGCAGCGCGCGGTAGGCGGCGGCGCACTCGATCTGGCCGCGCTGGCCGCGCAGATCGTGGAGGCGCGGATCGAAGGGCGTGTCCGAGCCGCGCGCCGCGTCGACCGATAACGCGCCGGTGACGAGCGCCGCGGTGAAGAGGGCTTCGGCGTCGATGAGATGGATCAGCGCCAGCGCGGTCGAGACCTGCGTGCCGTTGAGGAGCGCCAAGCCTTCCTTCGGCGCCAGCTCGAGCGGCGCGATCCCGGCTCGGGCGAGCGCGTCGCGCGCCGGCAGGACGGCGCCATCCACCCGCGCCGAGCCTTCGCCGATGAGCACCGCCGCAAGATGCGCGAGCGGCGCCAGATCGCCCGAAGCGCCGACGGAACCCTGGGCCGGAATCACGGGGAAGACGCCGCGATTGGCCAAAGCCAGCAGCGCCTCGACGATGTCGGGCCTGACGCCGGAGAAGCCGCGCCCCAGCGCGTTCGCCTTCAAGATCAGAGTCAGCCGCACGGTGCGGTCGTCGAGCGCCTCGCCGACGCCGGCGGCATGGCTCAGCACGAGGCGGCGCTGCAACGCGCCGAGCTTGTCGTCGGCAATGCGCGTCTTGGCGAGCTTGCCGAAGCCGGTGTTGAGACCGTAGACGGCATCGCCGCGCGCGACGATCCGCTCGATCGAGCGCGCGCCGTCGATGAGGCGGGTGCGGGTCGCGTCGGCGAGCGCGAGGGTGGGTGCGTCGCGCAGCAGGGCGCGAACGGAGTCGAGCGTGAGCTGGCCTGGATCGAGGAGCGTCATGTCGGGGACTGCCATTGTCACTCTAATATCATACCCCCTCCCCCCTTGAGGGGGAGGGAGGGGTGGGGGGTGACGCAGGCTCCGAAGCTTGCCGCGCGCACATGACATTGGTGTCGTCGAATCTTGCCGCGCTCCGCGCGTACCCCCTCCCTACCCTCCCCCTCAAGGGGGGAGGGGCTATCAATGCAGTTGTCCCGAAGCTCGTCAGCGTTCTCTGCACCACGCCAGGATCACCCGCACCACCTGCTCTAGCACGCGCTTCAGCGGTGCGGCGCGTGTCTCGTCGTAAGCATAAGGCGGAGACTCATCCATATACGCGATCTCCGCCATCTCCAGCTGGAGTGCGTGGATGTTTTGAGCCGGGTGGCCGTAGTGGCGGGTGATGTGGCCGCCGGTGAAGCGGCCGTCGAGGACGGAAGAAAACCGGGTCGCGGATTGAAGCACGGCGAGGACGCGGCGGACCAGGTCCGGGGCGGCGCTCTTGCCGCGGGCGGAGCCGAGGTTGAGGTCGGGGAGGCGGCCGTCGAAGAAGCGCGGCACGCGCGAGGCGATGGAATGGGCGTCCCAGAGCACGGCGAAGCCGAAACGCTGCTTCAGGCGTTCGAGTTCTTCGGCGAGGGCGCGGTGATAGGGCGCGAAGGAATGCGCGAGGCGCTCGGCCACTTCGTCGGCGTCCGGGGCTTCGCCGGCGCGATAGATGGGCTCGCGCGCGAAGGTGGTGAGCGGCACGAGTTCGGAATTCTCCGCGCCGGGATAGAGCGGGTCGCCGGCGGGATCGCGGTTGAGATCGACGACATAGCGCGACTGGAGCGCGACCAGCGTGCCGGCGCCGAGCGAGTGCGCGAAGTCGTAGAGCCGATCGACGTGCCAATCGGTATCGGGGAGCGCCAGCGCCGCCGGCGTCAGGCGCCGCGCCAGGGCTTCGGGGATCACCGTGCCGACATGCGGGAAGCTGATCAGCAGCGGCGTGGTGCCCGGGGCGAAGCGGAAGACCTCGGAACTCATTGCGCCCTCGCCCGCTCAACGCCCGCCCGGACGACGGCGCGCAAGGGAGAACCGCCCATCCAATAGGCAAGCTCCGCCGGCCGGCTCACCTCCCAGAGAGCGAAATCGGCGATCTGGCCGGGCGCGAGCGTGCCGCGATCGGCGAGGCCGAGCGCCCGCGCGGCGTTCCGCGTCAGGCCGGCGAGCGCTTCTTCGGGCGTCAGGCGAAACAGCGTGCAGGCCATGTTCAGCACCATGAGCGGCGACAAGACCGGCGACGAGCCGGGGTTGCAGTCGGTGGCGAGCGCGATGGGAACGCCGTGTTGGCGCAGCAGGTCGATCGGCGGCAGCCTGGTCTCGCGCAGGAAATAGAAGGCGGCCGGAAGCAGCACCGCCACGGTCCCGCTCGCCGCCATCGCCGCGATGCCGTCGGCATTGGTGTATTCCAGATGATCGGCCGACAGCGCGCCGAAGCGCGCGGCGAGCGCGGCGCCGCCTTGATCGGAGAGCTGATCGGCATGCAGCTTGACGGGAAGCCCGCGGGCTCGCGCCGCAGTGAAGATCGTCGCCGTCTCCTCCGGCGAAAAGGCGATGCGCTCGGCGAAGGCATCGACCGCGTCGGCGAGGCCGGCGGCGGCGATCTGCGCGAGCATCGGCCCGGCGACAAGATCGACATAGTCGCGCTGCCGTCCGGCGAATTCCGGCGGCAGCGCATGCGCGCCCAGAAAGCTGGTGCGCACGGTCACCGGCAGGTCCGCGCCCAAGCACCGCGCCACGCGCAGCATCTTGATCTCGCTGTCGATGTCGAGCCCATAGCCGGATTTGATCTCGATTGTGGTGACGCCTTCGGCGAGCAGACGCTGCAAGCGCTTCAGCGATGCGGCGTAGAGCGCGTCCTCGCTGGCGGCGCGCGTCGCGGCGACCGAGGCGCGGATGCCGCCGCCCTGCCGCGCGATCTCCTCGTAGCTGACGCCTTGGAGACGCTGCTCGAACTCGCCCGAGCGGTCGCCGGCGAAGACGAGATGGGTGTGGCAATCGACGAGGCCGGGCGTGATCCAGCAGCCTTCGGCATCGTGAAGGGTCGCGCCGTCGAAGCGGGGCAAATCGCGGCGCGCGCCGACCCAGGCGATGCGGCCATCGGTGATGGCGATGGCGCCGTCCTCGATCGCGCCATAGGGGCGGCCGCCCGCGACCATGGTGGCAAGGCGCGCGTTCGCCCAGATCTCAGTCCCATTGCCCATCGTAAAGACCTGTATATACTGGTTGCGTGAGCCCGTCCACCGCCGCGCATTATGTCGCCGAAAGCGCCCTGCTGCCGCAGGGATTCGCCGCGACCGTGGCGATCGAGGTGGACGGCGAGGGCCGGATCGCCGCGGTTGAGCCCGGCTCGCACAGGCCCGGCACGGTGCTGCGCGGCGTCGCCGTCCCGGGCATGCCCAACCTCCATTCCCATGCTTTTCAGCGCGCCATGGCGGGGCTCGCCGAGCGCGCCGGGCCGGAAGGCGACGATTTCTGGAGCTGGCGCGAGACCATGTACCGCTTCCTGGCGCGGCTCGGCCCGGAGGAGGTCGAGGCGATCGCGGCGCAGCTTTATGTCGAGCTGCTGAAGCAGGGATATACGGCGGTCGCCGAATTCCACTACCTCCACAACGATCCCGGCGGCAGTCCCTATGCCGACCCGGCCGAGCTTGCCCATCGCATCGTCGCCGCGGCCGCGGCGAGCGGCATCGGGCTTACGCTGCTGCCGGTGCTCTATCAGACATCGCAATTCGGCGGCGCGCCGCCCACCGAAGGCCAGCGGCGCTTCGTTCTCGGCACCGAGGTGTTTTTGGAGCTGGTGTCGCGCTTGGCGGCGCGGCACGGACGCGATCCGCAGGTCCGCATCGGCATCGCGCCGCATTCGCTGCGCGCCGTGACGCCGGAGGCGCTGCGCGACGCGCTCGCCGGGGCGAATGCGCTCGATGCGACGGCGCCGATCCACATTCATGTGGCGGAGCAGGTGAAGGAGCTGCGGGATTGCCTCGCCTGGAGCGGCAAGCGGCCGATGGAATGGCTGATCGAGCACGCACCGGTCGATGCGCGATGGTGTCTCGTGCATGGCACGCAATCGAGCGAAGCCGAGCTGCGCGCGCTCGCCGCGACGCGCGCCGTGATCGGGTTTTGCCCGACGACGGAGGCCAATCTCGGCGACGGCATCTTTCCCCTGCCCGCCTGGCTCGATGCCGGCGGCGCTTTCGGCATCGGCACGGATTCGAATGTGGCGCGGAGCCCGGTCGAGGAGCTGCGCTGGCTCGAATATGTGCAACGGCTCGTCACGAGGCGGCGCAATATCGCCGAGCGCAGCCCCGGCGCTTCGACCGGCGCCGCGCTCTATCGCCGCGCGCTCGCCGGCGGCGCGCAAGCTTCGGGCCGCGCGATCGGCGCGATCGAGGTCGGGCGGCGCGCCGACATCGTGTTGCTCGACGTGGATCACCCGGCGCTGGTGGGCCGCAGCGGCGACGCGCTCCTCGACGCCTGGATCTTTGCCGCGACCGGCAATCCGGTGCGCGACGTGATGGTGGGCGGGCGCTGGGTCGTGCACGACGGCGTCCATCTCCGCGAGACGCCGATCGCCGATGCCTACCGCGCCGCGATCGCCCGACTTTCCCCGTGAGGAAGCGATGACCCCAGACCGCCGTCTCGACAATTCGCGCCGCATCGCGGCACCGCGCGGCAGCGCGCTCTCCTGCCGCACCTGGCAGGCGGAAGCGGCGCTGCGCATGCTGATGAACAATCTCGATCCGGATGTCGCGGAGCGGCCGGAAGAGCTGGTGGTCTATGGCGGGATCGGCCGGGCGGCGCGCGACTGGGCGTGCTTCGACCGGATCGTCGCGGCGCTGCGCCGCTTGGGGCCGACCGAGACGCTGCTGATCCAATCGGGAAAGCCGGTCGGCATCTTCGAGACGCAGGCGGACGCGCCGCGCGTCCTGATCGCGAATTCCAACCTGGTCGGGAAATGGTCGAGCTGGGAGCATTTCCACGAGCTCGACCGGCGCGGCTTGATGATGTACGGCCAGATGACGGCGGGGTCGTGGATCTATATCGGCAGCCAGGGCATCATCCAGGGCACCTACGAGACCTTCGCCGAGGCCGGACGCCGGCATTATGGCGGCGATCTCCGCGGCCGCTGGATCCTGACCGGCGGGCTGGGCGGCATGGGCGGCGCGCAGCCGCTGGCCGCCACCATGGCGGGGGCGTCGCTGCTGGCCGTGGAATGCCAGCCGAGCCGCATCGAGAAGCGGCTCGAGACCGGCTATCTCGACCGCACGGCGGCCAATCTCGATGAGGCGCTGGCGGTGATCGCCGAGGCCAGCGCCGCAAGGCGCGCGGTGTCGGTCGGACTCTTGGGCAATGCGGCGGATATCTTTCCCGAGATCGCGCGGCGGACGCGCGAAGGCGAGAAACGGGCGCGGCCCGACATCGTCACCGACCAGACCTCGGCGCATGATCCGCTGAACGGTTATCTCCCGGCGGGCTGGACGCTCGAACAGCACGAGCAGATGCGCCGGAGCGATCCCGCGGCGACCGAGCGCGCGGCCAAGGCGTCGATGGCGGTGCAGGTGCGCGCCATGCTCGAGCTCTTCCGCATGGGCATTCCGACGGTCGACTACGGCAACAATATCCGCCAGGGCGCGCGCGAGATGGGCGTCGAGGACGCCTTTGCCTTCCCCGGCTTCGTTCCCGCCTATATTCGGCCGATGTTCTGCCGCGGCCGCGGACCCTTCCGCTGGGCGGCGCTGTCGGGCGACCCGGAGGACATCTATCGCACCGATGCCAAGGTGAAGGCGCTCTTTCCCGAGGATGCGCAGCTCCACACCTGGCTCGACATGGCGCGCGAGCGGATCCGCTTCCAAGGGCTGCCGGCGCGGATCTGCTGGCTCGGCCTCGGCGAGCGCGCCAAAGCCGGCCTTGCCTTCAACGAGATGGTGGCGAAAGGCGAGCTGAAGGCGCCGATCGTCATCGGCCGCGACCACCTCGATTCCGGCTCGGTGGCGAGCCCGCACCGCGAGACCGAAGCGATGCGCGACGGCTCGGACGCGGTCGCGGATTGGCCGCTGCTCAACGCGCTGCTCACCTGCGCGTCGGGCGCGACCTGGGTCTCGATCCATAATGGCGGCGGCGTCGGCATCGGCTATTCGCAGCATGCCGGCATGGTGATCGTCGCCGAGGGCAGCGAAGCGGCAGCCAGGCGGCTGCAGCGCGTCCTCACCAATGATCCGGCTTCGGGCGTGATGCGCCATGCCGATGCCGGCTACGAGTTGGCCATCGACTGCGCCCGCGAGCATGGCCTCAACCTGCCGATGCTGGAGCCCTGATGAAGCCGATCTACATCACCTATCTCAACGGCCTCGATGTCGAGGCGGCGGCGCTCACCGATGACGAGATCCTGGCGGCGATCGAAGGCAGCCTCGCGGCGCAGGGACGCGGCGAGACGGTGATCGAGCCGCGCATGCATCTGATTCCGGATCGCAAGGTGCACGGGCATTTCAACGTGCTGCGCGGCTATATCGGCGGCGCGGTCAATTTCGCCGGCGTCAAGATCGTCGGCGACTATGTCGACAATTACAAGCAGGACCTGCCCTCGGAGATCGGGCTCCTCGCCCTCTTCGATCCGGCGACCGGCATGCCGCGGGCGCTGCTCGATGCGACGGCGATCACCGATATGCGGACCGGCGCCGTCACCGCCATCGGCGCCAAATATCTCGCGCGCAAAGGCAGCCGGGTGCTCGGCCATATCGGCGCGCGCGGCACCGCCTATTGGAATGTGCGGCTGCTCGATCGGCTGTTCGATTTCGACGAGATTCGCGTCCATTCGCGGCGCCGGGAAAGCCGCGATGCTTTTGCCGCACGGCTGACGCAAGATCTCGGCAAGACGGTGCGCGCGCTCGATACGTGGGAGAGCACGGTCAAAGGCGCCGATATCGTCGTCGAGGCTTCGCGGCTGCTGGAGCCGACGCCGCTGCTCAAGACGGAATGGATCAAGCCCGGCGCTTTCGTCGTCCCTTATGGCACGATGAGCGCGGTCGAACTGTCGCTCACCGACATCATGGCCAAGCTCGTCGTCGATGATTGGGGCCAGTGCAAAGCGGGACAGTTCGGCGCGCTGCGCGCTCATGTCGAGGCCGGCAAGCTGAGCGAGCGCACGCTTCACGCCGAGATGGGCGAGATCGTCGCCGGCAAGAAGCCCGGAAGGGAGCGCGAGGACGAGACGATCCTGTTCTGGCATCGCGGCCTGTCGCTCAGCGACATCGCGCTGGGGCATGCGATCCTGGAAAAGGCGAAGCGGCTCGATGTGGGGCAGAGGTTGCGGTTTGCGTGAAAAAGGCCCCCTCCCCCCTTGAGGGGTAGGGGAATCGCATATGGCCTTACACGGCTGTTGCATAGCGGCGCGAACTGGATTCTTTGGATGTCTCCCAACCTCGGAG
>Ga0335081_10021110_pt1 | contig 10540 bp, 2 predicted proteins | sample Lox_Sample_35_FD_206713 | JGI IMG/M metagenome (GOLD analysis project Ga0335081, IMG submission 206713) | Soil microbial communities from Loxahatchee National Wildlife Refuge, Florida, United States - Lox_Sample_3.5 | ecosystem: Environmental > Terrestrial > Soil > Wetlands | place: USA: Florida...
CAACGACACGGGCACCAGCTACGGGGCAGCCATCAGCGGCATCGAGATCCGCTCGCTCACCCCCAACAACGTGAACCCCACCGTCGCACTGCAGCTCTCCACCGACGGCGGGGCTACCTGGAACACCCTCACCACCAGCGTCACGCTGAACCCGAACGGGCAGGGCACCTTCGTCTGGACGCCAACCTCTGATGAGGTGACCCTTGCCGATCTCGCTACCCTCGGGACCGAGAATGGCGCATTGATCCGCGCCACCGCGAGCATCACCAACTCGCTCACCGGGATCACCACCACCGTCACCGGCCAGAGCTCACCGTTCCTGATCGGCGCCGGCGGCACGAGCTTCTACGTGAATGACGGCAAGACGGGCGGTCAGTACAGCACCGCCGGCGGCAACGACGCCTACAGCGGCAAGACGCCCGGAGATCCGCTCGCGAGTCTCGCGGCGCTGCTCAATACCTACCCGCTGACCGCGGGCGATATCGTCTACATCGACGGCGGCACCTACATTCTGCCGAACAATCTCAAGCTCACGGCCGCCGACAGCGGTGCCACGTTCCAGGGCACGACCATCCCGGGCCAGTCCACGATTCTGAACCGTGCGGACACCGTCAACAACTTCACCGATGTGTTCGAGTTCGACGGCGCGACCAACGTCACACTCAATAACCTGAGCATCACGGGCGCCTACGCGGGCATTCAGGCGAATTCCGTGGCCGCGGCGCTCGGCGTCACCATCAACAACGCCAACATCTACGCCAACGCGCAATACGGCATCTGGCGGAACACGGGCTTCAGCGGCACCGGTAGCGATTTTACGGTCGTGAACAGCACGATCCACAACAACGGCGGCTACGGCGTCTACTTCGTCTCCGATGGCGATACCCTGCAGTCGAGCGAGATCTACGGCAACAGTGGCTGGGGCATCTTCGTGCAAGGCAGCTCAGCAGCCGATCCGGATGTGGTGTCGAACAGCATCGTCCACGACAACGTCCAGGGCGGCATTCTGGCCGCCAATTACACGGTGCTCAGCGGCAATCAGGTCTTCGGACAAAACGGCAGCGGCGAGTTCGGCATCGAGGCCGAGTTCCAGACGCAGGTGACGGGCAACAAGATCTACAAGAACACCATCGGCCTGTACCTGTATTACGGCACATCCGCGAGTGGCAACTACGTCTACGCCAACAGCAACATCGGGATCCAGACCTACAACTCGACCGTCTCGGGCAACCATGTGTTCAGCAACGCGACCGGTATCAGCGATACCGGTTACTCCGAGATCGATGACAACACCATCTACGCCAATGCCACCGTCGGCATCGTCGTCTCCGGTACGCACAATGCCGGCCAGGACGTGCGCAACAATACGATCTACCAGATCGGCGGCGACGGTGTGGACATCAACTCGGGTGGGAACAGCGTCTCCTTCTACAACAACATCGACTGGACGTCGATCGGCGTTGCGCTGAAGGTCGCGTCCGGCGTCACCGGCCTCACCTCGGACTACAACCTGTTCAACACGCCCAAGCCCGGTGCCCAGGTCGGCGTGTGGAACGGCGCCCAGGAGACGACGCTCGCCAATTGGCAGGCCGCGAGCGGCCAGGACGCGCACAGTCTGTACGGCGACCCGCAGTTCCTGAATCCCGCGGGTGCCGACCAGGTCCTGGGCGAGCAGGGTCTTACCACCGGCGCGGGGTTCGACGACAACTTCGGTCTGCGCGGCGGCTCGCCAGCGATCAACACGGGCGATGAGTTCGTGGCACCGCTGACCGACATCAACGGTCTGCCGCGTCATACGGATCCGGGCTCCCCCGTCGGCGGTACCGGCTACAACGTCTACGTGCCGGCCGTGCAGAGCGGCAGCAGCTTCGCGGCGACCGGCACTGCGCTGTCCTCGAGCATCGCTCAAGGGTCAACGGCCTACACGCTGCCGTTCACGTTCAACTTCTACGGCACCAAGTACACGCAGCTCTACGTAAGCCCATACGGGTTCCTCCAATTCGTGCCGCCCGGCAACAACACTGCCTACTCCGGTGCCGCTCCCTCGACACTCTTCTACAACAATGCGGTGATGGCGCCGTTCTGGGTGAGCAACCTCAGCACCTCGAACGTGTTTGTGGACACGAGCGTTGCGAATCAGGTGACCTTCCGCTGGGCATCGGTGTTCACCGGCACCACCGGCGCATCTGAGCCCGTGAACTTCTCGGTGACGCTGTTTGCGAACGGCAACTATCAGTTCAACTACGGCTCGATCACCAACGGCGCGGGCAGCAACCCGGTCTTCACCCCACTCGTGGGCGTCTCGGCCGGCAACGGCCAGGTGTTCGTACTGTCGAACTACAACGGCCAGGGCAACCTGTCGAATGCCGCCTCGTTGATGTGGACAACCAGCACCACGCTGACGAGCGACATCGGAGCGTACGAGTTCCAGGGCAGCTCGAGCGATCACACCCAGCCGGTGGTCACGACCATCACCAACCTGCCGCCGAATGGGGGCACGACGGCGCTTGCCTTCTCGAGCGTGCAGGTCGACCTGAGCAAGACGCTGGACATCGTCGCCGCGCGCTCGCCGGCGAACTACGTGCTCATCTACTCGCCGAGCGGCGTGCTCGGTGCGGGCGACAACGTACAGATCCCGGTCACGCCGATCTACTCCTATCCGCAGAACTTCGTGACGCTGCAGTTCGCGGGCGGCGTACTGGCGGGCGGCTTGTATCAGCTGACCGTGGATGGCCTCTACGACATCTCCGGCAACCTGATGCAGGGCAATGGCGGGGGGCCGAATGCCGATCAGTACGTGGTCACGTTCACCATCGACCGCAGCCACAATGTCCCGCCGGTAGCGTCCAACGGTGCGGCGACGACCAATGAGAACGCGCCCGTCACCGTCGCGCTGCAGAGCACCGATCCCAATGGCGAGCCGCTGACGTTCAGCATCGTGGGTGGCCCCCAGCATGGCACGCTGTCGGCCATCAATCAGGGCAACGACACGGTCGTCTACACGCCGAACCAGTACTTCAGCGGCACCGACACGTTCACCTTCCAGGTGGACGATGGCAAGCTTGGCATCAGCACCGCCACCGTGACCCTCACGGTCACCCCGGTCAACCAGACGCCGGTCGCGAATCCGACGACCGCGACAGTCAACGAGAACAATGCGACGACGATCCAGTCGCCCTCGACCACCAACTCGGTGCAGATCCTGCTGCCGGCGAGCGACATCGAGACTGCGGCGGCCAATCTCATCTACAACGTGGTGCAGCCGTCTCACGGCACGCTGACGCCGACCTCACAGGCGAACCTGTGGGTCTACACGCCCAATCCGTACTTCTACGGCACCGACACGTTCACCTACACAGTGACCGACCGTGGCAACCCGGACGGCAGCAACAACGGCGTGGCCACCTCCGCCCCAGCCACCGTCACCGTGACGGTGAACCACGTCAATCAGCCGCCGGCGATCGGGCCCATCGGCACGCTCATCAACGGCGTGCAGACGGTGACGAACGTCAACGAGGGCTCGACGCTCAACTTCAGCATCCCGGGCTCCGATCCGGACAGTGTGGCGCTCACCTACAGCCTGGTCACTCCGGTGGCCGGGGCCTCGATCAACGCGAGCACCGGCGTGCTCACCTGGGCCGTGCCAGCAGGCCCGCTGACCCAGCCCTTCACCGTCAAGGTGACCGCGTACGGTACGCTGACCGCGCAGACGACCTTCAACGTGCAGGTCGTGCACGTGCCGCCGACCCTCACGCTGAGCGGTGCCCCATCGGTTCAGGCGTACCAGCCCTACACCGTCAACTTCAGCGCGCTCGAGGCGCTGTCCTCGCACACCGTGAGCGGCTGGTCGATCAACTGGGGTGACGGCTCGAGCTCGCCCCTCGCGGCGAATGCCACGAGCGCGACCCATACCTATGTGTTGGGCGGCTCCTACTCGGTGATTGCGACGGTCACGGACGATCAGGGCAGCTACGGCTCGGCGCCGCTCGCGCTGAACGTCGTCGGCATCAACTCACCGACGGTCCCGACAGGCCAGAGTGCCAGCACCAACGAGAACACCCCCAAGACCCTGCAGCTCACGTACTCCGATCCGCAGAGTCTGCCGCTCACGTTCACCATCCTCACGCAACCGGCGAACGGCACGCTGAGCGGGTTCAATGCGGCCAACAAGACGATTCTGTACACGCCGAACGGCAACTTCTTCGGCAGCGACAGCTTCACGTTCTCGATCTCGAACGGCGAGTCCGCGCCGACCGTCAGCACCTTCGCGCTCACCGTGGTGGCGGTCAACCAGCCCCCCGTTGCCACTGGGCAGAGCTTTAGCACGGCGAACGACACGGCGTACGTGGGACAGCTTGCCGGGAGCGATGCGGAGACGGCCCCGAGCCAGCTGAGCTTTGGGCTGGGGACGGGCCCTGCGCACGGGACGCTGTTGCTCAATGCGAATGGGGCCTTCACCTACACGCCGAACTTCGGCTACGTGGGAAGCGATAGCTTCACCTTCACCGTGACCGATACGGGTAACCCGCCCGGAAGCGGCACGGGACTGGGAGCACCTGCGACCTCGGCGCCGGCGACGGTGTCGATCACGGATGCGCAGCCGACGGTGCTGACGGTGGCCGGCGGGGGTGCAGTCCAAAGCGCAGCGGGGTTTGCAGTACGTTTCAACCAGCCGATGAACCCGCTGCTGCTGAAGCTGTACGGTGGCCAGGGAGGCAGCAGTGCACCGGTAAGCGTGGTGGTGTTGGGCCCGAACGGGTTGCCGGTGGCGGGAAGCCTGATCGTGGATCCGGACTTTGGAGGCTTCCAGTTCCTGCAGACCCGAGGGCTGCTGGCACCGGGGACGTACACGCTGCAGATGAGCGGCCTGCAGACCAGCAACGGGATCTCCCTGACTGGAGCGAGTGGTCCGGGCAGCACCTATCAGACGAGCTTCACGGTGAGTGCGAGCAGCTCTGCGTTGCTGGCGGTGGGCAGCGTGGCCCGCGGTCCGGGGCAGGCGCTCTCGATCAACAATGCCTCGGTGAACTATTCGCTGCCGATCACCCTGGCGGGGGCCACGGGTGCGACCAGCCTGTCCTTCACGCTCACCTACGATCCGAACCTGCTCACCATCACAGCCTTTGACAACACCGGGTTGCCGGCCGGCAGCACGATCAATGTGGATTTGTCGGTGCCCGGGACGATGAACGTAAGCATCAGCGTGCTCTCGCCGCTGTCACCGGCGAGGATAGTGCTGGGGCGAATCGAGGCGACTGTACCCACCACAGCGGCCTACGGGGCGGAGGATCTGCTGCATCTCAGCAACGTGACCTTGAGCAACGCCTCGGGCACGGGGCTACCGGTGCGCCTGGAGGACGGGCTGCACGTGGTGGCCTACATTGGGGATGCGAACGGGGATGGCACTTACACCGGACCCGACGCGGGGGATATCAACCGCGTGATTCTCGGGCAGGACAGTGGGTTTGGGGCCTGGCCACTGATCGACCCGGTGATCATTGGGGATGTGGAGCGGTTGGGGGTGCTGGTGAGCACCGATGTGCTCAAAGTGGCGCATCAGGCCGCCGGTCAGGCGCAGCCGGAGATTCCCTCGATTCCCACCGGGCTGACGCTGAGCTTTGCGGTGGCGGGGATCGACCCGGCCCTCATAGGGCAGAGGCATCCCCTGGAGGTGGCCGGCAACACCCCCCTGGCACGCGGGGAGGGCACACCCACAGCACCGGCGATCCCGGCGAGCACCTCGAGTGCCCCGGTACCGAACACGCCGGCGGTGGTCGCAGTGGCGCCGGCTGCGAGCACCCCTGCCGCCAGCACCCACCCGAGGACACCTCAGCCAGAGCACCTCAGCCTCGGCGCAGGTCCGGCTATCGCGACGTCGAGCACTCCGCTCGTGACTGGCGCAACAGGACTCCTGGATCCGACCCGCTCGCCGAGGGCAACAAGCGGATTGAGTGCGCCGATGCACCCGTTCGCCGCAGGCCCGGCGACGAGCACTCTGCACGAAGCGGTGCCAGCAGTCACAACGGTTGAGCCAGCTATCGGCGCGAACGTCGCAGCGCAAGCTGCCGCACTGCTGCCAGCCGAAACGGCCGGAGCTTCGAGCGCGGCGCGTCAGGCCGCCGGGGCAGGAGGAACCTCGCCAGCGAAGGAATCCGACGAAACGCAGCGCCGCGCGACCAGTCTCTCGGAGTCACCCGATCCGAAGGGTCCGCCAACCATCAGTCTCGGGGCTGCTGCCAGCAGCTTCATTCTGGGGGCCGCCGGCACCGCCAATGCATGGCTCGATCAGTGGGTGAAGCCCGAGGACCTGAAGACCAAGAAGGCCAATAACTGGAGCCTTATCGTCAAGAAACGCACGCTGCACTGAGTCCTTATCTGCAGCGAGCGTCCGCTAGCGAGGCGAGGTCGCCGTGACCGCATCGCAGGACTGCAGCTGCCCGCTCACGCGTCCGGCGAGCTCGGCCGCGTCCGCCCGCGAGGCTCGCAGCTTCTCGAGCAGCGCGAGCGACTGACGATCCCAACTGCAGGCGCTCTGGCGATCCTTTGAGCGCTCGGCAACGGGACGATGCGCGTCCGCCGCCAGGGCCGCGTAGGCGTCCGCGAGCAGCGACTCCTCATGTGCGCGCGCGAGCGCCGCATACGCGATGCCTGAGTTGGCGTCCGCCGGCACCGCGGTCTGCTGCAGCGACTCCTGCAGCACCTCGATCGCGTGCTGCGGATGTGATTCGTGCTCCTCGAGGTCGGCGAGGGTCGCGAGTGCTCGTCCGACGTCCAGACGGTACTCCTCGATCTTAGCGTCGGAGGCGGCGAGCGCACGGAACGAAGTGAGCGCGCTCTGTGCGTGTTCGCGCGCCTCCCTTAGTCGTCCGAGTTTGATCAGCACGCCAGCGGTGTCGTAGTCGGCGAAGGCCGCGAGGTGCGCAAAATCCGTGTTGCGCGGAGCCATCGCGACGAGCTTGCGGTACAGGTTGTGCGCGGTCTCATCCGTCGATAGGGCCTCCGTGTAGGCCTGGCGGGCACTCAGAATCTCGGCCATGCGGCTGTGCGCGAGCGCGAGGGTCCGCAGGGGCCGCGGGTCGCTCGGCGCGGCAGCCGTGAGGGCCTGAAGCGCCGGGATCGATTGGCGCATGTAGTCGAGCGCTGTGGCGCTGTCGCCGTGGATCTCAAACACTTTGTAGCCGTAGTCCATCAGGGTGCTCGCCAGCAGGCGCTGCGCCTGGGTATCGGATGTGCCCTGTGCCGCAACCAGCAGGCGGCTGTTGAGGATGGTCTCGCGCGAGAAGCGCAGCGCCCCTTCGGGATCCCCGGTGTTCCACAAGAGGTCGCTCAGCTTGCCGGACACCACAATCAAGTCTCGGCGCCCATCCGGATTGTCCGGTCTTGCCGCGGTACTCGACTGGAGCAAGGTGAGGGCGCGACGGTAGCTCTTGAGTGCTCCGGGGTAGTCGCCCTCGCTCGCCTCGAGCGCGCGTCCCTGCACGTCGCCCAAGCGCGTGTAGGCGGCGGCGAGCTCGCGCTGCAGCGCCGGGTCGCCCGAGGACTCTTGCGTCAGGCTGTCGAGATACTGCATCGCCGTGCCGATGAGCACGCGCCGCGACTGCGCCGCGCCGGGCAGGTCTCGCAAGGAGTCATGGATGTCGAAGATCAGCGAGTTCGCGAGCTTGCGCACGTCATCGAAGCGCCGCTCGGCGCGCGCCCGCTGCAGCTCGGCGAGCCGCGCCTCGCGGGTGGTCATGACGATTCCGATGATGAGGGCGAGCCCCACCAGTGCGGTCGCCGCAACGGCGGCGGTGTTGCGCCTGAAAAAGCGCGATGCCCGATAGCCGAGCGTGTCGCGGCGCGCAATCACGGGCAGTCGCGCCAGATGCCGCCGGATGTCCTCGGCGAACTGGGCAACCGTCGCGTAGCGGCGCTCGGGCTCGGTGCGCAGCGCCATGAGAACGATGTTGTCGAGATCGCCACGCAGGCGGCGCCGCAATCCATCCGTCATGCCGGTGGCGTTCTCGAGCCGCGGTGCGCGCGTGGGCGCTCCGGACAGATCGCGGGCCAGAACGATGGTGCTCGGTCGTGCGGGTGCGGCGTCGGCTGCGCCCTTCGCCGGATCGCGATCGAGGCGATCGCCCGCGAAGGGCGTGCTGCCCGTGAGCAGCTCGTAGAGGATCACCCCGAGCGAGTAGACATCGCTCGCGGCGGTGACGGGCTCACCGCGGAGCTGCTCGGGGCTTGCATATTGCGGGGTGAGCACGCGCAACGCATTGATCGTGAGGTCGGGGCGCACGTGCATCGCGCCGGGGTCGAGAATCTTGGCGATGCCGAAGTCGAGCAGCTTCGGCACCCCGCCCGAGGTGACGAGGATGTTGCCGGGCTTCAGGTCGCGATGGATCACCATGCGCTGGTGGGCGTACTGGACCGCCGCGCAAACCTGGGCGAAGAGCTCGAGCCGAGCGTTGAGGTCCAGTCGCGCCTCATCGCAGTACGCCGTGATCGGCTTGCCGCTGATCAGCTCCATGACGAGAAAGGGGACACCCTCATCCGTCGTGCCACCATCGAGGAGGCGCGCGATGTTCGGGTGATCGAAGCTCGCGAGGATCTGTCGCTCGGCGCGCAGGCGCCCGGCGACGAACGAGGGGTCGAGGCTCGAGCGCACGATCTTGATGGCCACTTCCTGGTGATACTGCTCATCGGCGCGAACGGCGCGATAGACCTCACCCATGCCGCCGCTGCCGATCTGTGCCACGAGTCGGTAGGGTCCCAGGCGGCGGCCTGCCAGGCGATCGCGCGGCTCCTCGGCCAGCAGCCCGACGGGGGCCGGGGTATCGAGGAAATCGGCGCCCGCGCGCGCATCGGCGGCCAGCAGCGAGTCGAGCTCCTCGCGCAACCCCGCGTCCCGCTGCGCGATGCCGCGCAGGTACGCCGCCCGAGGCTCCTCTTCCAGCCCGAGGCAGTCGTGCAGGGCTGCCTTGACCTCTTGCCAGCGCTCGGGCGTCACGGGGACTTGAACTGCTGCATCTCACGATGCAGCCAGCCGCGGGCGGTGACCCAGTCGCGCTTGACGGTCGCCTCCGAGACCCCGAGGGCGAGCGAGGTCTCGCGGATCGACAGGCCGCCGAAGTAGCGCAGCTCGACGACGCGCGCCTGCTGTACGTCGAGATCCGCGAGCCGACGCAGCGCATCATCCACGGCCAGCACGTCGAGGTCCGGACCGGGGACGGCAATGTCCTCGGACAGCGTGACGCGGTAGCCCGCCTGGCGCTTCTGCGCGAGCCGCTCGCGGGCGTGATCAACGAGGATCTGGCGCATGAGGTGCGAGGTCAGGGCAACGAATTGGCAACGATCCCCGACATCCCTCGGCTCCTGGTCCATCAGCCGCAGATACGCCTCATGGATGAGGGCCGTGGTCTGCAGGGTGTGGCCGCTGCGCTCACGCCGGAGGTGATTGCTGGCGACCCGCCGCAACTCCTCGTAGACGAGCGGGATCAGTCGGCTCAGCGCCTCCGAATCGCCGGCGCGCCACTGGCGGAACAGCTCGCTCGGGGGTGAGGTGGCGTAGACGGACATGCGTGCGATGGACCGCGCTCTTGTTTATCTCGCGCAAGATGATAGACGCGGTGGCGGCGCGGTGCCCGTCGGTGCCCTCCAAGTGGACATAATCCGGCGCAGGGACCGTAGCTCTCATGCTTGCGAGCTTTAGTCGCCAACTCATTGATAACTCCGGGCTCTCACGCGCGGTCTTCCGGTGACCGCAGCGTTCGCTGCAATGCGTGAGCTACTTCGCTCCGGATTTCCGCTTTAGAAGATGAAGGGAAGGGTTCTTTGTAAGAGATCGAACGGGGAAATTGAGCCGCCAGCACCTGCGCGGGATCTCTGACGCTGCGAGCGTTTCGCGGCGCGGGTGCGTGCGTCTCCGCGATACCGCGAAGCGCGCGCGTGCCGCGGGCAATATGGAAAATGGCCGGCGGCCTTCCGTCGCGCCGAAATCATGCCGCCGCCGTCGCGCGGTCATGAGGCCTTACGAAGCGTTCCTCAAGCTTCAAAAAGGGTGTGACCGCGTCCGCGGGCACAAGTATGCTCATTCGCGAGACGGTAACTACGAAGTGCCTTGGCCGGCACCGCGCGGCGTTCGGATCCGACAGAGCGCCCGAATGAGACAACAAGGACCGTCCGCGATGAACGCACATTGCTGCGCACCCGATCTTCGACTGCGGCTCATCGCACGCGCGACCGCCATTGGGGAACACCATGTCTAAGAAGCAGCGACAGGACGACGAGCGTCCCGTCGGATCCGGTAGTGATCGCAAGGGATCGCGTGGCGCGGAGCCCGCGCCACGATCGCTGCTGAAGCAGATGGTTGCCAAGCTGCTGCGCGGTGGCGAGCCGTCGCGATCCGCCACGCCGCGTGCCGTCATCGAGACCCTCGAGCCGCGGCTGCTGCTGTCGACCTCACCGCTCCCCCGGCCGAGCTTTCCGGGACAGATGAACTACAGCGCTCCGGGCGGCACGGCGCTGCACGCAACGCTGGAGGTGGTGGACACCGGAGCTG
>Ga0335081_10021112_pt1 | contig 10540 bp, 8 predicted proteins | sample Lox_Sample_35_FD_206713 | JGI IMG/M metagenome (GOLD analysis project Ga0335081, IMG submission 206713) | Soil microbial communities from Loxahatchee National Wildlife Refuge, Florida, United States - Lox_Sample_3.5 | ecosystem: Environmental > Terrestrial > Soil > Wetlands | place: USA: Florida...
CCCCCATTGGGTTGCACCACCCCGAAGGCCCACGTTTCCGGTAGACCCCCGGCTTCAACCGGGGGGGCGCAGCCGCGGGCCCAGGGATCTCGCGCGCAGCGAATGCAAGACCTGTGGAACGCCGCGCATGATCCCTCGTCCGACTGAAGAACGTCGGGCCTCTGGATGACGCAGCATGGGAGAGTTTCAATTCTGCCGCGGGCGTATAATGTGCCGTTTGCGCCCTGAGGGGTTCCCGCCGGAGTTTTCGCCATGGATAAAGCCACGCAATATGAACTGCAACTCGCCCGCCGCATGTCTCGGCTGGGCACCGAAACTGCCTTCGAAGTCCTGAACAAGGCGCGGGCCCTCGAGCGCCAGGGCAAAAGCATCATTCATCTGGAAATCGGCGAGCCCGATTTCGACACTCCCAAGAACGTCGTCGAAGCCGGCGTCGACGCCCTGCGCAAAGGCTGGACGCACTATGGTCCCTCCGCCGGTCTTCCCGAACTCCGCGAAGCCATCGCCGACTACGTCAGCCGCACGCGCGGCGTGAAAATTTCGAGCAACGAAGTTGTCGTCGTCCCAGGCGGTAAGCCTATTATTTTCTTCACGATTCTTTCGTTTATTGATGAAGGCGACGAAGTCATCTATCCCAATCCCGGATTCCCCATCTACGAATCCATGATCAATTACGTCGGCGGCCGGGCCGTGCCTATCCGCCTGAGAGAAGACCGCGACTTCTCGCTCGACGTGAACGAACTGGCCTCGCTCATCACGGACCGCACCAAGCTCGTCATCATTAACTCACCCCAAAATCCCACGGGCGGAATTCTTGAGCGTCGCGACATCGAGCAGATTGCCCGCGTGATCGGCGACCGCAATATCATGGTGATGTCGGATGAAATCTACAGCCGCCTGCTGTTCGACGGCGGCCAGCATTTCTCCATCATGTCGGTACCCGGAATGCAAGAGCGCACCATCCTGCTCGACGGCTTCTCGAAAACCTACGCCATGACCGGATGGCGCATGGGCTACGGCGTGATGCGCGCCGATCTGGCAGCGCACATGACCCGCCTGATGACCAACTCGAACTCCTGTACTGCCAGCTTCACCCAGGTGGCGGGCGTCGAGGCCCTGCGCGGCGACCAGAGTTCGGTTGATCGCATGCGCGACGAATTCCAGCGCCGCCGCGACGTCTTCGTCGCGGGCCTGAACAAGATCAAGGGATTCTCCTGCCGCATGCCCAAAGGCGCGTTCTACGTTTTCCCCAACATCCTCGCCACAGGATGGAAATCGAAGAAGCTCGAGGAAGCCTTGCTCGAGCAGGCGGGCGTGGCCGCGCTGTCGGGCACCGCATTCGGCGCGTTCGGCGAAGGCTACCTGCGCTTCAGCGTCGCCAATTCGCGGGAGAACCTGGAGCAGGCGCTGGAACGGATCGATCGGTGGACGAGGAAGAATCTATAGCATTCAGCCCGTTCGAAGGTGCTTTGGCAGCCGCGAAACGGCGGAAGAATGCAGCCCACGGCGCAAGCCGTGGGTGGACAACTGGAGAAACTCGTGAAGCCCCCAAAGGGGCGAAAGAGACGGGGTGGCAGTTACTCTTATTTGTCCCCTCGCGGTGCCACCGAAATTAGGATGGGCCGGTCCCGGAGGGACCCCTGACAATAGCCCGGCGTTTCAACGCCGGGTAGTCGGAAGATACGACTAGCCGCGTCCCGGAGGGACGCCTGAAACGGCGGTTTCAATCGTGCCTCCGGCACGAGGTTGAATACAAACCGCATGACCCGCCAGTAAACTGGCGGGCTATTTTCATCCGTCCCTCCGGGACGGTCGTCACGAATTGGGGACTGCATCTGCAAAAGGAGCGACGCTATGAAGACCAACTCCCGCAAAGCACCCGCCCCCAGCCGCCCCCACGCGCCCGGCTATGGATTCCCGAAAGGCACGAAGGGACTGCTGCCCTGGTCCTGGGCTGAGAAGCGCCTGAAAAAATCGCACAATTACTGGATCACCACCGTCAGGCCCGACGGCACACCTCACACCATGGTCGTCTGGGGACTCTGGCAGGACGGCCGCTTTCTGTTCTCAACCGGCAGCGGGTCCCGCAAGGCGCGCAACCTGGCCGCGAACCCGAACTGCATCGTCTGCACCGAAGACGCGCATGAAGCGGTCATCGTTGAGGGCGTCGCCGAAATTGCCGACGTCGGCGCCCGCCGCAAGCTCATCCCCGTCTACGAAAAGAAATACGACTGGGATCTGTCGAAGATGAAAGACGATATGCTCTCGATGAAAGAGCCGGTCTTCGCCGTCCGCCCGCGCGTCGTGTTCGCGCTGTGGGAAGAGCACTTCCAGACGAAATCCACGCGCTGGAAGTTCGACCAGGTCGTGTGGCACGAGCAGAAGGGGCAGCGTGCCACCGGGCGGGCACACCTTTCCCCCTCCCTCCAACCATAAGGGTATTCGCGTGCTCTCAGGATAGCGAGGCGACTGCCTTGCGGAACTCCTCCTCGGTGAAAGCTCGAAGAGTCTCACCCCGGATGTAACCCTGCATGGCTCCAGCCAGATTGATTCTCAAACCTGTTTCATCGTCAGGGAATTCGCCGATGGCCACCGCGTCGTACTGGCCGAGGGTCCAGTAGATTGCCTTCAGTTTCCCTCCGGCTGTCTCAAATGCCTTCCTCGTTGCGTCGAGCCGCTTCGGGGAGTCCTTGAGACTCTCGACACCCTTCTGCGTGTAGCGAATCAGCGAGACATAGTGCGGCATACGATCCCACCTCCTTTGGAGAATTGGGTCACTATGCTACATCTCGGCTCCGATCTACCACTGCCGAGCCGTGTGCGATCCCCGCCAAAGCGAAAAAGAATCCAACCCGCCTCCATCACCCCCCTCTGTGATCATAATCACGGCCTTTTCGACCCTCCCCGAGTAGCCTTCCCATAGCAGGTTCTAACCGCCTTTCTGTCCACGGGCGCAAGGGGGAAGCCATGGCCCTGATTGATTCCAGGAGCGGAAACGTCCGCCGCGAATACACCATTGAAGAGCTACAGGATGCAGCCAACCTCATGCGCGGCTATGACTTAGTCGCCCTCCACGCCGCCGGGTCCGGACACGCGGGCGGCACGCTCTCCATCATGGACGTCACCGCCGCGCTTTACCTCAAGGCGGCCAACCACGATCCCCAGAACCCCGATTGGCCCGACCGCGACCGCATCATCTGGTCCACCGGCCACAAGGCTCCCAGCCTGTATCTTGGCCTCGCCTTTGCCGGATTCTGCCCGCTCGAAGACGTCGTCTACCTGCGCAAGCTGAGTTCGCCGTACCAGGGCCATCCTCATTGGCTCAAGTTGCCGGGCGTCGAAGCCTCAACCGGATCTTTAGGCCAAGGGTTGAGCATCGCCGTGGGCCTCGCGCTGGCCGCCCGCCTGAACGAAAAGAACCACAAAATCTTCTGCATCATGGGCGATGGCGAGCAGCAGGAAGGCCAGGTCTGGGAAGCGGCGATGGAGGCAGGGCATTTCGAACTGGACAACATCATCGCGATCATTGACTGCAACCGCCTGCAGATTGATGGCTGGGTGAAAGACGTAATGCGCGTCGAGCCGCTGGCCGCAAAATACGCCGCTTTCGGCTGGGACGTCATGCGCATTGATGGCCATGACATGAATCACATCGTGGGCGCGCTGCAGCAGGCCCGGAACGACACAGGCCGGCCGGTTCTGATCCTGGCCGACACCGTCAAAGGCAAGGGCGTCAGCTTCATGGAAGATCAGGCCGGATGGCACGGCAAGGCTCCGAATTACGAAGAGCTGACAAAAGGCTTGGCCGAACTCGGATTGAGCGAGCGCATCCCGGTCGCGCATTTGCTCGACAGGGCGAAGCAATACCAGGCGGAAGCCGACCGCAAGCTCGCGGCCAAGATGCCCAAGTTCACCCGCGATTACTGGTGGAACGTCGCCGACACGATGAAAGTGAAAATGGAGCCGACGCGCAAAGGCTTCGGCCAGTCGCTGGCGGAAAATGGGGGCGACCAGCGCGTAGTCTGCCTCGGCCTCGACATTTCAGGCTCGATCACCATCAGCGATTTCTATGCCGGCAAGCCCGAGCGCAAGAATCGCTGGATCAGCATGGGCATCGCCGAGCAGTCGGCAACGTCGGCCGCTGCCGGGCTGGCTCGGGAAGGGAAGTTGCCTGTGCTCGGCACCTATGCGACGTTTGCCGCGGCGCGCAATCTCGATCAGATCCGCACCTCGGTCTGCTACGGCAATTTCAACGTCATGATTGCCGGCGCGCACGGCGGCGTCTCGGTCGGTCCCGACGGCGCCACGCACCAGGCGCTGGAAGATTTATTCGCCATGCAGGGCCTGCCCAACATGTCGGTCGTCGTCCCGTGCGACGTGGTCGAGACCCGCAAGGCGACCAACTACTTGCTGCTCGAGCACAAGGGTCCGAAGTATATCCGCTTCGCGCGCGAAGCAACGCCGATCGTGAGCGATGAAAAAACTCCATTCGTGTTCGGGCAGGCCAATGTGATCCGCCTGCGGCGTGAGGGGCCGAGCTTCCTCGACGCCTTCGAAACCGTTCTGGCCGCAGACTACAAAAACGAGCGCGAGGATCTCAGCATCGTCGCCTGTGGACCCATGGTGCCGGAGGCCATGCGCGCCGCCTACATCTTGAAAAAAGAATTCGGCTACGAAGCCCGCGTGCTGAACGTGCACACTCTGAAGCCGATCGACGCCGAGGCTATCATTCGCGCGGCGAAGGAAACGGGAGCGGTCGTCACCGCCGAAGAGCATCAGATCGGGGCGCTGGCCTGGCGCGTGAGCGGCGTCCTGACCGAAAGCGCAGAACTCTACGGCGTGCCCGTTATCACAGGCGCCATCGGCGTGAAGGATCGCTTTGGCGACTCCGGCGCGCCCTGGGAGCTGATCAAGGAATTCGAAGTCAGCGCCGAGCACATCGCGCATAAAGCGGTAGAGTTGATGCACCTGAAGCAATCGGTTGGTGAAAAGCACGAACCGGCTCTGACCGGCTACGAGATATAGGCGAACTTCGACGGTTACTTTCGTTACCCTTCGCGTACTCTCTCGGTTAAGCGCTGCTGCAATTCCCCAACCTATAATTTCTTCAAGCCACAAACGAAGTAACGATACGGCCGGCGGCTTCGCGCCGCTCAAGCCGGACTTGTGGCTCGCAGCGCATACAGCCGTTCATGTCGAGATTCCAGCGCAATCCGAACCAGCAGCCGCGTCCACGGGTCGACAAGCTATGGGTCTACAATCCGTGGCTCGACCTGATCGTGGGCTGCGGCGCGTGGTCGGCGCCGCTGCTGGCGCTCTCCTATTTTTCTCTGGCGTCGAGTACGCGCACCTGGGCGATCGTCTTCTACGCACTGGCGCTGTTCTTCAACTATCCGCACTACATGGCGACGATTTACCGCGCCTACCATCGCGCCGAAGACTTCCACAAGTACCGCGTCTTCACCGTCCACATTACGGCGTTGCTGGTGGCGACGCTGCTGCTGTCACATTTCCGGCTGCGCCTGCTGCCCTGGATTTTTACCATCTACCTGACCTGGAGTCCGTGGCACTACAGCGGGCAGAACTATGGGCTGTTCATGATGTTCGCCCGCCGCGCCGGCGCCGACCCGAACAAGACCACGCGCCACACGTTGTATGGCGCGTTCATCGCGTCGTATTTGATCTTGTTCCTGGGATTTCACACCGGGCCGTCGTCTGATCCGCTGTTTGTGTCGCTCGGAATCCCGGCAGTCATAAGCCGCTGGGAGCAAGTCACGCTGTGCATTGTTTTCGTCGTGCTGTCGGCGGTCGGCCTATCGCAGCTCGCGCGCCAGACCGGATGGAAGAAGCTCGCTCCTTCGCTCACGCTGTTCTCTTCGCAGTTCCTGTGGTTCCTGCTGCCGGCCGCGATCTCGCTGATCAAGGGCCTGGGCCTTCCCCAAAACCGCTACAGCACGGGCGTGCTGGCGGTGATGCATTCGGCGCAATATTTGTGGATCACGAGTTACTACGCGCGCCGCGAAGCCGCCGGAAACGCGGCAACCATGCCAACCCGCAATTGGCGGCCGCTCGCCTATTTTGGCGTGCTGGTGCTGGGCGGCATCGCGTTGTTTGTTCCCGGCCCTTGGCTCGCCAGCCGCGCCTTTCACCACGATTTTACCGCGAGTTTCCTGATCTTCACGGCGCTCATCAACATTCACCACTTCATTCTCGATGGCGCCATTTGGAAGCTGCGCGACGGACGCATCGCGGCTCTGCTGCTCAATTCCCGCGAGAAGATTTCTGACGCGGCGGCGGAAACCGGCGTCCGCTTCGCCACCGCCGGACGCTGGCTGGTGGGCACCAGCGCCGGCGCACGTTTCCTGCGAGTGGGTGCGGCTCTCGTGTTGCTGGCCTGGGGGACGATCGACCAGGCCCGCTACTATCTGGCGCTGCAGACCGATGACTTGCGGGACTTGCAGCGCGCCGCCGCGCTCAATTCCTACGACAGCCTGGTCCAGACGCGGGTGGGTCATCGCGAGATCGAGGACGGCCAGTCGCAACAAGCCGAAGCCGCGTGGAAACGGGCGATCCAGGTCAACCCCGCCGATGCCGCTCCTCGGCAGCAGTTGCTGCAACTCCTGATTGACCAGAAGCGTTTCGACGAAGCCTACACCCTGACCGAGGCCTCGCTGAAGTACTCGCCCAAGGATCCGAACCTGCTGGTGGACCGCGGCCTGCTGGCATTGCAGCGCGGCCAAAGCGACGAAGCGCGCGCCGACTGGGAGAAGGCGATTGCCGCCGATCCCGGCCAGCTCAATGCCCATCTTTACCTCGCCGACGAACTCGATCGCGAAGGCAAGGCGCCAGCGGCGGCCACGCAATACAACATTGCGCTGTCAACGATTGCCAAGCGGTCGGCGGACGAGCGCCCGACGCCGCAGCAGGTCATCGCGATGATATTACGCATGGCCGACTGCCAGACGCGATCCTCGCAATTCGATCGCGCGGTCAAGTCCTATCAGCTGGCGGAAAAGCTGGCGGCCGAGACCGGGCAGGCCAAGCTGGCCAGCGTCGCAGACGTGAACGAAGCGGCGTTGCAGACAAAAGCGGGCAGGCTCAACGATGCGCTTCTGCTTTACCAGCACGCGCTGAAGCTCGATGACGCCATCAACGACCGGAGCGCCGGCGCGCAGGACTGGTTCACCTACGGCAGCTTTCTTGAACAAGCAGGATTTTCGCCGCACTTGGCCTATGCCTGCCTGGTGAAATCGCAAAAGGTCATGCTATCGATTCCCGGGGCCGCGGTTCCGGATTCATTGATCGCCGCCCAGAAGAAGTTGGAAAAGCAGCTGGGCGCCGCAGCCGCGGCCGTCCGCCGCGATCCCGAGCCGGCGCTCACCGAGGCGCTCGGGTTGCGGCTGTAAAAGGCAGACTGCACCACTCGGGCTAATTGACACTCGGTGTGCGCTGCTCAACAATGACTCTATCTTTACTCATGCATTTCGTTTGTTTTGCTTCCTGAGGAGGAAGAACGTATGGCCGATGAAGGCAATCAATTAATCGAGCATCATTCGAATGCAGGCAAGTGGGTTCTCGTGTTACTGGCGGTGGTTGTGGTGGGTGCTTTCGGGTATACGACGTATCTATCGCACGTCAAAATGCAGAAACTCGCCGACGATCTCGCTGCCAGCCAGGCCCAGGTGAAAGAACTCCAGGATCGCATGCAGACCTCGGAGGCGCAGGAGGAGACGTTGGCCGCCCAGGCGGGCATGACCAAGAAAGAACTGGCGCAGCGCAGCGCCGCGTTGCTGGCTGAACAGAAGGCCGCGGAGAACCGTCTCGCGGAGCAACAGAAAGAACAGATCGGCCAGGTGAACAGCGACATCGCTGGCGTAAAGACCGACGTGGGCGGAGTCAAGACCGATGTCGCCTCCACCAAAGCCGATCTCGAAGCTACGAAAGCCAAGCTCGAAAGCGCAGTCGGCGATCTGGGCGTGCAGAGCGGGTTGATTGCCACGACGCGCTCGGACCTCGAAACGCTCAAGCACAAGGGCGACCGCAACTACTACGAGTTCACGCTGCTGCGGGGCGCCAAGCCGCAGCCGGTCGCGACTGTCAGCCTGGAACTGAAGAAGACCGATCCCAAGAAGGGCAAGTTCACGCTCAACGTGACGTCCGACGACAAGACGATCGAGAAGCGCGACCGCAATGTCGCCGAGCCCATTCAGTTCTACTCCGGGCGCGATCACTTGCTGTTTGAGCTGGTGGTCTGGAACGTCGACAAAAACAAGGCCACGGGATATCTGAGCACGCCCAAGAATGCCCCCGTGCCGGTAACGGCCAACTAGATTGCCGATTTCCGGTCTGCGATTTCCGATTTGAGAATCGCGGATCGGGGCCGATGATCGCGGGCCAGGGCTGTGGAAGGTTGATGCATGAACGGTGTGCTTTATCCCGCGGGTCACGTCCTGCTCGAAATCGTGCTGCGCACCGGCGTGATCTACCTGCTGGTGCTGATCGGCGTACGTTTAAGCGGCAAGCGTGAGGTCGGACAGATGACTCCCTTCGACCTCACGCTGCTGCTCCTGCTCTCGAACTCTGTGCAGAACGCCATGACCGGGCCGGACACGTCGCTGGCCGGCGGGGCAATCGCGGCCTCGACGCTGCTGATCATGAACTACATCGTGGCCAATCTCTCCGGCCGTAGCCGGAAGATGCGGCGGTTGATCGAAGGGCAGCCATCGTTGCTCGTCCATGACGGTAGGGTCATCGAAGAGCACATGGCCCGGGAGCGCGTCAGCATGGACGAACTGCATCGCGCCCTGCGCGAGCACGGCATCCAGAGCTGCGAGCAGGTCGCGCTGGCCGTGCTCGAAGTGGATGGTTCGATCAGCTGCCTGAAGTACGACGAGATCAAGCCCGACGCCAACACGCATTTGGCGCGACGGAGATTTATCCAGAAAAAACAGTAGGTTCGGGGCAGTTCCTCGATTACTGCACCAGTTCTGGTGCAGCCTTCCGTTTAACGCCTGCTTCCCCTAGTGCCGATGCCTTTCGGCGTCTCGCTGGTGACATAGTTTTTACAAAGCTGCTCACTCCGCGGCAAAGAACTTCACGTACACTTTGAGCGGCAATCGAGGAGCAAGCGATGGAGAAAGTGAACGGCATCGGCGGCCTGTTCATCCGCGCGCGCGATCCGAAGTCGCTAGGCCTGTGGTATCAGCAACACCTCGGCGTGACGCTCACGCCCTCGAGCTACGACGAGCAACCCTGGCAGCAGGAAGCGGGACCGAGCGGCCTCGGCATGTTTCCCGAGGACACCGATTATTTCGGGGATCGCAAGCAGCAGTGGATGGTCAACTTCCGCGTCCCGGATCTGGATGCAATGGTCGCGCAGTTGCGCGCCGCCGGAATCACGGTTGAGATTGACGCGCAAGCCTACCCCAACGGCCGCTTCGCCCGCCTCTACGATCCCGAGGGTAATCCTATTGAACTGTGGCAGCCGGCGGGAAAAGACGCGCCGTCCTAATCACTCAACCTTCAGGAACTTCACGCACACCGGCGAGGGCACGTCGAGCACCTTGCCGGGGTCGAGGTGGCCTGCCTTCGTCAGGTAACTATCGGGTCTCTGGTCAATTCTGAAGACAGCAATGTTGTTCGACTGCTGATTGGCAACAAAGAGACGCGTGCCCGTGGGATCGATTTCGAAGCTGCGTGGGGTCTTGCCTCCTGTGGAGGTGATTTCCCTAAGCGTCAGCGTGCCCTTCTCCGGGTCAACCGTGAAGATGGCGATGCTGTTGCTGCCGAGGCCGTCATTGTCCCCGCGGTTCGAAGCATAGAGAAACTTCCCCAAAGGGTGGACTTCTACTTCCGCGTCTTCGATTACTTTCTTAAAGTCCTCCGGTTTGGGGCTCTTGTATTTCGGGAGGGTCGAGATAGTCTGCACTGAGCGTAGCGTCCCGCTGGCCGCGTCGTTTAAAAACACGGTCACCGTGCCTGCCATCTCGCTGACGACGTAGGCGAACTTGCCGTCGGGACTCAGGGCGAAGTGCCGAGGGCCGGAGCCGGGATCCAGTTTGGCGAATGGCGGATCGTTGGGCGTGAGCGTCCCCTTCGCGCTGTCGAACTTGTACACCAGCAATTCGTCGAGACCGAGATCGTCCACATAAGCAAAACGGTTGTCGGGCGAGAGATTGATGGAGTGCGCGTGCGGGCCCTCTTGCCGTTTGGGATCGGCGCCGTGGCCGGTGTGCTGCACGAACGCCGACACCTCGCCGAGGCTGCCATCGTCACGAATGGGAAATACGGCGATGCTGCCTCCAGTGTAATTGGCGACCAACGCGTATTTACCGGTTTTGTCCACGGTGACGTAGCAGGGATCGGCGCCGCGCGTCGCGACTTCGTTCAGAAAAGTCAGCTTGCCCGTGACGCGGCCGTCTTTATCGCGATCGATCGCAAACGCGCTCAGGCCACCGCTGTTCGGGCCTTTGTAATTCTGAACTTCATTTACCGCATAGAGGAAGCGGCCGTTGGGCGCGAGCGTCACCCACGAGGGGTT
>Ga0335081_10021113_pt1 | contig 10540 bp, 9 predicted proteins | sample Lox_Sample_35_FD_206713 | JGI IMG/M metagenome (GOLD analysis project Ga0335081, IMG submission 206713) | Soil microbial communities from Loxahatchee National Wildlife Refuge, Florida, United States - Lox_Sample_3.5 | ecosystem: Environmental > Terrestrial > Soil > Wetlands | place: USA: Florida...
TGCACGCCAGCCGCGCATTGTGTCGCCAACAAAGCAACAAGCAAACTGCACCACTACTTGCTCCCCTGTATCCGGATGGCACTCGTCCGCTTGCGTCCTAGAACCGTGGAGAAAGTGCGCTCGGCGATAGCGCGTGATTCTCAGGGGTGCAAACCGCCATTGATTCGTGTAACCTCTTATCACTCTTTCGGCGCGTTCCGTGGGGTTTCTTGCCGAAAATCGGATGCGATCACGAGTCAGATATTCGATCAGAGAGGAGAAGCAGGATGATTCTGGGTCTGAGCACTTCAACCTACACGAATTTGCACGTGCTGATTAGTCTGGTGGGAATCGGCTCCGGATTTGTCGTCATGTTCGGACTGCTCACCGCTAAACGGATGCCACGTTGGACCGCTGTGTTTCTCATTACCACGGCCCTGACCAGCATTACCGGGTTCGGCTTTCCTGTGGATCATCTGCTGCCCTCGCACATTCTTGCCATCCTGTCGTTAGTGACATTGGCGTTCGCTGTTCCGGCACGTTACGTCTTCCGTCTGGCTGGCGCCTGGCGTTCGGTTTACGTGATCGGCGCCGCTCTCGCTCTCTACTTCAACGTTTTCGTCCTGATCGTGCAGTCTTTTGAGAAGGTGGCGGTGTTGAAGACTCTTGCTCCGACGCAGAAAGAGCCACCTTTTGTTATTGCTCAATTGCTCGCATTGCTGATCTTCGCCGCACTTACCATCCTGGCCACCATCCGATTTCATCCTGAGAGGATGGGATCTGTTGCGTCCCAGAAAAGTGCCGCTTGACAGGCATTCTTTCCATGAAAGGGAAGAGGAATGGGTGCACGGCCATCCATGAAGTCCGGGAATAAGGTACGGATCAGCGAGAACGTGAAATGGACGCGCCAACGGAAATAAGGCCGCGCGCGGATTTGCGTGATTCGCTGGCTGCCGAGCGCACTTTCTTGGCGTGGATTCGTACCGGTCTCGCTTTGATGGGATTCGGTTTCGTGGTGGCGCGCTTCGGTCTCTTCCTGCAGCAACTCCAGTTGATTCGTCATGCAGCCCCGGCCGCATCGCTCGGGTTGTCGCTCTGGTTCGGCACTGCGCTGATTGCCGCCGGTGTGGCCGTACACCTGTTCTCTGCCTGGCATTATTTTCGTTTAATGCGGGATTTGCAGCGGGGAGAAGTACCATCTCTCGGTCCCTCGACCCACGCGGTGTTAGTTGCCTTGTTTCTGGCTGTGGTCGGGCTGGCGATGGTGATCTACCTGATTTCCGGCCACGGAGTCTCAAGTATAAAGCTTGACAATATGGAGGGGGCATCCATGACGACGCTTGCAAGCAACGGGATCATCGCCAAGCCCAGCAATCACTCGGTTGAGCAGACCGTACAAAAGCTCGAGAATATTCTGCAAGCCAAGGGGGGCACACTGTTTACAGTGGTCGACCACAGCGGGGAAGCGGAGAGGGTGGGAATGAAGATGCCGCCCACCAAGCTGCTCATTTTCGGAAATCCGCAAGCCGGTACTCCGCTGATGCTGGCCGCGCCCAGCATTGCCATCGATCTTCCGCTCAAAATTTTGGTCTCGGAAGACGCGCAGGGGAAAGTCTGGGTCAGCTACAACGACCCAGCCTACTTGCAGGAGAGGCACAAACTACCACCCGAACTGTTAACCAACATAGCTGTCGTCGAAACGTTGGCGGCCAAGGCCGCGGAGTAGTCAACGCGGCCCGGTCGGTTCCCACTCTCATCGCCCGCCACTCCAGATCCGTGGAATAAAAACCAGTGGTGTCGGTTATCACTACATACCACGGCCACGGAGGGCAAATGACGGACAAGGCTCAAGATAACGATCCACTGTTGCGTAACCCTAGCGGGGATGGCATTGACCGTCGCGGATTTCTGCAATGCATGGCCTGGGCGGGCACCGGATTGGTATGGACGATGAGCGGAGGCATTCCTGTGTCTCGCGCCTTGGCCAGGAATTTCAACCGAGAATCCGTCAGAGCCGACTTCAGCTTCGTTCAGATCAGCGACAGTCACATGGGGTTCAATAAGGCAGCCAACCCCGATGTCGCCGCCACTTTCCAGGCGGCGGTCGGCAAAATCAACGGGCTTGCGGAAACGCCGGACTTTATCCTGCACACCGGCGACATCAGCCATCTTTCACGGCCGGAGCAATTCGACAACGTCGACCAGATCCTGAAGAGTGCGAGCGCAAAAGATGTCTTTTTTGTCCCCGGTGAGCATGACGTGCTCGACGACAATGGCGGGTTGTATCTCGAACGCTACGGAAAAAATGCCTTGGGTGCGGGTTGGTATAGCTTCGACAAGCGAGGGGTGCACTTTATCGGGTTGGTGAACGTGCTGAACCTGAAGGCGGGCGGGTTCGGCTGCCTGGGCGCCGAGCAACTCGAGTGGTTGGAGAAAGACGTCAAGCACTTGCAACATAGCACCCCAATCGTACTGTTTGCGCATATTCCCTTGTGGTCCGTTTACCCGGAGTGGGGCTGGGGTACGCAAGACAGTGCACAGGCTCTGACCTATCTGAAGAAATTTGGTTCAGTCACGGTTTTGAACGGACACATTCACCAGACCATGCAGAAGGTGGAAGGCAATGTGACCTTTCACACTGCGATGTCAACCGCATTCCCGCAACCGCAGCCGGGAAAGGCGACTTCTCCGGGACCCATGCAAGTGCCAGCCGAGCAGTTGCGGAGCTTGCTGGGAATCACCGCTGTGAATTACAGCGAAGGTCACCATTCCCTGGCAGTGGTGGATTCGGCTCTCGGCTAAAACCCACACAAGATAAGGAAACAATTATGACGAGGAAGGTCCTGGATGTTACACGACTGGCAACTGTGACAACAATTGTGCTGCTCCTGTTCGCGGGATCATCCAGGGTCTCCGCGAGCGATCCACCCTCCCCGGCGAGCGCGCAAATAACGATCGATAATTTCACGTTTGGACCGCAGGAACTCACCATCCCCGTCGGTACCACAGTTACCTGGACCAACCGCGATGACATTCCTCATACCGTCGTGAGCACGGATGGCGTGTTCAAGTCCAAGGTGCGAGACACGGATGAGACCTTCTCTTTCACGTTTGCCAAGCCAGGATCTTATTCTTACTATTGCTCAGTCCATCCCAGAATGACCGGTAAAGTCATCGTGCACTGAGACTCTTTAAGCCAGACCCGCGCCGAAGTGCCGTGCAACCAACATCCTGGCTCAGGTATCCAACTTATGGAAGACCGGTTACGACGGTGCCATCTGTTTCGTCGTGGCGATGCTGTATAATTCCCCAAAGTGCTCTGGCTGAACGCAATATGCAAAGGCTGAAATATCGCCGGGCTAATGGCCTTCGATGGCGTGGCGTGCTGATCGCCGTTACCATTTGCTCATTGACGCTCAGCGTGGCGACCCGTTTTTGGGCACCGTATACTTCTCACTCTTCTTCTACCGTAACCTCGACCGACCGCCGTGCCGCTGAACCGCTGCGCCAGCACCTCGACCGCGACGCGACTCAGTGGGTGGCCCCGGTTGCTGCTCTCTGCATCGTGGAACCAACTGCGATCGGGACCCGCGTGGCCCCGGCCAGAACCATTCTTCCGACCCGTCTATTCAGCGATAGCCTTTACAACCGACCGCCTCCGTCCTCTCCATTCCTCCTGTAGTTATTCGTACTTTTTGTCTTGGCTTTAGCATTGGTCTGAGTTGATCGGCCCTTGCCGTCGCGATGTCAGGTCGACACCATTCCCGAACGGTTCGGGACAATGAAGCTTCACCAAGAGGATTCAAATGACTGTTGAGCCCCCTGTCGATGTGCAGGATCTCGAAGCTCTCCGACGTTTGGGCACCTGCACGGTCTCTAATGCAATTGAGACCTTTCAGGTTCGGTTGCGCAACACCGGCTTTGCCGACTCGCGCATTCGCTGCATGTTCAAGGATTTCCCGCCCATGGTCGGGTATGCGGCCACCGCCCGTCTCCGCTCCGGCCAGGCCCCGATTACGGGTGGGGCCTACCATGACCGCACCGATTGGTGGAACAGCATTCTCCAGGTTCCTGCGCCGCGCATCGTTGTGCTGGAGGATCTGGACAAACCACCGGGGGTCGGAGCGTTCCTGGGCGATATGCACGCCGCAATCCTGAGGGCCCTCGGCTGCGTTGGCTATGTGACAGACGGTGCCGTGAGAGAACTGCCCCCAGTGAAAAATCTGGGCTTGCATGTGTTCGCCGGGAATGTCTCCGTTTCACATGCCTATGCACATATCTTCGACTTTGGAGCGACCGTCAACATCGGGGGCTTGCAGGTGCGTCCCGGCGACCTTTTGCACGGCGATCGCCACGGACTGCTGACCGTTCCCCTAGAGATTGCTTCGAAGATTCCCGTTGTTGCGGCCGGATTGCAGGCCGCAGAACAAAAGGTGATCGATCTTTGCTGCTCGCAGCAATTTTCCGTCGATCGATTGCGGCAGGCGCTCAAGGGTTTGAGTTAGTTGCAAATTGCTGGCCAGGATGCCAGAGAAGGCTGGTACTTGAAAGGAATGAATCATCTCAACCTTCATCGCGGAAATTGTGGGCGCAACGGGAGATCCCGAGCCCGGGCTTACGTCTCCATAGGCGCCGTTGTGGCACTGGGGCTGGGACTGTCTTCCTGCGGCGGTGCACGTAATCAGAAAGTGGAAGCAAGTTCTCAGCAGACCGTCACTGTCGGCGTAACGAATGTTGTGAAGAAAACCCTAAGCCGCCAGATAACCCTATCTTCTGAATTGGTCCCCTTTCAGGAGATCGACGTCTACGCTAAGGAATCCGGCTACGTGCAGAAACTGAATGTCGACTACGGAACGCATGTAAAAACCGGCGAGGTAATGGCCACGCTGGAGATTCCGGAGCTGCAGGCGCAGCTCGATGAGGACCAGGCCGAGATCAAGAACGCGACCAACCAGGTCAGCCGAGCCGAGAACGAATTAAAGCGTTACAACGCACAATACCGGGCTCTTCACCTCGAGTACACGCGCCTGAACAGCGTTTTCGAAACCCAGCCCGGCATCGTGGCGCAGCAGGAAGTGGATGATGCCCAGGGCAAGGACCTGGCTGCCTCCTCCCAGGTCGACGCCGGCAAAGCCGCGCTGGAAGCCGCCGAAAGCCAGCTGGCCGTGACCAAAGCGAAACTGGTTCACGATCAAACCCTGTTCGACTATTCCAGAATCACGGCGCCGTTTTCAGGGGTAGTCACGGAGCGTTACGCCAACCTGGGCACGCTCGTGCAGGCCGGGACCAGTTCAAGCACGCAGGCAATTCCCATCGTTCGGCTGTCCCAGGATGATTTATTCCGGTTGGTGATTCCCATCCCGGAATCCTACGTGCGCTACATTCGCGTCGGTGATCATGTCGATGTCCGTGTTCCCTCACTGAACCGCACTTTCCCCGGCAAGGTATCCCGTTTTTCCGTGGATGTGAGACAAGACACCCGCACCATGCATACGGAGGTAGACGTTCCGAACCCCGACCGGGTTCTGATTCCCGGTCTCTATGCGGAAGCTGACGTCGCGCTGGAGCATCGCGAGGATATCCCGGCCATTCCGCTACAGGCCATCAATCATGAGGGCGAGAAGACCACGGTTTTCGTCGTCAATCAGAATAGCGAGATTGAGGATCATCCCATCATGCTGGGACTGCAAACGGCCACTGATGCAGAGGTAGTTTCTGGTCTAAAGCAAGGCGAACAGGTTGTGGTCAGTGACCGCAGTGGCCCGAAGCCAGGTCAGAAGGTTCATCCGCAGGTGGTGCAAGTGATGGAGTACCACGAGCAGAGCGCGGACTAAAGGCAATTCCGAAAGCAGAGTTCTTTCAAAAGAGAGAGATTGCATGTCACGTTTCTCCATTCGTAATCCATATTTCATCATCGTAATCTGCCTGGTGCTGACGGTGATTGGAATCACCTCCCTGGCCCGGATGCCGGTCGATCTGTTTCCCACCATCAACTTGCCCGAAGTAGTAGTGGCGACGTTTTACTCAGGAATGCCCCCCGAGGATATCGAGATCGATATCACCGACCCGTTGGAGCGTTTCTTCACTCTGGCCAGTGGCATCGACCACATGGAGTCGCGTTCTCTATTGGGGGTGAGCATTATCAAGCTCTATTTCCAGCCCGGGACAAGCGCCGACGCCGATGTCACCGAGATCTCCAATCTCGCCCTCGCAGATTTGAAGCGCTTACCCCCCGGTACTCTGCCACCGGTGGTGCTGAAGTTTGATGCGTCCAGTTTGCCGGTCTGTCTGGTAACGCTGCAGGGGCAAGGGCTGAGTCAGACTGAGCTTCACGACGTCGGCCAGTTCTCGATTCGCAACCAGATCGCTGTAGTGAAGGGCGCGGAAATCCCGCCACCGTTCGGCGGCAAGTACCGCCAGATCATGGTGTACGTCGATCCCTACAAGCTGGCATCGCGGGAATTGAGTCCCATGGATGTAGTGCAAGCGGTAAACAATTTCAACCTGATTCTGCCTGCCGGCGACGTGAAGATGGGACCCTTGGATTACTACCTCTACTCGAACAGCCTGGTCAACAACATGGACCAACTGGGAAAGATTCCGGTCAAGACGGTAGGCAGTTCGTGGGTGACAGTCGATGACATAGGTGAGGCGCGGGATGCCAATCAGATCCAGTACAACTTGGTGCGTGTCGACGGTCAGCGGTCTGTATACCTGCCCATCATGAAGCAAGGTGGCGATACCAACACCATCGCCGTGGTCGACGGAATCCGCGATGCCATCCGCCAACTTTACGACATCCCCAAGCAGTTGGTGGCCAGCGTGGTGTTCGACCAGTCGGCATTCGTGAAGGAGGCTATTCGCACTTTGCTCCACGAGGGCCTGATCGGTCTCTTGCTTACCAGTTTGATGATTCTTGTTTTCCTCGGGAGTTTTCGCGCGACCACGGCCGTATTTCTGTCCATCCCGCTCTCCGCTCTTGCCACCTTTGTGATTCTGAACATGGCGGGCAGCACCATCAACACCATGATTCTGGGCGGGCTGGCGCTGGCCTTTTCACGCATCATCGACAATTCGGTCATTTCGCTGGAAAACATCTATCGCCACCTGGAAATGGGGTCCGTTCCCGCCGCCGCGGCCGAGGCCGGCGGCAATGAGGTCAGTCTTGCCGTACTGGCCGCCACTTTAACCACTGTGGTTGTCTTCTTTCCCGTGACCTTCCTTTACGGCGTCAGTAAGTTCCTGTTCAGCGCGTTGGCTCTCGCAGTAGTGATTTCGCTCTTCGCCTCCTATTTCGTGGCGATGACGGTGATCCCGTTATTCTGCTCCCGCTTTCTGAAGGCTATGCCGCACACTGCAGGACACGAAGGTGAAGAATACGAAATTGAACCGACCCAGGCTCACAGCCGCTCTTGGTGGGATCGCTTCACCGCCGGATTTAACCGGCGGTTCAATCGGCTCCTCGATTTCTACGAGTACTGGGTAAAGCGGGCACTGGTTCGCCCGGGTCTGACTGTGTTGGTTCTCAGCGGTGCCTTCGTGGCCAGCCTTGCTCTTTATCCGTTTCTTGGGCTGGCATTCTTCCCCCAAACCGATGCCGGTCAATTCACTATCAACCTGAAAGTGCCGACCGGTACCCGCCTGGAAGTTACTGAGCAGTATGTCGCCAAGGTGGAGGATCTGATTCGCCAGGTGGTCCGCAAACGCGACCTGAAAATGATTGTGTCCAATATCGGGGTCGTCCCCGATTTCTCCTCGTTGTATACCACCAATGCCGGTCCTTATACAGCGACCGTCCAGGTGGCCCTCGAGGAATCGCATCGCTTCAGTAGTTTTGAATACATGGATCGAGTGCAGAGAGAATTGGGTCATCGATATCCCGATATCCGCACCTTCTTTTCCAGCGGTTCCATGGTGGATGCCATCCTGAATACCGGCATGCCCGCCCCTATCGACGTGCAGGTCAGTGGCCGGAACCTCAAACAAATCTATGGCGTGACCCAGGATTTGGCCAGCCGTATCCGGCAACTTCCCGGTGTGGGTGAAGTCTATATTCCGCAGGATTTGAACTATCCGGGTTTGCGCTTGGACATCGATCGCGTACACGCCAGCGAACTTGGCTTGACCCAAAAAGAGGTGGTGGACAACGTTATTACCGCGCTCAACTCCAACACCATGATCGCTCCCAATTACTGGGTTGACCGCAAGACCGGGAATGACTATTTTCTGACGGTTCAGTATTTCGAGAACGGCCGCGCGGCCATCCATAACTTCGTTGATCTCACCAACATCCCCATCCGCGCTCCCAGCCTCAAGCAGCCCACCACTCTGCAAAACGTGGTGCAACTCGAAAACATCCAAACGCCTACCGAGGTAGACCATTACCAGATTCAGCGCGTCATCGACTTGTACGTCACCCCTGTCAGCGAAGATTTGGGAAAAGTGGCGGACCACGTAGCCAGCACGCTGCGCGAAGTGAAGCTCCCCGAAAACGTCCGCGTAAACCTGCGTGGAATGGTGAATGGTATGAACGAATCATTTCGCAGTTTTGCCATCGGCCTGTCGCTATCAGTAGTTCTCCTCTATCTCATCTTGGTAGCACAATTCCGCTCCTTCAAGGACCCACTGCTCATTATGCTGGCCATTCCCATGGGTTTCATCGGCGTGCTTATGGTTTTACCCCTCACTGGAACCACGCTGAACGTCATGTCACTAATGGGTGTGCTGATGCTGGTAGGTATCTCAGCCTCGAACAGCATTCTGATCGTCGAATTCGCCCATCGTCTCGAGGAGCAGGGGAAGGCGGTGGAAGAAGCAGTGATTACCTCGTGCCGTGTTCGACTGCGTCCGATTCTGATGACCTCTTTAGCCACCATCATCGGCATGGTGCCGATGGCACTCAAAATGGGCACCGGCAGCGAGCAGTACGCGCCCTTGGCCCGCGCCATTATCGGAGGTTTGACAGTGTCGGTAGTGCTTACGGTTTTCATCGTGCCGGCGGCCTATCTCCTGGTCTACGGCAAGAGCAATGGAAACGGCTCTACCGACCATGTTCCGGAGATGGTGAAATGACCTTCGCGTCAGACCCACCGTGGGACTTGGGAATGTCCCTGCACCAGAATCGTCAACTGCGCAGTGTGCTGATTCTGGTTGCGGTTCTTGCGCTGGCAACTGGCGTTGCCACCCGTTACTGTCGAGTAGCCCGATACGACTCAGACGTAGCCAAGATCGCGCGGGCACAGTCTCTTGATGGTAAACGACAGCATCTGCTGAACGACGGTCTGCACTGGTCCGCTCCGGCGGCGACGTTCGTGCTGTTCAAACCCGCATTGGCTTCCCCCGGCATTTCAGCCGTTGCCCCCGCCTTTCCCTGGCTCTTCACTGACGATTGCCTTTACAACCGACCTCCTCCTCTCTGCTGAATCGCTCGGCAAGGAATTTGCAGATCAGTCCACGTTTTTTTCGGACCTGTGATCCCGCGCCACATCAGCTCGCAAGCTGACGGAGGAGATGATGAAAACAAGGTTTTGCTTGGCTGTATCGTCCTTATTGGTATTCGTACCTGCGCTCTATGCGTCTCCGAGGCAACCAGCTTCCCGTGCCTACGTGCTGGGGACGGTTTTGCAAGTTGAGAAGGATAACGTCTACTCACCGGGTCTGACGATGGGGGGAAATAATCCGTCGGACGCGCCTTTAACCTCGCGCTATTACGCCTACGAGGTCTCGGTGCGGGTCGATTGCAAGACTTATGTTGGCCGGTATGAAACACCCTTCAATTACTTGCCATCGCTGTTTACCCCGGATCAGCCGATCCGACTGCGCCTGACCAAACATGTCATGTACTTTGACCTGCCGTATCACGAGGATCTGCGAATGGCCATTGTTCATCGCCGGTCGCAGTGCGGGCAGAATCGCGAATAACGCAGAAGCCTCTGCAGAGAGGATGTCTCCTAGGCCGGGGAGTCCAAAGCTGACTGCTGCGCAAAGGTTAATCAATGAAGCGAAACCGTAGATACATCATCGCACTCACGCAGTTCCTGTTCCTGCCCTGGTTTGGCGTTGCCCAAACCACGGTCAATGTGCAAATCGCGTCAGGGCTGCCTTCCGCGCCACTGCCCCAGACTGCTTCCAATCAGACTTCCTCCACTCCGCAGTCGAGCGCGCAGTCCCCGCAGGCCGGCTCCGGCCCGGCGATCTCCCTGACTTTGAAGCAGGCGGAAGCTGTGGCCATCAAGAGTAATCCGCAAATCTCTGTGGCTCGCTTGCTCGCGCTTGCTTCCCAGCAAGTCGCGCGGGAGGTGAGGTCGAACCTGTGGCCGACGGCCACCGGTGATCTGACCGGTGTCGACGCTCAGTCTGGCAGCCGCATCACGGCGGGGGCGCTGAACAATCCCATCATCTACGAGCGCGCCGCGGCCGGCGTCATGGTGACGCAGCTGATCACCGACTTCGGCCGCACTACCAATCTGGTTTCAAGCGCAAATTACGCCGCTAAATCAGAGAACGAGAATGCCGTCGCGACCAAGGAGCAAGTACTCCTGGCTGTCGACAAAGCCTTTTA
>Ga0335081_10021114_pt1 | contig 10539 bp, 8 predicted proteins | sample Lox_Sample_35_FD_206713 | JGI IMG/M metagenome (GOLD analysis project Ga0335081, IMG submission 206713) | Soil microbial communities from Loxahatchee National Wildlife Refuge, Florida, United States - Lox_Sample_3.5 | ecosystem: Environmental > Terrestrial > Soil > Wetlands | place: USA: Florida...
CTCGCGGACCGACGTGCCCATCGGCACGCAGTAGACGTCGGGGCGAACCACGTCGCCCGAGATCGCGAAGAACTTGAGGCCGATGCCGCCGCGAACTCCCTGGGCCTTCCACCACTCGCCACCGCGCTGGAGGATGATCGGCACCGCGGCGAACGTCTCGACCGAGTTCATCAGCGTCGGCTTTCCCCATAGGCCGTACGACGCCGGGAACGGCGGCTTGTTGCGAGGCTCGCCCCGGTGTCCTTCCATGCATTCGAGCAGCGCCGACTCCTCGCCCAGGATGTAGCCCCCGGGGGAGGTGAAGATGTCGATGTCGAGCCGGCGTCCGGATCCCAGCACGTCCTCGCCGAGTACTCCCTCGGCGCGGGCGTGCTCGAGCTCCGCGCGGATGGCATCCTCCTCGGGCCCGTACTCGTGGCGGATGAAGATCCAGCCATGCTCGGCTCCGACCGCGAGCATCCCGGCCAGCATGCCTTCGATCACCAGATGCGGTTGCTCGGCCAGAATCTGGCGGTCCTTGAACGTGCCGGGCTCGGACTCGTCGGCGTTGCAGATGACGTACTTGGGCTCGCCCTTCTGCTTGGCGACCATCTCCCATTTGGAGCCCGTCGGAAAGCCGGCGCCGCCCATCCCCCGAAGGCCCGAGTCCCGAAGGGTGTTGACCGCGTGCTCGAGCACCCCGCCCATGCCCACCAGGCCGGACTCCTCGAGGACCTCGATCGACTCGTGACCGCCAAGCTCGCCGGCGATCAACCGGCGGATGAGGGCGTAGCGCGGAAGGCTCTGATCTTCGGCATATGGATCATTGGGCCAGGACCGCTTCGGGATCTTCGCGCGCGCCGGCGGCTCCTCGCCTTCGAGGGCCTGCTGCACGGCGTCGGGAACGTCGGCGGCCCGGACCGGGCGCTCGTCGATGGTTGCGGCCGGCGCGATGTCGCAGCGCCCGATGCACGAGACCTCGCGCACCTCGATCTCGATGCCGTCGCCGTAGCGCTCGTGGATGGCGGCGATCTGCTCGTCGGCGCCGTGGAGCCAGCACGACAGGTCGTGGCACACCGTGACCTCGATCTTCGGCGGGGCGGCGGTCCGGAAGTGCGGATAGAACGAGACGAGCCCCTCGATCTCGTACAGCGGCCGGCGCGTCTCACGCGACAGGCGAGTGAGCTCCTCTCGCGGAAGCCAGCCGTGCTCGCGCTGGATCGCGTTCAGCGAGGGGATCAGGCTCGGCCCGGGGAACTTGCCGGCGCGCGCCTCGCGGCCGGGGACGCGGCCATTGGTGACCGCCATCAGTGGGCTCCCGCGGAGCCGTTCCCGTTGGCGGCGGGTTCGATCCGCACGGCGCAGAATTTGAACTCGGGGATCTTGCCGAACGGGTCGATCTCGTCGATCGTCAGCAGGTTCGCGGCGGCCTCCCGGAAGTGGAACGGGATGAAGCAGTTGCCGCGCGCCTCCTTGTAGGACGCCTTGACCTCGAGTTCGATCGCCCCGCGACGCGAGCTCACTCGCGCCATCGCCCCGTCAGCCAGCCCGCAGTCGGCCGCGTCGGCCGGGTGCATATAGACCTGCGGCCGGGGCTGGATCGCGTCGAGCGCGAACGACCGGCGCGTCATCGAACCGGTGTGCCAGTGCTCGAGCAGCCTGCCGGTGTTCAGGACGAACGGGTACTCCTCGTTGGGCAGCTCCTTGGCCGGGAGCCACTCGGCCGGCACGAGATGGGCGAGCCCGTCGTCGGTGTTGAACTTCTCGCCGAACATGACCACGGTCCCGTCGGAGTTCTCGGGGTCCGGGTTCGGGTACAGCTTGCCGGTCAACCCGAGGTTGTCGTAGCTGAGGTTGGCGTAGCTCGGCATCACCGACACCATCTCGTCGAAGATCTCTTCGGGGGAGGAGTAGTTCCAGTCGAGGCCGACGCGGCGCGCAATCTCCTGCACGATCTCGTAGTCGACGCGCGCGTCGCCGGGCGGGTCGAGCACCTTGCGGCCGCGCTGCACCCGCCGGTCGGTGTTCGTGTACGTGCCGTCCTTCTCCATGTAGGAGGAGGCGGGCAGGATCACGTCGGCGAACTCGGAGGTCTCGGTCAGGAAGATGTCCTGCACGCACAGGAACTCGAGCGCGGACAGCGCCTTGCGGACCTTGTTGATGTTGGGATCGGACAGGAACGGGTTCTCGCCCATCATGTACATCCCGCGGACGCCGCCCTTCAGGGCCGAGCCGATGATCTCGGTGACGGTCAGGCCCTTGACGGGATCAAGATCCTCCAGCCCCCAGGCCTTCTGGAAGCGGGCCCGGGTCGCCTCGTCGGCGACGCCCTTGTAGTCGGGGTAGAACATCGGGATCAGCCCGACGTCCGAGGCGCCCTGGACGTTGTTCTGCCCGCGCAGCGGGTGTAGGCCACTGCCCGGGCGGCCGACGTTGCCGGTGATCGCGCACATCGCGATCAGGCAGCGCGCATTGTCGGTGCCGGTGGTGTGCTGCGAGATGCCCATCCCCCAGTAGATGATTCCGGCGCCCGCCCCGCCCCAGGTCCGCGCCACGCGGCGGATCTGCTCGGCGCTGACCCCGGTGATCTGCTCGCCACGCTCGGGTGGGTAGTCCTTGACGGTTTCCGCCAGAGCGTCGTAGTTCGAGGTCCGGTCCCGGATGAACTCCTCGTCGACCAGCCCAAGCCGGATGATCTCGTGCATCACCGAGTTGTAGAAAGCGACGTCGGTCCCGGGCTTCAGCTGGCAGAAGATATCGGCGTGGTCGGCGACCTTGTCGGCGCGCGGGTCGACGTAGATGATCGTCGTGCCGGCGCGGCGCGCCTGCTTGAAGAACGACGACGCCACCGGATGGTTCGCGGTGGCGTTCGAGCCCGTGATGATGATGACGTCGGCGTTGATCACGTCGCCGTACGTGGTCGATACCGCACCCGACCCGATCCCCTCGAACAGCGCGGCAACGCTCGACGCGTGGCACAGGCGCGTGCAGTGGTCGACGTTGTTGGTATGGAACCCGGTGCGGATCAGCTTCTGGAAGAGGTAGGCCTCCTCGTTGGAGCACTTGGCCGACCCGAAGCCGGCGATCGCCCCGGGCCCGCCGTCCGCGTAGATCTCGGACAGGCGCCGGGCGACGAGGTCGAGTGCCTCTTCCCAGCTTGCCTCGCGGAACGACGGCATCACCTGGTCGTAGTCGACGAGGCCGCCGGGCTTGCGCCGCTTCTCCGATCGTCCTCCCGACTCGTCGCCGCGGACGTCGGTCGAAAGCGGCCCCTTCGGGTAGGCGTCCTCGCGCCGGATCAGCGGCTTGGTCAGACGTTGCGGGGAGGCGGCGTAGTCCCAGCCGTAGCGGCCCTTGACGCAGAGCCGGCCCTTCGATCCCGGCTGGGCGCGGCCCTCGGCGAACGAGATCGCCTTGCGCTCGTCGTCCACGTGGTAGGTGAGAGCGCAGCCGACGCCGCAGTACGGACACACGGTGTCGACCTGGCGGAGCTTCTCGCGCGGCTGGATCGGCACGTTGCGGATCGGCTTGTTGGTGAGCGCGCCGGTCGGGCACGCCGCGACGCACTCGCCGCAGGTCACGCACGACGACTCGCCCATCGGCTGGTTGAGGTCGAACGCGATCCGGGTTGTGTAGCCCTTACCACTGCGGCCGATGACGTCGTTGCCCTGGATGTCGTCACACGCGCGGACGCAGCGGTCGCACAGGATGCAGGCGTCGTGGTTGACCGAGATCACCGGGTTCGAGTCGTCGATCCCGCGCCCCTGGCCCTGCGGGATGCCGTCGCTCTTATCCAGGCCGTACTGGCGCACGAGCACGAGCAGTTCGTTGTCGGCGGTCTTGGTCTCCTTGGGATCGTTGGCCGGGTCGGGCTGATCGGACAGAAGCAGCTCGGTGAGCATCGAGCGCTGCGCCTCGATCTGGTCGCTGGTCGTCGTGACTTCCATGCCCTCCTCGCAGGGACGCACGCACGCCGCGGCGTATACGCGAGCGCCGACGTCGACGACACACATGCGGCACACGCCCACCGGGTCGTAACGGTCGTCGTGGCAGAGGACGGGGATGTCGATGCCGAGTTGCTTGGCTGCGTCGAGGACCGTCGTCCCGTCGGGGACCGTCACCTCCTGGCCGTCGATCCGCAGCGTGACGTTCTTGGTGACCAGAGGGGATGTCGTCGTCGTCGCCATCTGTGACCTCCACTATCCCACGTTTGCACCGATTTGTTCGGTTTCGAGCAGCCCTTCCAGTTCGAGCTCGGACAGCGTGTCCGGGGTCGGGACGCCCGTTGGCTCGAGGCCCCGGTTTCGGTAGTACGAGTCGATCATCGTCTCCAGACGGCTTGCGGTCAACGCCGCTGTGCGCCCGGACTCAAGTTTGAGGGATTCGGACAGGAACCGGTCGGGGAGCCAGTCCTCCTCGCGCGTCCATCCCTCGCGCAGATTGAACATGCGCTTGGCGAGCACGATCCGGCGCGCGGTGGTGGCGAGCTCGGTCGCGTCGACCTCCCAGCCCGTGACGAGTTGCAAGAGGTTTGCCCAGTCAGGGAACGGTTCTGCGAACACTCCGCGCAGGAACTTGCACAGGATCAGCGAGTCCATGACCGCGGCCCGGTCCTCGGTCTCGATCGCGCCGACGACGTGCTCCTCACCGCCTTGCAGGCGGTCGTGGGCGCCCGACAGATCGGCCTCGTACGCCCCCGACCGGTTGTGGTCCGCGCCGCGGGCGTTGACCGCGAGTCCGAGCGCCATCGCCTGAAGCGTCCGCGGCTCGTACCCGGGGAGCTCGAGGCCCTTGACGTGCGCGGCGAACTTGTCGGAGTCGTTGCCGACGGTCTGCGAGGCGGCGCGTGATCCCTCGGCCAGCAGGTCACCGAGACCTTGGCGGGCGGCGATCTCCTCGATCGCTCGGAGCAGCGCTTGGGCATCGCCGAAGCGCAGCCAGGGAGCGTCGATCAGGCCCTTCTCGACGCATTCCATCGCCCACGCGATCGTCCCGCCGGTCGAGATCGTGTCGAGGCCGAGCTCGTCGCAGCGCGCGCTGGCCGCGATCACCGCGTCGGCGTCGCTCACTCCGCACAGTGGACCCAGGGCGAACACGTTCTCGTACTCCATCCGGGTCTTCTTGCCGTTCGGCCCACGGTAGATGTGCTCGCAGCCAATCGAGCACGATGCGCACGAGTTGCGGGCCACCTGTCGCAGCTCCGCGATCTCCTCGGCTCCGAGCGCCGGCGCCTCGTCGAAGCGCGCGGCGGTGAAGTTGCGGGTCGGCAGCGTCGAGATTGCATTGAACGCGAGCAGGTTCGCCATCGTCCCGAGGTTCCGGTACTTGGCGGTCGCGGCGCCGAACGAGCGCGTGCGGAGGTCCTTTGCTGCGGCGAGGACGCCGGCCGGATCGGCCGAGGCCACCTTGGTCCGGGGGCGGACCAGGATCGCCTTGCACAGCTTGGACCCCATCACCGCGCCGAGCCCGCCGCGCCCGGCGTGGCGACCGTCGTGCGAGATGGTCGCGTAGCGGACGGCTTTTTCGCCGGCCGGTCCGATCGCGGCGACCCGCCAGGCAGGACCGTGTTGCTCCCGCAGACGGGCCTCGGCGTCGGCCGCGGGCAAGCCACAGAGGTCGCCTGCGGGCTCGATACGGATTTCGTCGCGGTCGATGAGCACGTACGACGGTTCCTCGCAAGCCCCGGTCAGAACGATCGCGTCGTGGCCGGTGAGCTTGCCGGCGATCGCGAAGTGGCTTGAGGCGAGCGCGTCGGTCAGGCGGCCGGTGAGCGGCGACTTCGCCACCACCGCGAACTTCGCACTGGTGGTGAGCGGCGTCCCGACGAGCGGCGAAAAGACGAACATCAGGGGTGCCCGCGGGTCGAGCGGGTCGATCCCGGCGGGGCAATGCTCGTGCATCAGCCATGTGCCGAGGCCAGCGCCGCCGACATATGAGCGCAGGACCGACTCGTCGATCGGCGCCGCTTCCGCCGAGCCCGTGTTCAGGTCCACGAGCAGCGCCTTCCCGAAATACCCGCCGGGTGGCATTTCAGTAAGGCTAGCCACCCGCGTCCGCGACCATGAACGCGACGGTGTCGCCGGCCACGAGCGGCACGTGCCGGTCACGCGTAATCTGGTCGCCGTTCAGGGCCGCGACGACGTGCTCGTCGAGCGTCAGCCCGGCCGCGTCGGCGGCCTCGCCGAGCGACCACGCCCCGACCGTCTGGCGCCGCTTTGCCGGGTCGGCCATTGCGAGCGGCCCGAAGCGCTCGACCGTGATCTCCGGCGCCGGCAGGGCGTGGGCGCGCTCGTAGTCGGCCGGCTCGTTCAGATTGCTGACGGAGCTGAGCTTCGGATCGAGGCGGGCGAGGGTCGCGTCGTGCAGCAGATCGGTCTCGCCGAGGTGCCGGACCGTCGTGCGCTCGAACAGAAACGCTGGGCGCATCCGGTCGGCCGCGATCAGGGTGTTGATCGCGTTCACGAGATCAACCCGATAGGCCGCGGACAGCGGCTGCCGGTAGCCGCCGACCTCCGGGAGCGCGACGTCGACCCCGTCGTCGAGCGCGCCGAGGACGCGGCGGACGAACGCCGGGTGGAGCAGGGGGACGTCGGTCGAGGACACGTACGCGACGGCGGCGCGGTCGCCGATTGCGGCCAGCCCGGCCGCGAGGCCCTGGAGTGGCCCCCGGCCCTCTCGCTCGTCCGCGACAACCTCGATCCCGGGTGCCAGCGCCGGCAACGATTGCCCCGGGGCCGACACCACGACCACCGGTCCGGGGGAGACGGCCCGCGCGACGATCCCGGTGACCCGGCGCAGCAGCGTCGAGCCGTGCCACTCGAGCGCCGCCTTCGGCGAGCCCATCCGCGAGGATCGCCCGCCCGCGAGCACGATCGCCGCCGCGTCATCCATGGTCGCGATGCTAGAGCCTTACTATTCCTGGACATGGCGAGAACGGGGCGCATGGCGAGCGATGAGGCGGCCGTCCTCACGGTCGGGGAGGTCATGATCTCCCGGCCGAAGACGATGGACGCGAACGCGCCGGTGGCCGACGCCCGGCGCGCGTTCGAGAACCCGAGCGTCCGGACCGTGCTTCTCGCGAGCGAGGACGGCGTGTTCCGCGGCGCGATCGAGCGAGACCAGCTCCCGCGGACCGCGCGGGACGACGAGCAGGCGGTGACGTACGCCGACACCAGGCCCGTGACGACCACTCCGGACACGCCGATCCCCGAGGCGGTCAAGCTGCTGGACGATCAGGCCGAGCCGCGGCTGATCGTCCTCGACGAGGACGGCGCCACGCTCCGCGGGCTGCTGTGCTTCAACCGCGGCTCGAGCGAGTTCTGCGTTCGGTAGGCATGTAGACATCCTGCCGTTTGCACCTCTTGGCAGAATAGGTTCAAACCTGTTCGGGGAGGAGAGCGAGAGGTGGCCCGCGAGGACGTGGCGGCACGGTGGCGACGGTCTCAAGGTTCCAACGATGCCCGTGCCGGCGAGCACCGGAGCCCGTCGCTGGTCGACAGCGCCGAGGAGGCGCTGCACATCTGGCTTGCCGGCGGCCGCTACCGCCAGGGCGACCGTCTCCCGCCCGAGCATGAGGTGGCGACGATGCTCGGCGTCTCCCGCGGGACCCTGCGGAGCGCGCTCCGCCGCCTCGAGGAGCGCGGCGAGATCGAGCGCCGGCAGGGGAGCGGCACGTTCGTCGGACGCACGGCCGTCCCCGCCGCCCTCGGCGAGCGCCTCGAGCGCCTCGAGCCGTATTCCTCTCTCGCCGAGCGCCGCGGCCTGACCTTGTCTTCGGTCGACCTCAGCATCGAGCGCCGGGCGGTCGGCGCGGAGGTGGGCGAGGCGCTCGGGCTGGCGCCGATCGCGGCGGCGTGCACCGTGTCCCGCACGCTCGCGGCGAACGAGGCCCCGGTGGCGGTGATGTTCGACGTCGTCCACCCCAAGGTGTCACTCCCCGCCGACAAAGCCCTCCGCGAGGCACTCGAGCGCGGCCAGATGGTCCTCGACGTCCTGATCGACATCGGCGTACCGGTCACGTACGCACGCACGCGCGTGATCCCGGCGCTGCTCAGCCCGCGTGAGCGCACCGGAAAGCTCCTGGGCGTGCGGCGCACGACCGCGGTGCTCGAGCTCGAGGAGCTGATCTACGCCGGCCGCGACGAGCGCGTCGCCTATTCGCGCGACCTGTTCGCCCCGGGTGGACTCGACGTGGCCGTGATCCGCTCGCTCGAATCCACCCGTCCCACCCCGATCGCGAACGTGCGCGGCTCCCGCAACGCCCGCGACGCCGGTGGCGCGCGGGCTCGCCGTCAGTGAGCACCGGTTCGCGGCAGCGGGTGGCTTCGGTGGCGCGCGCCCTGGCGTTGCTCGACGAGGTCGCGCGAAGCGACAGCGGACTCGGCGTCAACGAGCTCGCGCGGCGGATCGGGGTCAACCCCAGCACCGCCTCCCGGCTGCTCGCGACGCTCGAGGCCGACGGGTTCGTCGAGCGCTCTCCGGAGGGACCGTATCGCCTCGGGCTGAAGCTGGTGGAGCTGTCGGACCGCGTGCTCGGGCAGCTCGACGTGCGCGAGCGCGCTCGCCCGTGGCTGACCTGGCTCGTGGAGGAGACCGGCGAGACCGCGACCCTGTCGGTCCCCGGCGGCGGCCAGGCGATCACGGTCGACTTCGTCCCGTCGTCGTCGAGCGTGGTCAGCATGGCGCGCGTCGGCCGCCCGAGCGTCGCGCACGCCACGGCTGCGGGCAAGGTCATGCTGGCGTTCTCCGGGTCTGCGCTTCCCGAGGAGCTCACCGCCTTCACCGAGCGTACGATCACCGACCCCGCCGCCCTGGCGGCCGAGCTCGAGGCCGTCCGGGCGTCCGGGATCGCCGAGGCCGTCGGGGAGCGCGAGCCGGATTTGAATGCGCTGGCCGGGGCGGTGTTCGGACGCGGTGGCGACCTCGTGGCGATCCTCGGTCTTCAGGGCCCGGCGGCGCGCCTTCCCGCGCACACCCGCCGCGGGCTGCGCGAACCGCTCCGCAAGGCGGCAAGCGAGCTCGGGCGATCGCTTGGAGGACCCGGATAAGCTGAGGCATGCTCGGATCGCGCGGCCGATCCCGCCCGGAGGACCTGCGGGCCCTCGCCGATGAAGAGCTGATGGAGCTCGTCCACGACGGCGAGGTGCGGGCGTTCGAGGTCGTGTTCGACCGGCACGCCACCGCCGCGTTTTCGCTCGCCTACCGGATGTCCGGCCGGCGCGCGGCCGCCGAGGACGTCGTGCAGGAGGCGTTCCTGTCGCTGTGGCGGAGCAGCCGCGCCTACGACCCCGCGCGCGGGAGCGTCCGGTCGTGGGTGCTGGGCGCCGTCCACAACCGAGCGATCGACGCACTCCGGCGGCAGGGATCGAGGGACAGGCTCAACGTCCCGGACGAGGGCATCGCCGAGCGGTTCTCAGCACCTGACCGCACCGATGCCGAGGCCGAGCGCCGCGAGGACGCGCGCCGGGTGCGAACCGCCCTCGACGAGCTTCCGCCCGAACAGCGCCGGGTGATCGAGCTCGCCTACTTCGGCGGCTTCACCCACACCGAGATCGCCGAGATGCTCGATCTGCCGCCCGGTACCGTGAAGGGGAGAATGAGGCTCGGGCTGGGCAAGATGCGGAACGCTCTCAGCGAGGTGGGCGTGTGACCGGCGAGGGCGGTCTCCGGAACGGCCGGGAATGCGGCGCGGACGCCGCAGCGTACGTGCTCGGCGCGCTCGAGCCGGCGGAGGCCGAGGCGTTCCGCCGCCACCTCGCTCACTGCAAGGCCTGCCAGCAGGATGTGGCGGAGCTCGAGCAGGTCACGGGCTCGCTGGCGGACGCGACGCCGCGGTACGAGGTTCCGAGGGAGCTGCGCGGGCGAGTGTTGCGCGAGGTGCGGGCGACGCCGAAGGCACGGGCAAGTCGCCCGACGCGTTCGTGGAGCCCGCGGATCGCATGGGGCGGCGCGGTCGCGGCGGTCGCGGTCGTGGTGATCGCGGTCGTCCTGGTGGTCGCGCTCGGTGGCGGCGGCTCGAGCACGAGGACGATCCAGGCATCGACCGGCAGCGCCGAGTTGCAGATCGCCGACGGCCGCGCCGACCTGATCGTCCACCGGCTGCCGATGCTGCCCGCCGGGCGCATCTACGAGATGTGGGTGCAGCGCGGCAGCGCCACGCCGACGCCTACGGGCACGCTGTTCGCCGTCACCTCAAGCGGCACGGCCGCGGTCGGCGTGCCCGGCGGTGTGAGCGGGGTGAGCGCGGTCATGGTCACGCAGGAGCCCGCCGGAGGGACGCCCGCGCCCACGACCGCGCCCGTGATCGTGGCGCGCGTGACGTAGCGGTCCGGACGGGCCCGCCTGGTCCCACGGACGTCGAGCGAAGCGAGACCCCTAACTCCAGGGGTACGGGCTGTGCGACACGGGGTGCAGGTCCCCGGTGGCGAACCGCTCGAACCGGAACGGGTGCAGCAGCGAGGAGTGCTCGCCGGCGAGCACGCGCGCGATCTCGCGGCCGACGGCGATCATCTTGTAGCCGTGGTTCGAGTCGGCGGCGACGAACACGTTCGGGCGCATGTA
>Ga0335081_10021115_pt1 | contig 10539 bp, 9 predicted proteins | sample Lox_Sample_35_FD_206713 | JGI IMG/M metagenome (GOLD analysis project Ga0335081, IMG submission 206713) | Soil microbial communities from Loxahatchee National Wildlife Refuge, Florida, United States - Lox_Sample_3.5 | ecosystem: Environmental > Terrestrial > Soil > Wetlands | place: USA: Florida...
TGATTATACCGTCGCAATCTGCGATTGGGACATCGATATTCAGCCCGCGCTATCTCTCTTGAACCCAAGTGCAAGAAATTGCACTCGGCCCTACTTAGACAGACGAAGGTGCGCCGCCCGCGGTTGCAAGATGTTTGAACAATCGGGTCAACCCAGTGCGGAAAACCTCCGGCGGGGTAATAAGACTGATCACAAGGTAACCATCAGCGGCGAAGTCATAGAAATGCCCCGGCTGTAGCAGAACTCCAGTTTGCTGAAGCAGTGCTATCGCAAGTTCCTCGTCCGAGCCGGTGGCGGGCACGCGCAACACGGCATACCAGCCGCCCTCCACCTCAAGACGATGACACAGTTTCTGTGCGGCGAGCTGCGCATCGAGTTCCCGTAAGTTGCCCCGGACACGCTCCAGCAGTTGCGGCTGGATGTGGCGCCGCTCCTCCAGCATGGCTGGCGTGGCGAGCTGCACGGGCGCGTTCATCGAGAGATATGTATCAGCGATGACCTCGAGGCGTGCCAGCGCATCTCGCTTAATGTCCTGCGGACCATTGACGGCGATCCAGGCGACCTTCATCTGGGGCAATGCGGAGATCTTGGACAACCCGCTCAGCGTGAAGCTCAAAACAATGTCGTTCCCAACAAATGTCGCAGGCCGCCGCGACACGAGCGAATAGTCGAGAAACACTTCGTCGGCGATGATGGCCAGTTGGCTTTCCGCGCAGATGCGGTTCAGCTCGGCCGTCTCATGTGCTTTCACATACGATCCCGTGGGATTGTTCGGATGCACGATCAGCACCGCTCTGCATTGTCCCGCGGAGTTCGCGCGCTCAAGGGCGGCACGCAACGAGGAAAAATCGATTTGCCAGCCGTGATCGTAAACAAGCTCATAGGGGATGAGCGTTACATCCTGGACCTCAGCCAGAAAATCAAACAGCGGATAACTCGGAGTTGGGAGCAGCAGCGTGTCTCCGGGATCGCACAGCAAGCGGAAGATGAACGAATAGGCCTCGCTGGTGCTGGTGGTGAGCAAGAGATCGTCGGGAGCAATGCAGTAGCCGCGCTCGGCGTAATAGCCGGCGACCGCCTCACGCGCGGCGAGCATACCTTTGGGCTGAGGCTCATAGCGCAGTGCGTTACGGTTCGCTAACGCCCGCAGCAAATGCTCTTCGCGATACAGCAAGCCTATGGTCGTGGGATTGGAAGCAGTCAGGTCGAGGACTTCCCTGCCGCCGCGGCGATGCGCCTCGAGCGCCTGCGTATAGCGATTGCTGGCGAGATTCCACGCCGTGCGCCGTGCAAAGGAGCTTGGCATTCGACAGGGGATTATAGCGGCCTGGCGCCCGCTCTAGGAGATCACCGCAAATTGAGTGGAAGCGAGCTTCCTGGTGGCGGTCTGTTTGCGGCGCTCAGCCAGGGCGGACTGGATAAACGTCACCTCGCGGCCCAGCACCTCGGTGGCCTCGCGGCAGAGGTCCGCGCGTTCCCGCATCAGTTGCAGAAAAGCCTCCGCCGGCACATGGACGACGTCGGCTTCGCTGATGGCCGTCGCCGTCAGGCTGTAAGAATGTCCCGTAAACGTCGAAGGAAGTCCCAGCACCGATCCCGCGGAGAACAGCCGGTCGAGTTTGGGTAACCCCTTCACGCTCATACAGATCTTGCCTTTGAGCAGCAGATAAACCCCAACGTTTTCGCCATCTTCGGGGAAGAGGATCTGACGGGGAGAAAAGCGCTCCCGGCGACCGGCATTTTCCAGGCAGCTCTTCAGCTCGGCGGAAGCTTTGAGGATCGTGCTTTGGGAGCCTACGTGTGTCATGAGACTCTTATGCCAAAAGAGCGTACGCGGCGGCTGTGATAACAGTCACACGTAGGTGTGAGCGCCGAATCGGCCCGACCGAGTCGGTAATGGAGCATCCAGCCCAGCACCTGACCGGCTTGCAGGCCACGGGCAAAGATCGCGGTCCCAATCCGTTCCAGGACAATACGTTTGGCTACGGGCTGCTGAATCTGCTGCAGGCCGTGCAGTCGCACTGATTGCACGAATCGGAAGTTGACCGGAGCGTGGCTCCTTTCGGCCAGCGTTTTTCGTTGCAGCCCGGATTTTCCATTAGTCCCGCCGAGATCATACGATCTCATACAGACGGCAGGTAATGGCGCCCGCCCGCCTCGCTATGTCCGCAGCACGAACTGGTGTAGAGTGTTATGGCTAAGGAACCGAATCCCAGCAACTAGCAGTGCGAGGCATGGCCAAGACGCCCGGGCATAGTCCGTCAATTCCTGCCAACCGAGCCCCGACTCCCGCAGCCAATAGCGCGGCGGGAGAAGCTGCGCCGCTTGCCGGCAACCGGCTGCGCACCTCGTTTCGCGTGCGCGACGGCGTCGCCTTGATCGTGTCCAACGTAATCGGCGTCGGCATCTTTACCACGCCGGCTATCATCGCCAAACTGGTTCCGGAGCCCAGTGCGATGCTGGGACTTTGGATCGTGGGCGGATGTCTGGCCTTGGCCGGTGCGCTGTCCTACGCACAGCTGGGCAGGATGTGGCCGTGGGCCGGCGGTGAATATATCTACCTGTCGAAGGCGTACGGCACCACCGCCGGCTTCCTTTCCGGATGGACCTCGCTGATCGCAGGCTTCTCCGGTGCGGTAGCCGCCAGCGCGGTCGGCCTGGTGATCTATCTGGGACATTATTTCCCGCGGCTGGCGTCGGAACATTCTCTTACTTCCATAAACTTCTACCTCGGCACGCTTAGCTTTTCCCCGCGTACGCTGACCGCCGCCGGCATTGTCGCAGTGTTTGCCCTGCTGCATGCCTGCAATCTGGGAGCGGGCCGGCTCACGCAAAACGCCCTCGCCCTGTTCATTGTTGCCATCATTGTCTCCTTTTGTGTCTTAGGGTTTGCCCTGGGCTCAGGTTCGGCATCGCATTTTCATTCGGCCCACATCGCGCTTCGTCCGTCGAACTGGCTGCTGGCGCTGATCCTGATCATGTTCTCCTACAGCGGATGGAATGCCGCATCGTACATCTCGGAGGAGCTGCATGACACGCGGCGCTCGATAGGTCGCGCACTCCTGACCGGCACCTGTGTCATCGTTGCGCTGTATGTTTTCATCAACACGCTTTATCTGTATGCCGTGCCACCGACGCAGATGCAGAATGCCGTGAACATCGGCGAAGTTGCCGCCCACGCCCTGTTCGGAGCGGGAAGAACCTTCATCGCTCCTGTGCTCTCGGCGTTCACAATTGTGGCGCTGTTAGGCTCCATCAGTGCGATGACGATCGCCGGCCCGCGGGTCTACTTCGCCATGTCGCGCGATGGCGCGTTCATCCCCAGCTTTGCGCGGGTCAGCCCGCGCTTTGGAACGCCAGCGCTGGCGATTGCCCTGCAAGCGCTGTGGAGCGTGTTGCTGGTTATGGCTGGCAGCTTCGAGCAGATTCTGAACTACACAGGTTTCACCATCCTCTTGTCTTCCGGAGCAGCGGTTGCCGGACTGTTTGTGGCCCGCCGGCGGGAATTGGGCGCCAATCCCCGGCTCTGGCTGAGCATGCTGGCGCCCGCCGTGTTCGTTGTCGCTTGCGGAGCCATTGTGGTCAATGCCATCTGGGGCGCGCCGAAGACTGCGCTGGTGGGCTGCCTGCTGATCGCCGCCGGACTGCCGGTCTTTTACTGGTCGAGGCGGAGGAGGACGGTCACGGTCTCCCCGGCGCTGGTGGTGAGGGACGAGAAATCCCTTCTGCCTCGGAGCATGCCTGAATAATCAGCGAACCCATGGAATATGCATAGCCAACACAGCAAGGTCCCGGGCCTGTTTTTCGTCTGCCTTCTTACCTCCTTTTTCGCGACGGCGCAGACTCCTCAATATGTCCCCTTTAGCGCAGTGCAACCCGTGTTGCAGGCCTATCAGAATTCCCTGCCCGCCGGGCTGAAACCTCCCACCGCGGCTGCCTGGGACAAGTGGGTGCGAACCCAGGACCAGCAGATCCGCACCCGACTGGAGCGCGGCGAGGAAGATACCCTTACAAACCTGCTCCGGTTGGGTGTGACCTATACCCAGGAAGAACGTATCTCGTACGCTTTGCTGGAGCGCTTCGAAAAAGACAGTTACGTGAACTCGCTTGCCGACAAGCGGGCGAACGACCTGATCCGTGCTCTGGTGTCGCCCCGTGCCAGCGAAGGTATGGTGGAGATGCGCAGCTTCCTGGAGAAGCAGGGCTTCAATCTGAGGACGCCCCAGGGCCAAAAGAAAGTCAAAGCCTACATGCTGGCAAACCTCGCCCGCATGCGCGACGAGGTCATCAAAGCCGAAACGGAGCTGTACAACAAGCAGGGCGCGAATCTCTCGCAGCAGTTCAAGGACCGCGGCATTTCCACGGACAGCAATCTGTATCCCGACTACATGATCGAGCTGCACCTGCGCCACATGATGGAGCAAGGGATGCTGAAACCGGGCAGCATACGTCGCGTGGCCATCGTCGGGCCGGGTCTCGACTTCGTCAACAAGAACGCCGGCTCGGATTTTTATCCGCCGCAGACCACGCAGCCGTTCGCGGTGATCGACACGCTCGCGCGTCTGCATCTGGCCGATCCCGCCACCGTCGACGTTGAGACCTTCGACATCAGCTCGCGGGTCAACAAACATCTGGCACGAGCGCGCGCCGAAGCGGCGGCCGGCAAGTCCTACACCATCCAGCTGCTCTCGGATCCTTCCGATCAGTGGACGAAGGACTATGCCGCGGGATTTCTGGAATTCTGGCAGAAGCTCGGCGACCAGATCGGCAAGCCGGCAAGCCGCATTCCGGTGCCCGAAGCCGCGACCGGTATCTGGAACCGCGCCGTCAGCGTGCGTCCGGCGGTTGTCCTGCGCGTGTTGCCGGTGGACATGAACGTGGTCTTCCAGACTCTGCCGCTGCCGCCCGACAAGCAATTCGATCTGGTCATTGGAACCAATATTTTTGTCTACTACGGCAGCCTGGAGCAGTCGCTGGCGCGCGCCAACCTGGCCACGATGATCACGCCGGGCGGATTTCTCATCACCAACGAAGCCTTGGCGGGAAATGCTCCCACCAAGCTGGCGGACTCGCTGCAAACGAAAGTCGCGGTCACGTCGCACGACACGGAGTACATGTACACCTATGCACGGCAGAAGTGAAGGTTGGCAAACGTGCGGCTGCCCTACGATGCCTACAAGGAATTATGAATAGCAGATGTCGTCAGTTATTGGGCCTATTCCTCTTCGGTCTGATCGGCCTCGGCACCATGCTCGCGCAGACGCCGCAGTTCGTTCCCTTCACCGCGGCGCAGCCGGTGCTGAACGCTTATGTGAGTTCGCTTCCGCCGGCATTGAAGCCGGCAGGACACCCGACTGCGGCGGCGTGGGACAGTTGGGTGCGCAACCAGGACAAGGAGATTCGCGTCCGGGTCGAACAGGGCGAAGAAAACACGCTGACCAACCTGCTGCGGCTGGGTGTCACGTATACGCAGCAGCCGCAAATCACCTACGAACGGCTGGCGGAGTACGGACACAGCAGCTTCGTCGACTTGATCGTCGATAAGCGGGCCAATGATCTCCTGAAAGCTCTGGCCGCGCCGCATCCCACCGAGGGCATGCAGGAGATGCGGGCTCTGCTGGAAAAGAAGGGCTACAGCCTGAAGACTCCTGCCGACCAGCAGAAGGTGAAGACCTACATGCTGGGCAACCTGGCGCGGCTGCGGGATGATGTCGCACGCGACCAGCAAAATGCCAAAAACAATCAATACCAGGCATTCAAGGACCGTGGCATCTCGACCGACAGCAATCTCTATCCCGACTACACCATCGATCTGCACCTGCGCCACATGATGGAGCAGGGGCTGCTGAAGCCCGGCAGCGTGCGGCGCATAGCCATCGTCGGACCGGGTCTGGACTTCGTCAACAAGAAGTCCGGGTCGGATTTTTATCCTCCACAGACGACGCAGCCATTCGCCGTAATCGACACGCTGGCGCGGTTAGGACTCGCCGATCCCGACACCATCGAGGTCTACACCTTCGACATCAGTTCGCGGGTGAATAAACATCTGGAGCGCGCGCGCCGCGAGGCCGCGGCCGGCAAGGGCTACACCATCCAGCTTCTCGCCAGTCCCTCCGACGGCTGGAACCAGGCCTATCACTCTGGCTTCCTGGAGTTCTGGCAGAAGCTGGGCAACCAAGTGGGCAAGCCGGTGAAGCCCATCCCGGTACCCGAGGAAGCCTCCGATATCTGGAACCGCGCCATCAGCGTGCGTCCGGACGTGGTCAAGCGGGTAACTCCCGTGGACATGAACATCGTCTTCCAGACCGTAGCGCTGCCGCCGGACAAGCAGTTCGATCTGGTCATCGGCACGAATATCTTTGTCTACTATGGCAGCCTGGAACAGTCACTGGCCAAAGCAAACATCGGCACTATGGTCAGGCCCGGCGGCTTCCTGTTGACCAACGAAGCCCTGCCCAATACCGCGCCCTCGAACCTGACGGACTCGCTGAAGACGTCGGTTTCCATCACCAACAATCCGCCGCTGACCGACTACATGTTCAGCTATGTTCGCAAGAAATAGTAGAGATCGTCTCACAAATCGGTTGGGTTCGTGCCCGGATATAAAGCGATTTATGAGATAGCTTGGCTCTGTTGACATCCCACAACAAGCAGTGCAGGCGCTCCAGTTGGGAGAGCGGCCAATCCAGTCCAGCGGCGCGGGACGGCTCAGTTCAGCCCAGGAAGACTCCTGGGTAGGCTGCATGTATGAAGATTGAGCCGTTCAGGGGCGCCACACTGAGGATGTCAACAGCCAAATAGCTTCTAGCTATTTAAGCAGCGCCACCTTGATCATAGGGGTGTCCGATGCCGGCGTTAATCCCATGTTGACTGTGGCCGCGGAGCCGACGGCCAGCGTGTCGGTAACAATTTTGCCAATAACATACGTTCCGCTGGCGGAGGAGGAACCCAGCGTCAACTGATCGCCGTAGCCGGAGGCGTGGAGATACAGTGCGCCGGAAAAGCTCAGAGTGGCGGAGGAGCCGAAGGAGAGGCTGGTCACATCGCCATGATCGGCGAAGTAGAGCAGCCCGCGCGTGGTGCCGGACGAGTCGCTAGTATCGCCACCGGAGTCATAGTAGGTGCCATTCTTCGTGCATTGACCCACCAGGACGTTGCCGCCCAGCGTGGCACCCAGGCCGAGTTTGCCATTCGGATCGGGGTTGCTGCCATCGCAGGTCAGATCGGTGGCCGGCACAGTGTCCATACCGCCGGTTCCTCCGGACGATGATCCGAGCATAAATGCGCCGGTGTGGAAGTAGAACATCAGGCCGGCGGACACCGTCCAGTTGGGAGTGAAGGTGATGGTGTTATTGCAGTAGGTAGTGCCGGAAATCACACCCTGCGAACTGGCACAGCGCTTCGCCATGCGCAGCGAGGCGGACGATCCCGCCATGAGCGTACCGTCCATGTAGTAAACGCCGGGCAAGAAGATGCCGACCACGCTGGAACCCAGCATGATCCCTGAGGGGTAATACCCAGGAGCAAACTCGGTGCAGGTAGTGGCTGGGCAGCCGTCGATATTGTGGGCGACGGATTTGCCGCTGGTGGTGGTTACGGGTACTACGCTCTTCATCGACGCCGGCGGCATCACTCCACTGTAGGGATCGATAATAGGACTGGCGGGAGCGACCCAATGGCCGGTGGTGCCGGCGTTGAAGTATCCCGAGCCAGGAGTGGCTTGCGCGCCCACCACTGCCGTATCCGACCCGGTATACTGCGGACCACCTTTGCTGGTGTTGATATAGCTGCTGGAGCCGAAAAATACGGCGCTGGTGCTCGACGAATCCACCACGATCGCGCGCGGCGGTCCTCCCACGATGTTCAGCACAGAAGACGACCCCAACGACACTGAGCCCGACACCGTGGGATTCAACACGGTGAGCGGCGCCGCTCCCAGTTGCTGCACCAGGCCGCACGTCGAAGTAGCTGCCACGGTCTGCGTTTGAGTGCCTGTCAGCAACGGGCTGAAGTACGTCTTCACCGGCAGCGATACCGAGACTTGCATAAACGGATATTGAATGACGGAGGACGGCGGCCCTGTGACCCCGGAAACCGAGCTGGGAAATGTCCAGGAGACTGTTGCCGAGTTGCCGCCGTATCCGTTGAAACCATTCTTGCTGGCATACCAGCACATGGTGGGACCGCCCGACGAATAGCTGCTGCAGCTGCCTGCGGTGCCGGGCGTGAAACCCATGTTGGGCAGGCTTTGGCCGGCGGTCACGAAGTAGATATCCATCGCTCCCGCCTGGCAGGCGACGTCAGCTGCGGTTTGCGCCTGTTGGCGCTGAAACCAGATGTTGGTGTAATCCACTGCGAACGCCAAGACTGCCAGCAGGAACAAGCTCAACATGAGAACGACGAGGAGGCTTGCCTGGCCAGTGTCTCGGCCAGTGCGTTTGATTCGGACTTTTCGGGATTCACACGCTGTCATCACTAGACCTCGTCAATACACGATCCGCCCTTCGGCTGTAATGTGCATGGTGGGAGCATTGAATCCGGGGAGGTAGAGATATGGCACGTAGGGATACGAGATGGTGACCACCACGCGACTGGAGGGCGTCGATGTCCCGTCGGGCCAGGACGGTGTGACCGTCATGCCGCTGGTGTCGTGGAACGAAACCGCGGCATAACCATTTACCACCGAAGTCACGTTGCTGCCGGCCGTATCGCCGCAACCGGTGCTCGGGCCGCTGCATGTCGTACTGTCAGTTCCATGCACAATGGCGTAGCGGACTCCCTCGCGCGCCGCATCGCCCAGCACGCTGTAGGTGTAGACCAGCATGCAGAACTCGAAGATCAAAAAGGCAACGAGAAAAAGCGTCCAGACCGAGAGGGAAAATTCCAGCAGCATGGAGCCATTGCTATCGCATGCCAAGTGCCCCGTTCGTATCTCCTTCCAGCAACGAGTAGTCCCGATCATCAATCGATTGCCCGTGTTTCTGCCGACCAGTGCAGCGTCAAGGCCGGCATAGTGAAGTTGAAGTAGTCGACCGGAATGGGCGGCGTGACCGTATAGACGACATCGACACGCTGCGTCAGCAAGCCGCTGCTGGACTCCGGATCCTGATCGGGCGTGAAGCTGAGACTTCCGGATGGATACGTGCTGCATTGCGTGATGTAACCGTTGGAGGTGTGCGTCACTCCGATGGCTTTCGAGCACACCTGCACCGTGGTTTTGGTTGTCATATTGGCCAGACCGGACAGATCGCCTCCGGCAAGTCCAGCAACGCCGGCGGTATCGGAAAGCGAGCCCGAAGTTCCGGCGGAGGGCAGCGCTTGCTGCGCGGGCGAAATGAAACCTTGTCCGGAGTACAAGACAGCGACACGCGATGAGGAGGCGAGATTCGCGGCGACGATGAAGAAATAGCCGATGTCGACGGCGAAACACAGCATCAGGACAAGGACCGGCATGACCAGCGCGGTTTCGATCAGGCTGGACCCATCTGTCCAGTGCATGGAGCTGTGTCGCATGGCAACGTCCCCGCCGTTCGTGAACAAGTCTTCTAAGGGAATGCTAGGGCGAGGGCGGAGCAGAACCAAGCCTGGCGCAGGCAAAACGTTGGTTCTGCTTTTCCTATTCGGCACGATTCCAAAACGGCTCATTGACGACGAAGCACGCTGCGAATCACGCCGCCATGTCCTTGGTGGCCACCTCGATTGACGCTAGCCTGAGCTGTGCAATCAGAATTGGCAGCCACCGCAGAACTCCCGGCGCCGGCATGCGCTCCGGCTGCGAACGTCACCGCCTGTGCGAATCTGTGGAGCAGAATCTTCTCCTTCCCGGTTTTACTCGCGGTAGTTCTCGGCGCATCGATCTTCGTTTTCGACAGCGGCAGCATCGCCGATCCCGACATCTGGTGGCACCTGCGAAATGCGGAGGTGCTGGTCCAAACGCATTCGGTTGTGCATCAAGATTCCTATTCCTTTACAGCGGCCGGTTCGTCCTGGATCAACGAAGCCTGGCTCAGCGAATTGCCGTATTACGTCGGATGGAGATGGCTGGGCATCCGCGGCATCTACCTGGTGATGCTTGGCGAGGTTGAGCTGATCCTGCTAGGCGTGTTCACGCTCGCCTGGCTGAGATCGCGCAACGTCAAAGCCGCATTCTTCGCATCGTGGCTGGCGGTGTGGCTGGCGACCGTCTCCTTCGGTCCGCGCACCTTGCTGGCGGGCTGGATGTGCCTGGTGGCCGAGCTCTACATCCTCGCGCAATTCAAAGAAGGCAGAGACCACGGCTGGCTGCTGCCGCCGCTTTTCGTCCTATGGGCGAACCTGCATGGGTCGTGGCTGATCGGCATGGTGTTGTTGGGCGTGTTCTGCGCCGCGGGGATGTTTGAGGGCGCGTGGGGACGCGTGGAGGCGCAGCGCTGGACGCCAGGGCAAATGCGAAAGCTTGCGCTGGTCGGCGGCTTAAGCGCCGCCGGACTCTTTCTGAACCCATATACGTACCATCTCGTCTTCTATCCCTTCAATTTCGCTTTTCAGCAGAAGCTCAAC
>Ga0335081_10021116_pt1 | contig 10539 bp, 12 predicted proteins | sample Lox_Sample_35_FD_206713 | JGI IMG/M metagenome (GOLD analysis project Ga0335081, IMG submission 206713) | Soil microbial communities from Loxahatchee National Wildlife Refuge, Florida, United States - Lox_Sample_3.5 | ecosystem: Environmental > Terrestrial > Soil > Wetlands | place: USA...
GTCGAGAGGTTTGAGCAGTTTCTTTGCGATGGCGTAATATTTATAGCTACTGTCAGCTTTCCTGGGAAAAGGTTCGGGTACGCGGCATCAAGAACATTAGGAATGCCGATATCAGTGGCATCGTCCGAAGCGTATACACAGCCGACCGCAAAGCTTGCATACAATAGCGGCAAAAACCGTGCGAAATCCGAAGGTTTTACGGCCTGCTTAACATCACCATCCTTTCCCCGTCCATTTTGCTCAAAATGGTAATCATAAACCATTTCGAAATGTTTAATAAAAGTGGGCCGATGGAAAAAGTGGACAAAAACCATGGAATGATCAAACATGTAATCGTATAACTTCCGGGCGATCGGTCTCGGCGGTAGGAAAAATTCGTCTAATTGTAATTCCGGAAAGGGGAGGTCATCGAGGGAGAGTTGGGCTGTGTCGCCGACCATTTCGCCTTGCCCGAGGAGTTTTGAGAGGTTTCCGTACATGGATCGGATAAAGTGGAGAGAGGAAGAGGACCCGCGATAGTCGATGGAGCCTTGGGAATCGATTCGCATGGTCTGGGGCTCTTGAACCATTGATTCTAACATGTTTTCGTCCCGTCGTACCGCTGAGTCGGCAGAGGAAAGCTGAGCGCCATCTGTTTCGCCTAGATCATCTCGATCATCGGTGGAACCACGAAGTGGATTTTGTCGAAATGCTTCGCGGAGGCTTTTTACGTCTGAGGCAGCGGTGATCTCGGAAATATCGATCTGAGGACAATTTGTTTTCAAGATTGATACAAGGGCTTTCACTTGCCGTTCCAGGGCTTCCATGTATTGAGGTTGAGGATGTCGTCGCCGTTGTGAAGGCTGGTCATATGAACATGCTACCAGTGTTAGAAACGGGCGCTTAGGAGGATACTGTATGAATATACTGCGCAATGGGTGCATGGCTAGACGTGGTGTCAGCGAAGACGACAAGATACAAATACCTGTTTGCCATCACATTTAATCTTCTTTCTCCGACACTCATCGCAGGCACGGGTGACTCTCCGCCGCTTGGGAGTCGGTCTTCCCGATCCATCGGGAGGGCTCATAGCATCATCCTGAGGGGAATCCACCCCACCGACACCCACAGCAGCCGAGCCATCCAGCGGCGTTATTTCATGGTCTTCCTTCATTCTCCAGCCGAGGGCGCCTCGAAATTGCAGCGAATGCTTCCCAGTCCCGGCCGCCCCGCCAAGCTCTCTGGTTCCCACGAACTCGTCACTCGGTATGTCTGCTTCGTCTGGAGCCGAAGTCGGGGATTTGTTTACTGAGTTTCTGGCTGGGGTCGTTTGTCTCGTTACCGGCCCGCTGCGACTGAGTAACACAGACCCCACGTTCCAGGTCGGGAAAAGGCCGATTATCCCGTGATTCCCGGAGGCTGCGGCTTGAAGAAGAAAATTATGTGTGTAGAAGTGTGGTGCGATTGATGGATGATCGCCCTTCTGTGTTTATTGGGCGATGCCTGGACAGTACGATGTTCCTGGACAGCCCGTCCTATTTCCTACGGAGCCGGACGGCAAGGAGATAGAAGAATGAATGGAACCGAGGAGAAAAAGTGTGCGCTGTGTTCTCAAGCAGTGTCCTCCAGCCAATAGAAATCTTGAGCGGGGGAAGGGTTAATTCGATAAGTCAGGAAAGCCAGGCCGCAATTGGCCAATGAAGCTTAAATTAAATGCCCCCCGTACCCGAACAGGCCAACACCTGGGGTCGCACGTTCTGTGCGGTTCCGGGTCAATCATCAGACCATGCCGTGCGCATCGCATTGCCAATATCTGAATTGCGGTGACCGTGTCAAAACTGGGCAACCTCGAGCAACTCTATTTCGCTCAATATGCAAGTACTTTAATCGACTAACTCAATCGAACTAGATGAGACGGTGCGGATTCAAAGAAGCGTGAGAAGGGATATGCCAATCGGAACCCGTTAATTTTCTTCCCGTTCCCTCTGAACAAGCTGATTCTTTCGTTGCTGTTTGCTCAGATTGCGTATTCCCTCTTAAATTTGCCCAGGGTAGCGTGCAATGGATGCCAGAGCAATTAACTGGGTGCAAGTTCAAAATTTAAGCGCGTGTCGCAAATTGGCAAATCGCGTCCAAATGTGGAGATTGCAATGGTTTTCACGCACAGTGGGTTAGAGCTGGAAAATTGGGTTGCTATGCATTATCTGCTTTTTCCCCTCTTTCTGCTCTTTCCTATCTTTCTGTGTCCAAGGCTCGTGATTGTGAAGTCGCCCACTCGCCGTGACGTGGAAGGCGGAGAACGAGGCGCCCCGCCAAGAAGGCTGCATGCATTTTTCGCTCTGCCGCTCGAAATTATTTGTTGCTATATTAGTATTTTCCTCACCAACAACCAACCCCGTCCCGTCCCTTTCCAAGCACGCGAATGAGCAGTCGTTAACACGTTCCCGGCAATGATTTCAGACTTTGACCGAGTGGACGTGACTCCGCGTCAACAATCGGAAAAACACCTGTCCTACTCCGTCACCGTCCGCCGCCCAGGAAGCCCCTTGAAACGGGAGGCCCACGTCTCGCGATACTTGGCATCGTCGCCATCACCACCCCCGCCTGAACACGAAGCCGAGGACCCGGCAACCTTCCGTCGTCGCAATACCCGTGCGTACGACCAGACGCAACGCTGGACAATCCTCGCTCGCGAAGCTGAAGCCGACGAAGTGAGTATTGTCTCGGTAACAAGTGAGGAAAGAGATTATTTAAATGCGCTCGTGCCGGATGTCCCTCCCCCTTCCAACAACGACGGGCTTTCGGCTGGGGAAATTGCAGGTGGGATTGGGGTGGAAAGTGCTATTTCTGGATTTGATGAGGATGCATTTACTGAACGCGAGTCCACGGAAAGCATGAGTCGTGATAATGAGGTTGATAAACAACCCGATGAGAATACATTCGATGAAGCGATTTACTTTACCGAGCCTGTTGAACTACCCGACTTCACTCCACCCCAAGATCCCAACTCTCCTCCTACAGAACCATCCCGGTATGACCCACTCATCCCCCCTATAGCTGTTGTTAACCTACGCATAGAACGAAATCCGGCCGCTATGTATACTATCCAATCCCTATTCCAAAACAATTAATGTTGCCCCCCCGCTTAACAGGTCCCCAAGCCTCCAAAGAAATCCCCCCCATCGCAACCTACCGTCCCCCCTCCGTCCGCTCCCAACGCGAACACGCAACAGACTTTCTCGAGGCCTTTCTCGACACGCACGAAACGGCCCTCCAACAGGACCCGGAAATCATCCTCCAACCCGAATTCGATTCCCACACGCTTCTCGGCACACTCATTAATAACCTTCGAGATACAAAGGCTGAGATGAAGGGTCGCGCGAGGACGAATGCCGATTATGTACCGGGCGGCAAATCCTTGATTGAAATGGACAGAGACGCTGCTAAACGGATTCAACTCGGGAAAGCATTGTCATCCCGCGGCGGCAGGGACTGGGCGACTAGCGGTGGAGGGTCATCATCCCCACGTCGTGCATCTTACGTCGAGGGTGGCGATTTACCAAAATTGCCTGACGATGAAGTTTTCGAGAGTATAAGTTTGGCGGATTTCGATACGTACCGACCTGTCGATGAGGACCTGCCACTTGCCATGGTTCAAAATAGGATTGTCACGCAACGACATGATGCTGAGGAAAGCCTCGCTGACCGAATGAAACGGCTAAAAGAGGAGAAGCGGAAAAAGGAGGTCGGGGAGGCAGAAACGTTAAAGGAACGTATGGAACGATTAAAGTTGGAGAAGAACGAGACCTTGCAGGAGAGGAAACTGCGATTACTGGCGCAAAGGTATGGCAATGCATTGTAAAAGGAGGGGCGGCTGGAACGTCGATTTGGAAAAGTCCGTTATCGATCAAAAATTTGGGCAACAACGAGGGGCATTTGAGCGCGCTACTTATCATTGACAAGGGTCTGAATTATTTGTTGTTGTAACTTTAGGTACTGTATGTTGTATTATTGGATACGCCAGACTTGATTCGATTTCCCTAAATTCGCATTTAACCAAGCACAATGTTTCTCTTGCGTTTTACGTCGCGTTTTCTATTATTAGCCAAACATGTCCTCTCCGCGACATTGAACCTGCTCAGTTTTAATTTTCCTTCGTCTCCCATTACTAAAGACGATTGTTCCGGGTGGAACCACCTGTCCGGCCTCGATAACTTCCCCGGCACAAATACGGCAGTCCGCACCAACTACGGCGCCCTCGCCTAAAACAACAGCATCCTCAATGACGCAATCATCTCCTATTTCCTCAGCCGAAATGCGGCACCCCGCCTCAATCAACACGTAATCCCCGATTCGTGTCGTCCCGTCGATAACGCAATTCTCGCCGACAATGGAACATCGGCCAAGCACCATCCCCTCGCGCGGAGTCGTAACGTGCACCTTGGGATGAATCACGGAATTCGAGCGGAGAGTCAGGGGACCCTGTGACAGGGAAAGCCTTGCGTCTTTGGCACAAATGCTGTTCGTATGCAGTCGGAGGTTGGGGTCTGGAAGCGCAGCTTTGGAAGGGGATGACTTTGTCGGGGATTTGGAGGGAGATGCTGATGAGCGTTTTACGGGGCTCTTCTGGGGTGAAAGACTCGGTACGTCCATCTGTCTCGCTTGACAACTGATGTGTTCTGTTGTCTTTTAATACACGTGAAGCGTGTGGTCGCTGCTCGTGTCCTAGCCGAGCGATCCGTCTCGGATTGACCACGCGATCCTATTGGACGCCAAGGATCTCAGATTACCAGACGCGATTATTATTGCGTCAGTTCCGACTAAATTTGGCGCAGGCCCTGCGCTCCAACTCCGGTAATAACATCGCCAGCGCCGTCGATACGCATTAAAAGTCTTGACAGCACTATCGGCGGGCCGTGGCCTCCGCCACCGGAGCCTGAATGCATATATCGTGCATATGAAGGCTCTTCCGCACAGATCTCGACATCCCAGCCTCCCGAAATCAACGTCCTTACAGCATATCTTGGGTAGAGGTTTTGGAAATGCCGTTCAATCTTCACGGGGTTCTGAACTTTTGGAACCCCGCAGTAAGAACTCTGCTTGCTACCATCGGAGTTGCATATGCATTTCAAATTGCGGTATCGATACCGGCAGTAATACTACAAGAAGACCGCTTTTATGGTATGGCCTTCATGGTGTCTTCGGCTGCTCATTCATATCTAGACTTGTCTGGATCTTTGACCTATCTTGGATGCACTGCGTTATCCTTGTATCTTCCTGCGTTGCGAGCACGGTCTTTGGCTCGAACTCAGGGCCTGCCGTTGCCTTCCTTCCCGAGCATCGCGGCATTTCATCCTCGCCAAATTCTTTTGACGAGTTTGACAGTCCTTTGGACCACCCGACTTGGTACCGTCTTCCACAGGCCATGAGACCAATTTAGGTTCCTTTTTGTTTTATCGAGTGATCAAGTCTGGAGGCGACTCAAGGTTCGAGAAACTAAAACGAAGGGTATACTGCACCTGCGAGGTCTCGGACTTATTATCAGCCCAAGCAATTCTTTGTGTTTTGGGTGGGTCAGGCTACGTGGGTGTCGCTTGTTGCTTTACCTGTCTTCGCCATAAATGCGATTCCCGCTCACCTTCATCCGGCGCTGAACTGGAAGGATTACCTCGGGGTCACGGTCTGGATAACGGGATTCTTGACCGAGGTAATTGCGGACCGTCAGAAAACGCAATGGAGGAAGGAAAAGAATAATGGGAAGCATAGCGAAGACTGGATCTCAAGCGGCTTATGGGCCAAATGTCGCCATCCAAATTACTTTGGTTCGTCTCACATTACTCCGATTGTTGATGATGATTAGGGGAGAATGTGATTTGGGTTGGGACGTTTCTTATATCGGCTCACGTGGTTAATGCCATACCTTTGTATCCGCCTGGATTCGGATATGCCATGCTAGTGTCACCACTATTTACAAACTTTGTCCTAACAAGAGTATATTCTCAGTCTTGGAAGGTAATTGACATCAGGTATCCGGGCTTCCCCCATTAGAGCGAATGATGGACAAGAAATTCCGCGACAGAAAGGATTACCAAGAATACAAGAAGAATACACCGATTTTTGTTCCAAAGCTCTTCTAGACCGCAATTCCGTATACATAACTAGATAAGCAAACCCCGCCTCCAAAAGGGGTGAGGCCTCAATTAATTGACTTGGTTACATGCAAACGATTTTCCCTTTCTATCCCTCAAGTAATGCCTCAACCGCTCGTTCAACACTATTCTGACTCCGTCCAAGAACAGCAACAGCTCTCTCCCTCGTCAAATCAGGAAACATATTCATCAAACTCTCCACATCCCGTTCCCGTGCTCCCTCAATATCAGGCCGTTCAGTCCGTCCCGAAATCGTGTCGATAAAGTTCCTCGCCAACGGCGGGGCCCCACCAGCAGGAATAACTGTTTCCCGCGCGGTCGGACTTGTAGCCTGTGTTACCGTAGCCTCACCCTGAAAAAGCCTTCGTGGTAAACGAAAATGTTTTAGGACCGCGGGGACAAGGGAGAATTGCCATAGTAGGCCTGTGAGGTAGCCTGTTCCGGCGCAGATGAGGGAGCCGGGGAATTGGGACAGGGCGAGTTGGGTGTAGAGGAGGTACATTGCCCATTTATCTGTTACAGTGAGGCCGGTTTGGGGGCTATGGGGGGTATTGGCGCCGAGGTGGACGGTGTAACTTGGTGGGATGTTGTGGATGTAGAGGGTGAGCAGGGAGAAAAGGACTGGCGTTGGCCCGGGGGGAAGGTAGTTGAGTCTGTTTGAGGATAAGGGACGGAAGAAGACCGCGAGGAGGAGGGGTGCTAGAATCGAGTTTGTGAAGTAAGAGAATGTCAGGAAGGACTGAGAGAATCAGAACGTTCCGGTTGGAGGGTACGGCATATTTTTTGCTGCCGAAGATTCGCTCGACACCTCGGAGATTGTAGATTGTCAGACAAGCGAATAGAACTTCTCCGGCATTTGAGTAGCTAGCCATCCATATGGGTATTCTCCACCATTGCCATTGATGCAGTAAATGCGGAACAATTTGGATGTGGGTGTATGGCTTTAGCGACAGCAATGATGTGAATGTTGACGAGGCGATGAGGGATGTGAGGAAATACTTTGTGACTGGCGTGTTTTTGAAGCCTGAGCGATAGATAAAGTGAGCTGGGATGCGGGAAACAAGGGACTACCTGTTGGCGTGTGAGCTAGCATTGGCTTGTTGCCCGTCGTGATCCCGTTTGGTTCGATTAAACGGCAGAGTAATTATCTTCGCAGGGAGTTTTAACCACATGTTTCATTCCGATATATCGACTATATAGTATATACTCAAAGATGAAGATATTGGTTTAACTGTCATATCTCTTCTCAATAGCCCTCCAATTCATGACCGTCCAGATGGCTTTGAAATAATCCGCCTTGATGTTTTGATACTATTGTCAACATAATTTACTCGAGGCTCTGACCTGGAGATAGTAAGCGTGTTCCCAAGCATCAACACCAAGCAAGACAGTACCATCAGTCACAGGATCTTGATTCTGTTCTTAGATTCAGCGATCGAATGGGGTCGCACAGGAGTTGTAACAATGGCCAATTCACTGTCCTTCTTGACAAGCCATCCCCATCCACTGCCTTGAATCCCCGCCAATACCCCATTAAATGTCTCCTGGAACTTATCCAATGAGCCATACTTTGCGTCAATGGCTTTTTTGAGCCCACCGGATGGCTCGGTAAAGTCCTTTTTGGGGATAAGGTTCTCCCAGAACAACTACTCTTGTTAGGCGACAAATCGAAAGACGGGAGCGGAGAACCGAATGATTGATGTGCCCTCCACCATTGAATCGGATGGCAGGTTGCAATGCAATTTGAGCTTTGACATTGTTTGTATTAATGGCAGACTGATATTTTTCGAGAGCAGCGTTCTGATTGTCAGAGGCCTGACAGATGCTTGCCAGATACGTAATTCGTCACATAAGTTTGATGATGCTTGGTATAATGCAACTATTCCAATCAATGCCTGGAGCTTCCAAGGAGGATGGAGCACCTTCATGATTTCCCCGCTGATCGCGGGTTCCAATGCGCCATAGTCATATGGCAAGTCCGGCAATTTGACCTGCTTTGTCTAAAAGGGTCAGCGGGAAGAACGGTGGGAGTCTGGTACGGCAATCGTCGTGGAGAAGCCCCGGGCAGCGATTCCCTGGAAGGCTCTGGAAGGAAGGCGGAGAGTGCGCGCAAGCATCCTTGGATCGAATCAATTGAGTCTAGTGGTAATGGTTGATAGCAGGACAAACGTGTTTGTGATGATGTATTTCCGAACTCCCGCTTGGTATGATGATGAAATCCGGCCGGATATGACTGCCAATCGGGGCGCCGTCCGGCACGCAGCCGTCACTCATCAACAGAATGAAATCATGTGCTTGTTTGAATTAGCAGGAACATGCTTTCGCAAACTAAACGCTTTACGCTATTGATCGGTTGTTAAAATACAAAAGCCGTTATGCTTCATCCACCATCCATCATGCCAGAAACCAAACGACGGAGTAGTAAAAACAAAAGACGGCAGAAAAGGCGAGACATATTTTTGTGATCTAGTGCGAAAACAATACCCCGATGCCGCCCAAACACATATCCACATTCAACAAAAAAAACAAAAAAAAAGGAAACAGAAACAGAAAGACCATCAAAAAGGAGGGCGATATCCCCCATCCTTCATATTAGTCACATCCGTAGTGCCTCACCCTCGTCAAGCCCATATTTGGGACCCAGAGAGTCTCTTCAAACATTCACGTTTTCAGGGATGACAACCCTTCCACCGCCGCCACGAATCATCCGTCCATCCTCGTCCCCAAAAGTCAACACGTCAATCCAAGTAATCCCGCCCCGCTGAACAGCAGCAACGCACCTCCGATCGTCAAATTTAATCTGCCACACGCCCGACAGCCCATGAAGTAAATCACGGACAAAGTCCCCTGTTCGCACATCCCACATTTTCAAGGTGCCATCGCTCCCGGAAAGGACCATGTTCTCGTTGTGTTGGAAACAGGTTATGGCGCCGGTGTGGGCGGAGAGAACGTGGTTGCATTTTCCTGTGTCAGCGTTCCAGATGCGGAGGGTTGAATCAGCAGCGGCAGAGACGAGGTAGCCGTGTGATAAATCGAGGAGGCCGACTAGACTTGTGTGGCCTGTATCAGTGATTAGCCCTCAGTTTCTCACGAACCCCGCCCAAGATTTAAACATTATATGGTTTATCTTGTTGGAGGGGAGGAGATAGTACCTTCAAGGGTGAAAAGAGCGGTCCCGCGTGCCAAATCCCACACCTTAACACAATGATCCATACTCCCAGAAAAGCAACGATCTTCTTCAGGATCATACACCACAGAATACACCTTGGCAGTATGCCCGTGTAACCTCCACCGACATTCCCCAGTCGAAATCTTCCAGACTCGAACCGTATTATCATAAGACCCCGAAACAAGCGTATTCCCGGCTCCCGAAAGGGCGCGCACAGATTGTGAATGACCCGTCAATTTCCTCAAGAAATAAGGGTTCACAGAGACTGCAGCGGCGGCGGCGGCGGTGCCTGCCGCTGTTCCCCCGTCGGGGGACGCATCGCCATCGGCCTCGGCTGCAGCAGCAGTGCCAGTGCCACCGTCCTCTGCAGCAGCTTCGGGGGGTGTCGAGGGTAAATATCGCGGGGAACCCTTCTTGGGAAGCAACCAGACGCGCAACGTAGAATCCCTTGACCCAGTTACTATCAATGGTTCTTCAGGGAAAACTTCTCCATCCGCTAGAACCCTCGGCATAATAATCTGCAGACACCGTACCGTCGACGTATGTCCGTAGAAAATCTGCGTACACTCCGCCTTTTCAATATCCCATACTCGAACCGTGCGATCCGTAGACCCACTCACGAGGACGTTGTCGAGGTATTGGAGTGCCCAGACACCTCCATCGTGTCCGTGAAGCGTATGTGCCAGACGTCCCGTGCGCGTTTCGTAGATGTTAATGGTGGAATCGTCGCTGCCAGAGATAACGCGGTCGGAATCAAATTGCAGACAGGTTACGACGTTGCGGCCGTGGCCTTGGAAGGAGATATGTCGGGGGCGGACTTGAGGGTTCATCCAGTTTTTTCTGACGATGTAGTGTTCTTTGTACAAGTCTTTGAAGGAGAGCGGTTTGGGGGGTGAGGGAGGGGGTTTTGTCGATCGGGATGCCTTCGGGGAGGATTTCGTGGAGGTCACGGAGGCGCGTTTTCCGGAGCGCGCGGAGATATTGGCGTTCCTTGTAGATCGCCGCGGGGATTGAATGGTTTTGCTCACTCCGGAGGACGAGGAGATGGAAGTTCGACTTGATCGTCGTGCTATCGTGTTATGATTGGGGAACAAGACGTCATTATCTCCCATGCTATCGTGCTCTTGTTGTCTTTCGGCATCTTCTCCCGATAACTTGAATCCATCTTCTTCGAAACGATGTTTCCAGATATAATCATCTGCATCCACGATTTTATGCCACATCCTACTCACCCGACCAGCA
>Ga0335081_10021117_pt1 | contig 10538 bp, 10 predicted proteins | sample Lox_Sample_35_FD_206713 | JGI IMG/M metagenome (GOLD analysis project Ga0335081, IMG submission 206713) | Soil microbial communities from Loxahatchee National Wildlife Refuge, Florida, United States - Lox_Sample_3.5 | ecosystem: Environmental > Terrestrial > Soil > Wetlands | place: USA...
AGCACCAACTGCCCACCAATACCGTCCGATCTTATCTAATTCCGAGTCCAGTCCGCCACCTAAGTGTGAAGCTTCCGACCTCCGCTATCTCCTTGAGCACAAAGCGAATATTTTTGTAAAAAACTTCATTTTAAGTACCAAAAGTACACTCGTGGGTGGGCAGTTGGGTGGGGCCTTTTAGTTAGCGCATTGCGGCGTGTGAAGTGTCGATAGGGCGACGCAATACAACCACCTCCTATATTTCCTGCAATGCGTTGTTACAATCTGCGGCGTGCCGGCCTGCCCTGGGAAATTACAGGAAGGAGGACTTCAGTGAGAATCGCTGCTCAATCGTTGTGGCCAACTCCGATTCCGATCCGCCTGCACTCGACAAAACCAGGTCAGCGAGCTTGGGCAGATGCGTGAGGACTTCCTGCTCGGTTGGATGAGCCTCCACAGCATCCAATCGTTCGGCTTCACCGGTACCACGGTCTCGAAGACGGGAACGGCGCTGCTCTTCATCCGCTTCGAGATAGATGAAAACCAGGGGCTGAGGTGCGACGAGGCTTTTGAGAATTTCCAAAACTCTGACGTGGCGTGTGCCTTCGATAACCAAGGGCTCGCCTGGTTGCCAGAGCGCGGCATTCAGTACAGCGCGACACAGCGCGGTGGCGTCCGCGGCCTCAAGCTCTTCACCGACGCCCTGAAGCGATTCGCGCGAAAGGCTGAGGCCGCGGCTGGAGGCGACAGTTCGTATATACGCGCCGAAGCTGGTAAGCTTCCATCCCAGATGATCGGCCAGTGCTTTCGCGACCGAAGACTTTCCCGCTCCAATTCTGCCGGCAAACGCGACGATGGTCGCCTGACTCACTCAAATTCCAGTGGGAGCTGGTCCGTAGCGCGCTTAATCACCACCCAGCCACGCCTGTCGCGCTTTTCGCATTCGATGGATTGGATGGCCGTGAGGCGATCGAACCATATTAAGGACGCATAGTCGGCCTTGGAGATATCCGTCCAGAAGGCGTCGTCGGTCGCACAAAGCTGCTGCTGGTATTGCGCGCGGATCACGGTCCAGTCTCCCTGGCGGGTGAGATGGTGAACGCAGCTCACATGCGCGATGGCAACAATGCCATCTCCTGCGCGCTTTATCAGCACAACGTCTCCCGGCGAGACTTCGTCGAACGGTGCGCACCCATTCTGGGAGAACCTCGATTCCACCGTCTTTTTGCCGGCCATTAGCAAGCTGAGAAACGGTTCGACAAAGACGGCGAGGTGCAGCGACTTGCGCGTCGGGCCGGGGAGTATGCAGTCCTCGACAATTCCCGACCATTCAGGGTCATCCCGCGCGATAAAGCGAAGCCGGTCGATGACGGACCGGACCCAGTTTCGGGATCGCGCCGGGGATGCAACCGCTTCTTCGAAATTCAGCACCCTCCCATTTGACTACATCGCGGATCTGTCGGGCGGTGTTCTCGATCAATGACGCTTCGGCAGCAGTCAGCGGCCGACGGAGGTGGCGGGCAACCGCCTTTTCCGGCGCCTGCCCTTCGGCAACAGCTTCGATAACCGACACGAGCGTTGAAGTCCCGTCGCAGCCGAAAATCCTGTTGCCCGAGGTCCAAACGTCGGCATGTCGCCGGCGTGCGTCGCGGCGGCTTACCGAAGGCAGAATGTCTCCCGGAATCAGCGATTGCAACACTGGAGAAGCAAAAGCGGCCGGCTGCTTCTGCTTGAGCCGGAATCTCGTGAGCCCGACGGATCGCTCGATCCAGTGGTGATCATCCGCTACAGCCGGTCGCGGCCCAGGCGACCGTCGAGTTCGCCGAAAGACGCCGAGGTCGCCGCCGCGCCAGTCGTGCGTTATCGCGGCGCGCGCGGCTTGCATCGCGTTGGTTTCGAAAAACGGAGTCCGATAACGCAACACCCCTTCGAAGATGTAAAGGAATTCTAAACCGGATTGAGCTGCGGCACACCTGATACGTTCGCGCTCCCGCTGGATTCCAGGCCGCGTTGAAACGGGCGGAAGGCTGACGGCCACGTGTCCGTCGACGCTGCAAAGGTGAGCTGCCGCCCAAAGAAAACCTATGGTTTCGGGTTCATACCATGGCGGGTCCGCGATTGCGATGCTGTGCTTCCCGCGCTCAATGGGATCTCGCAGCACGTCGCACTGCACGAAGTCCACATGCGGATTAAGCGACGAACAGTGGAGCGGATTGCGCTCCAGGAGTGTAACTGGACCAACTCTGAGGTCGAGATCGGCAGCACGCGCCAAAGAAGGGGCGCCGAGAAGGGCGACTCCTCCATCGGGTCCGGCGAGGTCGCGAACGATGTTCCATATCAAAGCTATCGTCTCGGGTGTAAATCTCCAGTCGAAATCGAGCGGGTGTGGCAAGGGGAAGTGGGCCGCATCGCGGGAAGGACGCGCCCGCCGCACTGGCATTCTGTTTGACTTGAGACCCCTCAATTCCTGCCCCTTTGTATCTAATTTACCGTTAATCGGAGATCGCAAATGTCGGCACTCAATTCACTCGGCTTGAAACGTCTTGCCAATTCCTCGCGCCAGTAGCCCGCCACAGCATATTGGTTCGTCAACGCGTCCCTATGTTCGTCTGTCAGCCTCCCCTGCACGGGCGTGAAAGGCCAGATTTCGAGGGGCACGGTGCGCAACGGAAGTAGCCGATGAATTCGTTGTAAGCGATCTACGAAGTCACACAGGGCTGCCTTCGCGGCATCCGCGTCGGCCGTCGTGAACGTCACGTAGGCGTAGATATCCAAGTCGAGTTCCAGGAACCTGCGGAACAGCTCGAACTGCTGGTCATAAAGCTGCGGATCGGCCGCCGTATTGAACTTGAATGATTCCCGATCAATCCCTTTGAAGCAGGCCACGCGGCCGTACTTCGGGTACGCCTGGATCGACTGGCGGTCGGCCGGAGTGAGATAGCGCCAGAAATAATCGTTGCTCAGGTTGTCGTCCGACCAGAGATAAACGTTTTGCGCAAGATCGCGCCGCCTCAATTCGTCCATCATCCAAGGGACCCACTCCGGCGTTAGGTCCGGCTGGCCCCCGGAAAGATCAATGATGCGGGGCGGGTCGGGGTCCTCCAAGTAAAGGTCGATCAATTGTGCTGGCTTGAGCCACTCCGAGTGGCGCTTGTTGGCGTTGAGGAGATTGAATGGAACGAAACAGTACCAGCAGCGCCAATTGCATACCGCGTTCTGGAACACTTGTGCACGAATGGTTGAGACATCGTCAAGCGAAAGAGCGCGACGGGCGGGATCGATCGGTAGCGGATTCAAGGGCCACTTTTCTCCACCTCCGCGGCGGAAGTGCCGGATGCGCCCGAAGCCCTTGCAGTTCGGGGGCTCGGCCAGGTCTTTTTCCTGGTCCGTCCCGAGGTAGTTGGTAACCAGCACACGCCTGCCTGCCACATCGATGGCGGCTCTTCGATAGCGGTCGGACCACGCCTCTGTGTCGATGATCTTAAGCATGACCGTCGATCGCGTCGAGCAATGGCGAGGCGACAGCTTTCTTATTGGTCTTTTTGGCCGGGGCCTTTGTACCCTCATTCGGAATGTCAGCCAGGCGTTCCTTCAAATACGAGACGGCCAGCTTGCTCAAATAGGTAAGCTCTTCTTCGGTCAACGGGCGCCCCTGGGGTATGGCATGCCATTCCTGCACGCACTTGCGGCAGCAGGTGGCCGTGGCATGCTGCGCGTAAAACACGGCTTTCCCTTGGAATGGTGTCTGGGTCCCATCTCGGAACGGCTGGGCCTTCCCGATGGATTGGGCCAACCGTTTGGGAACCGAGTCAAGGATCGCCGTCAAGCCTTTCTTGCGGGCGTCTTCGAGCGCCTCTTCGTCGATCTCTATGTGCCAAAAGTGATGCCTAATAAATTCGGTTTTCATCGCTTCGAAGGTGAACTCAGAGTCGGAGATGTCCCGCTCGTGCACCCTCGTCCAATCGACCAGGGAGATGCCGCAAGCCCGGCATCGCCCGGCCGTATTTTCGCGCACCATCTTTGCGGTCGCGCGGTAGCAATGCAATCCTTGATCGCACTTCGATTGCGTGCACTTCACTTTCAGCGGGGCGAGCTCTTCTGGAAAGGCGTCTGTCATGCGGTCACCTCAGTTTCTTCAAGGGCGCGGGTCAGCAGATCTTTATCAACTGGAGTAAGTCTGGAGAGGTCGCAGCGCAGCAGAAATGCATCGCGTGCGATCAACCACGGATCGCCGATCGTCTGCAGGTTGTTCGCGGTTCCCCACCAGTTCTCGCCTTGGAGCGACAGGCGAAAGGCAAGATAGTTTGCGAGCGACTCGCGGGACACGCCCTCGCGTGCGGCGATCCGTGGCACAGTGGCCTTAAAGCGCGGAATGTCGCCGTCGGTTTCCTTCACTATAAGCGCGACGAGCTCTTCCGCCCGCCCGGACAGCACGACATTTCCGGCGAACCTGCTGGCGTGCTTTTCTTCGTCTGACTGACGGCGTTCTGGATCAGATTCTGAGAGCTCTACCGTTGTTCGTTCGGGCTGGTCCGGCTCCTCTCCCGCGTGCCATATTTCGTGGAAAAGATCGAAGAGCCACCGGGCCTCGGACTTGGTTTGCTGCTTCAGAACAATGACGCCGCGCCCACGGAGGCGCCAATAGGCTCCGTGGAAGGCGCCAGGGTCCTGAAGGGGGAGCACAGCGATTCCGAGACTCCATACATATTCAAGCGCTGTCCGGAGGTTTAATTGGCCGTACCTGGTGGTGATCTCCTTCACCACCTGCCGGGGGTCGCGCGAAACCGGCCTGGGAACCAGGTTGGGTGTGACCTGCAGTGCGAGCAACGAGAGGTGATAGGCGTACATTGTGTAGGCGCTCAAGCGGAGATCCGCAACGCGCGCGGGCAGTTTGAAGCGAGCGGCGCCTGCCGCTGCCAGGTCGACTTTCGGCTGTCCAGGACCGAGAGCATCCGCCAAACTCCAGCCGTATACTCTACGGAGATTAGATGCTGTCTTGAAGACAAGCTCGCCGGCTTGCGGCCCCTCGGAAGCCAAAATGCCTGCCGCGGCCTCTCTCGGGAAGAGCCGGTTTTCGACGAACTGCCTGTCCAGTCCCAGGCCCTCAAGCCGCGTAAGGAACTGCTTGACCGAGAGCTTCTCGGTGGGAACGAGGATATCCTCGCGCATCGAGACGCCCAAGGCCTTCACAACGGCGGATAGCGTCGAAAAACTCGCGCCGGAATAGTCGGTTGCTTCGTATCGCTGAATCTGCTGCTCTTTCATGCCGAGCCGATCCCCGAGATCCTTCTGGCTCAGCCCGGCAGCGATTCGCGACCGGATCAGCGCTGCCGGCAACTCGTCGAACGACTCCACCTCGACAAGCTGGAAGTCGCCAGATTGGAGAAGCTCATACTCCGCGATCTCAGCGCGGAGGTCTGCAAGCTGCGACTCAAGCGCTTCGCGGGAGGCTTTTATGAAGAGAGGATTTTGGCCAGCGGACGAGGAACCTTCGGCACGCCGGAGCGCGCTCGCGAACTTATCCGCCTGCGCTTTTGTGATCCGGTATTGGCGCTCGTTCTTAATCACAGCTGAAACCTTTCGAGGTCGATGGCAATAATTCCTTTCGCGGCTCCTGTTTCCTTATGCACCTGGAAGAACTCGAGGAAGGGGCTCGCGGATGACGATTCGGCGATGGCGTGAGCAGGAAAGAGCTCGCCCCCGAACTTCACTTTCTGCGCTGCGCGACCGGCATCGAAGGTCAAGAGAATGGGATCGAGACGCGTGAACTCAACGCCCTCATGGTCCCAGCAGGCGTCGAAATCTCCGGGAACGTCCTTGCCCGTGACGAAGCTCCCATCCAGGTATACGATCCGGCAACCGGCGATCTTGAGCGCCTGAATTGCCCGGCGGAATCCGAGCAACAGGTGCCGACGGTGGGGCGTGGTGCCAAACATGGTCCATAGCTCCTCCCACTCCGCCAGATGGATGCCTGGCGGCAGCACGCCGTCCTCATTCAGCGCTGGGAGCACAACACAACAATACTGCTGTGTTGATAGTTATGTCAAGCGCTTTCTGCGCGTGAACGAGTCCTTGTCTACAGCAAGCAATAAATGCTTGATTTAGCACGACGTAATGCGCTTGTTGTTGCACGGCATCATTGGCTTGCATATATACGGCATGATATGCTTGAAATAATCCGGAACATTCGGGAGCCGTTCGCAATGCCAACGCCACATGAAAAACTCGCAGACTCGTTGACAGCCTTGCGGAAGCTTCAGGAGGGCGGACGCCGCGTGTTTCAATCCGAGGAACTCAGTCGTCTTGACCGCGAACGCTTGCTTCGCAACGGATTCCTCCATGAAGTGATGAAGGGCTGGCTGATGTCATCCAGCCCGGATGCCCGTGACGGGGATAGCACTCCCTGGTACGCATCGTTCTGGGAATTCTGCGGGCAGTACAGTACGGCGCGCTTTGGGGACGAATGGCACCTGTCACCGGAGCTGTCAGTATTGCTGCACGCCGAGAATACGGTTGTTCCCTCTCAGGTCATCGTCCATAGCCCGAAGGGGACAAATCACAAGATCCCCCTGTTGTTCGGCACGTCCCTTTATGACCTTAAGCTGACGCAAATGCCGTCGGCCGCGGACCTGACCATGCGTGACCGACTGCGGATCTTCACGCCGGCAGCGGCAATGATCCGAGTGCCAGAGGGCTTTTTCAAAAGTAACCCTATCGAGACGCGGGTTGTCCTCGCGAGCCTGAGCGACCCGACCGACCTGTTGCGCCGCCTGCTCGATGGTGGACACTCGGTGGTCGCTGGAAGGTTGGCGGGAGCGCTTCGGAGGATCGGGCGGAGCGAGATCGCGGACGAAATCGTATCAACGATGAAGGCCGCAAGCTACGACGTTCGAGAAAGCGATCCGTTCGCGGACGGCGCACCGCTAGTGCTCCCGGCCGCGGTTGCTCCGATTGTGGGGCGGTTGAATGCCATGTGGGAATCGATGCGTGGACGCGTGATCGAAGCGCTGCCGCCGGCGCCAGGTCTACCGCACGACCAAGTGTCCTATCTGCGGCTTGTTGACGACGTATATCAAAGTGACGCTTATCACTCACTGTCCATCGAAGGCTACAGCGTATCGATGGAACTGATCGAGCGAGTGAAAGCGGGCGACTGGAGCCCCGAAACTCACGAGGCCGACCGAAAGAGCCGAGATGCCTTGGCGGCGCGAGGCTACTGGCAGGCGTTTCAGCTGGTACGCAGAGATGTTGGGGATATCATTGCGGGCACAAACGCCGCTCAACTTGTACGAAGGACTCACCGCGAGTGGTATCGAGAACTGTTTCAGCCGTGTGTGGCTGCTGGGTTAATTCCGGCAGCGGCACTTGCAGGGTACAGAAACAACGCCGTCTTTCTACGGACTTCGCGATATGTCCCTCCACGGTGGGAAGTCGTGGTTGACGCGATGCGGACTCTGTTCGACCTCCTGGAGCATGAATCCGAGGCCTGCGTTCGCGCGGTTCTGGGCCACTGGATGTTCGGGTATATTCACCCGTATCCTGACGGGAATGGTCGCATGGCCAGGTTTCTGATGAACACAATGCTGGCGTCTGGCGGCTATCCATGGACCGTCGTGCGCGTCGAAGACCGCAAGCAATACCTGGCGGCTCTGGACAATGCAAGCATCGATCAGCAGATCGGCCCCTTTGCCGAATTCCTCTCGCAGCGGATTCAATGGTCCGTTGAGCAGGCGCATCGATAGTCTCCGCTCCAGATACCAGGTGCCCGCCTGTGCTTGATCGTCGCACCCATTGCGGCCAGAAAATGCTCGGCCTTTTCGATGCGCTCGGGCGCAGGCAGCGGATTTTCGGCCGTGCGTAATGTGCTGCGTCAGACCGTTGACCTGCTCAACGTTGAGCGCAACATGCCCTTCAGGGGCGATCGGGTCAAAGCCGCGAATCGCCTGCCGCTGCAGCAACCTGTTGAGTGTGGTTTGCATTTGCGAACTCTTCGCTCCTACAGGCACTAAAAATGAAGAAATCTTCGGAAGAAATCGAGGCGCGCTTAAAGAGGAAGCCTCGGACTGGATCGGAGGACAATGGATTGTGGCGCTCCGGACCAAGGATGGCCAGTGCGGGATGATCTTGCTCAAGCTCGGCCGGAGAGCGCACCTGGAAGAGCTGCGGCGCGGTCTTCTTTACATGAATCCGCTAAGCCATTTCAGGTCGCTGGAGGAAGACCCGGCGCGTAGGGATGAGCGCGAGGGCGACGATTACATTCTCCAGCCGGAACACGCGAATTTGGTCATCGAGACGGGAATCCCGGATTTAGGCAGAATCAGCGCCGCACCCGGAGATCTCGCCGGTCCCATTAGAATGGGACGGTATCGAACTCGGCTCTGCAATCTCTTCTGCATGTTCGCGATAACGGGGCCTGTCGAGCGCCCGATGTTTGCGGCAGACCATTGCTGGCCTGGGGACTCCTTCGTTCTCTTCACTCACACTCAGGAATTTGTGTCGAGAGTCGGGTCAGCGGCCCATAAGGGAGGCCTGCGGATGGAATGCGGGCTCGTTGAATATTATGACGACTCGAAGTATTCCGGATCAGTAGGACGATTTCGAAAGCCGTCGAAGTTTTCATATCAATCAGAGTTTCGAATTGTGCTGGAGCCCGGCTCCGACCAGGCGGTTCGGTTGCAGATTGGCGAGCTTACCAATATCACGTCGGGGGTCATGCCACTGGAGCGCGCCGATGACGTTCTTAAGTTCGGCGCCAAGGATCTGAAGGCCGATGGCATCCAGTGGGACTAAGAGACGGCGCGCGCCGTCGGCCATGCGAGGTTAGGCTGCGGTCTGATCAGGCTATCCTGGCTGGCTTTCTAACCGTCAATCGGTCTCCGGCTTGGGCTGTAGCACCTGAGCCGGGGATGTGTAATCTATGGAGCCGAGCCGTTGCTTTAGTTCCTCGTAATCGTCAGCCGGATACAGAAATGCCAGGAAGCGCGTTGGCCTTTTGGAGCTCGTGATCTTGGAGGATGTGTCAAACCCGCCCATGAACATCATGAGGTCATGGGTGGGGCTTATCGAATCCTGCGGGATGCAGGTGAGTATCAGAACATGCTTCTTATCGTGAGGACTCCCGACGATGAATGCATTATAGATGATACCGTCTGGATCGACTGCTTGAATTTGCGGACCAAAAACAGCTGGGCGCGGCTCAACGGGTAGGTCCTCTATCCAGTACCAACGGCCAACAATTCGAACGGCCTTGGGAAAACGATCTCTGATTTCGAAAGTGAGCGTTGTGCGCCGGGAGGACATCCCTTTTTCCTTGGTCGCGCTTACGCTCTCGAAAGCCCGAAGGCCCTGAACAATGAGCGTGAATATGTGACCCTGTTGCGCGGCGAGCGGAACGGACTGCCGTCTGATCACCGTCTTTACCTTGCCGTCCTGGGAGAAATGCGCCTCGCCGTCGGTATGATGCGAATACTTCACAAGATGCGATGCAACTTTGCCCTTGTCGGCGAGATCTATCAGCGTCTGCGCACCTGGCGGTCCATCCACCGTCACCTCCGCGAGGAGACCCTCAGCGTGCTCGAAATACGGAAAAGTTACGAAAAACGAGCCGTCCCTGGCGAACACTATTTGAAATATCTTGTGGCGATGTCCATCCGCCGTCAGCGTTACCACCACGCGCTCCGACAGGATGCCTTTGACTTCCATGTGGCGTCGTCCCTCGCGCTGGAGTTGGCGAACAAATCGGCGTAGACTTATCCACCATGCCCGGACAACCTGTGCTGGACGCCTGCGGCGATTCATAGGGTCCCGTACTTTCCCTTTTGCGAGTCGGCTCCGCTAAAACTCACGGTGCGGCGGACCGAGGTGAGGGCGGTCATCCCGGCGCGATTTCAGCGTTCCGTTCTCGAAGACCAGGAGTTCGACGAGTCCCCGGCCATCCATAAGCGTAAAAGACGCCCAGTGCTCGGAGGCAATAATTGAGGTATTGGCGATCCAGACCTCATCGACACGGCCGAGGTCAGGAAAAGCCGGGGCGAGTTTCACGATCTGCCCGTAGATTTCGTGGTCGCCAAGTGCGATCTGGTCGCGCTCCAGAAGCAAGATGCGCTTGTCGGCGATGGTGGCCACCAACTTCGGGATTTTCGTCCGCAGCGCCTTTTCCACGATGGCCTCAAGATCGCCCGGCATCTTGTCGCGGGCGATCAGGCAGCTCCCAGCCATGCCCGGCAGATGCATCGTGCGCAGGGTGATGGGGAGTGCAAGTGGCCCATTCTTCGACGTAGCACCTACTTGGACCACATGCGAGGACTCGCCCTCATGCAGAGCCGCGGTATGGTTCACCAGGAGCCAGTCGAGGAGATCCTGGCCGACGTCGTCCCAGCTGTAGCCTTTTGGAATGGCGTTCACCGGGATGATGACGTCCAGGTGCCGCTCGGGGATCGTGAGCGCCGGATTCTTCTCGATGCGGCCCAATGCCCGCATGAAGACCTCGGAATCGAATTTCTCGCCCACGAAGGGCTGGATCAAAGTATGTTCGAGTGCAAGCCGCGCACCGTCTGTCC
>Ga0335081_10021118_pt1 | contig 10538 bp, 8 predicted proteins | sample Lox_Sample_35_FD_206713 | JGI IMG/M metagenome (GOLD analysis project Ga0335081, IMG submission 206713) | Soil microbial communities from Loxahatchee National Wildlife Refuge, Florida, United States - Lox_Sample_3.5 | ecosystem: Environmental > Terrestrial > Soil > Wetlands | place: USA: Florida...
CGCGGCGCGCCTGCTGATCCGCTCGGACGGCGGGCGCGAGGTGGTGCACGTGCTGGCGCGCAAGACCAGCATCGGCCGCACCCCCGACAACGACCTGCAGATCGACGCCAAGTACATCAGCCGCCACCATGCGGTGATCCTCGCCGGGCCCTCGCATACCATCATCGAGGACCTGAACAGCACCAACGGCGTGCTGGTGAACGGCCGGCGGATCACGCGCCAGACGCTCAAGGACGGCGACCAGGTCATGATCGGGCGGGCTCAGTACCGCTTCGCGGTGCGCCGCACGGGCGACAAGCGCTGACACGACAGCGCCGCCTTCGCTAAGCTCGCCTCCGTGGCGAGCCCCTACATCGAGAGGATTCTCAAGGCACGCGTCTATGACGTGGCGGTCGAGACGCCGCTCGAGGCCGCGCCGCGCCTGTCGCGCCGCCTCGGCAACCAGGTGCTGCTGAAGCGCGAGGACCTGCAGCCGGTGTTCTCCTTCAAGCTGCGCGGCGCCTACAACCGCATCGCGCACCTCGGCGAGGCCAGCGCCGCGCGCGGCGTGGTGTGCGCCTCGGCGGGCAATCACGCGCAGGGCGTCGCGCTCGCGGCCCGCCGGCGCTCGATCCCCGCGGTGGTGGTGATGCCGGAGACCACGCCCCTCATCAAGGTACAGGCGGTGGTCGACCTCGGCGCCGAGGTGCTGCTGCACGGCGACGACTACGACAGCGCGCAGGAGCGCGCGCTCGAGCTGGCACGCGAACGGAGCCTGGTGTTCGTGCATCCCTTCGACGATCCGGACGTGATCGCCGGCCAGGGCACCATCGCGATGGAGATCCTGCGCCAGACGGGCGGCAGGCTGGACGCCGTGTTCGTGCCGGTCGGCGGCGGCGGGCTGCTGGCCGGGATCGCGGTGTACGTGAAGTATCTCTATCCCGCGGTCAGGATCATCGGCGTCGAGCCGCGCGATGCCGCGGGCATGTACGAGTCGCTGCGGGCCGGACGGCGCGTGACGCTCGAGCGGGTCGGCATGTTCGCCGACGGCGTGGCGGTGCGCCGCGTGGGCGAGGAGACCTTCAAGCTGTGCCGCGGCCTGGTCGATGAGATCGTGCTCACCGAGACCGACGAGATCTGTGCGGCCATCCAGGACATCTTCGAGGACACGCGCTCGATCGTCGAGCCGGCCGGGGCGCTGGCGGTGGCGGGACTCAAGCAGTACGCGGCCCGCGAGGGCTGGCGCGACCGGCGCCTGGTGGCGATCAACAGCGGCGCCAACATGAACTTCGACCGGCTGCGCCACATCGCCGAGCGCGCCGACTTCGGCGGCGAGCGCGAGGCGCTGTTCGCGGTGGTGATACCGGAGCAGCCGGGGAGCTTTCTGCACTTCTGCGAGGCGCTCGGCAAGCGCAGCGTCACCGAGTTCAACTACCGCTACGCCGGCCCGGAGGGCGCGCAGATCTTCGTCGGCCTGGCGCTCACCGGCGGGCATGGCGAGAAGGACCACGTCGCCGGCGCGCTGCGCGGTGCGGGCTTCACGGTCACCGACATGACCGGGGACGAGATGGCGAAGCTGCACGTGCGCTACATGGTCGGCGGCCACGCCCGCGGCCTCGAGCACGAGCTGCTCTACCGCTTCGAGTTTCCGGAGCGCCCCGGGGCGCTGCTGAAGTTTCTGCAGGCGATCGGCTCGCGCTGGAACATCAGCCTGTTCCACTACCGCAATCACGGCTCGGATTACGGCCGCGTGCTCGCCGGCATCCAGGTGCCGCCCGCCGAGCGGGCGGACTTTCTCGAGCACCTGCGCGAGCTCCACTACGCCTACGTCGAGGAGAGCACCAACCCGGCGTACCGCATGTTCCTGTCGTCGTGAAGTGACGGTTTGATTGAGGCGCAGCCGGCAAAGACCGCGCTCTTTGCCGGCGGACAACGGAGTAATGTCCGACGAAATCACTTCCTGTGATTTCGTCCCATTTAATCAGGTTGCCGGCACTCGATGAGCCACTCGCGCCAGATCGCGAGCAGCACCGCGAGTATCACCGGGCCGACGAACAGTCCCACGAGTCCGAAGGCGGCGAGCCCGCCGAGCACGCCGAACAGCACTACCAGGAACGGGATCTGCGCCTCGCGGCTGATGAGGAACGGCCGCACGATGTGATCGGTCCAGCCCATCACGAGACCTCCCCAGATGAGGAGTCCCACGCCCGCGACCGTGCTGCCCTTGATGATGAGCCACGCGGTGACGCCGGCCCAGATCGCGGGAGCCGCGAACGGGATGAGCCCGCACACCGTGGTGAGTGCGGCGAGGAACACCGGCGCCGACACCCCGGCCGCCCAGTAGCCGAGCCCCACCAGCACGCCCTGCACCACGGCGGCCAGAGCCAGGCCGTAGACCACCGCCTTTACCGTCTGGCCGATGGCGCGCAGGTAGTTGTGCACGCGCGGACCCAACACCTGCTCGAGCGCGTGCGCGGCCTCGCCGGCCACGCGCTCGCCGTCGCGGTACACGAAGAACAGGCTCACCACGGTGAGCAGCAGCTTGACGATGTTGCGGCCGATGCCGCCGATGATGTGCGCGATCTGCTCGAAGGAGTGATCGGTGATGTTGCGCACCTCGGCGCCGAGCGCGTGCGGGTCCTGCGCGGCGCGCGCTGCGAGGTCGTGCAGCTGGTCGCCGAGCCACGGAATCCTCAGGATCAGTGGCGGCAGCTGCAGGCCACCTGCGAGCACCGCCTGCAGGTCGTGGTAGGCGTGCTCCAGCTCGACGCGCACCACCACGGCGAGCCAGGCGAGCGGGGCGATCACCGCGGCCGACACCACCAGCGTCATGGCGAGCGAGGCGAGGGTGCTGCGGCCGTGCCACTTGCCGCGCAGCCAGGCGTACGGCGGCCAGGTGACGAAGGCGAGGATCCCGGCCCACACGATCGGCACGACGAAGGGGTCGAGCACCCGGATGCCGAGCAGCACCAGCCCCGCGAGCAGCACCACCGTGATGAGGCGCCGCAACCAGGGCGCCGAGACGATCTCCCCGATCATCGGTGCACTCACAGCAGGCCCGCGGCGTCGGAGGCGATCAGCGTGAGCGCCAGCAGAGTGCAGATGGCGACGCTCAGATTGCGCCGCAGGCTGAGGTAGGCGGGCGGCAGCTGCGCGCCGAGCGAGCGGTGCTCGTACAGCCACAAGAGTCCATTGCCGACTACCAGCAGCGCGAGTGCGCGCTGTCCGCCGACGAGCACCGCCGCTGCCGCGACGACCGCGGGTACGGCGGAGGCCAGCGTGCGCAGCGTGGAGGCGGGCAGGCGCCCGGCGAGCGCGAGCCCCCAGTGCACCGCTGCCGTGCCCGCGAGCAGCACCGCGCCCCAGGCGATCGCGCCGCGCTGCGCGAGCTCGCGCGCGCCGTAGCCCGAGGGCAGCAGCAGGCACGCCAGGCACAGCAGCAGCGGCGCCAGCGCCAGGTAACTCAGCAGCTCGGCTGCGGGAGCCGGGCGGGCGGTGTCGTTTTCCAGGGCGTCCACGGTCGCAAATCATGCCACGCGCGGTGCCCATACGATCACAACTTGACGCCGGGCGCGCCCCGCAGGCACCCTTCGCGCGGCGTGAGGTGCTCGTCCCGGGCGTGGCGATTGTCAGGTTGCCGCGGCCGGGAGCCGAGTAAAACGGGAAGTCCGGTGCGGATTCGTCCAAAGCCGGCGCTGCCCCCGCAACGGTAATCGAGAACAGGTGGATCCTCGTCAGCCACTGCACCCGGAAGAGGGGTGCGGGAAGGCGATCCGCTCCAGGAGGCTTCAGGCCTCCGGCTCGAGAGCCCGGAGACCGGCCTCGCGCATCACCGCAAGGACGTCGCGGCGGGCGACGCTGGCCTTCACGGTGTGCGCTGCAGCGCCCACCAGCCGGCTTTCCCGACGCGACTCCTGCGGGCACGGGTGTGTGCAGTCAGGAGCTTCGTCATGTCAGAAGGTCTCGTTCGGCGCCGCGCGCCCGGCCGCGCGGCTTCCGTGTTACTTCTCGTCGTTCCCGCCGCCTGGGGTCAGCAGCCGCCCGAGCCGCAGCCGGGCGCCGCGCCGCAACAGCTCGAGCAGGTCATCGTGACCGCCTCGCGCGTGCCTGAGCCCGAGGATCAGTCGTTCTTCTCCGTGACAGTGCTGACGCGCGCCGACATCGAGGCGCGGCAGGTGTCGTCGGTGCAGGATCTGCTCGCCGATCTCCCCGGCATCAGCATCGACAGCGCCGGCGGCCTCGGGCAGCAGAGCTCGGTGTTCATGCGCGGCACCGACTCCGATCACACGCTGCTGCTCGTCGACGGCGTGCGTATCGGCTCGGCGACCTTAGGGATAGCCCCCTGGCAGATCATCCCGCTCGAGCAGATCGATCACATCGAGGTGGTGCGCGGACCGCTGTCGACGCTGTACGGCTCGGACGCGGTCGGCGGGGTGATCCAGGTCTTCACGCGCCAGGCCGGTGAGCCCGGCGTCACCCTCGGCGGCAGCGCCGCCGACGGCAGCTTCGACACCCGTGAATTCACCGGCTACCTGGCCGCGCGCGGCGCCAGCGCCTGGGGGAGCCTGTCGGGCGACATCCTGACGAGCGCCGGCATCCCTGCCTGCCTGCCCGCGGCCGCGGCCGGCTGCTTCGACCCGGCACCGCCCACCGTCCCCGACGGCTTCGACAACCGCTCCGCCGCTTTCACCGGCGGCGTGCGCTTCTCGAAAGACCTCAGCGCCACGGTCGACCTGCTCTATACCCACGGCTGGAACGCCTTCGACGGCGCCGGCTTCGACGATCACCTCGAGTTCCAGGAGAAGGTGATGAGCGCGCATCTCGACGATGCGTTCGCGGACTCCTGGCACCTGCGGCTGCTCGCCGGCCGCGACGTCGACGACGAGCGCGATTTTCTCGACACGGCCCTGGTATCCGGCCAGACCTTCGTCACCACGCGCGACACCGCCAGCGCACAGCTCGACGGCAGGCTGACGCCGGGGCTGCGCCTCATCAGCGGCGTCGATTACGAGGACGTCAGCGTCGAAAGCGATACGCCCTATGCGGTCACCGGCCGCACCACGCGCGCGGCCTTCGCCGACCTGCACGCCGACTGGGGCAGCTGGTCGGGGCTCGCCGGCGCGCGCTTCGAGGACAACAGCCAGTTCGGCGACCACGTCACCGGCAATCTCGGCTTGAACCACAGGCTCTCCGACGGCGTGCGCTTCGTCGCGACCTGGGGCACCGCGTTCCGCGCGCCGACCTTCAACGACCTGTACTTCCCCGACTACGGCAACCCGAATCTGAGGCCCGAGACCTCGCAGTCCTTCGAGGCGGGACTCGACGGTGAGCAGGGCGCCCTCAAATGGTCGCTGCACGCCTACCAGACCACGGTCGACGAGGAGATCACCGCGGTGTGCTTCGCAGTGCCGCCGCCGGTCTTCGAGACCTGCACCGCGCAGAACATCAACCGCGCCCGGGTGCGCGGCGCCGAACTGTCCGCCGACTGGCGCGGCGACGACTGGGTGCTGTCGGGGCAGCTGAGCCCGATGCAGCCGCTCAACACCTCGCGCGGTGCCGGCGATGCCCTGCTGCCGCGACGGGCAGAGCAGAATGCCGGCTTCACGCTGCGCCGCCTGATCCATGCCCCGCAGGGGGTCAACGGCTCGGTGGCGCTCGTCGGGCGCTACCAGGGCCGCCGCTACGACGATCCCGCCAACACGCTGCCCCTCGGGGGCTACTTCACGACCGACCTCCTCACGCAGTGGAGTCTCGGCCGCAGCTGGACGCTCGAGGCGCGCGCGGCCAATCTCCTCGGCCGCAGCTACCAGACCGAGGCGTACTTCGTGCAGCCGGGCCGCAGCTACCTCGTGACGGTGCGCTATCGGTCGCAGTAGCGGCGTGTTATGAGGCGCGGTTGGAAATGCGTTAGGCTTCGCGGATGAGCGAGACCAGCCCCGGCCCCGCCGCACCGACGGAGAATGAGCGCACCTGGGGAATGCTCGCGCATCTCGCCGCGCTCGTCGGCCTCGTGGTGCCCGTCATCGGCAACGTCGCGGGCCCGTGGTTCGTGTGGATGTCGAAGCGCGAGGAGTCGAGCTTCGTCGGCGAGCAGGCCCGCGAGAGCCTCAACTTCAACATCACGGTGTCGCTCGGCGCGATTCTCTGCGGCTTCGCGGCGCTCATCTTCATCGGCTTTCTGCTCGGCACGGCGCTCTTCATCGCCTGGCTCGTCCTCACCCTGATCGCCGCGATCCGCGCGAGCGAGGGCGTCCTCTACCACTATCCGTTCTCGCTGCGGCTGGTGAAGTAGGTCGCCGCCCCTCGGGCCGCGTGCGTGGCCCGGCCGTAAATAAACTGAATATTCAAAGGGGTGAGCCGCTTGACGCGGCTATACTGTATGGGCTTACAGTAGCGGCGTGACGCGCATGAACGACCGCCCCCGCGCCCGCAAGGGCCGCGGCGCCCTCAGCAATCCGCCGCCGCGCTTCGATGCCCGGCAGATCACGGCGGTCGACGACGGCTGGTATATGGAGGAGGAATCCGAGGCGATCCCGACGACGCTCGAGCGGGACTTGGCGCGCGGCGTGATCACGACCAATGATTCGCCCGACATTCCGTTCGAGCAGTCGATCAATCCCTATAGGGGATGTTCGACCGGTTGCCCATTTTGCTTCGCGCGGCCGACGCACGCCTACCTGGGTCTCTCGCCTGGCATCGACTTCGAGACACGCCTCTTTTACAAGGCCGATGCGGCGAAGATTCTCGAGGCCGAGCTCGGTCGGCCGGGCTACGTCTGCAAGCCGATCATGCTCGGCATCAACACCGACGCGTATCAGCCGGATGAGCGCCACATGAAGGTCACGCGCTCGATCCTCGAGGTGCTGGAGCGCACGCGCCATCCGGTCTCGATCCTCAGCAAGCACACCCTGGTGCTGCGCGATCTCGACCTCCTGACCGCGCTCGCGCGCGACAACCTCGTCAGCGTCGGGCTCACTATCACCACGCTCGACGACGAGGTGAAGCGCCGGCTCGAGCCGCGGGCGGCGTCGCCGGCGGCGCGCGTGCGTACGCTTGCGGCCCTCGCCGCCGCCGGCGTGCCCTGCGGCGTGATGGTCGCGCCGGTCATACCGGCGCTCACCGACCACGAGATGGAGCGGATTCTCGAGGCCTGCGCGGCGGCGGGCGCGCGCTGGGCGGGCTATACCCTGCTGCGGCTGCCGTACGAGGTGAAGGATCTCTTCAGGGAGTGGCTCGCCGCGCACTATCCGGACCGGGCGGAACACGTCATGTCGCTCATCCGCGAGCTGCGCGGCGGGCGCGAGAACGATGCGCGCTTCGGCTCGCGGATGCGGGGCACCGGTCCCTACGCGCTGTTGCTCAGAAACCGTTTCAAGCTTGCCTGTCAGCGCCTCGGGCTCGACTCGGGCTCGCGCGACGCGCTCGACAGCACGCGGTTTCGTCCGCCGGGAGCGGCCGGGGCGCAGATGCAACTCTCCTGGTAGGCCCCGTCTTGCCGCGCACGGTGTGCAGTCGCTAAGCTCGGATCGAGAAGAAGCCGCCGCGCGGCGACGGGGGTTGCGATGGCAGACGGCCAGACCAAAGTCGCGCTGCTCGCAGGGGCGAGCGGCCTCACGGGCGCTCATCTGCTCGACCTGCTGCTGGGAGCCGCGGACTTCAGCCGCGTGATCGCCGTGACGCGCCGGCCGCTGCAGCGCGAGCACTCGCGGCTCGCCAACCGCATCGTGCAGTTCGATCGGCTCGAGGCCCAGCTGCAGGGCACGGTGTGCGATGTCGCCCTGTGCTGCCTCGGCAGTACGCGCGCCCGCGCCGGCTCGCGTGAGAGTTTTCGCGAGGTCGACGTCGACTACGTGGTTGCCTTCGCCCGCGCGGCGCTCGCCGCGCGCGCGCAGCGCTTCGTCGTGCTCTCGAGCGTCGGTGCCAACCCCGGGTCGCGGAACTTCTATCTGCGCACCAAGGGCGAGATGGAGCAGGAGCTCGAGTCGCTGGGCTTCCCCGCGCTCGACATCCTGCAGCCGGGGCTGCTGCTCGGCTGGCGCCATGAGATGCGCCCGCTCGAGCTGCTTGCCATGGCGTTCACGCCGCTCACGAATCTCTTCATGACGGGCAGCCGGGCCGCCTGGCGCGGCATCTCGGTGAGCACCGTCGCCGCCGCGATGGCCGGGGCGACCCGCTCGGGACGCAAGGGTGTCCAGCGCTATACCTACGCGGGCATCCAGCAGCTGGCGCGTCTCAGCGCCCGCGGCCCCGCGGCACCGCCGGAGCGAAAGCCCGCCCGCGCGCGCTGATGGTCCTCGCCGGCGCCTCGCGTGCGGCCGGTGTAGTGCTTGCTGCCACGCTCATGCTCGTGGCGTGCGCAAGTCCTATCCGCCGGCCCGGGCCAGCACCGCCCGACACCGGCGCCCGAATTGCCGCGCTGGCGGTCTCGCTCGTCGGCGCGCCCTACCAGTTCGGGGGCGCGGACGCCGCTGGCTTCGACTGCAGCGGTCTCGCGCGCTACGTGCACGAGCAGGCGGGGCTCGCGATACCACGCACGGCGCGCGAGCAACAGCGCGCGGCGCGTCCGGTCGCCGCAGGCGAGCTCGCGCCCGGGGACCTGGTTTTCTTCCACATTCAGTCGCGCGGCGTCGACCATGTTGGTATCTACACCGGCGGCGGACGCTTCATTCACGCGCCGCGCGCCGGCGGTGCGGTCGCGTACGGTGATCTGCGCAGTGACTTTTATCGCCGGCGTTTCTCCGGCGCGGGACGTTTCTGGGATGCCGCCGCGCAGCTGTCGCCGCGGTGAGACATAAAGCTGCACGCGCGGCGACGCACCATATGTCAACCGCTGCGTATGAAAAATGCGCACGCCGTACTTGACTGCAAAGTGCGACGCTTTGACACTGGGCGCGTGACAAAGGCAAACCCGTCGAAAGACGGGGACGCAAAGCCACCGGTCTAAGGGACCTGAGGCGGGGCTGCCACGATCGCGCACGGCGCGTTCGCTCGCACTCCCTGTTTTCCCCGTCGAGCCCTCAAGTCCCCGGCCTCCGGTGTCGTTATCAGGGATTTGATCTGGTTTTTGTCCGGGGAAGCTATGACACCACAGCCAGAGCTGGCGCCTGACGCCACGTCCGGCGCCGAAGTCTCGTCGGCCGCCGCGGCCGCGGGCCCGTTCGTCCTCAATCTGTGCTCATCGAGCACACCGATGGCCCTGGCGCAGACGGAACTGCCCGAGCTCAAGCGCTTCAACTTCTTCGTCAGCCGCCGCTTCGAGGAAGGCCGCGAGCGCTTCCGGTTGCACATGGGCTACTTCGCGACGCTCGCCGAAGCCGAAGAGTGGCTGAACGTCGTGCGTGAGATTTATCCCGGCGCCTGGGCCGGCGAGGCTCCGGGGCGCAAGCTGCGCGAGCGCGCCGCCGCCGCCGCAGCCGATCAGGCGCGCCACGCGGCCGGTCCGCAGCCGCGCATCGCCCCTCCCGCGCCGCGTCCGGCCGCACGCGTCGCGGCTGCCGCCGCGTCCGCCGCCGCACCGAGGCCGCAGGCCGCACCTCCCGCGGCGATGCGCGTGCCCGTCGTGCACGCCGCCCCGCAACAGCCCACGCGCCCCGCGCCGCGTCCCGCCGCGGCCGTCGCTCCCCGGCAGGCTGCCCCGGTGGCATCGCCCCCGCGAGTCGCTGCGGCACCCGCGCCGCGCGCGCGCCCGGCGCAGCCGGTCGCGTCGCAGGCCGTGCGCAGCGCCCCGGTCGCCAGAACGGCGTCGCCCGCTGCGCCGCGGCCGAACGCTGCCCCCCGGCCGCTTGCCCCGAGCCGTCCCGCGGTCGGGGCCGCTCCCCCCGCCGCCCCGCGCGCGGTGGCGGGCCGTGCGCCGGCGAAGCGCGTGTTCGAGGACTCCAACGTGCGCGACGTGCTCGCCGCCCTCGGCGAGACCAGCACGACCGGCGAGACGCGCCTGATGCATGCGCCGTCGGCGCCGCGCGCCGCGCCGCCGGCTGCCGGCAGCAGCCTGTCCGACACCCAGGTGCTGCGGGTGCTCGAGGACCGGCGGCCCGACGACGGCGAGCGCCCGGGCGACGGGCAGGCGAGGAATATCCCGCTGCTCAAGCCCGACGACACCGGCACGCGCCAGGCGCTCAAGGAGGCGGTCGTCGCCAACGCGCCGGTGTGGTTTGCCGTGCAGCTGCAGTGGTCGGTGCAGTCGGTCGAGCTCGACAAGGTGCCGCCGCTCGCGATCTTCAGTGCCTACACTCTCTACACGGTGGAAGGCAGCCGCGACGGCCGCCACTGGTACGGGCTGCGCCTCGGCTTCTTCAGCGACGCGATCTCCGCCAAGCAGGTCGCCTACTACGTGCGCTCCGAGTTCGGCTCGGTGGCCGTGGTGCCGGTGAGCCCCGAGGAGCGCGCGCGCGCGACCGAGGCCGACAAGAAGGCCGCGCGGCTCGCCACGCCAGAGCCGGCGCGCCGCGCCGAGGTCGAGGAGTTCAAGCTCATCGACATGAAGGACGAGCCGGCGCCGTTGCCGTCGGCCGCGCGGCTCGCGGCGGGCAAGCCCACGGCGAAAGCCGCGGCGCGTCCCG
>Ga0335081_10021119_pt1 | contig 10538 bp, 6 predicted proteins | sample Lox_Sample_35_FD_206713 | JGI IMG/M metagenome (GOLD analysis project Ga0335081, IMG submission 206713) | Soil microbial communities from Loxahatchee National Wildlife Refuge, Florida, United States - Lox_Sample_3.5 | ecosystem: Environmental > Terrestrial > Soil > Wetlands | place: USA: Florida...
ACTCCTTGCGGAGCGCACCGTAACTTAACCCGACTGTCTGTGACTTCGCCATCTCACAGCCGTCAAAGTGAGCCGCCTTGGCGGCGGCCCTTCATGTCGGTGGGCGCTTCCCGCGCGGCCTGGCACCGCGTGCTGCCAGGATCGTGGGCCCCTAGTGGTCTGATGCTAGCACTCGCATCCCTTCTCGGTCGCCACTTTGGCCAAACAAAAACCGCCCGGTTTTTTCCCGGGCGGTTTCTCGTTGGCTTGCTTACTGGTGTCCGATGCTCCCTTCGCGGCAGGCACTCTTACGAATGTCAGCATCAAAGCTCCACTAGCCGCCGGTGAACCGGCGCGACCACCATCCGGCGCGTCGCGGTGCCGGCTCGCTCGCCGGCTCCGGGGCGGGTTGATGGGTATCGACCGGTGGCGAAGGTTCCGGGGGGCTCGCCTGGACGGGCGTCTCAGCCGACTGCGCATCATCGCGGAGGAAGCTGACCTTCTCGCGCACCGTTGAACGCCTGGGCGGAGCCTTCTCGCTCTCATGCGAGGCGGCTTCCGGCGCGGCGTTCATGGCCTCCAACGGGCTGTGGTCCGCACGCTGCGGCTCGATGGCCGCTGCGATCGGCTGAGGCTGGACGTCAAGATCGGCAACCGCGCCTTCGGCCTCAGGTACAGCCGGTGGTGCGAGCTCATCGGCAACCGAGCCGGCCAAGCCATCGTCCATGCCGCCGCCACCCCTCCTGCGGCGTCCGCCGCGACGTCCACGGCGGCGCGGCCTGCGCTCAGCGCCGCTACCCTGCTCGGCATGGGCAAAGCCCGTCTGCTCGTCGGATTCATCTTCGTCGGACTCACCATCCTCCGCTGGCGCGCCCGCGACGTGCTCGGCCTGCATCCCGTCATTTTCGTCCCGCGCCATCGCGCCTTCGCGCGCTTCGCCGCCACCACGGCCACGACGACGACGGCGACGGCGACGGCGCGGTCCCCCACCTTCCTGCGCGGCCTCGCCTTCGATCTCGCCGGCAGGACCGGCCTCGCTCAGTCCCTCGGTCTCTTCAGTTTCGATTTCGGATTCCAACTCGGCATCAAAAGACTCGTCGTCATAGGCCTCTTCTGGCGCGGACGTCGGCGACGCGGCGGCCTGCGCCGCAAGCAGCGCCTTCGCCGCCTCAAGCGTGTGGACCTGCTCGCCGCGATCGATGACGAACGATTGCAGGCCGCTCACGGCCGGATCGGCGATCACCGACAGGGTAACTTTGAAGCTGCTTTCCAGATCGCGCAGATGGCCGCGCTTGTGATTAAGCACATACAGCGCGACCTCTGTACGGGTGCGAACGACGAGATTGTGTGTCGCTCCCTTCATCAGCACTTCTTCGAGGCTGCGCAACAGCTGCAGCGCGACCGAGGACACCGAACGGACGTGGCCGGTGCCGCCGCATTGCGGGCAGGGTTCGGTCGAGCTTTCGAGAACGCTGGCCCGAATGCGCTGGCGCGACATTTCCAGGAGGCCGAAATGCGAGATGCGGCCGACCTGGATGCGAGCCCGATCCTGTCTCAGGCAATCGCTGAGCTTGCGCTCGACCGCGCGATTATTGCGCTTCTCGTCCATGTCGATGAAGTCGATGACGATCAGCCCGGCGAGGTCACGCAGGCGCAGCTGGCGAGCGACTTCCTCAGCGGCCTCGAGATTGGTCTTGAGCGCGGTGTCCTCGATGTGATGCTCGCGCGTGGCGCGGCCCGAGTTGACGTCGATCGACACCAGCGCCTCGGTCTGGTTGATTACGACATAACCGCCGGATCGCAACTGCACGGTCGGCGAGAACATCGCGTCGAGCTGACTCTCCACGCCCATCCGCGAGAACAAGGGCTGGCCGTCGCGATACAGCTTCACCGCGCGCACGTTCGAGGGCATCAGCATCTTCATGAAGTCATGCGCCTCGCGGTAGCCGGCTTCGCCGGCGACCAGGATCTCGTCGATCTCCTTGTTGTAAAGGTCGCGCAGCGAGCGCTTGATCAGCGAGCCTTCTTCGTAGACCAGCGTCGGCGCCTGCGACTTCAGCGTCAGGTCGCGCACGGTCTCCCACATGCGGATCAGATATTCGAAGTCGCGCTTGATTTCCGGCTTGGTGCGGGAGGCGCCTGCGGTGCGCAGGATAATGCCCATACCCTCGGGCACGTCGAGTTCCTGTACCACCTCCTTGAGCCGCGAGCGATCCTGGGCGGAGGTAATCTTGCGACTGATCCCGCCGCCGCGCGCGGTGTTGGGCATCAGCACGGCGTAGCGACCGGCAAGCGACAGATAGGTCGTGAGCGCAGCCCCCTTGTTGCCGCGCTCTTCCTTGACCACCTGCACCAGCATCACCTGACGGCGTTTGATGACCTCCTGGATCTTGTATTGGCGACGCGGCCGGTACGGCCGTTCCGGCACTTCCTCCAGTACGTCGTCGCCACCGACGGATTCGACTTCCTCCTCGGCGTCCTCCGCCTCGTCCTCGTCGTCATGCACCTCATCGCCCGGCGCGACTACAGTGTGCTCGTCATGAACGCCCGCGAGGTCGCCATGGGTGTCGGCCGCGAGCGGCGGCTCCGTATCATGCGCGGAGACCTCCACTGCCTGGTCTTCTCGATCACCTTCGTCGTGGCCATGCTCACCCTCGGCATGCGGTTCGAACGGCAGGCTCGGTGATGCGTCGGCAACTGCCTGGGTCTCGGCAGGGATCGTCACATCGGGGTGAGCTTCCTCGGTCAGCGCGTGGGCGATGAATGACGGAGGCTCCCCATGATGAACATCGTCTTCGTGATGATCGTCGTGGTCATGAGTCTCCTCGAGTGCGTGCTCGAAGTCGTGGTGCTCCGCTTCAGCGGCGTGATCCTCGGCGTCCGCGTGCGGCTCGAGATTGTGCTCGTCGTGCGGTGCTTCGGCATCGGGCGGCCGGGTCTGCTCAGCATCGGCCTCGGCATGCTCGACGACGCCGCTGCGAACGCGATCCTCACTGCCACGGCGGCGCGAACTGCGATGGCGCGAACGGCGGCGGCTGGAGCGGTTCTCACTCTCTTCCTCGGCCTCGCGATGGGCGCGCTCGTCGGCCTCGATAAGCGCCTGACGGTCGGCGACCGGGATTTGATAGTAATCGGGATGGATTTCACTGAACGCGAGAAAGCCATGTCGGTTCCCGCCATATTCGATAAAGGCGGCCTGAAGCGACGGTTCTACCCGCGTGACCTTGGCGAGATAGATATTGCCGCGCAGCTGTTTGCGCTGGGCGGTTTCAAAATCAAATTCTTCGACGCGATTGCCGCGGACCACGACAACCCGGGTCTCTTCCGGGTGGGTGGCATCGATCAACATTTTGTTGGGCATTTTGTAACTCTTGGAGGCGGCGGGCGCGTATGGCCGTGAGCGCTGACGGCGCGGACGGACGACGCGACGGTCCACCTGATTCGGGGGTGAGGGGAAGGCCGAAACGCGATTGCGGGCGCCTCTCCGAACCGATTTCCAGCGGAGTCCGGCGAGAGGCGGAGCGATCACTCCGCACCGTCGCGGGTCTTCCCTGGGGTTCGGTCGGCAACATAGTTTGGCGCATCGCGCGTCGGCCCGTATGGAACACGTTGGCGGCAAGGGCCGCCTTGTCTGTCGCTGAAGGCTCGGCTGCGCCGAGGCACTTGCCCCAAATCGTCGCAAATGCACCCCGCGGGGGGTGCCGGTATTGGGCAGCGCCGCCATGAGCGGTCCCCGGACAAGGTATTCCTGGGACCTGCCGCCGCTCGGGCTCAAAACCGCCCCTCGATGTGCCCGCCGCGCGCTGCGCTGGCCGGGAAGGGGTCGGAAAGACGCAGGAAACTTCGAAGCGGAAGAAGGTTCCAACGCTGCACCGGGAGGCTGAACGCGACACAACCGGGAGTAAATAGCCGTCAGCCCTTTTTACATACGTGGATTGGCGGTCCCGTGCAAGGGAGCGTCGCGGCGCGGCAACACTGCCGTTTATTCACGGAATGCACATTAATACACCGTTAACCCTGTGCTTTTATCGGGCTAAAAGGCGGCTCGGAGGCAGGGATTCGGTGGGTAGCCGCGCAAATCGTCGTGCTTTGCTGGGGGGTGCGCTGCTGTGCGCCGCAGCATTGCCGTGCTTCAGCCTTACCTTGGGCCGCGCCGCCCAATCTCAAACGCCAGTTACGGCGCCAAGTTTTCCGATCGCCTCCGAGGCGCGGCTGGCGGGCGACGCTAATCAGACCCGCTTCGTCCTCGATCTCGACAAGACCGTCCAGTTTCGTGCCTTTGCGCTGGATGATCCCTATCGCATCGTCGTTGATATCCCTCAGGTCAGCTTCCACTTGCCCGCCGGCACCGGAACGACGGGGCGGGGGCTGGTCAAGGCGTTCCGCTACGGACTAGTCATGCCGGGCGGTTCGCGGATCGTCTTTGATCTGACAGGGCCGGCCAAGATTGCCAATTCCTACATGCTCGATTCTGCGAACGGCCAGCCCCCGCGCCTTGTGCTGGAACTCGAGGCGGTCGATCGTGCCGCGTTTGTTCAATCTCTCACTCCGCAAAAGCCGCCCGAACTCAAGCCGGCCCTCTCAGAGACCTCAGCAATCGCCACACCTGGGACGACGCCAGCGGCAAAACCCGATGCGCCGCCGGACACGAGGCCCGTGGTCGTGATCGATCCCGGCCATGGCGGCCCTGACAACGGCACACGGGCGGGCGAGGAGACCGAGAAAAACCTGGTGCTGGCGTTCGGTCTTGCGTTGCGCGACCGCCTCGAAAAGAGCGGCAAGTACCGTGTCGTGATGACCAGGACCGACGACACCTTCATTCCGCTCGATGATCGGGTACGCTTTGCGCACAACCAGTCCGCGGCGCTGTTTGTTTCGATTCATGCCGACTATCTGCCGCACAATGAAGGCGATGTGCAGGGTGCGACCATCTACACACTTTCAGACAAAGCCTCCGACGCCGAGGCCGAGCGCCTTGCAGACGCGGAGAACCGCGCGGACGCGATCGGCGGGGTCAATCTGACAAATGAGCCGACCGATGTCGCTGACATCCTGATTGACCTTGCCCAGCGCGAAACCCGCACATTCTCAAATCGGTTCGCCCGTCTGTTGCTGGGCGATATGAAGAACACAGTGCGAATGCACAAGCACCCGCTGAAATCGGCCGGTTTCAGGGTGCTCAAGGCGCCGGATGTGCCCTCGGTTCTCGTTGAACTCGGCTACGTCTCCAATAAGAGCGATCTGGGACATTTGGTGTCGGACAGCTGGCGCACGAAGACGGCCGACGCGATGGCGAAGGCCATCGACGCCTTCCTGGCAAAACGGCTAGCGACCGCGGGGCCGGCGAACTGATAAGGCAAACCTGCAGGCCCTAGTTTGGCCACAGCAACCCCTTTATAGAAATCTGCCGCACTGGAGCCAGGAATCGTCGAGTATCGTCAGTGATCGCACGGATCGATCAACATCGCCTGGGCCGCGTATTTTGCGTATGATGCTGTACCTGCGGAGCTGAGGACGCCGCGACGTCAGAAGGTAAAAGGAAACCGCCGCCATTGCGGCTTTACGGGTTGAAACGGATCACTGCTGATGCGCTTGCTTGTGCGGTTTTTGGGGTTCCTGTTCGCCGCCGGGACCGTGGTGTTCCTGGTGGGCGTTGCTGCCGCCGCCGGCCTCATCTGGCATTTCTCCAAAGACCTGCCCGACTATTCCCAGCTGCAGGATTACGAGCCCCCCGTCATGACGCGCATCCATGCGTCCGACGGATCGCTGCTGGGCGAGTACGCCAAGGAACGGCGGCTGTATTTGCCGATCCAGGCGGTGCCGAAACTCGTGATCAACTGCTTTCTCGCCGCCGAGGACAAGAATTTCTACGAGCACGGCGGCGTCGATTATTCCGGCATGATGCGCGCCGCGCTGCTTTATGCGCAGAACTACGGCTCCAACCGTCGTCCGCAGGGCGCCTCCACGATCACACAGCAGGTCGCGAAAAACTTCCTCTTGAACAACGAGGTCTCGTTCAGCCGCAAGATCAAGGAAGCCCTGCTGGCGATGCGCATCGAGCGCGCTTATTCGAAGGATAAGATCCTCGAGCTGTACCTGAACGAAATCTATCTCGGCCTTGGCGCCTACGGCATTGCCGCGGCCTCGCTGGTCTACTTCGACAAATCGGTCAACGAACTGACGATCGCTGAAGCCGCCTATCTCGCCGCGTTGCCGAAGGCTCCGGCCGCCCTGCATCCCGTGCGCAATCATGACCGCGCCGTCGAGCGGCGCAACTATGTGATCGACCGCCTGCAGGAGAACGGCTGGATCAGCGCGGCGGATGCCGACAAGGCGCGCAAGTCGCCGCTGGTCGTTACCAACCGCGCCAATAGTGCGCACACCTTCGCCGGCGAATATTTTGCCGAGGAAGTGCGCCGCGACATTTTCGAGCGCTATGGCGAAAAGAAACTCTACGAAGGCGGTCTCTCGGTGCGCACCACGCTGGACCCAAAGATCCAGATGGAAGCCCGCAAGACCATGGTCGCCGGCCTTGTCAAATATGATGAGGAACAGGGCTATCGCGGTCCGGTCAGCAAGCTCGATATTTCCGGCGATTGGGGCGTGAAGCTCGCCGACGTCAAGTCGCTGTCCGACATCTCCCCCTGGCGAATGGCGGTCGTGCTGGAGACGAGCGAACAATCGGCCCGCGTCGGCTTCCAGCCGACACGGGACCTGGGCGGCGCCGTTAACAAGCAGCGGGAAACGGGCCTGGTCACGCTGGATGGTGTCAAATGGGCCAAGGTGGCGTCCGGATCCGCAAAAGGCAAGACGCCGACGGCTGTGTCGCAGGTGCTGTCGCCGGGCGACGTGATCTACGGCGCCATGGTGGTGATGGATCCGTGGACCGGCCGCGTGCTGGCGATGGTGGGCGGGTTCTCGTTTGACCAGAGCCAGTTCAACCGCGCCACCCAGGCCTATCGGCAGCCGGGCTCCTCGTTCAAACCGATCGTCTACTCGTCGGCGCTCGACAACGGCTATACGCCTTCGACTGTGGTGCTGGACGCGCCGATCGAAATCGATCAGGGGCAGGGGGCGGGCGTCTGGCGTCCGGAGAATTTCTCGAACGGCAAGTATCAGGGCCCGACCACGCTGCGCAACGCGCTGCGGCTGTCGCTGAACACGGTGACCGTGCGCCTGGCGCAGGACATCGGCATGCCGCTGATCGGCGAATATGCCAGGCGTTTCGGCGTCTATGACGAGTTGCCCAACTATTTATCCTACGCGCTGGGTGCGGGTGAGACCACTGTGATGCGCATGGTCACCGCCTATTCGATGATCGCCAATGGCGGGCGTCGCGTGAAGGCGACCCTGATCGACCGTATTCAGGATCGTTATGGACACACGATTTTCAAGCATGACGCGCGCGAATGCCGCGGCTGCGATGCGCCTGGCGGCTGGAAGAACCAGCCGGAGCCGCAACTGGTCGACCGGCGCGAACAGGTGCTCGATCCAATGACCGCCTATCAGATGACCTCGATGATGGAAGGCGTGGTGCAGGCCGGCACCGCGATCGCGGTCAAGGAGGTCGGCAAGCCGATCGCCGGCAAGACCGGCACCACCAACGAGGCCAAGGACGCCTGGTTCATTGGTTTCTCGCCGGACATCGTGGTCGGCATCTATATGGGTTACGACAAGCCGCGCCCGCTCGGCCGCGGCAATGCCGCAACCGGCGGGCACCTTGCCGCCCCGATCGCCCGCGATTTCCTGAAACTCGCGCTCGCCGATAAGCCGGCGATTCCGTTCAAAGTTCCCGCCGGCATCAAGCTGATCCGGGTGGTCGCCAAGACGGGCATGCGTGCCGGACCAGGTGAAACGGCTGGCACCATTCTGGAGGCGTTCAAGCCGGGCACTGCGCCGCCTGACAATTACTCCGTGATCGGTGTCGCCGACGCCGATAGCAGTGGTTATTTGAGTGGCGGCTATGGTGGCGGTGGCTACGGTCGACCACCGATGCCTCAGGGCGCCGCGCCCGACGCCGGCTCGATCATGCGGCCGGGCACCGGCGGGCTGTACTGAACCTCGCGCATGAAAAGTGTGCAGCGGTTTTCCCTCGCGACAAACGCGTAGCGTTTGCGCGGAGATGCGCAAACAATAAGCTAAAGCGCGACGCCGATTCGAGCTAAAGTGATCGCGCTTTGGCCTGTCGACAGCGAAGCGCGGCCGATTGCGCTTTTGGCCGCGCGCCGCTACATCCCACTCAGCATTTTTTGCAAAATCCGAGACCACCATGCGCGCCGAAATCGAACGCCTTGTCGAAGAGATCAAGCAGTCAGTCGGGCTGCTGAGGAGGCATCTTTGACGTCGAGAAATCGACGGCGCGGCTGGCTGAACTGAACAAGCTCGCTGAAGATCCCAATCTCTGGAACGATCCGCAGAAAGCGCAGAAACTGATGCAGGAGCGCACCTCGCTCGAGGATGCGCTGTCCGGCATCGGCAAGGTCGAGCGCGAGCTCAAGGACGATATCGACATGATCGAGCTCGGGGAGGCCGAGAGCGATACGGGCGTCGTGGGCGAGGCAGAAGCTGCATTGAAGGAACTGAAGAAAGAGGTTTCCCGGCGCGAGCTCGAGGCGCTGCTGTCGGGGGAGGCCGACAAGTTTGATTCCTATCTCGAAGTGCATGCCGGCGCCGGCGGCACCGAAAGCCAGGACTGGGCGGAGATGCTGCTCCGCATGTACACGCGATGGGCCGAAAAGCACGGCTTCAAGGTGGAATATCTCGAGGAGTCGCAGGGCGAAGAGGCCGGCATCAAATCCGCCACCATCCAGATCTCCGGCCACAATGCCTATGGCTGGCTGAAGACGGAGGCGGGCGTCCATCGCCTGGTGCGGATTTCGCCGTTCGATTCGAACGCGCGGCGGCACACGTCGTTTTCGTCCGTGCAGATCTTTCCGGTCATTGACGACAGTATCAAGATCGACCTGAAAGAATCCGATGTGCGTACCGACACCATGCGCTCGGGCGGCGCCGGCGGTCAGCACGTCAACAAGACCGAGTCGGCGGTCCGCCTCACCCATATTCCGACCGGCATCGCCGTGGTCTGCCAGGCCGGCCGCTCCCAGCACAAGAACCGGGCACAGGCCTGGGACATGCTGCGTGCACGGCTCTACGAGATCGAATTGAAGAAGCGCGAGGAGAAGGCGGCCGCCGAGCAGGCGGCCAAGACCGACATCGGCTGGGGCCATCAAATCCGCTCCTACGTGTTGCAGCCCTATCAAATGGTGAAGGACCTGCGCACGGGCGTGCAGACTTCGGACACGTCGGGGGTGCTCGACGGCGATCTCGACGAGTTCATGGCCGCTACCCTGGCGCAGCGCGCCTTCGGTACGACCGCGGACGCTATTGAGGATGTGGATTAAAAAATGAAACATGTCGCATTCATCGGTCTCGGTCGGATGGGGCACGGCATGGCCGGCCGATATCTCGACGCGGGCTTTACTGTCGCCCTATGGAATCGCAGCAAGGCGAAGGGAGAGGATCTGATCGCGCGCGGCGCGCGCTGGGCGGCTTCGCCCAGGGACGCGGCAGTCGATGCGGATGCGGTCGTGACCATGGTCGCCGACGACGAAGTCTCGCGCAACGTCTGGCTTAGCAAGGATGGCGCTGCCTCTACGATGAAGCCGGGGACGCTCGCGATTGAATGTTCGACCGTCTCCTATCGCCATGCGCTCGATATGTCGCGCGAGCTGAACTCGCGCGGCCTGACCTACATCGACTGTCCCGTGACGGGTCTGCCCGATACGGCCGCGAACGGCCAGCTCACCTTACTCGTTGGCGCCGATACGGCCGACCTCGAAAAGGCGCGTCCCTTTCTCACGCCGATCTCCTCGACCATCCGGCATTTCGGGCCCATCGGGACCGGCACGGTCTATAAGCTGATCAACAATCTGATGGGCGCGATCCAGATCGCAGGCCTCGCGGAGGGGCTTGCGATCGCCGAGCAGGCCGGCCTCGACATGAAGCTGGTGTTGGAGGCGGTGGAGGCGGGAGCCTACGCAAGCCCGCAAGTGATCCGTCATTCCCGGCGAATGGCCGCGCGGGATTTTGCCGACATAGGTTTTACCCCGACGCTCCGGCTCAAGGACGCCGTCTACGCGATTGCGCTCGCCGAGAGCCTGCTTGCGGCCGCGCCGATCATGGGGCGCGCGGCGGTCGACGCCTATCGGCAGGCGAAGGCGGCTGCGCCCGATGACGACGAAGGCAAAATGATCGAGATCGTGTCGCGGCCGAAATCGAAATAGTGGGTTAACCCGGCCTTCTCGGAAATCGGGTGGGCAGCCTCCCCTTGCCGACGCAATTTGCCGCCGATCGCGAACACGATGGGCGGCATGAGTTCCACCGACGGCCGGATTGATGCAAGCGACTGGTCGCTCCTCTGCTTGCTCGCAGTGTTGTGGGGCGGATCGTTCTTCTTCGCCGGCTTCGCCTTAAGGGAATTGCCGCCACTGACGCTGGTGCTCTTCCGGGTCACCTTGGGCACGGCCTTCCTGCTCCCTGCGCTCTGGCCCTATCGCATT
>Ga0335081_10021120_pt1 | contig 10537 bp, 5 predicted proteins | sample Lox_Sample_35_FD_206713 | JGI IMG/M metagenome (GOLD analysis project Ga0335081, IMG submission 206713) | Soil microbial communities from Loxahatchee National Wildlife Refuge, Florida, United States - Lox_Sample_3.5 | ecosystem: Environmental > Terrestrial > Soil > Wetlands | place: USA: Florida...
CTCGTATCGACGAGGTGACAAGGCGGAACAGGTATGAAATACAGCGGGCCGGAATTCGAGACGGTCGGGGCGCTGATCGTAAACGAAATCGGCGTCCCCACCAAAGCGCCGCGATCATAGAGCTCCACTCGCCAGGCTCCTAACAGCGAACTCGGCAGGTTTCGGATGCTCAGCTGGCTCGTGAAGCAATAGCTGCCTGGGCTCGCATTCCAACCGCCTATGTGCCCCACAACGCCGCCCGGACCGATCCATTTATTCGACAACACGTCGCCCGACTGAACCGTAGCCTCAAAGAACAGGTACACCGTATTGTCGGTGGTCAGGAAAGACGCGGCGGGCGTCGGCACGGGACAGCCGGAACCCGATGGCAGCTGGGTAGTGACCATTGCGTTACTAATCTGGACCGAAGGAGAACCCGTCACGGTAACGGTCACATTTCCGGAAGACGGCAGAAAATTGCTGTCGCCGCTATACGCGGCTGCAATGATGTTTGAGCCGAACAAGAGCTGAGTTCCGGAAAGCGAAAGGCTCGCGGTGGCTGTGTTTCCGGAAGCTACGAGGCCAGCCCCGCCCAAGCTGGCGCCTGGAGTTGTGAAGGCGACGGAACCGGTTGGAGCGCCGCTGCTCGCCACGCCTGTGACCGTAGCGGTGATTCGAGTGGAAGAGCCCGAATCGAAGCTGGTGGGAATCGCGGTAACGGAAGTGGACGTCAGTACGCCGGTGTTGGTCCAGCGGGTGATCAAGACATTGGCATCGACCGACCCCAACCCGGTTACTGGATCGTATCCCGGGCCGGCCATGTAACCCAGCGAGCCGTTAGCGCAATCCGGCGTGCCCGAGCAGGGAATGATGTTATCGCCCGAGGTCACATCGTGAAACGCGCTGGGCACGCTTTGGGCGAGCCGGTAAAGATTCGGGTTGATATTGCCTTGCCCGGGCTGCTGCTGGAAATGATTCGCGACTTGATACTGATTCAGCAGGGCGACCATAGCGGCGAACGAAGGCGCCCCCGCCGAAGTCCCCGAAAAAGCCACGCGTCTGCCAGTGTCGATCCCAAGATATCCGTCGTGTGCGGCGGCCGCGAGTGCGACATCCGGAACGGCGCGGAACGGCGCGCCGGGGATGCCGGAGCCGGTCTGCCATCCAGGGCGCGGGTAATAGATGCTCAGACCACCGGTGGAGGCGGCCAGCACTGACAACGTGGCGGTCTCATTCCAGGCGATTTCGGGGATGTAGGAAACGGCCGAAGCCATGGTCGGACTGTTCGAAGGCAGCCAGAAGTTGCCGGTGCCTTCGTTAAATTGGGTGCCGCCGACAGCCGTGACCTCCGGCACGCTAGCGGGCACCCCGACGGAGAGACCGTGAGTGGCCGGAGGCGGCGAAAAGTTCGCATCACATCCCGCCGCGCCATCATCGCCTGATGCAGCAACCCACGTAATTCCTTCGGCGTTCGCTTGTTGCGCGACCGCTTGCAGCGCAAGGAGGTAATTGGACGGTGCCCCCTTTTCGCAATCGCCGAAACTGAAGCTGATCACAGGAGCCAGATCCTGGTCGATTGCGTACTCCACGGCTACGAGCGCATCGGTTCCGTACACAAGAATAATACTTGCATTCCGTGCAACACCGCCGGCCCATTCGACATCGAGATAGGCTTCGCCACAATCGCCGGAATTGGTGCTCCCCGGATCCACGCTGCCAGCCGCGAGAACCAATCGCGGATCGTTCGCCGGAAGTCCCATTGCCGAGCGAAATGCTTCAACGTCCGCGACGCCGATGTGGCATTGGCCGGCTACCACGATGCTCTGGCCCGTTCCATCGTAGCCGGCTGTATACAGCGGGCTGAGGTCGTAGATCGTGGCGTAGTCGTCGGGGCTGAGATAGTGGCTTCCCGATGCGCTCGTATAATCGGGCATCACGCGCTGGTGCGCCAGTGGGTGGGGATGAAAATCGTCCAACCCACGCACCGCCGCGACCACACCCGCCAGATCGGCCGGGACTGAAATGTCCGACGCGTTAGCGAAGTGCAGTTCGCCATCGACGCGGTAACGGCGGATTTCGGTCGCAAAGGCGGTTTGGACCTGGCGCGCGGTCCCGCTGAAAACAACCCAGCTCCGGCTGCGTGGAACGTAATCGATTTGAAATCCTTGGGACGTGAGCCAAACGGTGACTCGGGACAGGTCATTGGCACTGAGGCCGAAACGATCGGCGAATTCCTCGGGCTGAAGCCAATGATGGTAATTCGGTGAGAGCGGGTCTTGCTGGTCCACCAGTAGCTTGTCCAGTTCCGACTTTTGGCTGGCCGACCGCTGGAACATCAGCGAAATTTGGCTCATCTTGAAGGAGGGATCCAACGGGCCTTCGTCCGGCTGCCGTTCGAGCCCGGGCCAGCGGCTGCCGGCAAGAACAGATGTCCGGCGCGCGTCAATGGGGCGGGTCAGGCGGTCACGCTGGGCCTGCGCGACGAGGGGTAACAGACTGATCAGACAGAGAAGGCCGAACCGGCGTAGGCCGGGCAATCCAGATTTATCGACAGGCAAGGAGAAGCTCCGTATTGACGGCGTTGAGAATTCTAACCTGAATTCAAAGGATTGAAAAGGACTAAAAGGGCGGCCCGCCGCGCGCTTAGTACCGGGTTTGCAAAGCCGGGGTGTTTTCAGTATAGTGATCGGCCGGATGCGGAGCACCATGCAGGACCGGCCGCTGACCGTGCACGCCTTGTTTCGCCACGGCGCGGCAATTTACGCCGGGAGCCAGGTTGCCGGGTTTGACGGTGAGGCGGTCCGGCGCCGAAGCTATCAAGAAACGGCAGGGCGGGTGGCGCGCCTGGCGGCCGCTCTGCGGCGGCTCGGCATCCGGCCGGGCGACCGCGTGGGCACCTTTTGCTCGAATACGCCGGAGCATCTCGAGGCGTATCTCGCGATTCCCTCGATGGGAGCGGTGCTGCACACTCTCAATCTGCGCTTATTCCCCGAACAACTGGCCTACGTGGTGAATCACGCGGAAGACCGAGTCATCCTGGTAGAAGGCGCGCTGGCGGGGGTGTTGGCGAAAGCGGCGCCGCAGTTCAAGACCGTCGAGCGTTACATCGTTATCGGCGCCAACCCGGATTGCCTCCCGGGCGAATGGCTCGACTACGACGAACTGCTGGGCGGCGAGACACCGGTTGACAACTGGCCCGATCTCGACGAGTGCACGGCGGCTGCCATGTGCTACACGAGCGGCACCACAGGCAACCCCAAGGGCGTGGTCTACAGCCATCGGTCGATCTATCTTCACTCGATGGCGGTCAATTCGGCGAATTGTGTCGGGCTCAGCGAACACGACCGCGTTCTGGTGGTCACGGCCATGTTTCATGCCAACTCCTGGGGCTTGCCCCATGCCGCCTGGCTCGCGGGGAGCAATTACGTGTTCCCCGGTCGTTTCTTGCAAGGCGAAACGTTATGCCGGCTGGTTGCTTCCGAGCGGCCGACCGTGTCCTCCGGGGTTCCCACAATTTGGAGCGACGTGCTGCGTTACGCGGATACGCACCCAGTGGATCTCTCGTCGCTGCGAATGGTTTTGTCCGGAGGCTCGTCGGTGCCGCGCACGCTGATCGAGGATTTTCAGACCCGCCACCGCGTCCGCGTGGTGCAGGGGTGGGGGATGACGGAAATGAGCCCGCTCGGAACCATCGCGCACCCGCCACAGGATGCGGGCGCGGTGGATTGGATGGCGTCGGCCGGCCGCCCGCTGGCAGGGGTTGAAATCCGCCTCGTGGACGAGGGTGCCCTAGTACCAGCGGACGGAGTCTCCGTCGGTGAGATCCAGGCGCGCGGCCCGTGGGTGACTGGCGCCTACTACGGCGAAGCGACGCCGGAGAAATTCCAGGACGGCTGGCTGCGCACCGGGGACGTCGGCACAGTCGACGAGCATGGATATCTTCAGATCAAAGATCGGACCAAGGACGTCATCAAATCCGGCGGTGAATGGATTTCGTCCATCGAATTGGAGAATGCCATCATGGCCCACCCGGACGTGCTGGAAGCCGCCGTGGTCGGGGTTCCTGACCGACGCTGGGACGAGCGCCCGCTCGCGTGTGTGGTCCTTCGGGAGGCGGCGCGCGTCTCATCGGATGAACTGCGTGAGTTCCTGGCCAGCCGTCTCCCAAAGTGGTGGATTCCCGAGCGATGGGCCTTTTTGGATGAGATCCCGAAGACAAGCGTGGGCAAGTTCGATAAGAAGCGATTGCGCGCGCAGCAGGCGGAAGGCTCGGTCGTTGTGGTCGATGCAGCCGCTCAGTAAGTCACGGCTGTCTTGCGGCCGGTGGTTTCCCCGCGAAGCCAGATATACAGCGGGGCGTGAGGCGCGGGTGCAGGCCATGCCAACACTACGCGAAGAGTCTGGCGCGCCGCGTCGCCGGGAACCGGGGTTGCAATCGTGTCGACGGGCATGCCTTGCATCGGATCCCATCCGACGCGTTCGATCACGTCGAGATCCCGGCCTTCCAGAATTCCAGCGTAACTCGAATCGCCGACGCGCTCGGCGGTTAGCGTGAATTTGTCGAGACGCGGAATGCGAATGACACGTCCCAGGGCAAATGGGTCGGAAAGGCCTTCCGGATCGAGCGCGAGGGTCGCGGCGAGCCGGCAACCGGCATAGCCGATCGTACCTGGGTCGACCGACAGATAGAGTACGCCCGGCCCGGCGAAACTCAAACTTGCCCCATGCGAGGATTCGCCCGGAGAAAGCGCGAGAGTCTGCCGCACTTCACCGTTCTCGCAACCGAGCTCGAGCTTGGGGCGGCCGGCGCTGTCAACGTGAGCAACCGAGAGCACCAGGCCGACCGCCGTGCCGGCAGGCAATTCATCGGCAGCGATCTCGATGCCGAGCGCACCGGCCAGAGCCTTCTGCGCAGAACGGATCCGGGGGCGAGGGCCGACCATCTCAATCGCGTTCGAGACGGTGATCGGATTATCAAGTCCTTGGACCTTCAGCGACACCGGGAAGCGGCCACCCTTCGCGAGGCCTTCTCTGAGCGCGATTTCGCCCGACCAGCCGTGCGCATCCGGCGCTCCGGTGATCTCCCCCGCCTCCGAAGCGATGGCTTCGATTCGTTCCAGGCCGCTTCCTTGCAGCCGAATCGCTTCCTGCTTCTCGCCGGCATTGAGGTGAACGGGAAGATTGGTGATCTTGGGATTCGGAGGCAGAATCGTGATGGGGATCTCATGGCCGACTCCGTCGGACTGCGCCAGCCACAGACGATAAGGGCCGCGCTTGGTCGTATCGAGACGGAGCGCGACGGAGTTCTGCGGTCCGGCGCGTTTGCCCAAAGGTAGAGTGAAAGAAACGTCCACGGGCTTGCTGTCGGGAGCGGGCGATTCCACTGTGGCTTTGTCCAGAAATTCGAAATCGGCTCCCGTCATCTTCACCGTGACGTCGCCGCTCCCCTCGATCAGCCTGTCGTGTTCACCGGCAGCGAGCGCTACGTGGCGGAAGGTGTCGTAAGGACGCACGTCGAGGGTCCCGCCAACCTCCACCGATTCCCAGTCCCAAGCGGCGGCGAGCCGATATTCACCGGCGGGAATCTTGGGTTCAAGATTCAATTCGAGTGCGTTCGCGGCGGCGGGCTGCACAGTTACTGGGATCGAATTGCCGTCGGCGAGCGGCAGCAATCGCCAGTCTCGCGCAAAAACAAGGTTCTTGAATGAGGAGGCGCCCGAACTCAGCGTGACCGTGGATTTCGAACCCAGCGGCAGGTGCGGGGTTTGCGCCAACGAAACCACGGGTTTTTGAATTTCCGGCACACGGTACGCCCACAAATAGGCACCCCGCGTCTTGGACTTGGCAGCGAGACTCTTGGTGCAGAGGGCGATGCTGCCGTCGCCGGCCGATTGAGCGAACGCGGAACGAAAGTCCGTACCGGGGAACATAGCCGTTCTGAGATTCTGAAATAGCGCCGCGCCTCCGGCGGCGAGTGCGATCGGGTTCCCGAAGAACATACCGGCAACCGATGCCGCCAGCCCTCCGGACTGCTGAACTTGGGCAGAGCGTCCGGCCAGCGGATCGTACGCATTGGCTGCCGGAAGGAAAGCCTTGAGCAGAACGGCCGCCTGCTGATCGGAAGATGCTTTCGTATCCAGCTTGGGAGCGTCAACGCCATACTGCGAGGAAAATCCTTTGAGCACGGCAGCCGCGCTGCTGCCGGATTGTTGCGCATCGGCGAGTTGTTGGACGAGTGTTTCGACTTCCGAGCTTTGTTCGGCATAGTCGGCGAGTTCGCGCAGCAATTCCCGGTTATGAGTTACTAGCGATTTGATCTTTCCTTCGCTGAGGCCTTCGGGGCCGAACAGGAGCGCGATGACCTGCGGGCGCTCGGGAAGCTGCCACTCGGTCGGCGCGGAAGCTTTGCGGGGCTCCAGAGTGATCAAATCGCCGTCTTCGGAGGGCACCAGAACAGCGGCGACCTCGGCGCCGCTCGAAGTCTGCGGGATCAAGTGAACGGGATTCCAGATCAACCGCGAACCCCCGCGGATCTCGGCCACCGATTTCAGTGGCAGCGGTGCGCCTTTGGAAAAGGGCCGAACGGCAAGATCAAAGACACCCAGAGACGCACTTCCGGTACAGCCTGGCGGTACCGCGGCGGCGACGACCGCCGAGAGTAACACGACGAACAGAGGCCGGATCACTTCATTGAGATGCGGCGGCAGTGTAAAAAGACGAACAGCCGACGTCCCCCAATAGTTAGGATGATTACATTTTGGGCCGCGTACCATCCTGTGAAGACAGGATGGTACCGCGGCCCGTTTCCACTTCCGTGATTATCCCGCGTCGCGTTTTATGCGTTGTGTGCTATTTCTGCGTGTCAGTCTCTGTCTCGGTAGTTTTCTTCTTGGTCTTGGTAGTGGTGGTTGTCTGATCATCCGAACGGTCCGCAGAGCGATCAGCGTTGTTGCTGCCACTCACGCTGTGCTGCACACGGCTTTCAACGGGCTGATTCGGCGCTTCTTTGGGCGAATACTTGTCCAGAGCGGCGAGGAGCGGGCGAGCCGCCGCCGGCGGCTTGAGGCCCGTCATCAGGATTTCTTTGTTTGTCAGATCTCTTTCGTACAACTCCTTATTGGCGCTCATATCGTTGCGCATGGTCGCGCCCTGCAGGGAGATGCCGGCAAAGAGGCCTTTCGCTCTTGACCAGGAAAGAATGTCGGCCGAGAGTTGCAAATCGGTCATGGCGGAAATATCACGACCGACCGGACCTGCCGCCGCGGCCGCGTCGCCGCCAATCGTGAACTTGTCTTCGAGCAACCGCCGCATGCCGCGTTCATTCATCACCAGCATGATGACGTCGGTATTGGTAGCGCCGATTTGAAAACCGACACTGCCGCCTTCCACCGTAACGCCGCCGGGAGCGCCCCAGCCGGTGTTATGCGCCTGACGGCAGGTTGCGAACCCTTTTCCATACTTGGCGCCTACGATGAATCCACCTTGCTTGACGCCGGGAACGATCACAACACAATGAGCCTTGTCGAGCAGGTTTTGTGGAATGCCCTTCTCGGGCGTCGCCATAACTTCGGTGAAAACGTCCGTCGCGTCCTTCAGCCGCTGCTGGGCCGTATCGGCTGCATGGACTTGCAGGCCGGCCACAAACAGGGACGCCGCGAGATAAGAGAACTTCATGTGAAACCTCCGGCATAAGTCATGCACGTGTCTGGCCGGACATCGCGATGAGCGGCAAAGCCTCATATTTATTTGTGCGGTGGCTTGCAGTTTTTCGAAAACGATTGGGGAATCGGCGGTTAGCGCGAATGAAATCCCCTGGTAAAACAGGAGGCGTGAGCAACCGAGTTGTAATGTCATTGACAGTCCCTTGCAGGAAACCAACGGGTTCGCCGACAAATATCAATTGAGTTTGCGGTTTCTGCATGACGCTGAAAAAGACATAAAGCCGAAAAAGGCGTCTCTCCTTTTGTTGGGGCGATTGGAATAAACTATGTCGATATGCGCAAGCGGATCGCTGTTTTCCTGCTCTGCGCGGCCGCCGCTTCGGCTCAGGCTGCGCCTGATTTCTTGCAACCTCCCACGGCGGAGTGGCCGCTGGTAGGAGGCGATTGGGGCAACACGCGGTATTCCACTCTGGCGCAGATCAACACCTCTAACGTGAAAGGCATCAAGGGCGCGTGGATGGCACGGCTCAATTCGGGCTTCGGGCCCGGGTTTTCCCAGCAGGGCACGCCGGTGGTCAAAGACGGCGTCCTGTACATCACAACCGGACAGCAGGACATTTTCGCGCTGGATGCCAAGACCGGCAATCTGATTTGGGAATACCGCTGCCCGTCGGACCCCAAAACGCCCGATAACAAAGCGAAGCGCGGTGTCGCGCTCGGCGAAGGCATGGTGTTCGGGGTGGAGAGCGATATTCGCAAGCCAGTGCTGGCGCAAGGCCGCCCGGAACCGGTGACGCGCTTGTTCGCGCTCGACATCAAAACCGGCAAGGTGCTGTGGAAGCACGAGCTCGGGGAGGATATCCCGAAGAATCTGCGCCAGTATGTGGCCGCGCCACCGTTCTACTTCAAAGGACTGGTCTATATCAGCGTCTCCGGCGGTGACGGCGGATTGCGTGGAAGGCTGACGGCGCACGACGCCAAAACCGGCAAAGAAGTATGGCGCTGGTGGGCGGTTCCCTATCCGGGCGAGCCGGGTAGCGAAACGTGGGAAGGCGATTCATGGAAAACCGGCGGCGGCGCGATGTGGGTGCAGCCGGCGCTCGATCCGGAACTCGGCCTGCTCTACGTCAATACCGGAAATCCGTGGCCGGATTACAACGGCTCGGCGCGCGGCGGCGACAACCTGTTCACCTGCTCGGTCGTGGCGCTGGATGCGATGACCGGAAAATATCGGTGGCATTACCAGGCGGTGCATCACGATCTTTGGGATTTTGATATGCCCACACCGCTCATCTTATTCAACCAGGTCTATGGCGGGCGAATGCGGAAGGCGCTTGCAGCCCACTCCAAGCAAGGCTGGGTTTATATCCTGGATCGGGAGACCGGCAAGCCGCTGCTGCCGATCGAAGAAAAACCTGTGCCCCAGGAGCCGCGCCAGAAAACCGCCGCCACCCAGCCGATTCCGTCGGGCGATCCGACTGCGCCGCAGTGTGCCGAAACCGTGGCAGGATATGAGCGCGGATGCATGTTTACGCCGGTGTGGACCGACACGAAGATTGCGCAGCCGTCGGCATCGGGCGACTGGGCGCCCGGGGCGTACGACCCGCGGACCGGGTATCTGTACTTTACGACCGGCGTCTCCACGCGCAAGTTCAGCCCGACCGGGCGGCTGAGCGTGCCCGGCACGCGCGAGTACGGACTGATTACCGCACTTGATTCCCGCACCAACAAGCAGGTGTGGCAGAAAGAGGTGCCGTATCTGGCCGGATTCGGCAGCGGCGTGCTCGCGACGGCGGGAGGGCTGTTGTTCCACGGAGGATCAGATGGCTACTTCCGTGCCTTCGATTCGAAAACCGGCGAAGAGCTGTGGCGCTTCCAGACGGGATTCGGGGCGGATGCTCCGGCCGCCACATACGAAATCGACGGTGAGCAATATGTCGCCATCGCCGCCGGCGGCAGCCGCGACGGCTTGAAGGAGGCCCGCGGCGATCTCGTCTGGAGTTTCAAAGTGGGCGGCGGCCTGAATCCGTTGAACGGTCCGCCGGCACCGGCGCCCGTCGTGACGAAGGCCGAACCGCCGAATCCAAGCCGGCAGCAGGAGTAGTGACACGCCGCCGTTGAGATTCTGACGCTCGCTAGCGCCATGATGCTTTCGTCACAACCTCATCGCGCGCTGCTGCCCAGCTCACATCGATTTCGCTTTTCGCAACCGCTTGGCGCCGGCCCAGTATAGGCTGACTTCGTGTCCGTCGGGATCATCGAGATAGGCATGTTTCCAGCCCCACGGCATCATCGCGGGCGGTTTGGAAAACTTTGCGCCGGCGGCCTCGAGTTTCTTGCAGCATTTCTCCAGATCGCGGGTTTCGAAATAGAGACGCACGCCTCCGGTGGCCAGCGTCTCTCCCGGCGCCAGCAGGTGGAGCGCAATCGTTCCCGATCCGGCCGGCATTTTCAGACGGGCATAGACCACTCTGTCTCCCGCGCGAAACTCTTCCAGGAGACGAAACCCTAACAGGTCGCGATAAAACGACAGGGCGCGCGACACGTCGCGCGAGTAAATCATGGCGTGATTGAAATCGAAGGCAGGAACGGCGCCGTTCTGAGTTGTCTTTTTCGCGGGCATTGGGCCATTCCAGCGCAACCCAGGTCCGGAAGCAAGTACGGCACGCAGGTTGTCAAGCCTTCACGACCGCGCTAATGCGCGGGCGGTTGGGGCTGCTCGGCCGCAGAATGGTGCTTCAGCGGGACGTCGCGCAACGCGACATTCAGCAAAATGGCGGCAGTCATGATCACCGCGCTGAAGATGAAGATCAGTTGCAGACCGTGAACCAGCGCCGTCCGCACATTGGAGAATAACAAGTGCAACAGATCGGTCCCGCCGGGATATTTTCCGAATG
>Ga0335081_10021122_pt1 | contig 10537 bp, 10 predicted proteins | sample Lox_Sample_35_FD_206713 | JGI IMG/M metagenome (GOLD analysis project Ga0335081, IMG submission 206713) | Soil microbial communities from Loxahatchee National Wildlife Refuge, Florida, United States - Lox_Sample_3.5 | ecosystem: Environmental > Terrestrial > Soil > Wetlands | place: USA...
TGGTATCAGGCGCGGAGGTCAGGCGCGAGACCTGAATCTCGTTGTCGAAGTGCCCGATGTTGCACACAATGGCCTGATCCTTCATGTGCTGCATGTGCTCCAGCGTGATGATGTCCACGTTGCCGGTGCAGGTGACGTAAATATCGCCGCGGCCTAGCGTTTCTTCGATGGTCGTCACTTCGAAGCCTTCCATGGCGGCTTGCAGCGCGTTGATGGGATCGATTTCGGTCACGATGACGCGCGCGCCCATGCCGCGCAGCGAATGCGCCGAGCCCTTGCCAACGTCGCCATAGCCGCACACCACCGCGATCTTGCCTGCCATCATGACATCAGTGGCGCGCTTGATGCCATCGGCTAGCGACTCACGGCAGCCGTAGAGATTGTCGAACTTCGACTTGGTCACCGAGTCGTTCACGTTGATGGCTGGGACCAGCAGCTTGCCTTGTTCGAGCATCTGGTACAGCCGGTGCACGCCCGTTGTTGTCTCTTCGGAAACGCCGCGCCAGTCCTTCACGATCTCGTGCCAGCGGCGTGGATTCTCGGCGTGAATTTTCTTGAGTAACGCCTTGATGACTTCTTCCTCATGACTGGATGACGGCGTGTTGACCCAATTCGAGCCCTCTTCGAGCTCGTGACCTTTGTGGATCAGCAGCGTGACGTCGCCCCCGTCATCGACCACCAACTCGGGCCCCTTGCCGTTGGGATGGCTGATGGCGCGATAGGTGCATTCCCAATATTCCTCCAGCGTCTCGCCTTTCCAGGCGAACACCGGGACGCCCGAGGCTGCGATGGCGGCGGCAGCGTGGTCCTGTGTTGAGAAGATGTTGCAACTGGCCCAGCGGACGTTGGCGCCCAAGTCGACCAGGGTCTCGATCAGCACCGCAGTCTGAATGGTCATGTGCAAGGAGCCGGTGACGCGCACGCCCTTCAGCGGCTTTCCGGGTGCGTATTTCTTACGGATGGACATCAGGCCGGGCATTTCTTGCTCGGCGACCGAGATTTCCTTGCGGCCCCAATCGGCGAGCGCGAGGTCGGCGACTTTGTATTCGGTAGCGATGTTGGGAAGCGTTGCGGTGCTCATGCTGTCTCCTGGTCGATAATTTAATATCTAGAAATCTAGATATGTTGATATAATACTCGAAGAGGTAGCATGCCGTCAATCCTCAAAAACCTTAGGCTCCTGGCCGACCCCAGCCGGTTGCGCATCCTGTTGCTGGTGGAGCGCGAAGAGCTTTCGGTGGCCGAGCTGCAGGAGATCCTGGGCATGGGCCAAAGCCGCATCTCGACGCATCTGGCGCAGTTGAAGCAGGCCGGGTTGGTGGAGGACCGGCGCAACGGAAAGAGCATCCTCTACCGGCTGAAGGCGCTTCCGCGCCGTGAATCTAAAGGATTCGATCAGCTGTTGGCACTTTTGCGAGAGGCCGCGCACGAAATTCCCGAAGCCGAGCAGGATTCGGACGCTTTGCGCCTGGCGCTGCAGCGGCGGCAGGACAAGACGCGCGCCTATTTCGATGAGTTGGCGGGAAAGTTCGGCCGCCACTACATGCCCGGGCGGTCGTGGAAAGGGCTGGCCGAGACCTTGTTGGCGCTGATGCCGCCGCAGGTGGTCGCGGACTTGGGCGCGGGCGAAGGTACATTTTCGCAGTTGCTGGCCCGGCGCGCGAAGAAGGTGATCGCGGTCGACAATTCGGAAAAGATGGTCGAGTACGGCTCGGAGCTGGCGCGCAAGCACGGCGTTCAGAATCTGGAATACCGCAAGGGCGATCTCGAAGACGTTCCGCTGCGGGATGCGAGCGTCGATCTGGCGTTTTTCAGCCAGTCCCTGCATCACGCGCAGCATCCTGAACGCGCGGTGGCGGAGGCGTGGCGGATTCTGAAGCCGGGCGGCCGCATCGTCGTGCTGGATCTGGTGCGGCACAACTACGAAGAAGCGCGCGAGCTATACGCCGATTTGTGGCTGGGGTTCACCGAAGTGGAGGCGTTGCGGTTCCTGCGCCAGGCCGGGTTCAAGAACATCGAGACTTCCGTTGTGCATCGGGAGGAGGAGGCGCCACACTTCGAGACACTGCTGGCGATCGCGGAGAAGTGAGGTTTGGCAGATCACTCGACTTCGGCTTCGGGCGTTGCGTCCACGGCTTCGGCGGACTCTTCTGGTTTCGGCTCCGGTTCGCCGGCTTCTTTGCGGGCGTGCTCGAACAGGAAGTTCATGGTTTTGTTGCTGCGGATCTGGTACGCGATTCGGCCTATTAGACCTTCCTTTTCGAGCTTTTTGCGCGTCGCGGCTACCGGCTCGCGCTCCTGCTTGGCGATGCGCTGCACTTCGTGATCCACTTCGTCGTTGGTAGCGTGGATCGCTTCGCCTTCGGCAATTTTGTCCACGATCAGGCTGGCCTTTACCGCCTGCAGCGCTTTCGGCCGCTGCGACTCTTTGAGCTTGTTCCAATCGATCTTGAGCTTGCTGGGATCGACGCCGCGCTCGGCTAGCGATCGGAACTGCGACTCCAGTTGCGATTCGATCTGCCGCTCGACATAGGCCTCAGGCACCGGGAAATCGTGCGCCTCCACCAGCCGCTCGATCAGTTCGTCCTTGGCCTTGGACTGCGCCGCGTACTCGCGATCCTGGAAAATCGATTTGCGGATGGCCTCGCGCAGATCGTTGAGCGTGGGATAATCGCCCAGGTCCTGCGCGAATTCGTCGTTCAGCTCCGGCAGTTCCTTGGTGCGGATCATCTTGAGCTTCATGCGGAAGCGCACCGTTTTGCCGGCCAGGTTTTCTTTCCCGTAGTCCTCGGGATAGGTGACTTCGAACTCTTTTTCCTCTTCCGGCGACATGCCGCGCAGCGTTTCGGAAAACACCGCCATCGTATCCTGGTCGCCGACCTTCAACTGCATTTCGTCCTGATGGATGGGCTCCGCGACGCCCGAGACGCTGTCCAGCGACACGACCGCATAATCGCCATCGGCTATAGGGCGCGGCTCAGCGTTGATGAATTGCGCCTTCTGCTCGCGGATCTCGGCAATGCGCTTGTCGATGTCCTCGTCGGTCACCTCCGGCTCGTGATAGTGCACCAGGACGCCGCGATATTCCTTGAGTTCGATCTCGGGCGCGACTTCGAATTCAGCCTTGAACTTGAGCGGCTCGCCGTCCTTGAACTCGACGTCCTTGACGCTGGGCCGGCTGACCGGTTGCAGCTCTTCTTCCTCCATCTTCTTCTTGAAGAATTTCGGAAGCAGATTTTCGAGCACGTCCTCGCGCACCTGCCGCGAGAACTTGGCACGGATCAGGGCGACTGGAGCTTTGCCGGGGCGGAAGCCCGGGAGCCTGGCCTTTTGCTGGATATTGGCGATGACGCGGTCGGTCTCGCGGGCGACTTCATCCACCGGAACGGTGATTTCGACTTCGTGTTTGCAGCCTTCGACTAGCATGTGTCCAACACTATTCTACTTGGTTGGAACGGGCTGCTTGTAGAGAGCTGGGCTACTGCGCGGCGACGGCGACGCGGCTGCTCTCGCGCAGCGCCTCGGCTTTGTCCTGGGCTTCCCAGGTGAAGCTGGATTCGGTGCGGCCGAAGTGGCCGAATGCGGCGGTCTTGCGATAAATGGGTTGGCGCAGCTTGAGGTGCTCGATCATGCCCTTGGGCGTCAGCGGGAAAAGCTCGCGCACCAACTCGACCAGGCGCTCTTCTTCGACCGCGCCGGTTCCGAACGTATTGACCATAACGGAAACCGGCTCAGCCACGCCGATGGCGTAAGCGAGCTGCACTTCGCAGCGTGTGGCCAGCCCGGCCGCAACCAGGTTCTTGGCGACGTAGCGCGCCATATAGCAGGCTGAGCGGTCAACTTTCGTCGGATCCTTGCCGGAGAAAGCGCCGCCGCCATGCCGCCCCATTCCGCCGTAGGTATCGACGATAATCTTGCGTCCCGTGAGGCCGGTGTCGCCGTGCGGGCCGCCAATCACGAATCGGCCGGTGGGGTTGATGTGGTACTTGGTGGAGGAATCCACCATGTTGGACGGGATCACTGCGTCGATGATGTGCTTCTTGACCTTGGCCCGCAGCTCCTCGGTGGAGATTTTATCGTCATGCTGCGTGGAAACGACCACTGCGTCGATGCGCTTGGGTTTGCCATTGGCATACTCGACGCTGACCTGGCTCTTGCCGTCCGGCCGCAGGAAATCGAGCTGACCGGCGCGCCGCACTTCGCTCAACTGACGAACCAGCTTGTGCGCCAGCATAATCGGCAACGGCATCAGCTCCGGTGTTTCGTCACAGGCGTATCCGAACATCAGGCCTTGATCGCCCGCGCCGCCGGTGTCGACGCCCATGGCGATATCGGGCGACTGGCTCTGGATGGAATTGATGATCCCGCAGGTCTTGCTATCGAAGCCCATGGCGGCGTCCGAATATCCAATGTCATTGATCACGCTGCGCGCCAGGCGCGGAACATCCACGTAAGTCGTGGTGGTGATTTCACCCGACACCACGCAAATGCCGGTAGTGATCAGGACCTCGCACGCTACGCGGCCCTTGGGATCGTCCTTGAGCACTGCGTCCAGGACGGAATCCGAGATCTGGTCCGCCATCTTGTCGGGATGTCCCTCGGTGACGGACTCCGACGTAAAAAAATGCCGCATCTTTTCTGACACTGAAATGAGCCTCCTCGGGGCGCCTTACTTATGCAAAAGTCTGATATTCCGAGCGGGAATCAATAAGTAAGTGTATCGCTTCCCGAAGACGAGGGTCAATGAACCATCGTTCTAGGCCATATGGTTCTTTAGTTTTAGTCGCTTACCTCGTTTCCTACATTATCTCGCGAATGGCGCGGCGTTTGGGCGTTGACATTGCGATTGGACGGACTCGGTGGACCTGGACGCGGTAGGCTCGCGGACTGACCCCGAACTCGGCTCGGAACGCCCGGTTGAAATTGGAAACGTCGCCAAAGCCGCAATCGAGCGCGATTTCCAGAACCTTGGCCGGTTCGGCCGCCAGCCGGGTGGCCGCTTCCCGGAGACGCCAGCGCAGCAAGTATTGATGCGGAGTTAGTCCGGTTAATCGCTGGAAGGTGCGAAGGAAGTGATACCGGCTCAGGCGCGCTTCCCGCGCCAGGGCTCCCAGCCCCAGATTCGTGTGTGAGTAGCGCTCGATGGAACGCAGAACGCGGGTGACTCGCGCCACGGCACTCGGCGGCGAGGCGCCGGCATCCCCGGAAAGACCTGCCGTGAGGCATACGGTCTGCGAGGCTAGCCGTAAGCTGAGTTCTTCCCAGATCTCGATGGCCGAGCCAGCCGGGTTCTGCAAAGCGGCACAAGCTCGCGCCACCACTGGCGACAACTCGCGGCCCGCGGGCAGACGAAGCATGCGGAAGCTGGGTTTCGAGCCGCGCAGTCCCGTACTGGCCGAGAGATCCTCGAAATAATCGGGCGCGTAGTAGAACGAGAGGCAGCGGTCTCCAGCGCCGTGTTCGTGCCCGCACTCGTAACACTGGCCGGGGTTGCCGAGTAACAGCGAGCCGGGAGTCATCAGCTCCTGGCTGGCTGACGAACGATATTGGAAACTGCCCGCCAGGACGATCGCGATGGAGACGCCGTCATGGCGTTCTTCAAAGGGCCGATCCTGAGGGCCGGACGTGCAGACCACATCCGAAACGCTCCAACCACGCCCACCAGCCAGAACGCGCGCCGCGGCCCGGCCGGGTAAGCCCTGCGCAGCGCGCTGGGCCAAAGCTTGCTCCAATTCGACCGCAATTTTTGCCAAGTATTCGTCCCTCGTCCGGCCGTATAACAGCTTTAGCACAACAGCGGGCCGCGCATAGCTGACTGTTGAATTCGATGATCCGAGGAGATGAAAAGATGGCAACATTAGCAGCCGAAGATCGAATAACTTTTACCGCTTGGTTTGGCGGCAGCCGGGCGCGCGCCCGAGATCCCGGAACAGGAAGATCTCTACGGATGGTTGATCGGAAGCTGGGATTTGGATGTGTACCGCTACGGAGTGGATGTTTCCTCGCTCGGCATCAAGGGCGAGGCTCACTTCGGTTGGGTGCTCGAAGGGCGAGCGGTCGAGGACGTGTGGATCATGCCGTGTATCGCGGATCGCTCGCCGGAGCTTGGAAAAGTCAACAACATGTACGGGACGACGCTCCGCGTCTGGGACGGCTCGATCCCAGCCTGGCGCGTTACCTGGATGAATCCGGTGACCGGCACGCGCGATGAACTGATCGGCCGCTGGAGCGGCAAGGATGTAGTGCAGGTCGGAAGCCACGCGGACGGCACGCCGATCCGATGGTCCTTCACCGAAATCACACGGGATTCATTCCGCTGGACCGGCGAAGCGCTGGCGCCGGACGGTAAGACGTGGAAGCTGGAAGGCGAATTTCGCGCCAGGAGGAGGCGCTAAACATCATGAAAACCGAAAAGTCTCTGCGAGAGCATGTGCTGAACCTGCTCAAAGGCGATGGAGCGCACGTGGATTTCGAAGCGGCCGTCAAGGATCTCGCGGCCAATCTTCGGGGCAAGCGTCCCCAGGGCGCGGAGCACTCGCCCTGGGAGGTGTTGGAACATCTGCGCATTGCCCAGTGGGACATTTTGGAGTTTATCCGTAACCCCAAGCACGTCTCGCCGGAGTTTCCTTCCGGATATTGGCCGCGTTCGGAAACTCCGCCCACCGAAAAAGCCTGGGATCAGGCAGTGGCTGCGTTTCGGGCGGACCTGAAGGCGATCAGCGATCTGCTGGCGAGCGATTCGACGGACCTGTTTGCGCCGCTGCCGCACGCCAAGGACAAGACGATCTTGCGCGAAGCGCTTCTGCTAGCGGATCACAATTCTTACCACTTAGGGGAGCTGGTGCTGTTGCGGCGCTTGCTAGGGGTTTGGAAGTGAGGACGGATCTCCCGGGCGACGCCGGTCGCGCAAAGCACGCCAGAATCGCGTGGCATAAATCGCCAGGATCGATAAGCAAACGCCCGCGCCAATCCAAGTGACCAGCGCTTCCGGCACGTTCGGATAGATCAGAGCATCCAGATAGTGAATGATAAAACTGCCGCGGTAGGGAGTCGAACCGGCGCGAGCCTCAAGCGCCTGCTCGGCGATTGTCAAAGGACAGGGCCAAGGTCCAATTTCCACCGCGACGCCCCAAATGAGCGAGACGATGTGAAGCACGGCGAGCACCGGGCGGTGGCGCGTGAAGATCCATCCAATGAGAACGAAGAGAATCCAAAGCAGGTGAGCCAGTAAAACCAGCGCCGCCAGGACCGCGAAGGGCTGCATAGAACGCCGCGGCGCGACGGCCCTTCAAGCGTCGCGATGAGCCGCGGCGAGTTGGAACGCTGGCAGACAAATGGCGACGTACTCGGCGCCTTCCAGATCCGGCGTGCTGTAGCGAACCCATTCGCCGCGGCGAGCGATCACCGCCTGGCCGGCGCGGACGTCCAGCGTGCCGTCGCGCGATTCCACTCGCAGCGAACCGCGCAACACCAGTGTGAACTCGTCGAAATCCGGCTGCTGACCGGGTTCGCTCCAGCCCGGCGGGCTGTGCATGTGCGCGATGCTGACAGCGCCTTCCCCCGAATTTACGTGTCCAATAAATTCTTCGACTAGCTTATTGCCCGGAACTGGAATGCGAGTGGGGCTGGGGACGAGTTGAGGCATGCTTGGATCAATGATCGCGATCGGTGATCAGCTCGGTCAAGGCGGACATGGCGCGCTGGGCGGGCGATTCCGGAAACTCGCCGATGATGGCGCGCGCTTTGTCGGTGAAAGATTGGGCCCGCTCCTGGGCGCGCTCGAAGCCGCGATGCCGCTCAATCAGGCAACGAATCTTTTCAAACGGAACGCGCTCGTAGTTTCCGTCTTCCAGAACATTGCTCACCAGCCGGAGGTCGTCAGCCGGGGGGCGTTCCAGCGCATAGATCAGAGGCAGGGTTACTTTGCCTTCGCGCAGATCGCTGCCGACGGGCTTGCCGAGCACTTTTTCGCGGGCCGTGAAATCGAGCACGTCGTCCACCAGTTGAAACGCAATCCCCAGATTCCAGGCGAACTCGCCCAAGCGCGCTTCGGTAGCCTCGCCGGCGCCGCCCATAATTGCGCCTAGCCTCGCACAAGCCGAGAACAGGCTGGCGGTTTTCCGGTCCACCAGTTCCATGTAATCCGCTTCCGAAATGGCGATCTTGCCGATGCGCTCCAATTGCAGCAGTTCGCCTTCCACCATCATCTGCGTCAGCGCGATCAACAGGTCGAGCACGTGAAACTTGCGCTCGCGCAGGGCCATCTGAAAGGCTTGCATGTACAGCCAGTCGCCGGCCAGCACGCAGGTGTGGTTGCCCCAAACGGTGTTGGAAGAAGGACGGCCGCGGCGCGTTTCGGCGATATCGATCACATCGTCGTGCACCAGCGTCGCGGTGTGGATCATTTCAACCACGGCGGCCATGCGGATGGATCCGTCGGTAACGTCACCGACGAGTTTGGAGGCGAGCAACACCAGGATCGGCCGCAAGCGCTTGCCGCCACCGTCTTGCAGATATCGGCCAATGGTGGTGACCGCATCGACACTCGCCACCGACTCCAGGCTGATTTCGCGCTCCACCTTTTCGAGATCGCCTTTGACGAGGTCGAAAATCTCCCGCGCGGTCAGAGCTTGGCCAAGTTTACCCAGTCCCATGGAAGAATGTCTCAGTTTAGCAGGTTGTGGCGCGCACGCCACGCTGCTGCTCAAGGAGTCGCCGAAATTACACGCTGGAAATTTTCGGACGTAATGCGGCTGATTTCTTCGAAGCTCTGGCCGCGCAGTTCGGCCAGCTTGCGTGCCGTGTGGACCATCAGGGCCGGCTCGTTGCGCTTGCCGCGTTTGGGCACCGGGGCGAGGTAGGGCGCGTCGGTTTCCACCAGGATGCGATCCAGTGGAGCCTCCCGCGCGGCAGCCTGAACATCCAGCGCTTTCGAAAAGGTCAGAATACCGCCGAAGCTCAGATAGAAACCGAGATCCAACGCACGCCGGGCTTCCGGCGGCCCACCCGAGAAGCAATGCATGATGCCGGGCAATCCGCGCGGCGTCCAATGTTCTTCGATGAGCGTGAGCGTATCTTCCCAAGCTTCGCGCGTATGAATGACGATCGGTTTTCGCGCCGCCGCCGCGATGCTCATCTGTTCGATGAAGATCGATTTTTGCGTGTCGCGCGGGGAGAAATCGTAGTGATAGTCGAGTCCGATTTCGCCTACCGCGATTACTCTTGGGTGCGAGAGAAGATGTTCCAGGCGCCGCAGGTCGGATTGGCTGGCTTTGGCGGCGTCGTGGGGATGCACACCCACCGTCGCATAGAAGGCGGCGTGCCGCTCGGCCAGACGGATACCGGCTTCGAGATCCGGCGGGCCGCTACCGGTCCCGATCGCCACCATATGTTCGACACCGGAATCCAGCGCCCGCTGGATCACCTCGTCGCGGTCGGCATCGAACTCGGCGCTGTCGAGATGGCAGTGCGAGTCGATCAGGCTCACTTGAGCCGTGCTCCCACGGGAATGTCTTCCAGAAATCCGGCCAGCACGGGCTTGCCGCCTTCCACCGACGCGGCCACGATCATGCCGTTAGATTCGACTCCGCGCAGCTTGCGGGGTTGCAGATTGGCGACGATCACCACTTTGCGCCCCAGCAATTGTTCGGGCGGGTAAGCCTCGGCGATTCCGGCCATCAAGGTGCGCGGCTCGGCTTCGCCGATGTCGACTTTCAATTGCAGCAGCTTGTCGGCGCCTTTGACGCGCTCGGCTGAAACCACCTGGCCTACGCGCAGATCGATTTTGGCGAAATCGTCTATGCTGATCTTGGCCGAGTCGGGTGGCGAGGCAAGCGCAGAAGCAGGTTTGAACAGCGCCGCCAGACGCGCGGTTTCTTTGGCTTCAAGCTCCGACATCTTCTCGATGGCTTTCGCATCCAGTCGTGGAAAAACGCCGCTGACCGTGCCCACTTTTTGGCCGGCCGGAAGATGTCCCCAGTGCAAGTCGGCGATCTTGATGGATTCGATTGGCGAGGGCATGCCGAGTTGGCTCCAGATTTTCCGTGCCGAATCGGGCATCACCGGATAAATCCAGGCGCAGATGATCCGCAGCGCTTCGGCGGACGTGTACAGCGTCTCATCCAGCAGTTTCTGGCACTGCGCGTCCGGATCCTTGGCCAGTTTCCAGGGCGCCATCTCGACGATGAATTTATCGATCACTGAAATCAGCGTCCAAATGGCTTCCAGCCCTTTGGAGAAATTGAAATCGTCGAACGCTTCGAGCGTCTCTTCGGTAGTTTGGCGCGCCGCAGCCGCGATGTCGCCCCGGCCCGGCGAGTCTGGAACGACTCCGCCGCGATATTGATGAATCATGGTGAGCGTACGGCTGGCGAGATTGCCGAGTCCGTTGGCAAGATCGGCGTTGTAGCGCTGAACCAGTGCGTCGTAGGAGAAGCTGCCGTCCTGGCCAAACGTGATCTCGCGCAACAGAAAATAACGCAGCGCATCCATTCCCACCACTTCGGCGATGGGCAGTGGATGCAGCACGTTTCCGCGC
>Ga0335081_10021123_pt1 | contig 10537 bp, 11 predicted proteins | sample Lox_Sample_35_FD_206713 | JGI IMG/M metagenome (GOLD analysis project Ga0335081, IMG submission 206713) | Soil microbial communities from Loxahatchee National Wildlife Refuge, Florida, United States - Lox_Sample_3.5 | ecosystem: Environmental > Terrestrial > Soil > Wetlands | place: USA...
GTGCGTTACCGTCGGTTCAGAGAACCGACGTACAAAAAAATTCACCCGCTCCAAGCCTGCGTGCTCACCGATGAACCGCTTATGTCCCGCGGAAGATCGTCCCCTCCCGCCCGAACACCTTTGCACACACAAAGAGAGCCAATCCCGCCAGCACAATGAGCGACGCATAGACCTCCGCCAGCAGGAACGGCGTGATATTCCCGGCAATGATCGCCTTGGTCGCCAGTGAGACATTCAGGATTGGGATGAGCGCCGTCCCCGGCGTGAGCGCCATCCCCGGCATCAACCCGATGAAGACCGGAACAATGATCACGATCATCGACGGCGTGATCATCGTCTGCGCCTCCTTGTACGATCTTGCGAAGATCGAGAGCGACAGCAACCCCGCCGCGAAGAAGATCGTGAGCGGCAACAGGAGCGAGAGGAGAAGCAGGATCGGCCGCACCTGGAGAATGCCGAGGATCGTCTTGAGCAGCTCCGGCGGAATCTCCTTCACCTGGAGGATCCCGATATACATCCCGATGAGAGCAACCCCCGCCGTCGCGATCCCCGTGAGGACGACGACACCGAATTTTCCGACGAGGATTTCCATCCTGCTCGCCGGCGACGTGAGGAGCGTCTCCAGCGTACCCCGCTCTTTTTCCCCGGCCGCCAGGTCGATGGCGGGATAGAGACTGCCGATGTAACAGAATATGATAAAGAGGTACGGGAGGAAACCGCCGAGGACTTCGGCAATTTGTTCCCGGGCCGACGCCAGGTTCTGCTCATCGATGCGCATCGTTCGGTTCACGGACGGATCGATCCCGAGCTTCTTGAACCGCTCAACCCTGAGCGCTTCCTGGTACGCGGCAAGGAGGGCGTCAAGCCTCCGTTTTTCGATCTCCTGCCTCTCCGTTGCTTTGTAGGAGAACGTGACGGAACCGGGATGCATGGCCGCGACCTGCCGGTCAAAATCGGGCGCGAACGCGATGAACGCATCGAGACTGTCGTTGGCGACCATCGCCCGGGCACTGTCCGCGGAGATGTTTTGGACTACCTGGATCCTGGTTTGCGTCTCGAGGAGCGCCACGAACCCGGCGGCGTTCCCGGAGGTCTGGACGGCCACCCGGAGGACCTTTTCCTGTGCTTTCTGCATCTGGGATCGCATGACACTTGCCGCAATGCCGATGAGGGTGGGGAAGAGGATAAGAGGAATGGCGACCATGCTGACGAGCGTGCGACGGTCCCGCAGCGTATCCTTCAGTTCCTTTTTGAAGATCACGAGTGTCGTATTCATCGGCCGGCCTCCTCGACAAGGTGAATGAATGCTTCTTCGAGCGAATTCCCTTTCATCGATGCCCGGAAATCGTTGTACGTGCCGTTGTAGCAGAGTTTTCCGTTGGAAATGACGGCGAGGTCATCGCTCAGCAAACTTACCTCTCCCATAATATGCGTGGAGAAGATGACCGTTTTCCCCGCCGCTTTGCACGAACGGATGAGGTCGATGATATGGCGTGCGGTGATGACGTCCAGCCCGACCGTTGGCTCGTCGAATACGACGACGGCGGGGTCGTGGATCATCGTCCGGGCGATCGACACCTTCTGGCGCATGCCGCTCGACAGTTTGCCGATGCGGCGGTTGGCGAACTCATCGATCCCCAGCAGTGAGAACAGCTCATCCCTGCGGCGGACGAACTGCGCGTGTTCCATGCCGTGGAGGTCCGCATAGTATTTCACGGTCTCGTCCGCGGTCAGGCGTTCATACAGCTTCGTCGACCCGGTAAGGAAGCCGATGCTTCGGCGGACTTCCCGCGGCTGCCGTGCAACATCGAAGCCTGCCACGGAGATCGTGCCGCGGGTGGGTTTCAGGAGGGTCGCGACCATCCGGAGCGTGGTGGTCTTGCCGGCGCCGTTGGGGCCGAGGAGGGTAAAGATCCGTCCCGGCTGACACGTGAAGCTGATGCCGGCGACGGCGGTGACCTCGCCGGTGTTTCTGCCCGGAGGTTGTTCCTTCCTGCGCTCACGGTCGGCGGGGAATGTTTTCCAAAGATCCTCGACTGTAATCATAGAATCATCACTCGATGTGTTGTGCTGTGAATGGGAAGATGTCGTTCATGTGTGTTGAAGGTTCAGAATATTTGCGCCCTTTGCGGTTGTATTTTCTTCCTGGCAAGGCTCTGTCCCCTCGTGCCCACGTGGTCGGGTCAGAGACCCGACCTACACCGTGTACGACGGTACGCTGTCCTGTCGTGCCTTACCGTCGGTTCAGAGAACCGACGTACAAAAAGAATCCACCCGCCATAAACAACCCAATCCTTCCTCTGTGCTCTCCCCGCCTGACCGCTGACGCATTCACGCAGGCAGGTGTGCGGCGAAATCTTTTGTGTCCGTCGACGAGTGTCGTCGACCATTACTGCCGACGCGGTCGGGCAGGCTGCCCGACCTACAAAAGAATCCGCCCACGCCAACGCGGTGGAGTCGGAGACCAGACCTACACCGTGTACGACGGGACTCTGTCCCGTCGGCGCCGTTGGTTCAGAGAACCGACGTACACCCCTATGTCGCCACCGATTCCTTCACCATTTCAGTCCCGTTCGTAGTGCCGGGATTCCTCTATGCCCCGGAGAGTGCCTTCTTGTAGCATCGTCTCCGCTTGTGCTGCCGGTGCTCGTAAAACCTCCACTGCGCCTGGACTTTCGGGTTGTCTTCCAACTCCCTGTTTGTCTCCACCAGGCGGACCTTGTTCTTCACGAACACCTTGTTCATCTCGTGGATGAGAATACCGTTCACCCCTTTATTCTGCAGGTCGGGACGGACGGCGGTGAGGTACAGGTCCACATTCCTGTTATTCTTCAACGCGCGCAGGATGGAGATGAATCCGAACGGATACAATCTCCCCTTGTTCTTCTGGAGCGCACCGGAAAGGGACGGCATGGCAATCCCGAAGGCCGCGACCTTCCCCTGTGCGTCCAGGACGACCGGTACATACTCCGGAAGGATGAAGCCGAAGTACTGCTTTACATACACTGCAATCTGTTCCTCGGACAATTGGACGAACCCGTACAGGTCTTTGTACGCATCATTGAGGACGTGAAAGATCTCAACGGCATACGGGAGCAGCTCCTTCGCCTTCTTCACCTTCAGCACGGTCAGGCGGTTCCTCTCGAGCGCGATATCGGCGATGCGCTGTACTTTCTCAGGGATTTCTTCGTGCATCGTCACCTGGAATTCAATCCAATCGGTGTCCTTCGCATAGCCCGCACGTTCGATGTGCGACGCATAGTACGGGTAGTTGTAAATGGCCCCGAGTGTGCTCGTTTCCTCGAATCCTTCCACGAGCGTTCCTTCGCCGTCCATATCCGTGAAGCCGAGCGGACCGTGGATCGACGTCATGCCCTTTTCCACCGCCCAACCTTCCACGGTCTTGAACAGAGCGGAGGAGACTTCTCGGTCGTCGATGAAATCGAGCCAGCCGAACCGGGCCGCCCTGGCTTTCCACACTTCATTGTACTTCTTGTTGATAATCCCCGCGATCCGACCGGCAAGCTTCCCGTCCTTGTACGCGAGCCAGTACTTCGCTTCGCAGAACGCGAACGCCGGGTTGTCCTTCGGTCGCAATGACTTCAATTCGTCCGAACGAAGAGGTGGAACCCAGAACTTGTTGTCACGGTACAGCGCGTACTGGAACTTGACGAATTGTTTCAGCTCTCGTGGAGTATTAACTACTTTAGTCTCGACCGCCATCGCCGTTATTCCTCCTGTTGTGCACCACCACCAATCTTCCTTTGCGTGCTCTGCGGTGAAATCTTATTCACCTTTCCAACGCGGTCGGGTCGGCGACCCGACATACAGTTTTTGTGTACGACGGGATTCTGTCCCGTCTGAGTTTCGTCGGTTCAGAGAACCGACATACAGTTTTTGTGTACGACGGGACTCTGTCCCGTCCGAGTTTTGTCGGTTCGGAGAACCGACATACACTCGCATACGAAAACTTGCACACCCTTTCGTCTGGCGCGGTTGGATACGATGCGCAGGTAACCGTTACCTCGCTCGTGCCGTTCATCGAAAGGTAACGGTTACCTTACCACGCCCACGCGGTCGAGTCAGAGACCCGACCTACAAACGAACCCACCCACCTTTCCTCCCAATATTCCCTTTGCATCCTTTGCGGTTAAATTCTCTTCCCCTCACCACCGCGATTGGTACTCTGCACTGATTGCCCCGAGTGCCTTGACAGCTTCCGGCGACGACACGAAGACCGCGACGTACGTCTTCTTCGGACCGTCTTTTGTCATGCTTATTTCCTTCACATCAATCCGCAGCGCCGATCCAAACGGGAACTCCGCTTGTCGCCAAAAATAGACCGTTTCATAGTCCGACCAACCTGCCAACCCTCCTTCTGCGTTGGTAATCTCTGCGCCTTTGATATGCGATGCATAGAAATCATACGCCTTCTTGAAGTCGCCCGTACTGACGAAGTAGAACGCGAACCCGGAGGACGATTCACCCTGGTACGACTGGATATTTTCGCATTGAAATCCCGGAGGAAGACTGGCGTTATTCTGCTTCAGGGACTTGGACAATTCGGTCGTCATCTTCGCCATATACTCCGGCATCTCCTTTGCCTTGCGCGCTTCGCGCTCCTTCTGCTCCTTGTCCGCATCTGCTTGTGCTTGATCCCTTTGTTGTTGCTGCTGTTCTTCTTCTGTGAGCTTCCCGGTCTTCTCGCGCCACTGTTTGGCAAACTGCGCATCGTTGCCCGCGAGCGCATCGCCGCCGATGGAAAAACGGACGGCATCGGGACTCCCCGTTACTTCGAAGAAATTGGGCATCTTCTGTCCGTTCACCGTCAACTCTTCAATGACGAACGCACGCAGTTTGAAGTTGGGGGGCATCTGTTGCTCCATCGCCTGGATCTGTTGCTTGAGAGCTGGATACGCTGCCACGAGCGCCTTCGTATCGAGTGCTTTTGTGTTGAGCTGTTTCTCGTAGAATGCGACGACCTTCTCAAACGAATCGGTTGTGACAAAATCGCAGCATTCTCCATTTTCCTGTTGCTCCGTTTCCAGTTTCGCACCCGGATAAACCGGGATGGACCGTTGTTGTCCCACCGCCTCCACGACTATCATCCCTGCGAGGACCAGTACAGAAAGCAGTGCGTTTTTCATTCGGTGTCTCTCCTTGGGTATGGGTTGAGGTATATGTCGTTGTTCTTGTTCGGTTCTTGATGCATTTGCTGTTTATGGCCTTCGCCGGCTCGCCGAGCCGACGTACGTTCTCTTGGGTCCGTCGACCAGTTTATCCGCCATGCTCCACTCTTTGGCTGGTCTGGTCAACGCCTTCTGCCCACGCGGTCGATCATGCTGATCGAGCCACAAAAGAATCCACGGCTCAACCCGTCGGTTCGGAGAACCGACATACACAGAGCTATTTCCTTCTTCTTCCCAATTCTTCCTTTGCGTTCTCTGAGTGCTCTGCGGTGAAGTCTTATTTACTTTGCCCCCGCGGTCGGGTCAGCCACCCGACCTGCACGCTCAATCACTCAAATATTCCGCCTTCACGTACGACCATTTCCAGTAACGCCAGTCCTTGCACAATCCCGCTCTGACCGGATTCATCAACGCATACTGAATCGTCCGCTCCAGCTCCTCCGCGTTCCGGATAACGCGGTCGTAGCTTTCATTGTGCCAAAAGGCACCGCGTCTGCCGAGAATGCGATTCGCCCGAAGTGCGGAAAATTTCTTGATCGAACCAATGATGTCCGTAACCGTGTAGGACGGGACTCTGTCCCGTCCAGCTTTCGTCGGGTCGGAGACCCGACGTACACTCGCCTTGTAGGACGGCACTCCGTCCCGTCGCAAACCAGCAACAGCTGAAGTCTGATCCAACAACTGAAAAACCATATGGACGTGGTTCGGCATGATCGAATCTGCAATCAGATCGATCTTCCTCCCATCATAGAAATGGATTGCCGCTTGCACAAGCTCCGCGATCGCTGGCTTATTGAGCCAGAATGGCCCACGATTATTTCTATTTAACAGCTTGTCGACTTGTTCGAAAAATTTCCATCGGCAATCCCGCAGAAATGCAGCTTTCTTCGATCCACTTACCATCCCCGCAATCCGTTTCTCTTCCTCTTCCCGCTGAAATCGCAACTCCTTGAGCACCGTCGCAGGTATCGAACCCGCCAGGCGGAATACAACGTGGTACGTTTCTCCTTCCGGCTGGTAATGCGGCAGATGGCGGCGATACGATGTCGCGCCTCCGTTCACGTTCTTTTCATCCCCCTGAAAACAAAAAAGCCCGCAAGTCCTGCAAAAGTGCGAGAACGTGCGGGTTGATCATGTCATACCCTCGTTATTCGTTGGAAGTGTCGTTGCCTTCAGTGCGGTGTCACAGACCCCGGAATAAGGTAGGGATTTGAACGAAGGATAGCAATCAACCGGACTACGACGCGGAATCGCAGAAAGCCAATATCCTTTGTCGGGAACAGGAAGAGCGGCAGGATCCCGTCCGTCTAGGTCGTTTCCCCCCGTGCAATGGAATGGAGCGTCTTCACCGTGTTCCAATTTCTCGTCGTCGCAGCCACCTTCAGGTTCTTCTCGAAGAAGGTATTGTTGAGGAGCGTTTTGCTATAGCCGTTGGGACAATGGAGGTAAATCTCCCTGCCAATGACTTCGTGCTCGTCTCTGGATTTCGCCGTCAACGGCGCGAGAGCTTTCACAAAGGCAGCGGAAGGTGTTTCCCGGAGAAAGGTAACGTGGAGCCTGGTCTCATCGATCCCGCGCCGGCCGACGAAGGGATTCTTCTTGACAACCGACGCCAATTCGGCGGGCTGCCGCACGATGACGGTCACCTCGAAACCGAATTTCTTTCCGATGCCATCAGCAATTGATTCGCTCACGGACGAAGCGTTTTTCTCCTTCGCGCGGAAAATGACATTCCCGCTCTGAATGTACGTCACGACGCCGGTGAAACCGAGCGATTCATACAGCGCCTTCAACGCCGCCATCGTGATATTCCTGGCTCCGCCGACGTTGATGCCGCGAAGCATGGAGACAAAGGTTTGCACGTGAGGTTTAGGAGGTAAAATGTTCTGCGTGTTTTGGGTTTGTCTTCAATCGCCGACGATTCCCGGCTTGACGTATGTCCGCTTCCATTCACGCCAGTCGTTGCACAAGCCTGCCTTCACGGGGTTTTCGAGAACGTACCGAATCGTCCGGTCGAGCTCGTCGGCATCCCGGATAACGTGGTCGTAGCTTTCGGACTGCCAGAAAGCACCACGTCTGCCGAGAATTCGATTGGCCCGAAGGGCCGTATATTTCTTTATTGAGCCGAGCAATTCCGTGACCTTGTAGGACGGGACTCCGTCCCGTCCGGCTTTCATCGGGTCAGAGACCCGACGTACATTCTCATGCAGCAACCGGACTATCCCGTGCACATGCGTCGGCATAATAGAGTATGCAATCAGGTCAATCTTCTTTCCGTCGTAGTAATGCATCGCTGCAGCCACGATTGACGCCACCTCCGGCTTTTGAAGCCAACAAGGACCGTGCGCACAACTGTCAAGCAGTTGATCAATCTTCTCAAAGTACTTCCACCGATAGCTTCTCAGAAGCTCCGTCTTTTCTTTCTGCAGCCTTATCTCTGCAGATCTCTTTTCTTCTTGTTCTCGCTGAAACCGTAATTCTGTAAGCGCCCTTGCCGGTATCGACCCCGCCAGCCGAAACACGACGTGGAATGTTTCCCTCTCCGGCTGGTAATGAGGCAAATGGCGGCGATAATATCGTTCAGACGCTTTCACGGACCTTCGATAACTGAGCTCGTTGTATTCCGTGTGTTGCGCGAAGGCCAATCACAGCGTGTCGGGGGCGTGTTGGATACTCATCGCAACATTGAAGCCCGACAGGTTTGATGCGTCGATGGTGACCGTGTAATCGACCGCCGGCGTGACCGTCTGGCCGCGCGCAACAATGAAGAAGAAGAGTACAAGGACGAAAGAGTATCGACGCCTTCGTTGGGGCAAACTGATGTTCGCCCTTACAGGCAAGCCCGATGTCCCTGGGAACCACGCCCTTTCGGTCGTCCCTGCAAAACCCAACAGCACAAAAGATCCCTTCCTATGTCCACGCCGACAGGATCGCCCCCATCACGAGCAGCGATAGAAGCCAAAAGCCGTTATCGAGGACCCAGAGGCTCCATTTTCTTTTTTCGTATAGCACGCTCGTCAAGGTCAGCGGCATGATGAATCCAAGCCAATTGAAGAAGCCGCACATGAGACCGCCGGAAACGCCTCCCGTATGAAGATAGGCATTGCCGAAGATGGCCGCGTGGTCGAGTACCCAGCTCATGAACCACGCCCCGACCAGCGCGAGGATGACGTTCTTCGCCGTCGGCTTCATTTCCGTAATACCCGTAAGCTGCATCCAGCGATTCTTGAACACGACACCGTACCACAGAAACGCCAGAACGTAGCTTGCGATGGCAGCGACAACAACCGCAAGGTAGTTGATGGGAACGGGGACATCCATGAGAAAGCCCTCCTGAAATTGTGGTTTTATGAAATTGAATTACCCCGGTGAGCCGGTTGAAAAATAACCGCCACCGGAAATGGAATGAATTGCCGTGAAAGTAATAGATTGTCCGGAGAGTTGCACGGAGTGTTTTTCCCTCTCCGGATCGGGACCTCGTTCGCTGCGGACCGCTTAACACTGCGTTTTTGCGGATGCCCCGACACCCCCTTCTATCCCGGCGCGTCGCTGAATGGGAGCTTGACCTTGTATCGGTACGTAGTGCCGTAGTGCTCTTCAAGCTTCAGGACTTCGTGCGTCATCTTGCTGATCCAGAACACCTCCGTGTACCGCGGGTCGTCCCCTTTCAACAACCAGCACGGAATCCTTTGCCCGTCGTATCCCTGGAGCGTGTCACTGGCGTACATGCTATACGACACGAACCGTGGCGCCGAAAAACCGGGGTCGTAGTAGTTGATCAGGAACGTCCGGTGCGCCTTGAGCGGAAGCGTAGCGAGGACTTCAAGGTCCAGGTGCCAGTTCAAGACGTACTGGTGCAGCGACGCCTGGAACGCGTTCCATTGGCTTTTCCCCGCCGAATCCGTCGCCGACGACAATGGTTTGTCGTTGACGGTTGCATCGCCGTTTATGAAATCGAACGTGCCGGCTCCCCGTGTTTTCCACCATCCTTGCTGAAAGAGTGGCGCAAACGTTTTCCGGTCGCAGTAGGAGGTGACGGTATGAAATACCTCGCTGTTGTTCTCCCACACCTGTTTGACGCTGATGGCATCCCGCCCCCTGTACTGCTCAAAGGCAATGATCCTTGTCCACAGTTGATATCGCACGCGGCTGCTGTCCTTCCCGTTCTTGAAATAAACGAGGTATTGATGGATGCCGGGAATGAGGGCGTTCGTGTTGATTTGAGATGCATCGATACGTACCGTATCCGCCATCTGTGCAACAACCGGTTCGCCGAACCCCGACCCCACCCACAAAAACAAAATCGTCGCCAGTATTTTTTTCAACACGGAACCCTCCACGCTGGTAAACAGAGATGATGTACAAAAACCGCACCTGCAGGATATGCATACACGGCGGTGTGGCGCGCTCTCAAGAGATCCTCCCTCCGCTGCGCATTGTCTCATTGATTCAAGCGAATAGCTTTGAAACGGCAGGATAACGTTTGCGGGTTCCTACGAACCGTCGGAGAGATTTGTTGCACCCAGCGAAGCCGACGGTAACGGGAAGGTCTGCACGATCCCGCGAAAGCCTTGCTTGTTTCCTTCAATCCCCGGTGGGTTGTATCGCGCTTGTCTCGACCATCAGCATGACCGTCTTCTGCGGAGCCCTAGTCCGATGGACAACTCCTTTCGAAACTGTGATGCCTTGGCCAGGATTGATCTCAAACGTCTTGCCTTCAAGGTCCACAAAGAGTTTCCCTTCCAGGACGAAGAAAAACTCGTCGTCCTTGTCGTGTTTGTGCCAGTGGTATTCCCCCTGGACGATCCCCACCCGCACAACGCTGTCGTTGACCTTCGTCAGCGTTTCGTTGTACCACCGGTCTTTGACTTCCCGCACGATGGCCGGGATGTCCATCACCTCGAAATGGTTGAACCTGACGTCGAGCTTCGTAACGTACCGGATCCGATCATCCATGTTATTGTTCCTTCGTAGCCGGGATAGGTGCAGTGAGTTGCTTCCGCAGCCCGTACTCATCAAAAGCCTCCCACACCTCGGCTATCTTGCCTCCCTTGAGTCTGCATATCAGGACCTCGTCGACCTTGACTTTCTTTCCCGTTGAATCGATGCCGAGAAGGTTCTTTACGTGCGTTCCTTCGAACGGAATGTGTGCAACAACCTTGTCCCCTTCGCCGAATATGTCCTCGATATGAAATGTGAATCCAGAGAGCGCGGAACACCAGTAATTGGCAATTTCCTTTGTTCTCGGGAGTCCTCCGCGGATCTCTCTGCCGGCATAATGTCCCACGATGGCCGTGTCAACCAGCTCATCGCACAGATTCACCTGCCTTTGGTTCCAGACTTCTTCA
>Ga0335081_10021124_pt1 | contig 10537 bp, 11 predicted proteins | sample Lox_Sample_35_FD_206713 | JGI IMG/M metagenome (GOLD analysis project Ga0335081, IMG submission 206713) | Soil microbial communities from Loxahatchee National Wildlife Refuge, Florida, United States - Lox_Sample_3.5 | ecosystem: Environmental > Terrestrial > Soil > Wetlands | place: USA...
GAATATCCTTACGACTGGCGGTGTCCGTGGGTACGGCAACTCGGAAGCGATGTGTGTCTTGGAACAACTTGTTGATAAGGCAGCCAAAGAAATCGAGATGGACCCGATCGAGCTGAGGTTAAAAAACATCAAAAAAGCCGGTGATCCTGACAACAAGGGACTTCCTATGGAAACCTGCACGCTGGAGGAATTAATCAAGCTGGGTGCAGACAAGATAGGCTGGACAAAAAAGAGGATACAGAGGAAAGAAAGCGGAACAAAGAGGCGTGGAATTGGAATGGCCGTCATGATGGATCTGAGCGGGGCCCATCCCTCCTGCATACAGCATAGAAATGCATACATCAAACTTAATGAAGACGGCTCGGCCAGCTTGACGGTCATGGCCTATGATATGGGGCAGAACCTCTCTGGGACATGCGCTCAAATTGCTGCGGAAGTACTGGGGATTCGCTACGAAGACATTCATATGGTTAACGGAGACACTGACAGTACCATGTTTGATACCGGCATCGGAGCGAGTGCTGGCCTTTATCAGGTAGGCCATGCCGTGATGAATGCTGCACGGGAGGCGAAAAGTCAACTTCTCGATCGAGCGGGAAAAAGATTGGGGGTAGGGGCCGACGAGCTAGAGGTCAAGGACAGGCGGATCTACATGAAATCAGATCCGCAGCGAGGAATATCTCTTGGCGAGGTGACGAAGCAGGCCACATATAATTTTGAAGGAGAACATCTGAATATTTCGGGGAAAGGTTCCTTCTCCCCAACCCAAAGCCCGCCACCTTTCGCAGCGGTCTTTGCTGAAGTGGAAGTAGATATCGAGACCGCAGAGGTGAAGATATTGAAGATCCTGTATGTCAACGATTCGGGGAGGGTCATTAATCCGGCAACGGTAGAGGGCCAGGTGGAAGGTGGCATAGCACAAAGTGTGGGTTATTGCCTGACTGAGAACTGTGTTATCAATAGGGAAACCGGTGTATTAGAAAGCGACAATTTCACGACTTACAAAATTCCTTCAACCCTCGATATGCCGGAGACGGAGGTCATCCTTTACGAAGAACCGGTCGTTTCAGGTCCATTCGGCGCAAAGGCGGCTGGCCATGGTGTGACGATCGCTGTCAATCCTGCCATAGCGAATGCAATTTATGACGCTGTTGGAGTTTTCATAACAGACATGCCTGCAACACCCGAGAAGATTTTTGAAGCATTGAAAGAAGGACGCGCTGCCCGTTAGGACGTTCAGGATTAAGATTCTTTATGGAAACCGTCATCCAGCAGATCATTTTCGGCCTTACCGTTGGGGCAACTTACGCTCTTGTTGCTCTTGGTTTTTCGATGCAGTTTCGAGCGATGAACCTCCTCAACTTTGCCCATGGGGAAAGTTTCATGATGGGTGCCTTCATTGGGCTTTTTTCCCATGTTTTTCTTAAGTTGCCCCTGCTGCTTTCTTGGGGGATCACGATGGCAGCGTGTGGGCTCATCGGGATCATCATCGAGAGGATTGCGATTCGACCACTCTACAAGGCTCCCCCTCTGAACCTATTCATCTGCAGTATCGGGATTGCAATGATTTTGCGGCAGATATCGAATATTCTCACAGGGGCAGTCTCCTATAAGTTTCCAGCCACCCTGGGTGAGGCTCCCGTGCACCTTGGAGGAATCACGATCGTCCCGGAACAGTTATGGGTCATCGGGATGGCATTACTGCTGATGTTTGCGTTCGAACAATTCCTTAAAAAAACCAGAACGGGGAAGGCCATGCGGGCAGTGGCTCAAGATCCTTATACCGCATCGCTCATGGGGATTAGTGTTTTGAGGATGAAGTCTATCGTTTATGCCGTCAGTACCATGTTGGGAGGAGCCGCAGGAATTCTTTATGCTCCCCTCGCCTATGTCACGTTTGATATGGGATTATGGAATGGCATTAAAGGATTTATCTGCGCGATTGTGGGAGGAATCGGAAGCATCCCGGGGGCCATTTTAGGAGGATTTCTACTTGGGCTGATCGAGCAGTTCAATAGCAGTTATATCACATCTTTATACAAAGACGTAATTAGTTTTTTCATTCTGATCATCGTGATTGCGGTGCGGCCCAAGGGGTTGCTGATCCGGTCGAAGAGAGAGAAAGTTTAATGATGATACCAAGGTTCCAATGGAAAAGCCTTGCCGTTCTTGTCTTTTGTTTGATTCTGGCACTCCTCCCATGGACGATTAACCCGTTTCGAGTTCGGGTCTTCATCTTAGGAGGCATCTATGCCATTGCGACCACAGGCCTCACACTCTTTATGGGATTTACAGGTCAGATTTCGATTGGCCAAGCGGCCTTCTTTGGAATCGGAGCGTATACTTCGGCAATCCTTTCAAAAGTGGGCTTCCCCTTTGTCTTTTCGTTCTTTGCTTCCGGGCTTGTTGCCGCTGCCTGCGGTTTGATCATCGGGTTCCCTTGTTTAAGAGCGCGAACATTTTACTTGGCCATGGCGACGCTCGCTTTCGGTCTTTCGATGACGATCATTTTTAAGAATTGGACTAGCCTGACAGGAGGAGTTTCAGGAACAGGAGGGATTCCAGCCGCAGGCATCGGCCCTTTTCTATTTGATGGGTTTATCTCTTATTACTATCTGGTCTGGATCATCGCGGCCATCGTGCTGTTCTTTGCCTATCGACTGACCCGATCCTACCTAGGGATGGGATTGCGGGCAATCGGGGAGAACGAAGTGGCGGCAGAGTCCTTGGGGGTCAAGAGTTATCTATTCCGTCTGATCTCTTTTCTCATTTGCAGCTTCCTGGGCGGAATTGCCGGGAGCCTCTATGCACACCTCGATCGGGTGATTGCGCCGGAAAATTTTACTTCGGAAGAATCCATTATATTCTTGTCCATGGCGGTCATTGGTGGCTTGAAAAGCATCTATGGCGGGCTGATCGGAGCGATTGTTTTTACTTTGATCGGGGAACAGCTTCGATCCTTGGATCGCGCGCAGGTGATCGTTGTGGGAGGATTATTGGTATTCCTGGTGATTTTTCTGCCCAGGGGTCTCGTGAGCTTTCCAGAAAAAATGGAAAAGCTGGTCAGCAAATTAAGGGGGGAAACCTCTGTTCAAAAAATACCGTAAGGGTGGAAGAAGTGGCTCTTCTTAAGACAGAGAATATTTCAAAATCGTTCGGCGGAGTGATGGCCCTTAAGAACGTAACCCTCGGCATTGAAAAAGACAAAGTCACTGCCCTGATCGGACCCAATGGCGCGGGGAAGACGACCCTCTTCAATGTGATCACAAAGATGGATTCTGCAGATTCCGGTAAAATCCTTTTCGACGGTCACGATCTCAGCCGTTTAAAGCCCTACGATTTTGCAAAGCTAGGCATCCTCCGGACCTATCAAAGAAGCATGCCCTTTGGGGAAATGACATTGTTGGAAAATGTCTTGTGCGGAGGAATCCCGGCCAGCGCGGTCGGATGGTTGGGAGGGTTTTTTAGAACAAAAAAGGCAATGCGTGTTTTGGAGAGGGATAGACAAAAGGCTGTCGAATTACTCCAATTGGTGGGTCTCTTTGAGAAACAAGGGATGTTAGCCCAGAACATCGCTTATGGAGAACAAAGGCTCTTAGAAGTGGCAAGGGCTTTGGCATGTAACCCCAAAATCTTGCTGTTGGATGAACCCGTTGCCGGAATGAATCCGGAAGAATCGCTGGAAATGGCCAAACTGATTCAGCGTATTTCGAAAATCGGCCTGACCATCTTTGTGATCGAGCATAATTTGGACGTGGTGATGAACCTCTCTGACATGATCTACGTGCTCAATCACGGAGAGATCATTGCTCAGGGAGAGCCGAACGAGATCCAAAGCAATGAGAAAGTCATCGAGGCTTATCTGGGAAGGAAAGGGATCTGGCGTGCTGCAGGTTAAGGGCATCCATACCTACTACGGGCACATTGCTGCGCTGAAAGGGCTCTCTCTCTCGGTGGATAAAGGAGAAATTGTTGCCCTTCTGGGCAGGAATGGAGCGGGAAAGACCACCTTGCTCAATACAATCTCAGGTTTTTTGAGGCCCAAGGCCGGAGAGATCCTGTTTGAAATGGAAAAGATGCTCGGGCTACCACCACACCAGGTTGCTGCCAAGGGAATTTCACAGGTGCCGGAAGGCAGAAGGATCTTTGCTGACTTGACGGTTTATGCCAACCTTGAACTAGGTGCTTACGGCAGATGGAGAGAGCGAAAGAGGAGTATAGAGAAGGTCCTTCGGATTTTTCCGATTCTCCAAGAAAGGTTGAAGCAGCTCGGGGGGACGTTGAGCGGCGGAGAACAACAAATGTTGGCTGTTGGAAGAGGGTTGATGGCTGACCCAAAGTGCTTGCTTTTGGATGAGCCCTCCCTTGGATTGGCTCCCCTTGTTATTGAAACTCTTTTTGATGCCTTTCATACGATCAATAAAAGCGGAGTAACGATCCTGCTTGTAGAACAGAATGCGGTTCTGGCATTGGAATTGGCAAAGCGTGCTTACATTATCCAAAACGGGATTTTGGTTTCGGAGGGGTTAGCTTCGGACCTAGAAAACACGGACCTTATTCGAAAGGCCTATCTCGGCTTAAGGAAAAGCTGAAACCTTAAAAAGTATGAAGAGGAAAGGAGAGCAAAGATGAAAAAGAAATGGATCATGATTTCCCTGGTGACGATCACCCTTCTTCTTGGAATGAAACTATCGCCCGTTGCGGCGCAGGATGCGGTCAAGATAGGTTATCTGACCCCTTTAACAGGAGCTGGGAGTTTATTCGGGCTGACAGGAAAGGAGGGATTTACACTTGGGTTGGAAGATGTCAACGCAAAAGGAGGCATCAACGGAAAGAAATTCGAAGTCATTGCTTATGACAGCCAAAGCAAACCCACTGTGGCTGCAACCCTGGCACAACGCCTCATTTTGGAAGACAAAGTCCCTTTGATTGCCGTGGCCTCTGGTAGCGTGGATGCCCTGGCCATCATGGAAGTGGCAGAGAGGGCAAAGATTCCTGTCTTTGTCTGCGGTTCTTCTTCTCCGGTCCTTACGGAGAAGGGGTTTAAATGGCTATGGCGGAGAGCTTTCAATGATAAAGTATGCGCTGAGGTCATTGCGAAATATGTGAACAGTAAACCCGAATGGAAAAATATAGCGATTTTTTCCGAGAACTCTGATTATGGGAAGCCTGCGAGTGAAATACTAGCGAATATTATCAGAGAGTCGAAGGACAAGCAGGTTGTGGCCATGGAGTACTTCCATAGAGGAGATACGGATCTTTCCGGTCAGCTCATGAAGATCAAGAAAACCAACCCGGACGTTTTGGTTTCGTGGGGCTACCAACCTGAGCTTGCGTTGATAGCCCGCCAGAAACAGCAGATCGGTATCAAGGCTCAAATTATAGGGAATTCGACCATGATTTTTCCCGAATACATTGAATTAGCAGGTCCGGCTGCCGAAGGGGCGATTCTCGTCGCTACGGAGAATTCCTATATCAACCCGAATCCAAGGATCCAAGCCTTTGTAAAGAGGTTTGAGGAAAGATATCATCATGTCCCCGGCCTGGTGACAATTGATAACTACGATGGAGCAACCGCGCTGGCTGAGGTTTTGAAGGCAGTAGGCCCCGTGCCTGAGAAAATCCGAAATGCCTTGAATACGATGACCTTTCAGGGAGTAGCCGGTCCCATGAGATTTGATGCCAAGGGGCAATGTATTATCACAGGGGTGACCATCGCCAGAATCGAAGGGGGTAAACACAAATTTTTGGAGTTATTTAAACCCTAAGGGGTTGCCTTTTCAGAACTGACATTGGTTTTTAGCCCAAGGGATGGTTACCGAACCCAAGGAGGAAGCATGTACGAACCCAAGACTCTTACCCAGGTCAAAACAGATCTTCTCAGGTGTGTGCTAGCTCAATCACATCCGATGGAGATGACGAGGGAGGAAGATGTGCGCAGGGCTTCTGACCGACTTCAAAGCCTGGGGTCCGACCACTGGTGTCAGGTTTGGTCTGAGATAGCACGACCCTACGAAGAGAGAGGTCGGGAAGAAGAGAAGGCGGGAAATTATGAAAAGGCGAAAAATGGTTATATGCTCGCTTACAACTATTACCGAATGGCCCGGTTCCCGGTTCCCAATACTCCGGCAAAGAAGGTAGCCTACCGGGCCTCTGTGGAAAACTATGTGAAGGCTTCCCGCTTTTTTGATCCTGCTTTGGAACGAATCGCAATGACGTTTGAAGGCAGGAAGGGCGAAGGGAAAGAGATCATAGCCTATCTACGAAAGCCGATGGGAATAGACCGACCTCCGGTACTGATAAACCACGCTGGAGTCGATGTATTCAAGGAAGAGCAGTGCCTCATCGAGCCGGCCTTTCTGGACCGCGGAATTGCTACTTTATCAATGGATATGGCAGGGACAGGGGAGTCGCCCATTCTGGGATCGCTGGATGCGGAGCGTATTTATGGCCCGATTATTACCTATCTTCAAAATAGGAAGGATGTCGATGGGGCTCGAACCGGGATCTTGGGAATGAGTTTCGGCGGGTACTGGGTAACCAAAATCGCTCACATCGAAGTGGATCGCCTCAAGGCAGCGGTTTGTTGGGGGGGCGGTGCTCATTATACCTTTCAGACCGATTGGCAGTACAAATGCCGGCATGCGCCAACCCATCTTGGCAATGAGGACCTGATTGTCACTCGGTCACACTCCTTCGGCATATTTAATTTTGAAGAATGGCTTGAATACGTTCCCAAGCTCTCTCTTCTCAACCAAGGAATATTGGACAGGCCCTGTATTCCGCTTCTAATCGTTAACGGGAAGGATGATGCCCACGTACCTCTTGAAGACCATTATCTCCTGTTGGAACACGGTTCGCCTAAGGCCGTTCGTCTTTTCCCCGGGGGGCATATGGGGATGACACCACAAACATTACCAACCATTTGTGATTGGATGAGCAGCCAGCTACGGAAGTGAGGCTAGCCGCTTCAAAGAGGGACGAATCAAAGCAGATTAAACCGAAAAAGGAGTTCTCTTAAAAACGGACATTCACTGACGTGAATCGATTTCTCATCAAATTCTAATGAAAAGGAGGTTAAAAGTATGATCATTGATACCCATCAACATTTTTGGCATCTTGGAGAAGGGGATGCGAAAGGGCCAGAGGACTACAAGATTGTAGGGGCACCAGAGGGTATTACCGGCACCATTCTACGTTTGGCGGAGAACGAATGGGCCTTGGACCTGGCAGCCAAGGAACCTTTTATCGTCGGAGTATGTGGAGCGATCAAGAGCGGACCAGAATTTGGGAAAGAGTTAGAAAAGTTCTCATCCAATCCGCTTTTTCGGGGAATATGCTACTCTGGAAAGGTTATTGAAGACGTCGAAAAAGGCAGTCTCCTGTCAGACATGGAGAGCCTTGCCGCAAAGGACCTGCAGCTGGATCTGTTACGTGTTTGTCCGGGTTTTTATGGGGGACCCAAGGCCATGCAGGCTTATACCGGAACGCCACAGAGTTTGGCGGGTTTGTTTAAAATAGCGGAGCGTGTGCCCAAACTACGCATCGTTGTCGAACACATTGGGGGGATGCCTATTGACGGGAAACCCATCAACAAGACCTGGGAAGAGATATTTAAGAGAATGGCAGCCTACCCACAAATCTATATGAAAGTATCAGGATTGATGGAACGAGCTACCACGCGACCCGAGAACGAAAGGGCGACGGAATTACCAAGCTTTTACCGTCCAACCCTTGATGCCTTATGGGAGATTTTTGGAGAAAATCGACTCATCTACGCCAGCAATTGGCCGGTTTGTGAGCATGTGGGAGACTTTATCGTCAACGGCCTTCGTATCCTGAGGCCCTTTTTTGCCGAGAAGGGTGAAGAGGCATACACCAAATTTTTCTGGAAGAACTCGCAGAAAGCCTACAAGTGGATAGCGCGCTTGCCTTCACAGCGATAATGTAGAGTGGTAAGATCTCCCTGACAACGATGCAGGGAGATCTTACCTTTTGAGAAAAAATAGGATGCATTGCAAATCAAGATAGACGGACGGCCATGAAATAGGGGATGAAGGGTAACCAAAATCCGTCATCACTAAGGACAGCATCTTTTGAGCTTCCTGAAGCATACCACATTTCAAAGGCAAATCTTCACTTTTAATCTTAAAATCCGAGCCCATGTCCAAGAACAATTTTGCTCTTGACTACTCGTGAGGTTAAGAGTATTTCTCTGATAGTTCATTCCTGCCCGTAGCCATTCAACTTAACAAGGTAACCTCTCATCTTGTGGGTGGAGTATGAGGAGCTTCGAGAAGATGCCCATGCAATCGGCTCCAGGGGAGCTTAACGTCCCCTTGGAACCTCTCTTCTTTCGGTTATAAAACAGAAAGGAGGAAATGATGATGACTATGAAAAAGAGGATCATTTTAATTTTAGTAAGTTTGATGTTTTTTATGGCAACGTTGGGCATGCCAGTAAAGAAGGCAGAGGCCTTTTGGGACCTGGGAGTAGGAGTAGGACTTGTCATTATGTTTTTTGGAGGGAGCTTTATTCAGTTCCATAATTACCCAGAGTGTAGGAAAGAAGTAAGTATTGGGGATATGGCTAAATGCATTGAGCAGGTTAAGGAAGATAGGGAGGCAAAAGAGCTAAAGAAGAAATAGATTATCCTATGATAGGAGTGAGATGAGGGCCCAATTTCGAGGTGAAGCGGTTAACCCGGCAATCTTTGACCGTTCTCGTCTCACCTCAGAATATTTTGACAAAGAAATGGTTTAAGGCCAAAGAGTTCTGAGCACGGGAGTAATGACAAAGGTTAAATTGAGTATTACCAAAAGATGGGGTAAGGGGCGAAGAGATGCCTGTCAACAAGATCTATGAAACCTGTGAACGAGCGGTGGCCGATATTTACAACGGGGCCACGATCATGATCGGTGGTTTCGGTTCTTTTGGTGGATTACCCATTCACTTGATTATTGCCCTGGCGAAACAAGGAACAAAGAATCTGACCATCATCGCTAATCAGGGCGGCGTCGGTTTTGAGCTAAGCAAAAGAATAAAACCGGGCGGATATGAAGACGTCGGCATCCTGGTCCAGAATGGACAAGTGAAGAAATTTATCGGATCGATGCCCGCTTTGAGAGGGATGCCTCCCACTTCTCCCATCGAGACATTGCATCGTGAAGGAAAAATGGAAATAGAGCTTGTTCCTCAGGGAACTCTGGCAGAAAGAATACGGGCCGGGGCGGGCGGACTAGGAGGGTTCTACACTCCGACCGGGGTGGGGACTCCTGTTGAATCGGGGAAAGAGAAGAGGGTGATCAACGGCCGGGAGTATTTGTTGGAATTTCCCCTCACCTCGGATTTCGCCCTGATCAAGGCACATAAAGCCGATGCCTTGGGTAACCTGGTCTATCGGGGAACGGCGAGATGCTTCAACCCTCCAATGGCGATGGCTGCCAAGATCACGATTGTTGAGGTTGATCAGCTTGTTCGGACGGGGGAATTGGATCCGGAAGCGGTCGTTACGCCGCATCTCTTTGTGAGCCGGATTGTGGAAGTGCCAAGATGAAGTTGCGATTAGACGAGGAAACGATCGCCCTGAGGGCGGCGAAGGAGTTTGACGACGGGATGGTGGTTAATTTAGGGTATGGAATGCCTGGGCTCTGTGCAAATTTCATCCCGGAGGGAAGAACGGTCTTCTTCCAGAGCGAAAACGGGATCCTGGGATATGGACCGCTGCTGACCGACGAGGAGAAGGATTATGAATTGATCAACGCTTCAGATCAACCGGTGACTTCCCTCCCAGGTATGAGTTTCTTTGACAGTGCCACATCGTTTGACATGATTCGCGGCGGGCACATTGACCTGGTCATCCTGGGTGCTTATCAGGTGTCTGAAAAAGGAGACTTAGCAAACTGGGGCCGACCAGGGCGGCCTGCGACAGGCATGGGTGGCGGCATGGACCTGGCTTTGGGGGGTAAGAAGCTGATGGTGATGATGCTCCACACCACGAAGGAGGGAGCCCCACGCATCGTCAGACAATGCACGTTTCCTCTCACAGCCAGAAATTGTGTCAAAAAAATATTCACCGATATCGCCGTCATCGACGTCACGAGACGGGGACTCGTCCTTCGGGAGGTTGCTCCCGCCTGGACTTCGGAAGAAATACAAGCCCTTACTGAGCCAAAACTCATCATAGGCGAAGATTTAAAGGAAATTGAACTGTAGCTCTTTCCAATCTTATCGTTCTAGCAAACCCCATCTCCTCCGTCCGGCCTCAGCGCCGTTGTCACGGCTATGGACGGCAGCGCCTAACCTCCCCACCCGGCTACACTCAGGCCATGAGCCAGCCGAATGGTTTGGAGGGGGAGGAGCATAACGATTCTCCTCCTTTTCAGTGAAGGGAAACGACGGTTTTCTTCTTCCTCAGAAAGAAGGAAAGGGCAAGGATGGGGTAAATCCGGGAGCGGGAAATTTAGCGGGAAATTTAGCTTGACAAGAAAGTGCAAATTGTATACAGTATACACTCTTGAACTTCTTTTTAATTTAA
>Ga0335081_10021125_pt1 | contig 10536 bp, 8 predicted proteins | sample Lox_Sample_35_FD_206713 | JGI IMG/M metagenome (GOLD analysis project Ga0335081, IMG submission 206713) | Soil microbial communities from Loxahatchee National Wildlife Refuge, Florida, United States - Lox_Sample_3.5 | ecosystem: Environmental > Terrestrial > Soil > Wetlands | place: USA: Florida...
GCCACGCGATATGACTGCTCGAGGTGCCACGGCATCGGGTCCCACGTGCCGGCGGCTCGCACCCACGCCCGGCCCTCGTGCGTGTAGAGGATCAGGCGGTTGTGACCCGCGCCCATGAAGTGGCTCTCGTGGGTGGTGAGATCGAAGCCGAGCACCGGCACGCCGCCCTCGGGAACCGCGCGCGGCTCGTCCGTGCCGTAGTGCGCGAGGCCCTCCTCGAGCTCTGCGAAGTAGCGCTCGAGCGCCGGTGGATCCTCGGCCGTGACCAGCTGCGTGATCGTCACATACCCGCGGGTGAACACCGGCCTGCCGGACTCGGTGCCCGCCGCGACGTCGATCTCGAACGTCTGGCCGGCCAGGGCGCCGGCTCGGAGTGGCGTGAAGCGGCCGACCTCGCTCGCGTAATCGGGCCAGGTCTCCGGCCGGCTGAGCGCCGCCACCACGCTGTCCACCGACGGCATCTCTACCGGCTGGTACGTATGCCACGTCTGGCGCTCCGGCGGGCCCGACTCCGGGGTCAGCTCTCCGAGCCTGGCGACCGCCATCCGCCGCTCGGGTTCATAGGCGGCCCGCTCCTGCACCGTCGGGAACGCGATGCCCCAGCCGCGCCTAGCGTCGTCGGCGTAGGCGCCGGGAAACCAGTCGCCGATCAGCTTCGTGGCTCCTTCGAACAGCTGCTCCCGGGTCAGCAGGCCGCGCCCCGCCAACTCGGTGTCGAATCGCCCGCGGCCGTATGCGGCGTGAAACGGGCGCACATCGGTGATGCGCAGGCGGCGCGGAGATTGCCGCCGATACCAGAACGTGGTCAGGATCGCGAACACCACTCGCAGGTCGTCGACATCGCGCTCGGCGACCGGCCAGCGGTAATAGGCGGCATTGAGGAAGTCGGTGACCCAGACGGCGGCGTCGCACGAGGCGATCGACGATCCCGTCATCCGGGCGAAGCGCAGCGGCCCGCCAGGAGCTACAGGATCTCGCGTGGCCTCGACGTCCGGGTCGGTGGGGCCGTGCGGTGGCGTCGGGGCGGCGGGAGGTGACGGCATCAGCCGACCGGCCCCAACCCGCCGGCGACTCGGTCGAGCGCGGCGCTGTCGAGCCGGTGAAGGACCCACGGGTCGAGGCGCGCGGCGCCGATCTTGGCGTAGAAGTTGAGTGCCGGCTCGTTCCAGTCGAGCGCCGCCCACTGCAGGCGGGTGTGCCCCCGCGCCACAGTGATCTTCGCTAGGTGGGAGAGGAGCGCGCCACCGACGCCGGACCGGCGGTGCGCCGGCGGGACGTACAGGTCCTCTAGCCAGATGCCCGGCCGACATTCCCATGTCGAGAACGTCTGATGAAACAGGGCGAATCCTGCGGGTTGCCAGAGTGCCGCCTCGCCGTCGGGCCCGGGGTTCGGGCGCGTCTCCGCGATCAGGGCCTCGGCGCACGGCGCCGGCCCGAACAGCCCATCCTCGAGCAGCTCAGCGCTTCCCGTCACCTCGTGATGGCCCCGCTCGTATTCGGCCAGTTCGACGATCCAGCCGAAGATCAGCGCGACATCGTCGCGCCGTGCTTCGCGGATCCGGACGCCCGGGCTCAACGCGCCCGACGATAGCCGGTGAGAGGGTTCGCGCTGGCGTGGCGCGCGCGCTTCCGACAAGATGAGGCGCCGATGCCCAGCGTCCCGAAGACGATCACTGCACCCGTGAGCCGGATCGGCGCCGCTGCACAGAACGCGCTCGAAGTCGCCCGGTTCGGCGGCCTGGCGACTGATGACGAGCCGTCGCCGTACGAGGTCGTGGCCGAGGACCGGGTGTTCAAGCTCCGCCGCTACTACCCGGGAACGAACGACGACGCGCCGGCGGTCGTGCTCGTGCCGCCGCTGATGCTGGCGGCCGAGGTGTACGACGTGTCCCGGCGCAGCAGCGCGGTCACCATCCTCCACGAGCACGGGATCGATCCCTGGGTGATCGACTTCGGAGCGCCCGAACGCGAGAAGGGCGGACTCGAGCGCACGCTCGGCGACCACGTGCTCGCGGTCTCCGAGGCGGTCGATCGCGTGCGGGAAGAGACCGGCCGCGACGTGCATCTCGGTGGTTACTCGCAGGGCGGGATGTTCGTCTACCAGACCGCGGCGTACCGGCGGAACGACGGCCTCGCCTCGCTGATCACGTTCGGCAGCCCGGTCGACACCCGGCAGGGGGCGCCGTTTGGGATCCCGGGCCAGCTCGCGGTCGAGGTCGCCGAGGTGCTCGCGCTGGCGTTCCGTGGCGGCGGAGTCCCGGCCTGGTTCAGCCGCAACGGGTTCCTCCTGCTCGACCCGGTCAAGTCCGTGCGCAACCGGATCGAGTTCCTCCTCCAGCTCCACGACCGCGAGGCTCTGCTCCCGCGCGAGCGACAACGCCGGTTCCTCGAGGCCGAGGGGTGGGTAGCGTGGCCCGGGCCGGCGCTCGCGGAGTTCGTCAATCAGTTCGTCGCGCACAACCGGATGCTCCAGGGCGGATTCGTGATCGAGGACCGGTTGCTCAGCCTGGCCGACATCGCGATCCCCGTCCTTTCGGTGGTGGGGACGGTCGACGAGATCGCGCCCGCCGGCGGCGTCCGTGCGATCCGCCAGGCCGCGCCCCGCGCCGACGTGTACGAGCTCCCCTTGCACGCCGGCCACTTCGGCCTGGTTGTCGGCTCGATCTCGACGACGGTGACCTGGCCGACCGTGGCGGCCTGGGCTCATTGGCGAGCGGGCGAGGGCGAGTTGCCCGATAACGTCACCCGCATTCCGGAGGACGGCGCCCTCGAGCTCGGTCCCGAGGTCCGCAACCGCGTGGGCTACGGCGTCGAGCTCGCCGCCGCGGTGGGGACCGAGGCGGCGCGGTCGGCGGTCGGGCTTGCCGAGCGCGCCGTGCGCGGCGCGCGTGAGTTGACGCGTGAAGCCGCCGCACAGCTCCCCCGCCTGGCGCGGATCGAGCAGATCGAGCCCAACACCCGGGTCTCGCTGGGGCTGCTGGTCGAGGAGCGCCGGCGACGAGCGCCCCGTGACGTGTTCTTCCTGTACGAGGACCGTGCCTACAACGCCGGCGAGGTGGGGGAGCGGATCGACAACGTCGTGCGCGGGTTGCTCTCGATCGGCGTCCGGCAGGGCGAGCACGTCGGCGTGCTCATGACCGGCCGCCCGAGCGCGCTCGCGCTCGCAGCGGCGATCAGCCGGATCGGTGCGGTCGCCGTGCTGATGCGCCCCGACGGCGACCTGGAGCGAGAGGTGAGGCTCGGGCAGATCGAGCGGATCGTCGCCGATCCCGAGCGCGCCGGTCAGGCCTCGGAGCTCGAAGGCGTCGAGACGTTCGTCCTCGGCGGCGGTGGCGCGCCACGTGACCTCGGGATCGCTCGGGCCACCGATATGGAGCAGATCGATGTGGCCGCGGTGACTCTGCCGCGCTGGTACACGCCGAACCCCGGGCGGGCTCGCGACCTCGCGTTCATCGTTTTCAGCGGCGAGGGCGAGTACACGCGCGCGAGCCGCATCACGAACAGCCGATGGTCGCAATCAGCGTTCGGGACGGCCTCGGCGGCCGCGCTCAGCCCCGCGGACACCGTCTACAGCGTCACGCCGGTCTATCACCCCTCTGGTCTGATGATGAGCATCGGCGGGGCGATCGCCGGCGGCGCCCGCCTGGCCGTCGCCCGGCAGTACGACGTATCCACCTTCTGGGAGGAGGTCAGACGCTACGGGGTGACGGTGGCGTCATACACCTGGACGAGTCTCGACGAGCTCGTCGATGCGCCGCCACAGCCGGCCGAGCGTCACCATCCGCTGCGGCTGTTCATCGGTTCGGGCATGCCCCGCTCTCTGTGGAGGCGGGTCGAGGAGCGGTTCAGTCCGGCGCGCGTCGTCGAGTTCTATGCCTCCACCGAGGCGGGCGCGATCCTCGTCAACGTCCGTGGCGCGAAGCTCGGGTCGATGGGTCGGCCCTTGCCCGGGAGCGCCGAGGTGCGGATCGCTGAGTACGACCTCGAGACCCAGGGTTTGGCGCTGGATCGAAACGGGTTCGCGAAGCGGTGCGGCGTGGACGAGGCCGGGATGCTGCTCGCGCGGGTGAGCCCGAACGAGCCGCTCAGCATCACGCCGCTCCGTTCGCTGTTCGCACGCGGGGACGCCTGGGTTGTGACCGGCGATCTGTTCCGGCGCGACGCCGACGGCGACTACTGGCGGGTCGACGGCGCCGGAGATGTCATCCACACCGACCAGGGGCCGGCGTTCACGACCCCGATCCGGGATGCCCTCGGCGCGATTCCTGCCGTCGATCTCGCGCTGGCGTACGGTGTGGCTGCAGAAGCGGACGATCGCCAAATCGCGGTTGCGGCCGTCACGCTGCGCGCGGACCGTGAGCTGACCGCCCGCGAACTCGGCCGGGCGCTGAGAATGCTCGAACGGGAGCAGCGACCCGCGCTCGTCCAGGTCGTCGACCGGATCCCGGTAACGACGTGGTTCCGGCCGCTGACCCAGGAGCTCCGTGCCGCCGGAATTCCGGAGTATGGGGACGGCAAGCGGGCGTGGTATCTCGATGCCTCGGGAGACACGTACCGGCCGCTGACCGCGGCCGCCCGGCAGCGCCTGACGGCGCCGCCTAAGCGGAAGCCGGGAGTGTCTCGCCCGAGTAGAGCTTGACGACGCGGACGGTGCCCGCTGGCGCCGCGTTGATGCACAGCTCGCAGAGCACGCACTCGTCGAGGTTCTCCTCGACGATCTCGACGCCGTTCGGGCCGGCGCGGAAGATGTCGACCGGACAGACCTCCTCGAGCTTGGCCGCCATGCCGGGGTCGCTCGCGACCGGATCGTCGACCTCAACCGCGATGAACAGCGCCGTGCTCATACCTTCGCCCCGATCCGATCCTTGACGATCCGCGGGATCTCGGAGATCTCCTCGGCGACGACGATCCCGGCCTCGGCCAGGCGCGCGATCTTCTCGGTGGCGGTGTCCTCCTTGCCTTCGACGATCGTGCCGGCGTGGCCGAAGCTCATGCCCGGCATCTCGTCCATGAACCGTCCCGCCATGAACGCGACGATCGGCAGACGCGAGCCGTTGTCCGTGACCCAGCGCGCCAGCTCGGCCTCCATCCGGCCACCGGGCTCGGTGTAGATCACGATTGCTTCTGTCTGCGAATCGGCTTCGAACAGTGGCATGAGCTCGGCGTAGGTCGAGCCGATGATCGCGTCGCCTCCGATCGAGACCGCGGTCGACTGGCCGAGCCCGGCCGCGGTCAGGGTGGAGGACATCTCGGTGGTCATCCCGCCGGAGCGGGATATGACCCCGACCGGCCCAGGCGAGTAGGACTTGGCGGCGTCTTTGGCCGGACCGCCGATGCCGCCCATCTTGATCACGTCGGGAACGATGATCCCGAGGCAGTTCGGCCCGATAATCCGCGCGCCGCGCTCGGACGCGAGCTCGACCATCTGCGCGACGTCGCCGCGGGGGATGCGCTCGGTGACGATCACGACCAGCTTGACGCCGTTCTCGATTGCCTCGAGCACCGCGTCCTTGGTGAAGGCGGGGGGGACGGTCACGACCGAGCCATCGATCGGGCCACCGTGGTGCTCGACGGCTTGGGCGACGGTGTCGAACACGGGCACTCCGTGCACGTCGCGGCCGAGGCGTCCCGGGGTCACGCCGCCGACGATCTTCGCGCCCTCGCCGTAGTCGAGGCACTCTCGGGTCAGGTTCACGGCTTCGCGGCCGGTGATGCCCTGGACGATGAAGGTGGTGTCGGCGTCGATCAGGATGCTCATGCGACGGCCTCCGAAGCGCCCTGGATCTTGATCACCGCGCGGCGAGCAGCCTCGTGGAGCGAGACGCTGCGGTCCGCGTACTCGATCCCGTACTTGTCGAGGATCTTGAAGCCCTCCTCCTCCCAGGCGCCCGGGATGCGGAAGATCGCGATCTTCTCGGCGGGGTCGTAGCCGAGCTCGACACAGGCCTTGATCACGCCGCGGGCGACGATGTCGACCCGGGTGTTGGAGACGATCGACATCATCACCGCGATCTTGTCGACGCCTGGCTTCTGGAGCACGAGCTTGGCCAGCCCACACGCCTTGCGCACCGAGGGGTTGCCGCCGATCTCGCAGTAGTTGGCCGGGTCGCCGCCGTGCGCGCGGACGGCGTCGAACAGCGTCAGCGAGCCGCCGCCGGCGCCGATCACGAGGCCGAGGTTGCCGTCGAACTCCGTCACGTTCCCAGCCACGCCGCGGTGGTCCTGGGAGTCGACCTGCTCGCCGGCGAGCTCGAACGGCGTGGGCTCGCGCGCCAGTCGCGTCTCCTCGTCACCGACCCCGAGCTCGTGCAGCAGCGCCTTCTGGCGGGGCCGCGCCTCGTTCTCCATGTCCATGTGGGCGTCGAGCGCGACGAACGATCCGTCCTCGAGCTCGCCGAGCGGGTTGATCTCGGCCAGCGTCATGTCGTACTCGAGGAACAGCCGCGCGAGCCGGGCCACGATCGGCGTCAAGCGATTCAAGGCGCTCCCGCTGATGCCCAGCGACGCGATCAGCTGCTTGGCCTCCCAGTCCGAGAACGGCGCGCGGGTCGAGAAATGCCGGCGGGCGACGTGATCGGGGTGTTCCTCGGCGACCTGCTCGATGTCGATGCCGCCCATGTCCGAGAACAGCATCACCGGGCGCTTGCGGATGCCATCCCAGACCACGCCGGCGTAGTACTCGTGCTTGACCGCGGCGCGGTCGTCGACGAGGACGCCGCGCGGCATGTGACCGCCGATCTCGAGGTCGAGGATGTGGTCCGCGTGACCCGCGGCCTCCTCGGGGGTGTCGGCGAACTTGACGCCGCCGGCCTTCATCCGGCCGCCGCTAAGGACCTGTGACTTGATCACCACCGGGCCGCCGATCTGCTCGGCGATCCGGCGTGCGTCGTCGGGCGTCTTGGCGAAGCCGTGCTTGGTGACGGGGATCCCGGCCTTGGCGACTATCGCTCGGGACTCGTACTCGAAGAACCGCATTCGGGCGCCGGAGGGTAGCGGAAGTGTGGTCCTCTGTGGCGCAGTGGCTACGGTCGCGTAGTTTCCCGCAGGAGGGGCCCGCCTCATGAGTTCCCAGATGAGTGTCCTTCGAACGGGTGTTGGACGACTTACCTGATTGATCGCATCAATCTGGTAATGTCAATCGACTAAGTGAGATAAATCGACCGATCGTCGGCAGGGCGCGTCGGGCGAGGTGGGTTGACCTCGTCCGCCGCCGGGGCCCAACAGCCAGCGGTCGCGGAACCGTGAGAACCACTCGCCCTAGGGGTCCTGCATGACAACTCGAACACGTACCGGAGCGCTCGCGCTCATTGCCACCGCCGGCCTCGTCATCGGCCTGGCCGGCTGCGGCGGCTCGTCGGATTCGACGAGCAGCGCGGGCGGCGGGTCGTCGAGCAACGCCGCAGCGACGAGCGGCGCCGGCAGCACCCAGCTCCAGCTCGTCGCTTACTCGACGCCGAAGAAGGCCTACGACGCCCTGATCGGTGCGTTCGCGCTGACGAGCGCCGGCAAGGGCGTCTCGTTCGGCCAGTCGTTCGGCGCCTCGGGCTCGCAGAGCCGCGCCGTCGACTCGGGACAGCCCGCCGACGTCGTCGCGTTCTCGACCACGCCCGACATGACCCGCCTGGTCAAGGACGGGATCGTCTCGAAGGGCTGGGACGCGAACCCGGAACACGGCTTCTCGAGCGACTCGGTCGTGGTGCTCGTCGTCCGTAAGGGCAACCCCAAGAACATCACGGGCTGGGACGATCTGATCAAGCCGGGCGTCGACGTGATCACGCCGAACCCGTCGACCTCGGGCAGCGCGCGCTGGAACATCCTCGCCGGCTACGGCGCGCAGCTCAAGGAGGGCAAGACGCCGACGGAGGCGCTCGCCTACATCAACACGCTGCTGACCAAGAACGTCAGCGTGCAGGACTCGAGCGCGAGCGCCGCACTCCAGACGTTCACCGGCGGCAAGGGCGACGTGCTGCTCGACTACGAGTCGGATGCGCTCGCGGCCGAGAAGGCCGGGGACCCGGTCCAGATCGTCTATCCGAAGCAGACGATCCTGATCCAGACGCCGATCGCGGTCACCACCAAGAGCTCGCACGGCCAGCAGGCGCAGGCGTTCGTGAACTGGCAGTGGTCGAGCGCGGGGCAGACGATCTGGGCTCAGAAGGGCTACCGCCCGGTGCTCTCATCGGTCGCGAGCCAGTTCGCGAGCAAGTTCCCGACCCCGCCCGATCTGTTCACGATCGACTACCTCGGCGGCTGGACGAAGGTGACGAAGGAGTTCTTCGCGCCGTCGACGGGGTCGATCACCAAGATCGAGCAGGCGGCGGGGGTGCCCACTGCCAGCTGACATCCAGGCGGCGTCGGTAGCGGCGCCCGTCGCGCCGCGCCCCCGCCCGCGAGCGGGGGCGCGGTACGGCGCCGTCCGGTCCGGCGAGCTCGGACTCGGCCTGTGCATGCTCTACATGAGCGTGTTCGTGCTGATCCCGCTCGCCGCGGTGGTGGTCAAGGCGTTCTCGTCGGGCCTCGGCACGCTGTGGAGCTCGATCGACAACACGCCGGCGGTACGGGCGCTTGTGATCACGCTGGCAGCATCGCTGATCGTCGCCGCGATCGGCGCGGTCATGGGCACGCTCGTGGCCTGGGTACTCGTCCGCGACTCGTTCCCGGGCAAGCGCTTCGTGAACGCGCTGATCGATCTGCCGTTCGCGCTCCCGACAATCGTCGCCGGTCTGACGCTGATCGCCCTGTATGGGCCCGACAGCCCGGTCGGCATCCATCTCGCCTACACCCGAGGCGCGGTGATCGTGGCGCTGCTGTTCGTCACGCTGCCGTTCGTGGTCCGCTCGGTGCAGCCGGTGCTGATCGAGCTCGACAAGGAGGTCGAGGAGGCGGCGACGTCCCTCGGCGCCTCGAACACGACCACGTTCCGCCGGATCGTCCTCCCGGCGCTCCGACCCGCGATCTTCTCCGGCGCCGCGCTCGCGTTCGCTCGCTCGATCGGTGAGTTCGGCTCGCTCGCCCTGATCGCGGGCAAGGTGCAGATCGCCTCGATCGTGATCTACGACGACATCGAAAGCGGCACCGAGCAGTCGGCGGCTGCGCTGTCGGTCGTGCTGATGCTGGTCGCTCTGCTGGTGCTGTTCGTGCTGCGGCGGATCGGATCCAGAATTGACCGTTAGCCGCCGGACCACGCTGTCGCTGCGCCTGGTGGCGCTCGCCTACCTCGCGCTGCTCCTCCTGCTCCCCGTCGGGGTCGTGTTCTGGCGCACGTTCGAGCACGGCGTCGCCACTGCCTGGTCGTACATGACCACGCCGGCGGCGGTCAGCGCGTTCTGGTTGACGGTGCTGATCGCGGTGATCGCGGTGCCGCTCAACACCATCTTCGGGGTGGGCGCGGCGATGGTGATCGCTCGCAGCAAGGCGCGGGGCAGGTCTGTGCTGGACGCGCTGATCGATCTGCCGTTCGTGGTGTCGCCCGTAATCGTCGGGCTCGCGCTGATCCTCGTGTATGGGCAGGGTGGCTGGTTCGGCGACGTCTTCCTGAACAATGGGATCCGCATCATCTACGCGGTCCCGGGAATGGTGATCGCGACCGTATTCGTGTCGCTCCCCTTCGTCGTGCGCGAGGTCACGCCCGTGCTCCGCGAGGTCGGCGACGAGCAGGAGCAGGCGGCGGCCACGCTGGGTGCGTCCTCCTGGCAGACGTTCTGGCGGGTCACGCTGCCGACGATCCGCTGGGGCGTCGCCTACGGAGTGGTGCTGACGACGGCGCGGGCGCTCGGCGAGATCGGCGCGGTGCTGGTCGTCTCCTCAAACGTGGCGGGATCGACTCTGACGCTGCCGCTGCTCCTCTACCAGCGCGATTCGCAGATCGGTAGCCAGGTGACGACGAGCGTGTACGCACTGGCGACCGAGCTGGCTGTGCTGTCGATCGCGGTGCTGCTGCTGATGACGATGTTTGGATCGAGAAGGGAGGACGCGCGATGAGGATCGAAGCGGAATCGATCTCCAAGCGGTTCGGCGACTTCACTGCGCTCGAGGACGTGTCGCTCGAGGTGCCCGAGGGCGGGCTGACCGCGCTGCTCGGTCCGAGCGGGTCGGGCAAGTCAACGCTGCTGCGGATCATCGCCGGCCTCGAGGAACCCGATCAGGGGGTCGTCCGGATCGCCGGGCAGGACGTCACCACCGCCCGTCCCCAGGACCGAGGCATCGGGTTCGTCTTCCAGCACTACGCGGCCTTCGCCCACATGAGCGTGTTCGAGAACGTCGCCTTCGGCCTGAAGATCCGCAAGCGCAAGCCGGCCGATGTTCGCGCCCGTGTCGAGGAGCTGCTCGCGCTCGTCGGGCTCAGGCAGTGGGCGGGGCAGCGGCCGCATCAGCTCTCGGGCGGGCAGCGCCAGCGCATGGCGCTCGCCCGGGCACTCGCCGTCGAGCCGAAGGTGCTCCTGCTCGACGAGCCGTTCGGCGCGCTCGACGCCAACGTTCGCGCCGAGCTCCGGCGCTGGCTTCGCCGGCTCCACGACGAGCAGGGCGTGACCACCG
>Ga0335081_10021126_pt1 | contig 10536 bp, 16 predicted proteins | sample Lox_Sample_35_FD_206713 | JGI IMG/M metagenome (GOLD analysis project Ga0335081, IMG submission 206713) | Soil microbial communities from Loxahatchee National Wildlife Refuge, Florida, United States - Lox_Sample_3.5 | ecosystem: Environmental > Terrestrial > Soil > Wetlands | place: USA...
GCTCGCCAACCCGCGCCCTGAGAAGGAGGTGCTCAGCGTGACCTTCAGGAACTCGAACCCCAAGGCGACGGTGAGGGTCGCCGACGTCCTCCAGCTGAGGACGAGGATCAAGCCGCTTCGGTGAGAGTGTTGCTGGGTGAGATCTCTGGCGCTTTGGTAAAGGCAATCCAAGAGAACGTGGAGAGCGTCAGGAAGGGCAACATCTACGCCAAGTCCCCCCCGGACGAGGCCGGGACCCTCCCGTCCATCTTCGTTCACATACCGAGCTTCACGTTCGACGATGCTGGCCTCGGGGGCGCGGGGGCCGAGGTCAAGGAGGAGAAGAGCGAGGCCTTCAGCGGCAACGGCGAAAGGACCGCCTTCTCACTTGCCGGCAAGCCGCAGAGGCCGCTCATCAGGGTCGAGGCGCCCCCCGGGCAGGTCCAGCTCGAGAACATTGACTACCGTATGGACTACTCCAAGGGGACGATAGTATTCCGGTCGGCCCCTCCAAAGGGGAGGCAGAACGTCTCGGTCAGGTACAACTCGGCCTCGGGCTCAGGAAGGACGCGCGAGGTCCACCTGGGGGCCGTGTGCAACGTAGACGTGTGGGCGGGCAACGAGAAGCAGCGGGACGACATCGCAATCGACGTGATAAAGGCCGTCGCCCTCTCACAGGAGGAGCTCTCCGGGACCGGCATGCAGGTCAGGCCGGTCGAGGGCAAGGACCTCCTGGACTCGGACCTGCCGAAGGGCGTCCGGGTCAGGCGCCTCGTCTACTCCGTCGAGGCCAACCTGCAGGTCAAGGTCCCGGCCGCGAGGATCGAGCGGGTGGACGTCAAGCAGCTCCCGCCCAAGTGAGGATTGGGTTCGAGATGACAGGGCTAGTCGAGGGCATGAAGAAGGTCGCCGAGTCGGAGGTGGCGAAGATCCACGTCGCAGAGCTCGGTGTCGTGACCTCCGTCTTCCCCCACGCCGACGAGGGCGACAACGACAACTACGAGTGCAGTGTCAAGCTGAGGGACAAGGACGTCGAGCTCAGGCAGGTCCCGGTCGCCACGTCTCACATCGGCTTCGCCAGCATACCCCAGGTCGGCGACCTCGTCCTGGTCTCCTTCGTCAACGGGGACATAAACGCCCCGGTCATCACGGGGCGGCTCTACAACGACGAGGACAGGCCGCCGGCGAGCCAGGCGGAGGAGATGGTCTACATCCCGCCCTACGAATCGAACCCCGACCTCCGGAGGATATACGTTGAGCTCCCTGACAAGACGGTCACCCTCACCATCCAGGACGAGGAGATAACCATCCACGTCGGCGACACCGACGTCAAGGTGAGCAAGGAGGAGGGCGTCAGCGTCACGTCCAAGAAGCCAATAACCATCAGCACGGAGGACGACCTCTCGATCAAGGCCAAGACCGTGAAGATAGAGAGCGACTCGGACACCAGCATCACCGCCAGCGGCAAGACCACCATCAAGGGCTCGACCATCGACCTCAACCCGTAGTGTGACCGATGCCAGCCGCCGCTCGACAGACCGACCCGGTCCAGGGGAACTGCAGCCACGGCTGCCCGATATGCCCCCACCCGGTCGTCGGGATAGTCGCCGCTGGGTCGCCCACCGTCCTGATCAACAGCCTCCCCTCCGCGAGGCAGGACGACAAGGGCCTTCACGCCCCCTGCTGCGGCCCCAACAACTTCACCGTCTCCAAGGGCTCAGGCACGGTCAACATCAACGGCAAGCCCGCCGCGCGCAGCGGAGACCCCACAAAGCATTGCGGAGGTGAGGGGTCCATCCAGAACGGGAGCCCGACCGTGAACATAGGAGGCTAGCGATGCCGGCCCCCCAAGCCTCTCTCCTCGCCCAGCTCGCGAAGACCCAGTACATCTCCAAGGCGGTCAAGCTCCCTCCCGACTGGGACGCAGGCCTCGAGGACGAAGTCAACGGCAAGACGCCCGAGTTCGGTCCCGGCCTCCCCAAGCCCACCAACCTCTTCATCCCTCCCAGCACGAAGAAGATAGCGGTCGATGCGGCCAACGCGATAAGCGACGGGTTCAACGAGTTCATCGACGACATCGCCAAGGCGATCTGCGCGGCCTGGGCCAACTGGCACAGCACGGTCAAGTTCGTCGGAGTGATAATCAACGGCCCGATCGGCATCCTGCCCCCGGCCGGGATGATAGGAGGGGGGATGATGGCCACCCCCATGATACTCTCCCAGTTCAACCAGAAGAGCGCGAACTACACGCTCTACGGGAGCGCGGTGGCGTTCGCCATAGGGCAGGCATGGACGGCGTGGGAACTCGGGTACACCAACCTTTCGATTCCGTTCCCGGCCGGTGCGGTCGCCTCCACGACGATGCCCCCCTCACCCAGCGTCCCCATCCCCATCGCGTCGGGGATGTCGCCTGGGGATGCCCTAATGGACGCGTCGATGCTCAAGACCTTGATGTCGAGCCAGGTCGCTCCCCCCGGCCCCCACGACGACGAGCTCTTCGATTCCATCGCCCAGGCCTTCAACCAGGTCTTCACCATCTGGAAGGGGACTGCCATGATAAGCAACATCATGGGCGCCGGAGGCGTCGCGCCTCCTCCTCCAGCCCCTCCTGGGCCCGTCGCCGGCGCGATAGGGAACGGTGGGGCAGTCCAGTAGCGCAGGCCGGGTCCGCCCTAGCTGGTCTGGCCCGCCATCGCGTCGGGGGCCGCCGGAGCCTTGGGAGGCGGGTTGGGCTGGACGGCCCCACAGTTCGAGCAGAACGTGGCGTTGGCCGCTATCGTCTCCTTGCAGTTGACGCACTCCTTGGTTTCGGCGCCGCTGAACGCCTCGACTGGCACCCCGCAGTTGGGGCAGAACTTGCCCGACATGGGCATCGAGTACTGGCAGTTCATGCAGAACTTGGTCGGGCCTATTATCCCGCTCCCCGCCTTTGGCATCATCACGGCCAGGAGAAGGGTCATCTTCCCCTCTGACCCCCTGAGGCTCTTGAACCTCCCCCGCACTATGTAGTTGACCTCAAAGTCGTTGGGGATGCCCTGCGGCCCCGTCCTGACGTACTTGGTTACGTCCACCGCCTCCTTCTTGACCGCCCTGAGCTTCTCGGGGTCGGCCGGGAGGTCCTTCAGCGGGAGTATGTCTCCGTTGATCCTGATAGGCTTGACAGGGTCGAGGTACGCATCCTTCGTCCTGGTCAGGTCGAGGAAGAACGACATGTTGACCCGCTGCGGCGCGTCGTAGGTCAGTATGACCGTCTTGCGGACAGGGGGCTTGCCCACGTCTTCGGCGTTCCACACGTACTTCGTGTAGTCAGCGTTGGGTAGGGGCTCGCCCGTCTTCGGCGGAGGCGCCGCCCCAACCAGTCGCCGCAGACCCTCCCAGAATACGACGAAGACCGAGATGACGAGTCCGACGAGGATGACGACTATGATGAGTAGCTCCCCGGACGCGATCGCCATCTACGCCGTCAAACCCCCCAAAATTCTATTTAACGGTTGCAAGGATCACACACCTGCATACCCCAGCAGGAGGAGGAACGCAAGGACAACCGCCGCGACCACGGGGACGAGCACCGCCCCCTTGGTGTTCAGCTTCCACGCCGCGTCCACCTCCTGTTTGTCGACCCTTCTCGCGAGGAGGATGGTCACCCCGAGGCCATAGAGGATCAGCGCGTAGACGGTGAGCATCATGTCGTCAGCGTAGGTCAGGTAGTCGACGGCGGGTATCTGGCCGAGAAGAGCGATGTGGAACTGGACGGCCGCGAGGAGCGTCGTCACCCCGATGAAGACCCTCTCGAAAGACCTCGCGGGAGGTAGCGCGAACGCCAGCATGGCTATCAGGGCGACGAGCGCCACCGGGAGGACGTCCTTGAAGAACGCCTGTGTGGCCGGCCTCCCTATCGTGAAGGCGAAGGTCAGCCTCGAGAAGGCCTGACTCCCGGAGTAGGCGTGCGGGGCAGCCGAGATGCTGGTGCCCAGAAGGTCCCAGCCGTTGAGGCTGAAGCTAGGGTCTGCTCCGCTCCCCCTCGTGTCGGGGACGAACGTGAGCTGGGACGCCTGGAGGTCCTTGCTCTCCACCTCGATAGTCAGGCTGTGGTTGTCGAAGGGGAACTCGGCGAAGCCGAGGTCGGTCACGAATGTCCCCCTCACCCTGTACTCTTGGTAGGTGCTCGTGTTCGCGTCGACGGTGACTGACGACGCCTGTCCGTTGATGAACTCGAAATTGACGTTCTGGGGGCTGCCGGTGGAATTGAACCAGATGTAAAAGTCGGCGTTGTACGTCCCGGAGACCAGGTTTACTTGGCTTACGTCCACGAGGAGCACCCCAACGCTCACCGGCGACCCGGTGGGGGTTGGAGAGATGAGCTGCGCGTGGGCGGGCTTCGCGCCGCCCGCCGACGCGACCAAGGAAATTGCGAACGCGGCCAGGATGGCGACTCGTGCGGCGGCAAAAAGACGCCGGTTCACACGCTCCGTTGAAAAAACGACCTTATGAGAGTTCCGAATATGCGGCGGTGGGCTTCATGGTGTTCTAATAGGGAGGCCCCCGACCTGTGGTGGTCCGACTTGAAACCGGCCAGAATGGGGGAGGGCGCGGTCGTCTCCAAGACCGCGAAGATAGGCAAGGGCGTGTCCATATGGAACCTGACGTACGTGGGGAACGGCACAACAATCGGTGACAACGTCTCTATTGGCTCCCTGGCCCACGTCGACTACAACGTCAGTGTCGGGGAGAGGACGAGGATAGAGGGCTCTGTCTACATCCCGCCCATGACGCTGATAGGCAAGGACGTGTTCATCGGGCCGGCCGCCGTCATCACAAACGACCCCTATCCCATGAGCAAGAAGATGGTCGGAGTGACTATAGAGGACGGGGCGGTGATCGGAGGAGGCGCGGTAATCAGGGCGGGCGTGAGAGTGGGCAAGGGAAGCGTGGTCGCCATGGGCGCCGTCGTCACCAAGGACGTCCCCCCCGGGGTGGTGGTGGTGGGCGTCCCCGCGAGGGTGGTCTACACCAGGAAGGAGTACGACGCTAAGAAGGCTCGCTGGGAATCCGGAAAGCCCTGACGTAGAGCCAGTCGACCGCGAACATCACGACGAACCAAGACGCCCCCAGCGCGACCGTCAAGACGATTTTCAGGATCGATGAAGGTAGGAGATGCCCTTCCTGCAACGGCGGGCCGAGCGGCCTGACAATCACGAAGAAGACGTAGGTCGCCCCGAGGATCAAGAGCCACGCCACCGTCACGACCGCGACCATCGCCAACAGCGTCTCCTTGCTCTGCTTCGGCGTCATAGCAGCCACGTCATCACCGAAGTAACGACCGAGAGGAAGGCGGCGAAGGCGGTTATCGCCAGTATCCTGTTGACAAGCCCCCTCTCGTCGAGCGGGCCTCCCAGAAGGACCATCCTGACGAGGGTGGTTGGGGCGTTGGGGTCGGCCGAGGCGTGGAGCTTCATGTCCTTCCCGAGGAAGGTGGGCCTCGCCGCCATGTTCTTCCTTTCCACAAGGCCTCTCACGCTGGAGAGCACGTAGTATGAGTTGATCACTGCTGGGATGAGGGCCACCAGCGCCGCGATCTCAACCCCTCCCGCGATCGAGAGGATCACGTAGAGCGCCCCGAACGAGAGCGCCCCGCTGTCGCCGTCGAATATCTTGGACGGGTACCTGTTGAAGTAATAGAACGCCGCCGAGACCGCCAAGAGCGGGAGCGCGATCGCGATCGTCCCGGGCGTCGTCCCAGGGAGTGCGTACGCCTTGAGGAGTATCGCGACCACCAGCGCCGCCGAGACGATGGTCGTGAAACCCGATATCTCCCCGTTGAAGGCGTCCAGCATGTTGAACGCGTTCGACGAAACCGGGATGGAGGCGACCACGATCAGGCCGAATATGATGTAGTGCGGGTTGGTCTGGGTGAAGAGCGGGAAGTAGAGGACCGCCTGGTAGACGCCGGAGTAGTGCGATGCCAGCGCGACGAAGAGCCCGACCACCGCCAGGAGGACGGGCTTGACCACCCCTCCCAGCCCGCGCAGGTCGTCATAGAGGCCTATCCCCCCGGCGGCCAGGATGACCACGATCAGCACCGCGGGGAGGAGTGTGCCGTAGAAAGCCCCCGCCACCACCTCCCCCACCACCAGGCCTGCTATGATGAGGGGACCTGCGGGGGTGGGCACCCTGACATCTCCCGGCTTGTGCGCGTCGTTTGTAGTCCTTCCCCGGGCTTTCAGGAAGGCGATGTAGCGAGGCGTGAGAAGCAGGACCAAGCCGGCCGGGACTAGGAACGCGAGGGCGAGAGGCAGGGCATCGCCGGGACCGGGCAGCAAACGGCCCGCTCCCGCTCATTCAGGACCTTATAACCTTCGGCCGGGTCGCCAATCAAGGGATAAATATCTCCCGCGGGTGGGTGGCACCGAATAGCTTCCGATGAACATCAGAGATCTGAGGGACGGAATGAGGACGGTCGAGACGGAGGGCGAAGTGATTGACATATCGCCTCCCAGGGAGGTCTCCCTGAGGACGGGGGGGCAGGCCAAGGTGGCGGACGCCACGCTCAAGGACGACACGGGCACGATAAAGCTCTCGCTCTGGGACAACCAGATCGACCAGGTGTCAAAGGGAGCGAAGGTCAAGGTCTCGAACGGCTACATCAACACGTTCAGGGGAGAGAGGCAGCTGAACGTCGGGCGTTACGGGAAGCTCGAGATCCTCTAGGCTTCCGCTCGGGCAACACCGTTATACGAACCCCGCCCTCCAGTCCCCCCATGGGCAGGACCGGAAGGGCGTACCGCAGGATAAGGGCCAACTTCACCGACAAGCCCTCCTTCTTCACCTGGGTCAGGGACGGCAAGATCGCCGCCTCTGGGCGCCCCTACTCCAAGAGCCAGGTGGAGTGGCTGAAGGCGCACGGCATCACCGCCATTCTCACGCTGACCGAGGACCCCCTCCCAGCGTCGTGGACCGGCGGCCTGGCGACCAATCACATCCCGCTACGCGACCACGCCGCCCTAACCCACTCGCAGATGCGGCAGGGCGCGGACTACATCGCGTCGTCACTTTCCGAGGGGAAGGTCGTCCTCGTCCACTGCCTCGCGGGCAAGGGCAGGACGGGCTCCGTCCTCGCGTCCTACCTGATGGCGTACGAGGGGAAGAAAGCCAGGGAGGCGATCGACGAGCTTAGGTCGATGCGCGGAGGCTCGGTAGAGGGCCCGCAGGAGAAGAACGTACTCGACTTCGAAGGCGAGGCGCTCAGAGAATGGTCGACGAGAGCCCGATCCCGAGGAACCACACAGCGAACGCGGCCATGATTGTCCCCGCGGCGTAGGCGACGAAGGGCGCGAGGCGTTCGTACCTCCTGACCCCGGCGTGGACCAGGGAAGAGACGATGATGGTCCACGACACGATCCCGATGAAGAAGCCCACGGCGATGCTCGCACCGAAGTCGGAGACCATCCCAGCACCTATCGCGACCCACCACCCCAGCTGGAAGGGGTTGGTCAACCCTATCCCCAGGCCCATAAGGAACGGGATGCGCTCGAGCGAGGTCCACCTCCGAGGCGCCGGACCGGGAGCCGCCCCTTTCCTCCGCGCCCCCCTGAGGATCGATGCCGCGAGGTAGAGCATGAGGATCCCGCCTAATACGAAGAGCCAGCTCCTCTCCCCCGCCGTCACGATGCGGGTCACGCCGTAGTATGTGAGGACGAAAAACACCCCGTCAGAGGCCGTCGCTCCCAGGAGGACCATCCATCCTGCCAGCCAGGACCGCGCGGCGACCTGCTGCACGGCGAGCGCCGTAACAGGGCCTGGGGGCGCGGCTATGGAGAACCCCAGGGCCGTCCCCGTCAGCAGCACCGTGAGAGCGTCTGCCATTGGGTCGGAACCATCGCTGCGGTCGTCCTGAAGGGGTTGGCCGCTCTGCCGAACTAAAAACCCTGCATTTATTGTTAGAATCCGCATAAAACAGGGCAACGCTTTTTGTGCGCTCGCATATGCTTAAATCTCTCAGCCGCCCTCAAATCACCTATGACCCTCGAAGAGAAGGTTAGGCTCGGGATGATGGCGGCTACTGGCGCGTCCGTTGTTTTCGCGACGCTAGGTGTCCACCTCTCCCCGCTGGACCTACTCGGCGGCTACGGCACTTAGAGCAGGCTCTCAGGGCCTCGCTCTAAGGCCCTTCCTTTATCCTGACCAAGAGCTGCTGGAACCTCGCCAGAGTCTCGGCCATGTCGAACGTCCAGTTCCTTGACTCGTTGTCGAAGAGCTTCGGCTCGAGCCTGAACGAAGCCGAGTGCTTCTGGTCGGCCATGAACCACCGCGCCCTGTCCCTGACCGGGTTGAGCATCTTGGAGAGGAACTCCATCGCCTCTGAGATGGTCTCCGTCGGGAAGACGAGCTGGGCGTAGTAGCTGCTCCGCCCGGAGCCTTCCCACCATAGGAACGGCAGCGCGTTGGTCAGCCCTATCAGGCTGGCCTTTTCGCTCGGGGTTATGTCCTTGACTATGACATCCACGGGCTGGTATGTGTGCCTCCTGTGCTTGCCCTTGTCCCCTTGGGGCGTCAAGGCCGTCCCCAGCCAGTTGATGCGGTGCCCCTTCAGCATCCCCATCCCCAGGACGTGCTTGCGATAGTGGAAACTGAGCGTCTTGTAGTTGATCCCGGTCTCCCTCTGGATCTCCGAGAGGGGCTTTGTCTCGTCGCGCTGCAGCCCCTTGATTATCTCAAGGTCCGTCCTGTCGAGGTGGACCCTCGCTGACGGGCCCGACACCATCTCCGGGTAGACCTTCGGAGCCGCGCCCCACCCGTACTCCCACTGGCCAGCCTCGAAGTCGTAGAGCTCGGTCTTCATCGGGGCGTTCCTCGTCCAGTCGTAGGTGGAGAAGTCCAGCGCCGTGAAGAGCCCCTCCTCCCGGAGCTGCTGCATCATCTCGATCCACGAGTTGACGAACTGGGCAGGCACGGTCCCCTTGATGATGTAGTGGCCCTCTGGGAGCGTCTTGACGTAGGCCTGGAGGTAGCAGAGCTGGCTCATCGCGGCCATGATGGGCTCCGCCTGGGCCTCGTATTCCTTGGCGAAGTCTGCCACGGCGACCACCCTCATCAGCCCCAGTCCTTCGAAGTTGACCGAGGGTTGGATGACCATCCCCTGCTTGATTAGCTTCTTGAACCAGTAACGGACCGACTCCTTGTGCTCGCCCATCCTCTGGGCGACCTCGGGGATGTCCGGCCCGACCTCTATTACCAACTTCACGAAATCTGCGATTTTGGAGTTGATGTCCTTTGGTTTGCGCGCGCGTTGCATCGCAGGCTCCGAGACCATAGGTCGTATTCCATGAGTAGATGGTATATAATCTTGTGTGGATTCGCAGTAAGTCTCAATAGCCGCTATACTGTAATTCGGCAAGCTGCCGTTCTGCGCCTATCCATGCCTATATGGCGGGCCTGGCTCCGACTGGCAGTCCCCCCCCTTGAAGGTAGGCCGCTTCTCCACCTCGATCCTCATCCTCCTGTTCGCCTTCTCCCTCGCCGTCCTCGCCGTTGTCAGGTTCGCCCGGGAGCCAGGACTCTTCGGGCTGGCGTCGCTCGCCGACCTCTCGGGGTTCCTAGCCCTCGCGCTGATCGTCGTGACGGGCGCGATGATGCTCTTCAAGGTGCCACTGACGGCCTGGATGGGCACCCCTGAGAGGCTCTGGCGCCTCCACATAGTCATCGCCGGTGCGGCAGGGCTCTTCATGGGTGTCCACGTCGTCCTCTTCGTGGCCTTCCCGCTATCTCTGCCCGTCCTCCTGGGCTACGGGGCGACGGGCGCGGCCCTCTTCGTGTGGATCACAGGTGGGACCTACTTCCAGGGCGCTCGCAACTCCATGTTCTACCACAGCCTGCTATCCATAGGGGCGGTCTTCCTCATGGTCCTACACACCTTCGGCGCTGGCAGGAACATCCCGATGGAGCTCTCGGGCCTGACGCTCGCCATCGCGGCCGTCGCAGTCCTCGCGGGCGTCACCTGGAGACTTTCGAGCGGGTTGAAGGACGGCGCGTCGCCCCGCGCTTGACGGGCTCGAACCTGACCTCCATCTCCCTCGATTGCGTCCAGCCCAGCCGGGAGTAGACCTCCCTCCCGGCGTCGGAGGCGTGCAGGGTCATCTTCCTGTAGCCGTTCTTCTTCGCCCAGGTCATGGCCTCCTTGACGACCATGCTGGCCAGGCCCTTCCTCCTGAACTCGGGAGCGGTGTAGATCGACATGATGTACGGGACCAGCTCCGCCGGGTGTCCCCTCGAAGGCTGGGTCTCGCGGAGCCAAACGCACCCGCTCGCCGCCGCGTCGCCCCCAGACGTGACGATGTAACCATGGAACAGCCTCCTGCGCATCATCCTCGCCGCCCACCTTCGGTATGGGTCGGTGGCAGCATCGCCTACCTGGGGGGTCGGCCCGCCCATCTCTGCGAACATCGCCCGCCTGTGGGCGACAAGCAGGTCGATGTCCTTGGCGGTCGCCCTGCGAACCTTGAAGCCGGCCACGAGCCGGGGCTCCTTGACGAGGTCTTAGAACTTATCCAGCGCTCAGGC
>Ga0335081_10021128_pt1 | contig 10536 bp, 6 predicted proteins | sample Lox_Sample_35_FD_206713 | JGI IMG/M metagenome (GOLD analysis project Ga0335081, IMG submission 206713) | Soil microbial communities from Loxahatchee National Wildlife Refuge, Florida, United States - Lox_Sample_3.5 | ecosystem: Environmental > Terrestrial > Soil > Wetlands | place: USA: Florida...
TTCCACGCGTACTTGGCGAGATAGCGGCGCACGCCGTCGCGAAAACGGTCCGCGCCCATGTAGTCCTCAAACATGTTGAGCAGCGCCGATCCTTTGTTGTAGGTGATGCCATCGAACGCGTTGGCGATGTCGTCGTTGGACTCAATCGGTTGCCGTACGCGGCGGGCGCTTACCAAACTGTCGTTTTCCATCGCCCCCTGGTAGCTGTTGAGCTCGGAGATGTCCATGTGCCACTCGGGGTGGTACCAGTTGACAATCTTGTTGGCCATCCACGACGCGAAACCTTCGTTGAGCCAAATGTCGTCCCACCAGGCGGTGGTGACGAGATCGCCGAACCACTGGTGGGCGAGTTCGTGGGCCGCGACACTCGACCACTCGCGCTGGTGTTCCAGGGTCTGTTCCTCGGGTTTGACGAGGATGATGGAAGCCCCATAGGTCACGAGGCCCGGATGCTCCATGGCGTAGCCGGCGAGCGGAATAGCGACCTCGTCCAGTTTGTCGTAGGGATAAGGAATGCCGAAGTAGTCTTCGAGCAGGTTCACAATGGTGGGCGTCGTCTCCGCGGCGTATTTCGCTTCCCCGCTTCGCCCGCGTGGGACCACGATTCGAACGCGAGTGTTCTTCTTGCCGGTCGTGCCCGCATCGACGAGGTCCAGGTGGCCGACAGTAAGCGCCACCAGGTAGCTGGGCAGAGGCGGCGTCTCGGCGAACTTCACCGTCTTCATCCCCTCGCCCGAATCGGTCTCCGAAACGATGGGGGTGTTGGAAAGCGCCACCTGGTCCTTCCTCACGTGGAGGGTCAACTGCCACGGCACTTTGTAGCCGGGCTCGTCGAAGCAGGGAAAAGCCTGCCGGGCGCTGATGTTCTCAAACTGCGAGTAGACGTACCACTCCGCGCCGTCCTTCACCTGGAAGATGCCCTGCATGTCCTTGCGGCTGATCGCCCCCTGGTAGGAAACATGCAGCTCCGCCGGGCCCGGTCCCACCGGACTCGCGAAAGCGAACCCGACGTAGTCCTTATCCTCCGGTACGATCCTGAGTGGAACGGTAGCGCCGCCGGCGGTAAGCGTTGCTTCCTTCACCTTGAGTTTCTCGGCGTTCAGCCAGAGAACAGAAGTGGACTGTTTGAAGTTCAGTTGAATGTCCACCGCTCCGGTGAAGGTGTCCTGATCGGGGACGACCGTCAGGTCCACGGCGTAGCGCAGCGGGCCCACTATGTCGCCGGGAAGCCTGAACTTCGGCGGAACGGGACCCTCGGTGGTCTGAGCGCGCGCCGCCGGAACCTCGGCGAAGACTGAGAGCAAGGCGAAAACAAAGGCGAGGAATCCCGTAAGATTGCGAAGCGCCCAGGAAATCCGTTGCATAGATCCTCCGTCGACCCAACCCGCACACGATAGTCTACGCTTGACTTTTGGGAACCCGCAAGTGCTCTGCTCATTCATTTCTTCCACCAGGCTGGAAAACAGAGCTGCGGTCTCGGTCATTTCTCGGCCACGGCTTGACACAAACCGCGAAACTTGACACCATTTCGCCTAATCTGCGGGTTCGTCTTCATTGACGATTCAACTTCGTTTCTTGAAGGAGTCTGGCGCGATGCTCAACCATCTGGCACAAACCCTTCACATTCCTCTGGGCAGGTTCTATGTCCTGACCGCCGGCGTCATGGTGTCGATCGGCCTGCTGCTGGGGATGACCCTCAACCGCGTCTTTCACCGCAACGCGCGGCGGTTCGCCGCGACGCGAGCGGAGTGGTTTTTTTCGCTCTTGCAGTCGTTCTCGATTCCCCTCATGGTGCTCGCCTCCCTCTACGCCGCCCTGGAAAGCCTGACCCTGCCCCTTAGGTTTGAGCATCTGCTCTCCAAGCTGATTTTCGTCCTGGTGCTTCTGGTGGTTTTCTATTTCCCCGCTCGGATTGCAATTCTTGGGCTTCGGCGCCTCGGCCAAAAGGAGCCTCAGCTCGAACGCGTCACCCAGCCCGCCACTTTTCTCATCAAGCTGCTGTTCACGCTGGTGGCGCTGGTGATCCTGCTGGAGAACTTCGGCATCCACCTCACCGCCATCTGGACCACGCTCGGCATCGGTAGCGTTGCCGTAGCCCTGGCGCTGCAGGAAACACTAAGCAACTTTTTCGCCGGGCTGTACCTGTTGGCGGACCGCCCGATCAGCCCCGGCGACTACGTCAAACTGGATTCGGGCCAGGAGGGCTACGTGGTCCGAGTCGGCTGGCGTGCCACCTCAATTCGGCCCCTTTCCTACAACATGGTGTTTGTGCCGAACTCGGTGCTGGCTAAGGCGGTGATCACCAATTACTCGCTCCCCGACGAACGCACGGGACTGAGCATCCAGGTGGGCGTCGCCTACGGCACAGACGCGCGGCGCGTGGAACAGATACTGGTGGAGATCGCCCAGCAAGCGGCCCGGCCCGGTGAAGCCGGCGGGATCAGTGGGACCAGCGGGAGTCGAGTGGACGGATTGCTCGCCGATCCGCCGCCCTCGGCCCAGTTGATTCCGGGCTTCGGCAAGTCCACGCTTGATTTCACCCTCGGCGTGCAAGTGCGCCGCTTCGTCGACCAATACGCCGTGCAGAGCGAATTGCGTAAGCGCATTCTGGAGCGCTTCCGGAAAGAAGGGATCGAGATGCCGTTTCCTACACAAACGGTCTTGCTGGAGAGCGGTAAGGAGTCGGCGGAAGGCAGTGGACAGTAGGCAGAGGGCAGTAGGCAATCTACAATCAGTTAGTCCCCAAGGCCTGGCAAGCCATCGATGCTGCTACGATTCTTTTCCTGACGGTGGGTCTTCAGTCCTTCCGGTCCCCGATTGCGAGCCCACGCGTGATGCTGCTGCCTCTCGCCCTCATACCGTAGAAGGGGAACCCCGAATCCGCAGGACTCAGCAACCCGACTGATGTCCACCACCACCATCGCCCGGGCGCCATCAAAAGGTGGGAAATGATCTCGCAGCGCGCCGAATTCCGCATCCGCGGCCTCTACGACGCGTCCGTGTCCGTGCAGCCGCATGATCTTGGGCGGACTCTGAAAGGCGCAGAACATCAGCACCACGCGGCCATTCTCCTTGAGGTGGGCGATGGTCTCGATGCCGCTGCCCGTGAGGTCCAGGTAGGCCACGCAGGTGGGGCTCAAAATCCGCATTGTATCGAGGCCCTTGGGAGAGACGTTGACGTGACCGTTGGGGTCGAGCGGCGCCGAAGCCACGAAGAACACCGGCTGCGCCTCGATGAATTGCCGGGCAGCATCGTCGATGAAGGAATAAACCTTGGCCATGTCTTTTCTCTGGTGCGGGTCGTCGTTCTGGAAACGGCGCTCAGTGATCAATGGTCAGTCCGGGAATCTGAAGGTTAACCCCGATCATTACGGCTCGGGCGTTCCGACTGAGAACTGAGAACTGAAAACTGAGAACCCGCGCCACTGATGACTGTCTACAGTATAGCTTAAAGAAACATGTTACGATCAGGACATGAAATTTGGGCGTTCCAGTGGAATTCTGCTGCACCCGACCTCGCTGCCGGGGAGGTTTGGTGTCGGTGACCTTGGCGCGGAGGCTTATCGGTTCGCGGATTTTCTCGCCCGCACGGCGCAGCGGATCTGGCAAGTGCTGCCCCTGGGTCCCACCGGTTACGGCGACTCGCCCTATCAGTGCTTCTCCGCTTTTGCCGGGAATCCGTTGCTGGTGAGCTTGGAGAAACTGGTGGAAGAAGGCGACCTCACATCCGACGGCTTGGCCGCGAATCTGCCCCACTTTCCCGAGCGGCAAGCGGACTTCGGCTGGGTGATCCAGTACAAGCTCCCTCTGCTTAAGCTGGCGGCGGAGAACTTCCGAGCCCGCGCCTCCGCGGCGCGGCGCGAGGATTATGACAGCTTCTGCCGCGAAAACGTCTCGTGGCTGGAGAACTACGCGCTGTTCATGGCCTTGAAGGAGGCGCACGGTGGGAAAGCGGTATGGAACCAGTGGGAGCACGATATCGCCGCCCACCAACCCGAAGCGCTGGCGCGTTGGAAGGAACGCTTGGCCGCTGCGACGGAGGTCCAGAAATACGTGCAGTATCAATTCTACAAACAGTGGTCGGAGCTGAAGGCCTATTGCCACCAGCGCGGGATTCAGATCATGGGCGACATCCCAATCTTCGTCGCCCACGATAGCGCCGATGTCTGGGCTTGCCCCGAGTTGTTCCACCTCGATGCCGACGGCAATCCGTCAGTGCAGGCCGGCGTTCCCCCCGACTACTTCAGCGCCACCGGGCAACTGTGGGGCAATCCGCTCTATCGCTGGGACGCAATGGCCGCGACGGGATACGCCTGGTGGATCGACCGTTTTCGCTCAGCGTTGAAGCTGGTGGATATGGTCCGTCTCGATCACTTTCGGGGATTTGAAGCCTATTGGGAGGTCCCCGGCAACGAGAAGACTGCGATCAACGGCCGTTGGGTGAAAGCGCCGGGCGGTGAGATGTTGGAGGCGGTCCAGAGGGCGCTCGGTGACCTACCTATTGTTGCCGAGACGCTTGGCGTCATAACCCTCGAGGTGGAGTTGCTGCGCGAACGGTTCGGTTTCCCCGGCATGGGGATTTTGCAGTTTGCCTTTGGCGTAGACCCGCAGGCGCCTGAGTTCAAGCCCCACAACTACCAGCGCCATTTTGTGGTTTACACCGGCACGCACGACAACGATACCACGGTCGGCTGGTGGACCAGCAGCGGCGCCGGCGACAGTACGCGCACGCTGGAAAACATCCGGCTGGAAAGAGAGTTCACGCTCAAGTACCTGGGAACGGACGGCCATGAAATCAACTGGTCGTTTATCCGTTGCCTCCAGGCTTCGGTCGCTGATATCGTCATCACTCCCTTGCAGGACGTTCTGGGGCTGGGCAGCGAAGCGCGCATGAACCTGCCGGCCTCACGGAGCGGGAACTGGGGCTGGCGATTCACCGCCGAGCAACTGACGCCCGAGATCGGCGAGCGGTTGCGAGAGTTGACGGTGGTTTACGACCGAGCTGGGCGGCAAGGGTCATAAGGTGAGAAAGACCAAACGCGGAGGCGCAGAGACATGGAGAAGGGCACGACAATCACGCGAAGATACTCGTTTCTTTCCCGATCCTTCCCGCATTCTCTGTAATACCAATGCTGAGCATCTTCGCGGCGCGAAGAAAAAGACTTCAACACGGAGATCGCAGAGGACTCACAGCGCAGCGTAACCGCAACCAAAACGAGGCCTTTACTGCCGCGCAGGAGAAATTTGAAACGCGCGCAAACATTTTGCCTGTTAGTAGTACAGAGAAAACGGAGAAGAGCGCGCAACAAGCGGGGGACGGCGCTTGAGGCACTTCTTCTCCGTGGCCTCTGTGAAGCAGCTCTGTGGCCTCTGGGTTGGCGTCTTGTTTTGGTTGCGGCCAGAGGCCGCGCTGTGTCTCTGCGTTGAAAGGTCCCTCGAATGGAAAAGCCTCGATTGAGTTTCTGGCAGATCTGGAACATGAGTTTCGGGTTTCTCGGCATTCAGTTTGGCTGGGGCCTCCAGATGGCGAACATGAGCGCCATTTACGAATACCTGGGAGCCCGTCCCGACCAGATCCCCATCCTTTGGCTGGCGGCGCCGCTGACTGGTCTGATCGTGCAGCCCATCATCGGGCACATGAGCGACCGCACCTGGAACCGGATGGGCCGCCGTCGTCCCTATTTCCTGGTGGGTGCGATCCTGGCTTCGACGGCCCTGATCCTGATGCCGAGGTGCTCCGCCCTCTGGATGGCCGCCGGATTGCTCTGGATCATGGACGCGTCCATCAACATCAGCATGGAGCCCTTCCGCGCCTTTGTGGCGGACCTTCTCCCGGAAGAGCAACGCACTCGTGGCTTCGCCATGCAAAGCCTCTTCATCGGGCTGGGAGCGGTGGTCGCCTCGGCGCTGCCCTGGATGATGACCAATCTTTTCCACGTAGTGAACGCGCAGGCCACTGGGCACGAGATTCCGTTGACGGTGCGGCTCTCATTTTACGTCGGAGCCGCGGCCTTCTTTGGCGCGGTCGTGTGGACCATCGGCAGCACCAAGGAATATCCGCCCGAGGATGCGGAAGCTTTTGCGAAGATGAAAGCGGCGAAGTCCGGCCTGCTCAGCAACGCGGCTGAGATTCTCCATTCCATTGGTGGCATGCCGCAGACCATGAAACAACTGGCGTGGGTCCAACTCTTCACCTGGCTGGGGCTCTTCTGCATGTGGCTCTATTTCCCGGTCGCGGTAGCCCACAACGTCTTTGGCGCTCGGGACGAAACGTCGCCCATTTATACCCGGGGCGTGGAATGGGCCGGGATCTGTTTCGGCGTGTACTCAGCGGTCTGCTTTGCCTTCTCCTTCGTCTTGCCCGCCTTGGCGCGGGGGCTAGGCCGCAAGTTGACGCACAGCGTGTGCCTGCTGTGCGGCGCGGCGGGACTTATGTCGGTAGCGTTGATCCACGACAAGGCGCTATTGCTGCTCTCGATGACCGGGGTGGGCATCGCCTGGGCAAGTGTCCTGGCCATGCCCTATGCCATTCTCGCGGGTTCGTTGCCGGCGGAGAAGACCGGCGTCTACATGGGCATTTTCAATTTTTTCATCACTATTCCCGAGATCACCGCTTCCCTCTTCTTCGGTTGGATCATGTTGCACCTTTTGCATAATAATCGGCTGGCCGCCGTGGTTGCCGGAGGGTTCTTCATGATTGTGGCGGCGCTCTTGATGAAGCGAGTTGTGGACGTGGCGCCGGAAAAAGCTCCCACCACGGAACCGGTTCGGGAAATGCGTGTCCAGCCCTCTGCGCACGGGGAAGTAACCAGCGGTTAGGGTGGTAGGCCCTCGCCTTTCTCGCGACAGACGGCTACGACGCTCTCAGCAGCACCTCTTCGATGGCCTTCGGTAGCTCAATCATGAGAAAGCGGCTGGCAGGGTAGAGGTAGTCTTCGCCGCTCTCATCGACGACACGCAGGTCGGCGTCGCGCGCCGCACCGGCATCGGGCAGCACGCGGTAGATCTTGTGCAGTTCGAGCGATGCGGGATATCCTGAGTTGTCGACGCATACAGCGAATTGCGGAGCATGCTCTTTAGTTTTCTTCATGGGTTAGTCCTGATCGAGGTACCTCTTGCGCTTCATTTCCTTCTTTCCGACGCCGTGCGCCTCGTACCAGTGTAATTCAGCAAGGCGCAGTCTTCCAGTCGCAAGCTGGACGGTGGCGATACCCTTCAGCTTGCGCCAGCGACCCGAGCCATAGGCCCTGCGAAGCCGAGCCCGATCGCGAACCGCGGTGCCGGCCGCGATGATTTCGACGTCTCGGATTTCACCGACGATTTCCCATTGCATGGCGATCCCTGCGAGCGCCTCTAGCAGGGTGCTGAAAAACCCCGTTTCGAGCGGTCTTCGTAGCGGCGCCCTTTAGGGCGGCACTTTGAATTCAACAAGATGCCCGGCTAAAGCCGGCCTCTACGAGTGCCAAAACGGGTCTTTCAGCAGCCTGCTAGTCGAGTCGGTCTTCGGGCCCGGCCCCGCAAGCGTCAACTCTCCCGGCGCGACTGACGCCAATCAAACGTATCACGGTAAGGGACCGCGGAACATTCATTTCATTTGTCTTTCGGACCATACTGCCCACATGCTATGATCCGTGGCGCTGCGAAGGTGGCTCATGTTCGGATTTCAGCCGCATCGAACGAACACCTACATCTCTCACCAGGGGGCAAGAACCAATGACTGACAAAAAGGGTGGTATGAACCATCCATCGAAGAAGCTGATCTCCGCCGGCATGGTGCTGTTACTCGGCGTCTGCGCAGCCGTAGCTCAGAACAAACCCCTCGGGCCTGACCCGCTCAAGAGTGGGTTTGAGAATCCGCCGGAGGGTGCGCGCCCTCGCGTGTGGTGGCACTGGATGAACGGCAACATCACCGAGGAAGGGATCAAGCTAGACCTGGAGTGGATGCACCGCGTAGGTCTGGGAGGCTTCCAGAATTTTGACGCGGCCTTGTCGACGCCGCAGGTGGTGGAAAAACGCCTGATTTACATGACCCCGGAATGGAAGGATGCCTTCAAGTACGCGACCATCCTCGCCGATCAACTGGGACTGGAAGAAGCGATTGCGGGTTCGCCGGGCTGGAGCGAGACGGGCGGTCCGTGGGTGCCGCCATCGCAGGGAATGAAGAAGTATGTGTGGAGTGAGACCTACGTCGAAGGCGGCAAGCCGTTCACGGGCACGCTGGCTCATCCGCCGTCGAACACCGGGGCATTTCAGAACATCAGTATTCGCGATGCGATGCCGGCTCCCAGCGGAGCCCGCGCGACACCCCAGTTTTATGCGGATGCCGCAGTCATCGCCTATCGCCGGCCTGCCAGTGACGTGTCCGTTGAATCCCTGCACCCGAAAATGACAGCCAGCGCAGGGCACCCTGACGCGGCAATGCTCAGCAACGGGGACCTGCAACAGACCACCAAGCTTCCTATTCCCTCCCGGACCGGTGAGAGTGCCTGGATCCAATACGAATTCGCTGAGTCCAAGACAATCCGCTCCGTCACCATCGCGATGAAAGAAGTGGAGGGGATAGCCGCGATGTTGGCGGGGATTACCAGCCCCGAGATATCATTCAAGGCTAGTGGCGACGGGCAAAACTTTCGGACGATCGTGAAGTTTCCTGACGGGGGCGCGCCCCAGCATACCGTTTCGTTTCCACCCGTGAAGGCGAAGTTTTTCCGCGTCGTGTTCAAGCGGAGACCGGCTCCTCCTCTGCCTCCATGGGCGAGCGGCTTGGACCCGGCTTCACTGGGGATCAGATTTGGGAAACCTCCCACCGACTATGAAATTGCCCGGCTCGTGCTCTACCCGGGAGAGCGTGTCAACCGATTCGAAGAGAAGGCCGCCTTCACTCCCGAGCCCGACCTCTACCAGTTCGCAGCCCCTCCCGATCCTACCGCTGAGGTTGTATCTAAGTCCGATGTGGTTGACTTGACCCAGCAAGATAATGCGAAGTTTTACGCGGACGGCAGGCTCGAATGGACCCCTCCCGCCGGCAATTGGGTCGTGCTTCGGTTCGGTTATTCACTCTTAGGAATCACCAATCATCCGGCGACCGCCGAGGCCACAGGCCTGGAGGTGGACAAGCTGAACCACACTTATGTGAAAAACTACATGGACGCCTACCTGGACAGCTACAAGGAGACGGTAGGCGCGGATTACATGGGCAAGCGCGGCATCCGCTACGTGATTAACGATAGCTGGGAGGCCGGGTCGCAGAACTGGACCGACGACATGATCGCTCAGTTCAAAAAGCGGCGCGGCTACGACCCGCTGCCCTGGATGCCGGTTCTCACCGGGCAGGTGGTGGAAAGCGCCCAAGCCAGCGACCGGTTCCTGTGGGACTTTCGCAAGACCATTGCCGATCTAATCGCGGACGAGCATTACGGCCAACTCGAGGCATCGCTGCACGAGCGCGGCATGGGCCATTACGGGGAATCCCATGAAGAGGGACGCGCTTTTGTGGCCGACGGCATGGAAGTGAAGAAGTTCAATGAAGTACCCATGAGCGCCATGTGGACGCAGGTTCCGGGCGTGAACAAGGAGCAATACGGCTATAACGCGGACGATCGCGAATCGGCATCGGTGGCGCATATCTACGGTCAGAACCTGGCTGCGGCGGAGTCGATGACCGCCGCTGCCGCGCCCTGGGCGTGGTCGCCGGCGACGCTGAAGCCAACCGCCGATCAGGAATTGCTGAACGGGATCAACCGCTTTGTGATTCACGAGTCGGCCCATCAGCCGCTGGTGGGCAAGGCGCCGGGATTGACTCTGGGGCCCTTTGGGCAGTGGTTCAACCGCAACGAAACCTGGGCGGAAGAGGCGGGTCCGTGGGTCGACTACATCGCGCGCAGCAGCTATCTGCTCCAGCAGGGACACTTCGGCGCCGACCTGGTTTACTTCTACGGCGAGGATTCGAACCTGACTGCGATTTTTGCCCATAAATCGCCGAACGTGCCGGCGGGGTTTGGCTTCGATTACATCAACGCCGACGGCTTGATTCACATGCTGAGCGCGGCTGATGGCCGCATCACCACCAAGAGCGGCATGAGCTACCGCGTGCTGGGACTTGATCCCTACAGCCGGCATATGTCGTTGCCCGTGCTGCGGGCGATTCACAAACTGGCGATGGATGGCGCTGTCGTTGCCGGACCCAAGCCGACCGACGATCCCAGCCTCGCCGACGACCAGGCGGAGTTCCGCAAGCTGAACGACGAACTGTTTGGCGCCGGTACGGGCGTGCACAAGGTAGGCAAAGGCACGGTGTACGCAGGCCAGAGTCTCACGGACGTCTTCAACGCGTTGCAGGTACCGCCGGACTTCGACTACACCAAGCCGGAGAGAGACACCCGCCTGCTCTTCGTGCATCGCAAGCTTGCTGACGGCGATCTCTACTTCGTCGATAACCGGAACGACCGCGACGAGACAGTGGATGCGAGCTTCCGCGTCACCGGTAAGGCGGCGGAACTCTGGCATGCCGAGACCGGCAATTCGGAGCCCGCGTCT
>Ga0335081_10021129_pt1 | contig 10535 bp, 7 predicted proteins | sample Lox_Sample_35_FD_206713 | JGI IMG/M metagenome (GOLD analysis project Ga0335081, IMG submission 206713) | Soil microbial communities from Loxahatchee National Wildlife Refuge, Florida, United States - Lox_Sample_3.5 | ecosystem: Environmental > Terrestrial > Soil > Wetlands | place: USA: Florida...
CATAACTGCGACCCGCCCAGCCTGCGCATCATTGCCGGTGAAGGTTCGCCCATGCCCATCTGTCAGCCCGGACATAACTGCGACCCGCCCAGCCTGCGCATCATTGCCGGTGAAGGCTCGCCCATGCCCATCTGTCAGCCCGGACATAACTGCGACCCGCCCAGCCTGCGCATCATTGCCGGTGAAGGTTCGCCCATGCCCATCTGCCAGCCGGGGCATAATTGCGGCGATCCGGAAAGGACCATATTCTCTTAACCAGATCACAAAAGGGCCGGCTCCGGAGGGTTATCTAAATGGGAAGTAACAGGTCCCCCGGTTACTAGTTTTTTTACGATCATGCTTGTTTTCTGCAGCTTTCACGGTTATGCTTTCCGTGTAAGTCATGCAGCTCCACTTCATCGATTACGTCTTGTGGTTCGCTTCACCCACGCTGCAATTGGGTGTGCTGATCACTATGTTTCGACGTGGACTGTTCCGCGACTATCCCTACTTTTTTAATTACACAATTCTGCAGGTCGTCTCCGTACCGATTCTTGCTATCATCCGGCCGATTTCCTACACGGTTTACTACTATGCGTACTACGTAAACATTACGCTCAGCGTCCTGATTTCCTTCGCTGTACTTCAGGAAATTTTCAAGGATGCGTTCCGCCCCTATGAGGCGCTGCGTGACCTGAGTGTGATTCTGTTCCGCTGGTCCACGCTGGTTGTATTCCTGGTGGCGGTGATGTGGGCCATTAATGCCGCTTACAAGCCCAACAATGGACCGCTCTCGGATGCCATCCTGCTGGCCGAGCGCAGTGTCCGGCTGATGCAGTGCGGACTGGTCTTCTTCCTGCTGCTGTTCAGCGAATATCTGGGCATCTCGCGGCGCAGCTTCCTGTTCGGCATCTCGCTGGGGTTCGGCTTCTTCGCGGCGGTCGATATGCTGGTGGTAACGGGCGCCAGCCATCGCGGACCGTTGCATGCGTCGACGTTAAGCACGATCAATAGCGCAGCGTATCTGGTCGCGGTAATAATCTGGTTCAGCTTCACGCTTTCGGCAGCGCCCTCACGGAGCAAGGTGGCGCAAGAGAGCATCATCCTTCGTCCCAAGGACTGGAATTCCGCTCTTGAAGATGCCCGCGTGCCGGTGGCCGCCGAGAGCATCCTGGATACGATGGACCGCACCGTCGAGCAGCTTCTCTATGCCCGCGAAGAGGCGCACGCCAAAGTTCCTGCCGCTCACTAAGTAAGATCCATTCGGATAAGACGCCTGAATCCGCCGTATGCCGGCGGTTTTGTTTTGCGGATTTGGGAGTGCCGGTCCGATGTCTAGACCGGAGTCCTGGTCTTGCGAGGCGGGTTGAAGAACGGCAGCTCTCGCACTGTGGCCGCGACCTTGTAGCGAACCGCTTCCACCGTCATCTCTACATGTAGCTTCGATCCAGGCTCGGCGTGGCGAGCTTCCACGCTGGCCAAAGCGATCAGCCGCTTCAGCAGTGGCGACCAGGTTGTGGAAGTAGCTTTGCCGACCTGCTCCCGCCCTCGATACACAGGCACGTGAAGGCGCGATGCCGTGGCCGGCGTCTGCGGCGCCAGACCGATGCGATCAAATAGCGCCTGTACTTCGTCCCAATCGATCTCGAGCCCAACCAGGAGGCGTTTCGGTCCGGCTTTCTTCTCGGCCAGCAACGCTTCGCGGCCGATGAAGTTCTCCTTCTCGTAGTGCACGAGCTTCGCCAAGCCCAATTCGGCGGGGCTGTATTTCTGCGACGGAATCAGCGCCTTCTTGCTGCTGATGTAATCGACGTCGGCGAGAATCAAGCCCGCTTCGATGCGCGCGACATCAAGGGCCAGCATGCCCGTGGGATGGATGTCGAAGCTCCTGCCCGCGGCCATCAACGTATCCCAGACGTTCACGGCGTCGTGCCAGGGGATCCAAATCTCGTAGCCCAGATCGCCGGTATAGCCGGTGCGCGAGATGTCGACCTCGACGCCGCCGATCGTCCCGCTGGTCTTGCGAAAATATTTCAGGTTTTCGATGTCGGCTTCGGCAACGCTCTTCAGCAGCTTGCCGGAGGTCGGCCCTTGCAAGGCGAGAGCGGCGAGCTGTTCGGTGATGTCGTCAATCTGGACGTCGAGGCCGATGGCATTCTGCCGGAACCAGCGCAGGTTGGGATCGGCCGCGGTCCAGCGATAGCGATTCTCTTCCAGCCGGGTGATGGTGCCATCGTCGATGATCTTGCCGACTTCGTCGCACCAGCAGCAGTAGATGACCTGGTCGACTTTCACTTTGTTGATGTCGCGCGCGATCAACCGATTGACGAAGCGCGTGGCGTCGCGGCCGGTGATCATGTACTTGTAGAGCGGCGTGACGTCGATCAGCGCAGCAGCATTGCGGATGGCGTTGTACTCGTGCTCGTGGTGCGTCTCGTAGACACTGACCGCATAGAAGCCTGACCACTCGCGGTAGTTCAGGCTCTGGCAGAGGGCCAAGGTTCTTTCGTGGACAGCGGTTCCGACCGGCAACTCCGTTCCTCACGAATGCAGGATGGGCTCGATTGTAGCAGTCCGGAATGTTCGGACATTGGTTTCCTCGGTTCGTTTCGCGCAGAGACCGTCCCGCCATTACAATGTCTAATTCTGTTCATGCCAGCGAATAACACATCGCAGTACGACGCCATCGTTATCGGCGGCGGCCACAATGGGTTGGTCAACGCCGCATATCTGGCGCGCGCCGGCAAGAAAGTCCTGGTGCTGGAACGGCGGCACGTGCTCGGCGGCGCGGCTTGTACGGAAGAGATCGTTCCCGGCTTCAAGTTCTCCGTCTGCTCTTACGTGGTCTCGCTGCTGCGCCCGGAGATCATTCGCGATCTCGATCTCCCGCGCCACGGCCTGGAGATCCTACCGCTCGACGGCACCTTCACCCCTATGCCCAGCGGCGATTATCTCTGGCGCGTGAACGATCACGGCAAGACCATGCGCGAGCTGCGCCGCCACTCGCGCTTCGACGCCGAGGCCTACGAAGAGTTCGGCAAGGCAATGCTGCAGATGTGCCGCTTCGTGAAGCCCATCCTGAGCATGGTCCCGCCCGATCCCACGACGCTGAATCCGAAAGATCTGTTTAAGATGATTTTTCTTGGGCGGCGTTTTCAGGGCCTCAGCGGCGAGGACCGTTACAACCAGGTGCAGCTGATGACCATGAGCGCCATCGATTTTCTCGATCAGTGGTTCGAGACCGACGTGCTCAAGGCCACAATGTCGGCGTCGGGCATTATCGGGACGTTTCTCGGCGTGCGCTCGCCGGGCACGGCTTACGTTCTGCTGCACCACTACATGGGCGAGATCGACGGCGCCTTTCGCGCATGGGGATTCGCGCGCGGTGGCACGGGCGCCATTTCGAATGCGATCGCGGATGCGGCGCGCGAGGCCGGCGTCGAGATCAAGACGCAGACCGGCGTTGCACAGATTCTGATCAAGGGCGGCAAGGCGGTGGGAGTCGCGACCAGCAGCGGCGATGAGTACTTCGCGCCGGTGATTTCTTCTAGCGTCGACCCGAACATGACCTTCATGAAGATGATCGAGGCTAAGCATCTGAGCGACGAGTTCCGCGACGAGGTGAAGCGCTACAAGTTCCGCGGCTCGTCGGGCAAGGTAAACCTGGCGCTGGAGGCGCTGCCGAACTTCACCTGCCTGCCGGGTGAGGGACATCATCTCCGCGGAGCAATTTCGATTTCGCCCAGCGTCGATTACATGGAGCGCGCCTATGATGACGCGAAGTACGGCAATTACTCTCGCCGGCCGTACATCGACATGGTGATTCCCAGCCTGACCGATCCGTCGGTGGCGCCCGCTGGCAAGCACGTGATGTCGTGCTTTGTGCAATACGCGCCGTACAAGCTGAAAGACGGCACGTGGGACGAGAAGCGCGAGGCCTTCGGCGACAACGTCATCGACACGATTGCCGAATACGCGCCGAACCTGAAGGACATCATCGTCGGGCGGCAGGTGGTCACGCCGCTCGATCTGGAGCGCGAGTGGGGGTTGACCGAGGGCAACATCTTTCAGGGCGAGCTGTCGCTGGAGCAACTGTTCTTCCTGCGGCCCGTACCCGGCTGGGCGCAGTACCGCACGCCGATCCGGAACCTGTGGATGTGCGGCTCGGCCACGCATCCCGGCGGCGGCATCATGGGCGCGCCTGGACGGCTGGCTGCGCTGGAGATTTTGAAAAACGCGCGTGGGTAGAGCGGGCCTTTGGGCCCAGCAACGGCAAATATTTTAGGGGCTTTAGCATCCGCTACCGGAATGAGGGTTCGTGTCAGGGCACGACTTTCAGTCGTGCCGATAAGCTGTTTATTTCCTGACCGAGCCGGCTTCAGCCGGCGGCACAACGGCTTTGGTTGTCATCCTGCGCGGAGTCGAAGGACCCACTCTGGCGGAAAATTGTCGCGCTGCGTGATAGCAGGTCCCTCCACTCGCGGCTAAAGCCGCTCGGTCGGGATGACAACAAGAAAGGGGCTTACTGCGGCACAGCTAAAGCTGTGCCCTTTCAAATCAAGGCATGCCACCGAGCCACGACATCATCATCCTCGGCGCGGGACACAACGGACTCGTCGCCGCCTTCTATCTCGCCAAGGCGGGATTCAAACCACTGGTGCTCGAGCGCCGTCCCATCGTCGGCGGCTGCGCCATCACGGAAGAGTTTCATCCCGGCTTTCGCTGCTCGCGGCTGGCCCACGCTGCCGGACCTGTCAGGTCTGACATTGTGGGAGACATGGAGCTAGCGAAGCATGGGCTGAAGACTTACACGCCGACGATTCGCGTGCTCTCGCTCGCGCACGGCGGCAACCTTGCACTTTACGGCGAAACCACGCGTTCGCAGCAGGAGATCGCTAAGCTTTCGCAGAAGGACGCCGCCAACTATGCCGAGTTTCAGCAGTCGCTCACGCGCATCGGCGAAATCGCAGCGCTGCTGATGAGCATCACGCCGCCCGACATCGACGAACCCGGCGCCAATAACCTGTGGGAGTTGCTCAAGACCGGGCGCAGGATTCGCGGGCTGGGCGAAAAAGATCTGTACCGCGTGCTGCGCTGGGGACCGATGGCGGCTGCCGACCTGGTCGCCGAGTGGTTCGAGACGGAGTTGCTGCGCGGCACAATTGCGGCGCAGGGAGTCTTCGGTACATTTCTCGGGCCGTGGTCGGCGGGATCGAGCGCGACGCTCCTGCTGCGCGCGGCGTCGGACAGCAACCTTGCCGGGCCAGCGTCCTACATTGCGGGAGGTGCGGGCGCGCTGACACAAGCCATGGCCGCAGCTGCGCAAGCCGCAGGCGCCGAGATCCGCACCGGCGCCGAAGCAATGCAAATCAAGGTGAAGGATGGCGCTGCGACGGGAGTGGTACTCGCCGAAGGCGAGGAGATCGCGGCGCAAACGATCATCTCCAACGCAGACCCGAAGCGCACGCTGTTGGGCCTCGTCGAGCCGCAGCATCTGCAACCCAGCTTCCTGCAGCGGCTGCTGCATTATCGGATGAACGGCACGGTCGCGAAGCTGAATCTCGCGCTGGGTGGGCTGCCGGGGTTCAAGGGCGTTGAAGGCGACGTGGCTGCGCGCTTATCGGGCAGAATCCAGATTTCGCCGGAGATCGATTACCTGGAGCGGGCCTTCGACGCCTCCAAGTATGGCGAGTTTTCGCAGCGTCCGTATATCGAAGCGACGATTCCCACATTGTGGGATACGTCGCTGGCGCCTGCGGGCAAGCATGTGATGTCAATTTACATGCAGTATGCGCCGTACAAATTGCGCGATGCCGATTGGGATTCGCAGCGCGATGCGTTGGGCGAAACGGTGGTCAATACGCTAGCGGAGTATGCGCCGGAACTGCCGTCGCTGATCGAGGGCCGCGAGGTGATCACGCCCAAGGACCTGGAGCAGACGTATGGCCTGACCGGCGGACACATCTTCCATGGCGAGTTGGCGCTGGACCAGTTGTTTACCATGCGGCCGGTGCTCGACTGGGCGCAGTATCGCACGCCGATCAAGGGCTTGTATTTATGCGGCTGCGGAACGCATCCGGGGAATGGACTGACGGGAGCGTCAGGGGCGAATGCGGCGCGGGAGATTGTGAAGGAGCTGCGGAGTAAAGCGTGAGCTAGTGAGAATCTCGCAGTGGACGCTTCGTATCAGGGCATGACTTCAGTCGTGCCGAATCGACGGCTTCTGATGGCTAGGCGCGGTCTCCTGCGTACGCAGGGGACCGCGCCCTAATATTTTAGTAGCGCACTTGCGGCACGGCTAAAGCCGTGCCCTGACACGAACCCTGGACGCTGGCCTGAAGGCCAGCTCTACCCGAACCAATCAGTCTGCCTCACGCTTCAAATCCGCAGCCAGCAGGCGATGGAACAAATGCTCCCCCGCCTCGCGGCGCACCGACAGCCTTCCTGCTCCATAGGCTCGCGAGTGCAATCCGCGTTGCACCGCCTCGCAGATGCCAACATCCTCATCATTCACACGCTCGCCGACGGCGATGCTTTGGCGGTTGCGTTCGGCCGCGGTGTCGCTCACATCGTCGAAGTAGAAGTCGAAGATCACCGTGCAGCGATCGGCGCCGTCGGGCAGCACGAGGTTCGTGTCCATGTAACCGCGATAGAGGTTGATCATGAAATTGGGATACTGCCAGAAGTACCAGGCGCGATCGCCGGTACGCGTGGCTGCGGTCGCCGCGTCCTCGTTCGACGCAACCATCGGGCTCGACTGCAGACAGTAACGGTCTTCCGTCTCGATGGTGTACTGCTTGTACTCCAGCACGCTGTTCAACCCCTTGTGCAGGTGCGGGACGTGGTAGCCGCCGTCGAGATAGTTGTCGACGAAAACTTTCCAGTTGCACTTCAAACTGTAGATGCGCCGCTCGAAGAAATGCAGCGCGCCCAGGTTGAGCGGCGCAACCCGCGCGGCCAGACGTCCCAGGAAATCGGCCAGGGGAGCGGCTTTCGGGTCGAGGCTGACGAACACGAACTGCTCCCAAGTGTCGACACGGACGGGCAGCAATCCGTTCTGCGAGCGGTCGAAGCCGCAAACGCCTTCGAACTCGGGCGCGCCCTTCAGCGAGCCGTCGAGGCCGTAGCTCCAGCCGTGATAGGGACAGCGAAAAAGGTTTGCACTTCCCTGTTCCTCGGTGACCACGGCGGCGGCGTGATGGCGACAGACGTTGAAGAAGGCGCGGAGTTCATTGTCGGCGCCGCGCACGACGACCAACGGCTCGCCGGCAAGCGTTGTAGTGACGAATTGGCGGGGGCGCTGCAGTTGATCCGCGCGGGCGACGACCTGCCACGTCGCGCCGAAGACGTTGCGGCGCTCCAGATCAGCGATGCGGTCATCCGTGTACCAGGCAGCGGGAATGGTGTGTGCGCGATCGAGCGGCGCGCGATCGTCGTAGGCGTTGAGAATGTCGCGGAGAGGGTCCATGCCTTCGTGCCGCCCCTGAAGGGGCTCAACAAACTTATGGGGCCGTGTACCCACGGCTTCCGCCGTGGGCTGAAGAAGTTTCGTCCCGTCTGCGGCGGGACTGCAAAGCGATCCATCGCGGCGAGCGTCCGCTCTTCCGCGAGTCTGGGAGTAAGAACATCCCATGCTTCCCGAACGCTGCGATGCCCACATCGCCGAAAACAGGATGATAGCAGCGCTACCTCGGCGCGAAAACAGTTGACGCGCCGCCGCTGCCGTGTTCCCTTGTCGTCATGGCTACTGCAGAACGCGTTCTGGAGATCGTTCATGCGACTCCGGCGGAGGTCGGGGAGGCGGCTCCGCTCTTCGACGCCTACCGCCAATTTTACGGCAAGCCGGCCGACGTGGAGGCCGCGCGCCGCTTCCTCTTCGCGCGGCTCAGCAAGGACGAGTCGGTGCTGTTTCTCGCGCGGCAGGATGGCCACGCCGTAGGATTCGTGCAGCTCTATCCCGTGTTCTCCTCGGTGAATCTCATGCGGCAGTGGATTCTGAATGATCTGTACGTCGCGCCCGAGGCCCGTAAGCTGGGCGTGGGACGCGCGCTGCTGGAACGCGGCCGCGAACTGGCTGAGGCGACCCGCGCCAACTGCCTCACGCTGGAGACCGCGAGCGACAATGTGCCGGCACAGCGGCTGTACGAGAGCCTGGGCTGGAGGCGCGATCAGGAATTCTATCGCTATTATTTGCCGCTGTAGATGGAACAAGTCTGTCGCCGGCTGAAAGCCGGCTCGAATCGAGGAGAGCGAGGCGTCGGCACGACTGAAGTCGTGCCCTGACACGAACCTTCTCCGCATGGGGCCTGAAGGCCACCTCTACCACAGTGCAAGAACCCACGACCGCAGTTCTCGCAACGACGGACGCCGCCGAGCCGCAGCCTAAGCGGGCGCTAGGGCTGCGCGATCTGGTGCTGTTCTACGTGGTCGCCACCTTGAGTCTGCGCTGGATCCCGATGGCCGCCGCGGCAGGTCCAAGCTCGCTGGTCATCTGGGCGGTCGGCCTCATCGCGATCTTTCTGCCGCTGGCGCTGTGCGTCATGGAGCTGTCGTCGCGCTATCCACAGGAAGGCGGCATGTATGTCTGGAGCAAGCAGGCCTTCGGCGACTTCGGCGGCTTCCTCACCGGCTGGGTCTATTGGATGGCCAATCTGCCCTACTTCCCCGCCGTGCTGTATTTCGCGGCCAGCAATGCCCTCTACGTAGCGGGCAGCAAAGGCAAAGCGCTCGAAACCAACCCGATGTTCTTCCTCGTATTTTCGTTTTGTGGCCTGGCGCTGGCCCTGGTGCTAAACATCGTCGGCCTCGACGTCGCCAAGTGGCTCAGCAATCTCGGCGCCCTCGGAGTGTGGCTTCCGGCCGGCTTGCTGGTCGTGATCGGAGCGCTGGCCCTGCGCAAGTTCGGCTCCGCCACCAGCTTCGACGCGGCTTTCCTCAAGCCTTCGTTCACGCTGGGCAACGCCGCGGTGTGGGCAACGCTGATGGGTGCGTTCACCGGGGCCGAGTCGGCTTCCCTGCTGGGCGGCGAAATCAAAGACGCGCGCCGCAACATTCCACGCGCGCTGCTGCTCGCCGGCATTCTCATCACCGGCGGCTACATGCTGGGGACGATTGCCGTGCTGATCGTACTACCGCATGGGCAGCTGAACGGCATGGAAGGTATCATGCAGGCCATTACCAGCAGCGCTGGGCGGATTGGCTGGCACGGGCTGGGCCCGGCGGTCGCGCTGGTGATTTGCGTGGGCAATCTCGGCGCCGTCGGCGCCTATCTGGCAGCCACGTCGCGGCTGCCGTTCGTGGCCGGCATCGACCGTTACCTGCCGCCCGCCTTCGGCCGCGTGCATCCACGCTGGCACACGCCCCACGTCTCACTGATCGTGCAGGCACTGTTTTCCCTGCTGTTTGTGGTACTGGGCCAAATGGGCAGCACGGTGCGCGGCGCGTACGAGATCCTGGTGAGCATGACGATCATCACGACGTTCGTACCGTTCCTGTTTATGTTCGCGGCGCTGATCCGGCTGCAGCGCGAGCCGGCAGGGCCGGAGATCGTACGCGTGCCCGGCGGCAAGCCGGTGGCCATCGCCATCAGCATCCTGGGTTTCGTGGGAACCAGCGCGGCCATCCTGGCGTCGATCGTTCCCGATCCCGACGAGCCGCACAAAGCGCTGGCCGTCGCCAAGCTGGTTTTGCTGAGCACGGCGGTGATCGGCGGAGGCGCGGCGCTGTATGCGGTGGGTAAGCGGAGAGCGGTGCGGGAGCACGCTAAGCCGTAACCGTACAAACGCCCTAGTCCAATGTATATACGGTCGATAGGTTCGGCGGCTTTTGAATCGCGTTCTACGAAGTATGCGACAGCTCCCGTATAGCGGGCTTGTTCATAGTGCCACTTCTGAAACAGCTGGCATTTAAAGCAGCAAGATTCTGTAATTTCCCTTTGCTTGAAACTCTACCTTTGGTAAGAATTGGGCATTCAGTAAATCTGGTCGGAAGTTATGCCCATGAAGCGCGTCACATCCTTAGCTATAGCTTTCGTTTTTGCAGTGCAGTCTATACCAAGCGAAGCGCAATCCTCGCAACCACCTAGCACTCAAGCCAATAAGCCCGCCGTCATAAAGGCGGCACCGACGAAGCCGACCTTGGAAGACGGAACTCCGGTCAAACTGCGGCTTAGCGAAAACATATCATCCGCCGATGCCCACGCCGGGCAAACCGTGAACTTTGAAGTCTTGGAAGAGATTCAAGTTGACGGGATCACTGTTATACCGAAAGGCGGCATTGCGTGGGCGACGGTTACTGAAGCCGAACATAAGAAAAGCATGGGGCGCGCTGGTAAGTTGAACGTAAACATCGACTCTGTCCGATTAGTCGATGGTGAAAAGGTTGCGCTAAGAGCAGTGCAAAGCGCGAAAGGAGGGGGGCATGTCGGCGCAATGACGGGCGCTATAGTAGCCACTTCCATTGTCTTCTTCCCCGCGGCTCCCTTGTTCTTGTTCATACACGGTAAGGACATCACCATACCCAAAGGAACCGAGATAACAGCTTTTATTAACGGCGAC
>Ga0335081_10021130_pt1 | contig 10535 bp, 7 predicted proteins | sample Lox_Sample_35_FD_206713 | JGI IMG/M metagenome (GOLD analysis project Ga0335081, IMG submission 206713) | Soil microbial communities from Loxahatchee National Wildlife Refuge, Florida, United States - Lox_Sample_3.5 | ecosystem: Environmental > Terrestrial > Soil > Wetlands | place: USA: Florida...
CGCCGGCTGCGGCCGCCGACACGTCCTCGCTGGCCAGGACGTCGGCGACCAGCCGGTAGGCCTCGACGAACGGCCGCACGATGGCCTGCGAGACCAGCGGGCGCATCTGCGCCAGCAGCGCGTCGGCGCCGCCGGGGCCGGACCGCAGCCGGTCTTCCCAGGCCGGATCGTGCCGGTCCATCTCCTGGAGCACCTGGCGCCGGTGTTCCTCTCGCTCCCGGAAGTAGAACTCGAACTTCAGCAGGTCACGCAGCCAGGCGATCTCGGCCCAGAACGCCCCGACCGGGTCGGTGACATCGTCCCTGGCCCGCAGGACGGCCAGCTCGCACAGCGCGGTATCGAGCAGGAAGTGGATGGCCGAGTTCCGGTAGAAGGTGGCGGCGAGCTGATGGTCCGGGCCGATCAGCCAGACCGGCTCGCGCCCGTCCGCGATGGCGGTGACCAGGCCGCCCTGGCGCAGCGCGTCCAGCGTGGTCCGGACCGGCTCGTCGGCGGACAGCGCCCCGGCGCTCGCGGTGCGCGGGATGCCCCGGCTGTCCAGGTAGGCCAGCGCGTCGGTCAGCGCCAGCCGGATCTCGTCGAAGGTCAGGGCGGTGCCCCGGGCGGCCAGCAAGATGGTGGTGATGATCGCCGTGGCCGTGACCGGCATGCCCTGGTTGATCCGCCAGGCCACCTCGAACGCGGTCTTCTGCAGGGCCAGCCGCCGGGCCGCGGGGTCGGTGGCGAGCGCGCCGCCCGGCGGCCCGAGGAACGAGCTCAGCGCGACCGGCTCGCCGAAGCGCACGTAGATCTTGCCGTAGTGGCGGGCGCCCTGCGCCTTGACGAACCCGTACAGCCAGCCGAACCCCTCGGGTTTCTTGACCCCGCCCCGCGCGTAGTCGGCGTACTCGGCGATCTCGTGCAACTGGTCGAAGGTGATCGAGACCGGCAGCAGCAAGATGTCATCCACGCGCCGCTGCAGGTACGCGTCGGCGGCGTAGGACAGCAGGCCCAGCCGCGGCGGGAGCATCTTCCCGGTCCGCGAGCGGGTGCCCTCGATCGACCAGCTCAGGTTGAACCGCTTCTCCAGCACGTAGCCCACGTATTCGCGCAGCACGTACTTGTACAGCGGGTCGTCGCCGGTGGAGCGCCTGATGAAGATGACCCCGGCCCGCCGCAGGATGGCGCCCATCGGCCCGAAGGCCATGTTGATGCCCCCGAACACGTGTGCGGGCGGCAGCCCCTGCTCCTGCATGGCCGCGGTGAGCACCAGGTTGTCCAGGTTCGACCGGTGCGACCACAGCATGATGCCCGGGTGGCGCGCCAGCGCGGCGCGCAGCCGCTCGACCTGGGTCTGGTCGTAGTCGATCTGCGGGTCGAAGCCCCGCTGGAAGATCAGCCGCCCGATGGCCGGGATGACGTCGATGAGCCGCCGGCTCCAGCCCGCGGCGAGCTCGTCGAGGATCTCGCCCGCCTCCTCCAGCGACGGCGGATCCTCACCGGGACCGCGCCGCACGCCGGCCAGCCCGGCCCGGAACCGGCGCGAGGCGAGGATCTCCTCCTTGACCAGGCTGGGCGTCTTGTACCGCGGGCCGCGCAGCCGGTACTCGGCCCGGTCCAGCGCGAGCGTGGCCCGCCGGGCCACGTAGGCGCCCAGGTCATCCGGATCGTCTCCGCCGGTGGCCTCGGCCCAGCCCCGGCGCAGCGAGCCGATCGTGGCGGGCTCGCCGGCCAGCACCCGGGCCCGGCCCGGCTGGCGGGCCAGGATCCGCTGCTGCTGGCGTTCGCTGGGCCGGTACGGGTCGCGGCCGGGCAGCATGTCGGCCAGCCGGGCCGCGCGGCGCCCCGAGCGTTCCTCGGGCAGCCAGGCCACCCGGACCGGCACCAGGGTCGTGTCATCGTCTCGCCCGAGGATCTCGGCGGGCAGTTCCGCGTCCGGGTCGCCCGGCGGCCCGAGGCTGACCAGGGCCCGGTCCGTCCCGTCGGCCGCGTCGACCCGCTCCCGGATGAGCCGCTCCTCGGTCGGCGTGGCCCACTGCGCCAGCACCACCGCGCCCGCCCGGCCAGCCAGCAGCTCACCCACATCACTCATGAGGGCGCCCCGTCCAGCGTGACCGGCCAGTCGGCCAGCAGCTCCTGGTAGCGCGTCCGGACCTCCTCGACCCGCTTGGGCAGGTCGTCGTGGGTCCAGCCGCTGACGTCGATCGGCGGCAGCACCGCGATGTCGACGGTGCCCGGGTGCAAGGTGGTGGCGTTGCGGCCGGCCACCGAGTCCGAGTTCCTGATCACGATCGGGACCACCGGCAGGCCGGTGGCCATGGCGATCCGGAACGCCCCCTTCTTGAACGGGCCCACGCCCGGGGCATCCAGCCGGGTTCCCTCCGGCGCGACCAGGATCGACAGCCCCTTGCGGGCCGCGTCCTCGACCGGCTTGAGGGCGGCGACGGCCGCCGCGGTGTCGTCCCGGTCGATGAACGCGGCGTCGAGCAGCCTGCCCAGCGTGCCGACCAGCGGGTTGCTGGCCAGCTCCTTCTTGGCCACGCCGGTCCAGTTGTCCTTGACCAGCGCGGCCACCATGAACACGTCGAAGTTGTTGCGGTGGTTGAACAGGAAGACGGCGGGCCGCTGCGCGGTCAGGTTCTCCGCCCCGATCACGTTCAGCTTCACCCCGCTCAGCGCCAGCACGGTCTCCGGCCAGAACCTGGTCAGGAAGTTGACCCCGGCGCGCCTGCTCCGGGTCAGCACGCCGACGCCCAGCGCGCCGGCCGCCACCGGCCCCAGCGAGCCGATCGCGGCCAGGTTCCGGACCCGGCCCAGCGGCCCGCCGCCGCCGCGGCTGTGCAGCCGCAGGATGGGCCAGCCGCGGCGCTCGGCCACCCGGGTCAGGGTCGGCCCGGGGTTGACCGGCCGCGGGTTCCCGACCAGGTGCATGAGCGCCTGGTCCTCGTCGCCGTCGGCGTAGAAGTAGCTCGACCGCAGGTCGATGTCGTGGTCGGCGGCGAACTTCTGCACGCTGGTGGCCTTGGTGGGACCCCAGATGACCGGCTGCTCGATGGCGCCGGTCAGCACGCCATGCTCGTCGACCACGAACCGGTTGCACACCACGTGGTCGATGCCCAGGTAGCGGGCCACCGGCTCGGCCTGCATGGTCAGCGCGGACGAGCTGAGCACCACGGTGTGGCCGCGGCGCTGGTGGGCCCGGACCAGGTCGCGCATCTCCGGGTAGATCTGGTCCGCCACGGACTGGGTGAAGATCCGCTCGCCCATCTCCGCGACGTCCTCGGCCAGCCGCCCCCGGGCCGTGCCGGCCCCGCCTTCGATCAGGGCCTCGATCTCCCGCCGCCCGAGCTTGTATTCCACCGCGAGCTGCGTCATGCGCAGGAAGTCGCCCGGGCCGACCTGCCCGCGGCGCAGCCGGTCCAGGGTGTGCGCGGCGGCCGTGAACCCGGCTACCAGCGTGCCGTCCAGGTCGAAGAACGCGCCGATTCCCGGGCCTTCCGGGCTGGCGTCGACCTCGGCCACCGACCCGGGCAGGCGCAGCTGCGGGGCCGGGCCATCCGCGGCGGTCACGACGGCCTCCCGGCCCGCCGCGGCCGTCCCAGGTCGAGCACCTCGTCGAAGCCGAGCTGGAGGGATTTCTCGAGCAGGTCGGGAGCGGCGAACGAGGCCGTGTCGTAGCGGAAGGTCACGGTGCAGACGCCGGCCCGGGAGATCAGCACGGCCATCATGGCCACCCGGGGCAGCGGCCCGATCCCGTACTGCCGGTCCACCTGGGCCCCGGCCAGGAACGTCTCCTGGCCGTAGCCGGGCACGTTGCTGGCCTGGATGTCCGGCGGGGTGATCCGGTCGGTGACCGCCTCCAGCGCCGCGTCCGGCAGCAGGCTCAGCACCGGCGCGATCCGGTCCAGGACGTCGAGGGCCGGCTCGCTGCGGCGGGCGATCACCTGCTCGCGGACCAGCCGGATCCGCTCGGCCGGATCGGGTTCGCCGGCCGGCGCGGCGATGGTCACGCCGGTGATCCGGTTGCCCGCGGCCGGGTCCTCGGCGGTACGCAGGCTGACCGGCAGGGCCAGCGGCAGCTCGCCGACCGGCACGCCCAGCGCCTCGTGGTAGCGGCCCAGGCCCCCGCTCAGCGCGGCCAGGTACGCGTCGTTGACCGAACCGCCCGCCGCCTTGGCCGCCGCGCGCAGGTCGGCCAGCGGCATCTCGAGCACATGGACGCGGCTGACCAGGCTGCGCCGGCGCAGCAGCGGCGACGGCGCGGTCGGCGGCGGGCCGAGCACCCGCCGCGCCGAGCCCGCGAAGCCGATCGCCTCGGCCACCGTGGGGCCGGGCCGGGTGATCAGGCGGCCGGCGGTACCCGCCGTGCGGCCCAGCAGCCTGACCCCGGCCTTCACGGCCGCCTCGGGCAGCCGCCGCAGGCCGTCGCGCGCCAGGTCGGTGCCGGTCACGTCGCGGGGGATGGGCACCGGCGGCATCGGCCGCGGCGGCGCGTCCCGCTCGGTGTCATACACCTGCTCGAGCAGGGCGATGCCGCCCAGCCCGTCGGTGATCGCGTGGCTGAACTTGCTCAGCAGCGCCGCCCGCTCGCCCTCCAGGCCCTCCACGTACACGACCTCCCACAGGGGGCGGGCGTTGTCCAGCGGCGAGGCCAGGATGACCTCGGCCAGGTCGAGCAGCTGGCGCAGCGTGCCCGGCGCGGGCAGCGCGATCCGGCGCAGGTGGTAGTCCAGGTCGAAGTCGGGATCGACGACCCACTGCGGCGGGGTGACCGGGATCGGCGGGATCACGACCTTCTGCCGCATCCGGATCACCACCCGGCTGGCTCGGTCCATCGCCTCGCGCAGCCGGCCCCAGTCGGCCGGCCGGTCGAGGAGCTCCACACCGAGGAACGCGGACCGGGTGGCGGGATGCGCCTCGCCCCGGTGCATCAGGTAATCCAGCGGACTGAGCTCGTCGGGCTGTCCGAGTGGCGCTGGCGGGTGGCTCATTTGGCCATTATCGTCTTCTCGTGATGCAAGAGCAGCGGCGCGGCCGGGTGATCGCGATGAACGCCGAGGAGCTGACCTCGTTCCTGGGCGAGCAGCGGACCTGCCGGTTCGCCACCACCGGCCCGGACGGCCCGCACGTCGCGCCGGTCTGGTTCGTCTGGGACGGGCAGGCGCTGTGGGTCTACTCCCTGACCCGCAGCCAGCGCTGGGCCAACCTGGCCCGTGACCCCCGGGTCGCGGTCGTGGCCGACGATGGTCACCACTACCACGAGCTGCGCGGCGTCGAGATCGAGGGCCAGGCCGCCGTGGTCGGCCCCGTCCCGCGCACCGCCGAGGACCCGCAGCCCCCCGAGCTCGCCGAGCCCGAGCACCTGATGGCCGCCAAGTACTTCGGCGGGGCTGGCGGGCCGGGGATGGTCCACGACGGCCGCCACGCCTGGCTGCGCATCACCCCGCAGAAGATCGTCAGCTGGGACTTCCGCAAGCTCGCCACCCTCCCCGCCAAGCGTTAACAAGTTCTTAGGGCTTGGTTTTCCGGGGTTCGCCCCACCGGTACCGGTGATACCTGTACTCACAGGGACCTCAACTCCGGTATCAGTAGTGAAGGGCGGCTGACCATGGCGCCAGATGCTGGGCCGCTGGCTGGCCCGGGATGTGCCCGATGCTGGAGTGTGCTCCCGTGACCAGCCGGGCCGCGGGCCGTCACCGCGTTCCGCCCGGCGGCGGCCAGCCCCGGCCCAGCCTGCTGCTCATGGACTACCCGGCCAGCGACGGGCCGCTCGCCGGTTACCAGGCCCGCACCTTCGTGCCGGTCGCCGGCCACCGGCCAGGCCACCGCTCGCCCGGCCGCCGTCACGGCCTCCGGCCCGCCGTCAGGTCACTCGGCCGCGACGGGGCCCTGGCCGTGGCCGTGGCCTGCCTGACGACCGCCGTCCTGGTCGCCATCGCGCAGTCACCGGGCACCGCGGTCGGCGGTAACGCGGCTCCCGGCCTGCCGCAGCCTGGATCGATGCTGCCGCAGCCCAGCGCGACCTCGCCCAGCCCGGTCACCTCGCCCAGCCTGGTCACCTCCCCGGACCGGGCCCACCGGAGCGCCCGGCCGGGCCGCCGCACCGCGACGACGCGGGCCCGGTTGAACCCGGTCGGCCAGACGAGCCCCTCAGCGGCCGCCCGCCAGGCTGCCGCCCGCCCGCCGGCCGTCGTGGTCAGGTACTTCGTCGCCAGCCAGGGGCAGGCCGGTTTCCAGGGTGAGATCCAGGTCACCAACAACACCGCGCAGCCGATCGGGGACTGGCAGATCGTGATCGCGCTGTATGACGACGCGGTGACCTCGTTCACCAACGCGCACGGCTTGTTCAGCAGCGGCATCCTGGTGCTGAGCCCGGCCAACCTGGCCCAGGTCGCGCCCCCCGACGGCGGCGTGCTTGACGTCTTCTTCACCGCCGATGGATTCCAGACCACCCCCACGGTCTGCGCCTTCGACGGCATCGCCTGCGGATAGCGACCCCATGATCGCGAAGACTTTGCTACTCCCTGGAGTAGTGGACCCTTCGCGATCATGAAGATATGCCTCGGCGGCGCGTGACCGGGTGGTGTGCTGTTTCATAGTCACAAAGGCCGTGACCGGCCGCCGCGAGTCCCGGCCGAGCCGGGTCCCACAGATGGGGAGCACATGAGCGACGAGGTACTGGTCGAGCGCCACGGCGCGGTGCAGGTCATCACCATCAACCGGCCGGAGGCCCGCAACGCCCTGAACGGCGCGGTGGCGGCCGGCGTCCGCGACGCGGTCGACGAGCTTGACGCGGACACCGAACTGCGGGCCGGCGTGCTCACCGGCGCGGGCGGCACGTTCTCCTCCGGGATGGACCTCAAGGCGTTCCTGGCCGGAGAGGTGCCCTCCTTCCCCGGCCGCGGCCTGTGCGGCATCACCCAGACCCCGCCGCGCAAGCCGCTGGTGGGCGCGGCCGAAGGCTGGGCCCTGGCCGGCGGCTTCGAGCTCCTGCTGGCCTGCGACCTGGTCGTGGCGGGTGCGTCGGCGCGCTTGGGCGTGCCCGAGGTCAAGCGCGGGCTGGTGGCCGGGGCCGGCGGGGCGCTGCTGCTGGCCCAGCGGATCCCGCGCGCCCTGGCCCTGGAGATGCTGCTCACCGGCGACCCGGTCGACGCGGCCCGTGCCGCCGAGATCGGCTTGGTCAACCGCGTCGTCGACGACGGCCAGGCGCGCGAGGCAGCGATCGAACTGGCCGAACGGATCGCGGCCAACGGGCCCCTGGCCCTGATCGCCACCAAGCAGATCGCCTACGGCGGCGGTGACTGGCCGGCCGAGCAGCGCTGGGACCAGATGGCCGCGTTCATGGCCCCGGTCTTCGGCTCCGAGGACGCCAGGGAGGGGGCCCGGGCGTTCGCCGAGAAGCGCGCGCCGGTGTGGCGGGGCAAGTAGCGAGCCGCGCGATCCGGCGTAGCCCACCCCCGCGACCGGCCCTAGCAGGCTCCGACCAGCTCGCGGGCATCCGGATCGTCGTCGAAGTAGCCCGGCACCCACTGCAGCACCTCGGCCCGGAACGCGCCCTCGCACTCCAGCTGGCACAGCACGCCGATGCCGGCCGTCGACATGCGGTGGATGAGCACGTAGGACGGGGGCAGGTTGAGCTGGCGGGTGATGTTGCTCGCGCGGAGGTCGGTGACGCGAGAGGCCTCGCCGCGCAGCCACTCGCGGCTGAACTTGAACGAGTCGACCTTGGACGGCTCGGCCAGCGGGGCCAGGAAGGCGCGCAGCGCCTCCAGGTCGATCTCGATGCCCGGCCGCAGGAACCCCTGGGCGCGCAGCTCCCGCTCGACGGCGGCGATGTCCGGCTCGTCCTCGTGCATGATCCGCAGCAGGCGGCCGAAGAACGGCGGCAGCCCATCCGGCAGCCGGTCCACCGCGCCGAAGTCCAGGACGCCCAGCCGGCCGTCGTCCAGCAGCCGGAAGTTGCCCGGGTGCGGGTCCGCGTGCAGCAGCCCGGCCCGCCTCGGGCCGGACCACAGGAACCGGGTGAGCAGGATGCCGGCCCGGTCCCGTTCGGCCTTGCTGCCGTCGCTGATGATCCGGGACAGCGGGGTGCCGTCCATCCACTCGGTGACCAGCACCGCTCTGGTGGCCAGGACGACCTCGGGCACGTAGATGTCGGGGTCCCCGGCGTAGGCCGCGGCGAAGGCGCGCTGCGAGCCGGCCTCGAGCTCGTAGTCCAGTTCCTCGGCCATCCGGTCGCGCAGCTCGTCGAGCAGGGGCTTGACGTCCAGCCCGGGCATCAGCAGGCCGAACAGCCGCCCGGCCCGGCTGAGCTGGTTGAAGTCACTGATCAGCGCGCGTGCGGCCCCCGGATACTGGATCTTCACCGCGACCCGCCGGCCGTCCTGCCACACCGCCTGGTGCACCTGCCCGATGGACGCCGCGGCCGCCGGGACATCCTCGAACGACACGAAGTCAGAACGCCAGTCCTCGCCCAGCTCCCGGGCCAGCACCTGGTGCACGGTCCGGGCGGGCAGCGGGGGCGCGGACTCCTGCAGCCTGGTCAGCGTGGCCCGGTACGGGCCGGCGATCTCCGGCGGCAGCGCGGCCTCGAAGATGGACAGCGCCTGGCCCATCTTCATGGCGCCGCCCTTGAGCTCACCCAGGACCCGGAAGATCTGATCGGCGGTGCGCCGCTGGATCTCCTCGGCCACGATCTCGGCGGGCCGGCCGCCGATCCGCTTCCCCACCCCCAGTGCCGTCCGCCCCGCCAGGCCGATCGGCAGCCCGGCCAGCTTGGCGGCCCGGGCCACCGGATTGCGCGGCACATCGTTCACGTAGACATTGTCCCGCACTCCGCGCAGCGCATAAAACCTGCGGCTGTCGGCCGTCGCCCCCGGCTCCGTCATCTCATGCCTCCTCGCGCCTGTCCTGTCAACACACGCTAGGGAGCGTCCGTTACCGCATCGTTACGGCGCTGGTCACCCCCGGCGCGACCAGTAACGGCACGGCCCGCCGGTACACGGGCCGCCGCACCGCAGGCACACGCCGGGTGCGGCGGCCAGGTCCGGCGCCGCCACTGCCAGTCCGGCAGGACCACTTCCAGCGTCCCGTTCACGGTCACCGGCCCGCCCGAAGGGGACCCAGGGCCCCGGTCGATGAGCGCGAGCGCCTGCGCGCAGGCCAGGGTGGCCGCCATGGCGGCCAGCACGGTGTCGCAGGCCTGCGGCTGGGCCCGGGCGAAGGTGGCCTGGGCCACGATCTTCGGCCACTGCGGGTCGGCGTCGGCCTTGCGCAGGTCCACACACCGCAGGCAGGCCGAACGGCCCGGCCGCACCAGCGGGCCGATCACGCCGATCGCCTCGCCCGCCCACAGCGCCAGGTGGGGCACCCGCCCGCGGATGAGGCCATCGGTCAGGTCCGGCAGCGTCGGGCGGGTCAAGATGACCAGGTCGGGAACGGCCCCGTCGTCGCGGGTCCGGACGTCGGGCGCGGCCCGCGCCACGGCCCGGGCCGCGCCGTCCTGCCTCGGCTGGCCCAGATCGGCCTCGGTCAGCCCGGCCGGCGCGAGGTCCGCGGGCTCGGCCGGCTCCGGGTCGGTGCACGCCACGTGGCCCACGCCCGAGGCGGCCAGCAAGCTGGCCAGGCACGCACCGGTCCGGCCCGCCCCGTGCACCCGGACGAAGGCGGCCCGCCGCCGGGCCAGCGTGCGCGCCCCGCCGTCCCCGTCCGCGTAGGCCAGTGCCGCCGTGGCCAGTTCCGGCGCCAGGCGGGCCCGCACCCGGTCCGGAAGCGAGGCGTGCAGAGCGAACGGGAAGTCGTCGAGCACGCCCGCCTCGGCCAGCAGGGCCAGCACCCGGCTCACCGCCTCGGCCGGGATCCCGTACGCGCCCGCCGTGGCGATCAGCCCGCCCTGGTCGCGGCTCCCGTCCAGCAGACTGATTACCGCCGCGGCCGGCCCGAGCCCGCCCAGCGCCACCGCCCGCCGCGGATCGGTCCCGAACTGCAGCGTGTCCCGGTCCCGCCACACCGGCAGCAACCCTGCCTTCAACGCCGGCCTCATGACCGCATGTTGTCACCGAGGTGTGACATTCCGGCCGAGCCGGACAACTTAATTTCCCTGGGTGCCTGGTTAAGCCCGGGTGCGGACGCTCCTTAAGCGCGGAGCTGTAGGCCAGAACCGAAGTACACCACCACTACGCGTGAGGAGACACGTCATGGCGGACCACGGAGGGCAGCCCGCTCCCGGATCGAACCCGTTTATCACCATCGACGGCACCAACATGAGCCTGATCGACCCCGCCATCGGAGCGGACCTTACGGTCATTCCGGCCAGTTCGACCTTCCAGGTCGCGATGGAGTTCACGCTGGGGGGCTCCCGCGCGGCGTTCCTCGTCGGGCTCCCGATCAACTACTCGGTCATCTACACCTTCGCTGGGCGCGGCGTACCCGACGGCCCGGCGCTGACGGTGGGGCCCAAGCCGACCACGGCCGGCCAGTTCGTGTACGGGAACCCGGACACGGCCGCCACCGTCCCGGCCAACACGCTGACGCCGGGACTCTATGACGTCAGCGCG
>Ga0335081_10021131_pt1 | contig 10534 bp, 8 predicted proteins | sample Lox_Sample_35_FD_206713 | JGI IMG/M metagenome (GOLD analysis project Ga0335081, IMG submission 206713) | Soil microbial communities from Loxahatchee National Wildlife Refuge, Florida, United States - Lox_Sample_3.5 | ecosystem: Environmental > Terrestrial > Soil > Wetlands | place: USA: Florida...
TTTCTTCAATCTACCTCTGCGGAGCGACCGTTGGACCTGAAGGAGGCAGGTTCACGATGCTCCGCGTGTGCTCTGGCAAAGCCAGAAACTCTTTAAAGACGTTTTAGCGGGCCGGCTCGGAACCCGTCCCGCGTACCCGGATCGGCCTCCGGACCAAGTCTTCCACGGCGCCAACTCCACGCCGTGCCAGGTTCACGACAGGATGACTGCTCTCTGCAATCCTCTCCACGGCAACTTCCCAGGTTTTCTGCGCCATGTAAACGCTGACCACGACGAACGCAATTGCCGCGAAACCCAACGCAAACAGCGCAAAGGCAGCAAGCAGCTCTCGCACAAAGTACAACTGAAACGTTGCTACCGTTCCCAAAAACCACCACATCCATTTCCGGCCTTTGTCCTTGTTCTTCATCCCTCGCCTCTATTCGTCTGCCCGACCCTGCGCTCCTACTTCCCTTCCGTCGTTTATCTGGTAATTAGATGCAAGACCCTGTTCTTTCGGTCCATTTCCCCTGAACCTGTCCCATTAGACAGTAGGCGGGGACTAGTTGGCGATGGTACAGAGGGCACATTTTTGCCACTAAACCAAACTCCTAGTACCCGACCAACTTGGGCCGATTCCACGTATCGTACACAAAATAAATGCTTTATTAATTTCTGAAGAATCCGTCACGAATTCGCTCCAGTTTCGCTGTACCCCCTGTGGAAAACCTGCCCCTTCGGACAGGGTGCTTCGCCTCCAAGTGGAACCCAATGCTATCGAAACTCGCCCTTCTCTACCCCCTAATCCTGTGTTCTAATCCCGCCCAGCCGGGTCATCCTCAAAATGGAGCTACTTGGAGTCCTCGTTGTTCTCCTGGTGATTGGCGGCCCCATCGCTGCCATCATTGCCCTGGTACGCGTACGCTCGCTTGAACAAAAGCTGCCCGCGCCAGATGCTCAAGAACTGACTGCGCGCCTTTACAACCTGGAGCAGCGCCTCGTCGCCCTGGAAAATAGATGGTCCTCGGGGGCGGTCATTCCTCATCCGCCTTCGCCGCTGCAGGAGCGACCCACCGTTGCGCAAGCTCATCCAGTTGTGCCGCCGAGCGCCCCTTCGTTACACACCCCGCCGCCACCTGTTCCTCCGCCAGCCCCACCAAGAACGGCTCAGCCTGGTGCGTCCGCCCCTGGAGCGATCTCCGCGCCCGCGATTCACGTATCCTATTCGGCGAAGGGTTCTTCGCTGGATTTGGAGACCCGCATCGCCGGCCGGTGGTTCAACCGAATTGGGATTGTGGCGATCCTCTTCGCGGTCTCCTACTTCCTCAAGCTAGCGTTCGACAATAACTGGATCGGCCCTTCCGGCCGCGTAGCCATCGGCATTCTCCTCGGAGCCCTGATGCTTCCCTGGAGCCAGTGGCTTCTTGGCCGCGGTTACGCATATTTCTCCGAAGGCATCGCAGGCCTGGGAGAAGCGACGCTGTACGTCTCCGTTTGGGCCGGTTGCCAGTATTACTCGCTGTATAGCCGCGACATCGGCTTCTGGGCCATGATCCTGATCACAGCCTTGATGGCGGCAGTCGCGCTCGGCCGCAATTCGCAGCGCATCGCACTTCTCTCTTTGATCGGCGGATTTCTCACTCCTCTTCTTGTCAGCTCGGGGAAAGATGAGCAAGTCGTCCTTTTCACTTACCTGCTCATTCTTGGTACGGGTTTTCTGGTGATCGGCGCACGCAAAAGCTGGGTCAGTCTTGCGCCGCTGTCTTTTGTGTTTTCACAACTCTATTACTGGGGCTGGTTTAGCGAGTTCTACCACCGCACACATCCGCTCGAGCGCACGGTGTTGTTCGCAAGCCTGTTCTTCCTTGTCTATGCGGCTCTACCTGTCATTCGTGCCCTGAGCGGGCTTCTGGGGGAGCTCGACATCGTCGTGCAGTTGCTCAACGCCTTTGCGTATCTCGGAGCGCTCTACGCCATCCTGTGGCCGGAAAACCGCTGGCCGCTCACCCTGTTTGTTCTGGCGCTTGCTGCGGCGCATCTTGTTGTTGCACGCTTGATGTCGGCACCTGCAGATGGGCGGCTGCCCCTCGCGCGTTTTTTGTTTGCGGGCCTTGCGCTTACTTTCGCCACGCTGGCCATCCCCATCCGCCTCGACGGCAAATGGATCACGCTTGCCTTCGCCGTGGAGGGCGCCATGCTCGTCTGGAGCGGATTTCGCGCCGCGGCCACCTTCCTTCGCCAAGCCGGTTACTTTCTTCTCGCCATCGCGGCTCTGCGAGTGCTGTTTCTTCCTCCGCCTGCCGGCCAGTTCCTCTTTAACGAGCGTTTCGCCGCTTACCTGGTGATGATTGCCTGCTTCGGCGTCTCGCTCTGGGCCGCGCGCGATCACATCCCTTCCGTAGGAGAAGGTGAGCGCGCCGAGATCGCCATTTTCGCCGTACTGATCAATGTGTATGCCCTCATCGCGCTCTCGTTAGAGCTGTGGGACTTCTATGGTCGCAATACCGCGGGACTGCAAGCCGAGTTCGCGCAGCACCTGGCGCTATCTGCCTTGTGGACACTTTATGCTTCCGGGCTCATCTTTCTCGGTGTGCAACGCCGTTCCGCGCTCTTGCGCTGGCAGGCTCTCGTACTCTTTGGTGTCACGGTGGTAAAAGTTTTCATTTACGATCTTTCCTTCCTCGAGCGCGCCTACCGGATTATTTCTTTCCTGATCCTCGGTACCGTCCTCCTGATCGTTTCCTTCCTGTATCAGCGCAAAGTCGCAAGGGATCGGTCCGGCTCATGATCCGGCGTTCTTCTCTTCTCCAGGTCGCGCTCGTATTTGCGGCTGTCTCTTTGCTGGCGGCGGACCTTCCCGGCCGGTGGCGCGCGTGGCGCTATTCCCGGGCGGTGCTGGCCGAGCCTGTCCAGGCGGGGTCGCCCGCGGAGATCTTTCTCCCCTGGGAAGTGGTATCGCACTGCATCGCGAACTGCGCCGACCTGCGGTTGATGGACGATCGCGGGCAGGAAGTACCATTTGAGCTTTCAGTGGATCGTGGAGAATTTCATTCAGAGACCTACAGCACCAGGCTGATCGAGAACAGTTTTGTAGGCGGCCACTACACGCAGCTGATTGCCGACGCCGGAAAAAAGCCACCGCTTTATGACCAGATTGGAATTGATACCGACAAAGGCGATTTTATTGTCTGGGCAGAAGTGGCCTTGAGCGATGATGCGAAAACCTGGCGTGTCGTGGTGCCGCGCGCGCCCATCGCCCGTTTTCGCTCCCGGTCTGTGGACGGCACGCAGACAATTCCCTTTCAAGGACTGAACTCGCGATTCATCCGTGTCCGCATTTTCGAGCCGGAAGCGCAATTTCCGGCGAGCGGTGTTCGAATCGTGTATCAGGTCTCGCACGCGGCGCACCGAAGCGAGATCCCGGCCAAATTCTCCGCAGTGGATGCTCCTTCTCCCGGTGAAAGCGCCTGGCTCGCCAATTTGAATTCAGACTCTCTTCCAGCTTCGCAAGTCAGTTTCTTGACCGATACCAAAGACTTTTACCGTGCCGTTCGCGTCTGGCAGAGCGCCGACGGCGAGCAATGGTCCTACGTTTCCTCCGGAACGATCTACCGTTACCCGGAAGGCCCTCAGACTCGCGAATCCCTTCAGCTGGATTTCCCGGAAACCTACGGAAGTTCATTTTTTCGTGTGGAAGTTGTGAACGGCGACGACCAGCCGCTCTCGAACGTGAGGATCAAATTGTGCGGAATCCCGCGAGAGCTGCTCTATGTTCAGCAGCCTGGACGCATGTACCGGGTCCTGTATGGCAATGCAAGAGCCCGCGCGCCGCAATATGACTTGGCGCACTACCTGGATGCGGGACCTTCAAAACCTCTGTATCGCATTCTTTTACTTGGCGGAGAGGAACAAACCTCGAACTACGCCGATCCACGCCCGTTCACGGAACGCCACCCGATTCTACTTTGGCTGGCCCTCGCCACCGCCGTGGCTCTGCTCGGATACACGGCATTGCGCACGCTGCGCTCGCCTGAACCGGCGGAAAAATAATGCACGCAGGAAATCGGCCTGGGTTTGCGATTAGAAAACTCCTTTGCCGAACGAAAGCCGGAGCCCCGTCGAGAGCAGAACATCATTGGATTTTTTCCCTGGCGCGGGATTGCTGATGTAGTGATCGCCGAAGGTCGTCTGCCAGCTCAACCAACTCTTGATCTTCGTCGCTGCTGTCGTATCGAAGTTATAGCGGTACTGTCCGGTATTGCTCAGGTTTGGATAGAAGGAAAATCTTTCATCCCAGGTGAGTCTCGGACCCAGGGAGGTTGCCAGTTCCTCGCCTCCCAACGCTTCTCCGCTTTTCCGGCTCGTGCTGGTCGGATCTGTGGGATCTAGCGGTACCGAGAAATACTCCTGCATGAAAGTCCCGCCGCCATAGACATTAAATTGCGTCTTCTTGTTTTTGATCAGGTAATAGCCGAAACCGCCGCCGATGGTGTTGCGCAGATTCAGGTTTTGGAATTCGTCATATTCGAAATCCGTGAGCGCGAAGACGAACGCTTTGTCGGAAACGTTCAAGTCGCCACGGATGCCGCCGCGAATCGCGTGCGCCGTGGTATGGCTGGGCGGTGTCGTGTCATCGGTGGCATAGATCGCCGTGGTATACACGCTGATCTTATCGCGCTTGGTGACGCGCGCGGCCTTGGCTGCAAGGTTGTAAGTGAGCGTGGCGGAGTTGCCGCGTGTGAGGCTCAAACCCGTATCCACCACGCCGCTCCAGAAGTCGCTGAGCTTGGGATTTTCCAGGCGTTGAATCTGGTCATCATATGCTTTCTGCTCGGCGTCGTTGCGCACGGCGACCACGGCATCTTTTGCGGCGGTCACCTCGCCCGTGTTCTTGGTGGTCACGTTGAATTTCCCGTCGGTCGTAGCCACGGTCCCCACAATTGTCTCGCCATCTTTCAGCGTGAGGTGCAGCGGCTGTGTGGAAACGATGGACGCGATGCCTTCCCACTTGACCGTCACATCGCCTTCGAGATCCGTTTTGATGAGCAGGGTTTGGCCCTTTTCATCCGTTCTCACGATCATTCCCGTAAGCCGGTCACCGTTCTTCAAGGTAACCTCATCCGCCTGCGCGCAGGCTGCCAAGGACAACAACACTACGGCCCAAATTCCGATTCGCTTCATGGACACTCTCCCCCTGACTTCATTGACTGGGCTTCTTGCGGACGCGGCACTTTGCTCTTGCGTGCGCGATTCTGACGAATCCTCGGTAGTCTACGACAGGTCGGTTGCCGGTTCTAGGAATCTTGCCTGTTGGAATCAGCGCTCTGCCCCGGGTTACTCTGCGGCCTTCCTTTCTCCTATACTGGTCAAAGGGCGTTCGCTCCCTGGAGTCCGGAACGGTTCCGCGCGGGAGCGGAACTTCACATGCGGCGATTATCCTATTTCCACGTCATTCTTGTAGTTTCGAGTTTCCAGCTGGTTTCCTGCGCCAAGCCTCCCGTTCAGAAAAACGCCTCCGCTGGCAGCGCCGCTCACCACTCAACAATTGTGTTCATGACCGATTTTGGCGCGGCAAACGACTCCGTCGCTATTTGTAAGGCCGTCATCCTCGGCATCGCGCCGGATGTGCGCATCATGGATATCACGCATCAGGTCACGCCATTTTCGATCGAAGAAGGCGCCAGATTTCTCTACGGTGTGACTCCTTATTATCCCTCCGGCACGGTCTTTCTGGCCGTCGTGGATCCCGGCGTCGGTACATCCCGCAAGGCCGTTATCGTAAAATCCAAGCGCGGCCAATACTTCGTCGTCCCTGACAATGGCCTGGTGACCCCCGTGCTGGACCGTGATGGCTTCGTTTCGGCCCGGGAAATCACCAATTCGGCGTGGATGATTCAGTCCCCGATCTCCTCCACATTTCACGGCCGCGACATTTTCTCACCCGCCGCCGCTCACCTCGCCGAAGGCTGGGACTACACCATGGCCGGTCCGCCCGTCACCCAACTCGTGCAGCTCGCTGTGAAAACTCCGGCCATCGAAGAGCAGGGGATTCACGGCGACATCATTGGTCTCGATGATCCTTTCGGTTCGCTGATCACCGACATCCCCGGCGAAGCCTTCAAAGGGCTAGGCTACGCCGTCGGCGACAAGGTCCCCTTCGAGCTCAACAAAAAGCAGTTGGTCCTCCCATTTGGCCATACCTTCATGGATGTTCCTGTCGGCGATCCCCTCTTGTACATTGATTCCCGCGACCGCCTGGGCATTGCCATAAATCAGGGTAATTACTCGAAGAAATACGCCATCACGCCGCCCGCCACCATTTTTATCCCGCGCAAAGGCGCCCCCATCCGCGATCGAGGAACCCACTGAACTTTCGTCATCGTGTGATGCCGGCGTCATTTGCAATTTCATCCCCGCCAGCCAACAATAAAGAAGATTCGCGGTATCAAAGAGGCCGCCATGCCCGAAGCATTTATCGTCTCCTCCGTTCGAACACCGGTCGGAAAAGCCTACAAAGGCTCCCTGCGCGCCGCGCGACCCGACGACTTCGCCGCTCTAGCTATCAAGGAAGCCCTGGCGCGCGTCCCCGGTCTCGATCCGAAGGAAGTGGACGACGTCATTCTCGGTTGCGCCATGCCGGAAGGCGAACAGGGAATGAACGTGGCGCGCATCGCTTCTCTCCGCGCGGGTTTACCGGTCGAAACCTCCGCGATGACCATCAACCGCTTCTGCTCTTCCGGACTGCAGGCCATCGCGCTCGCCGCGGAACGCATTCGTTCCGGCTCCGCCGAAGTCATCGTCGCCGGCGGCACCGAATCCATGTCTATGGTTCCCATGGGCGGCAACAAGGTGTCTCCGAATCCCTGGCTCGTGGACAACTATCCCGACGCTTACCTCAACATGGGCCTCGGCACGGAAAACATCGCGCGCAAATTCGGCATCACCCGCGAAGCCGCCGACGAATTCTCGGTCAATTCGCACAAGAAGGCCCTGGCCGCTATTGCCGCCGGAAATTTTCAGGACGAAACCTTTCCGGTCGAAGTCAAAATCACTTCGGTCCCGAACGGCAACGCCGCCAAACCGAAGGGGCCGGTCAAATCGACGTCGCAAACTTTCACTTTTTCGGCTGATGAAGGCCCCCGCGCGGACACCTCTCTCGAAGCGCTCGCAAAACTGAAACCCGCTTTCCATGTGAAAGGCACTGTCACCGCGGGAAACAGCTCGCAAATGAGCGACGGTGCCGCCGCTGCCGTCGTCATGAGCGAATCGCGCGCCAAATCTCTTGGCCTCAAGCCATTCGCCCGCTTTGTCGCCTACGCCACGGCAGGTTGCCCACCCGAGGAATTTGGCATCGGCCCGGTCTTCGCCATTCCCAAAGCCTTGAAGCTCGCGGGCCTTACCCTGAATGACATCGCCGCGATCGAGCTCAATGAAGCGTTCGCGGCGCAATCCTTGGCCGTAATCCGCCAGGCGGGCCTCGATCCCGAAAAGGTCAATCCCAATGGCGGCGCCATCGCTCTCGGTCATCCGCTCGGCTGCACCGGAGCCAAACTCACCGCCACAATCCTCCGCGAGCTCCAGCGTCGTAGCGCCAGATACGGCATGGTCACCATGTGCATCGGCGGCGGCATGGGCGCCGCCGGCATCTTTGAGCGTCTCTGATCGTTCCCTCTTTCGCTCCCAAACCTGCCGAGATCTTCTTGTCGTCAAATACCTGTCCTTTCGTCCTCTTGGCAGACGCCGCCGCACGCAGTAAAATGCTTCCGTAAAGCTGTTGACTCCCCGCGGGCTCGCCGCGGTTTTCTTTCCCTCGCTCCAATTTTTCGGAGGCACACATGGCAACCACAGTCGTCACTCGCCCCGCATCGAAGGGCGGCAGCTTCCTCCTCGAATCCTCCGCCCCACAAGACGTCTTCACTCCCGCCGACGTCACCGACGAGCAGCGCCTCATTGGCCAAACCGCCGAGGAATTTGTCCTGAATGAGGTTTTCCCCGTCGTCAAGGATCTCGAAAACAAAAAGCCCGGCTTAATGGCCGACATCGTCCGCAAAGCCGGCCAACTCGGCATCATGGGCGGCGGTGTCCCTGAACAATACGGCGGCGCCGGCCTCGACAAAGTCGCTACCACCGTCCTCACGGAAAAACTCTCCATCTACGGCGGCTTCGCCGTCACACATGGCGCGCATGCAGGCATCGGCACTCTGCCCATCGTTTATTTCGGAACCGAAGCGCAAAAGCAAAAATATCTTCCCAAGCTCGCCACCGCTGAAATGATCGGCGCCTATTGCCTCAGCGAACCGCAAGCCGGCTCCGACGCGCAAAATTCTCTCACTCGCGCCGTGCTCAATCCCGAGGGCACCCACTACATCCTCAACGGCCAGAAAATGTGGATCACCAACGGCGGTTTCGCCGATCTCTACATCGTCTTCGCCAAGATTGACGGCGAAAGATTCACCGCCTTCATCGTCGAGCGCCATTTCCCTGGCTGCAAACCCGGCAACGAAGAGCACAAGATGGGCATCCATGGCAGCTCGACCACCCCGGTCTTCCTGGAAAATTGCAAAGTCCCGAAAGAAAACGTCCTTCACGAAATCGGCCGCGGCCACATCGTCGCCTTCAACATCCTCAACTCCGGCCGCTTCACTCTCGGCGCTTCCTGCGTCGGCGGTTCCAAGCACACCCTCATGACCGCGTCGAAATATTCCAAGGAACGCAAAGCCTTCGGCAAGCAGATTGGCGATTTTGGCCTCATGAAAGAGAAGCTGGCCGAAATGGCCGTTCAGATTTTCGCCGTCGAGTCCATGGTCTATCGCAGCGCCGGAAACATCGAGGCTGCCATGTCCGCCGCGGGCAGCGACGCCGACAAAGTGGCCCACTCCATGAAAGTCCTCGAGGAGTACGCCATTGAAAGCTCCATCGCTAAGGTGTATGGCAGCGAAATGCTCGATTTTGTCGTGGATGAAGGCGTGCAGATTTTCGGAGGCTATGGTTTTCACGAAGATTATCTCGTTTGCCGCGCTTACCGCGATTCACGCGTCAACCGCATCTTCGAAGGCACCAACGAAATCAACCGCATGTTGATCGTCCAGATGCTCATGAAGCGCGCCATGGGCGGCCAGCTTCCGCTCATTCCCGCCGCTATGAAACTCGCCGACGAAATCCTCTCCGGTCCCTCGTTCGAGGAAACTCCCGAAGGCGTCCTCGCCGAGGAATCCCGCGTCGTTTCGAACGCCAAAAAAATGTTCCTCCAGGCCGCCGGCGGAGCCGTCCAGAAATTCCGCGAAAAACTCGCCGACGAGCAGGAGCTCGTCGCCGCCCTCGCCAATATCGTCATGGAAGTCTACGCCATGGAATCCTGCTTGCTCCGCGCGCAAAAATCCGCCGCCACTCGCGGCGAATCCGCCGCTGCTCCCATGATTGACGCCGCCCGCGTCTTCATCGCCGACGCCATCGAGCGCGCCGAGCACGAAGCCCGCCGCGCCATTTCCGCCGTTTGCGAGGGCGACATGCTCACAACGCAACTGGCCGTCCTCAAGCGCTTCTCCAAACGCGCGCCGGTTGACACCATCGCTCTCCGCCGTCGCGTCGCCGCCGCCGTCCAGGCACAGGACCGCTACCCATTCGAGGCTCGCTGACCCGCGCCCTTTCCTAATCCGCCCGTATTCGGGGTAGAATCCATCTGCAGTGGGGTGCACCGATGCTTGGTCCTTCCGACCACGAAGAAGGCTCCGACCGCGCGTGTCAGGGTGTCTCCCCGAATAATTCCCCCTGCAACCTCCCGGCTACCGTCCATTGTATTAAGTGCGATCTCTGGTTCTGCGACATTCACGCCGAAGACGAGCAATGGCACGCTTGCATGCTCCCCGAAGGCGATGAGGGCGGCGAAGGCTAATCTGCATTGTCCCCGCATCCCGCGCGTTCTACCGGACTTTTCAAAACTGATTACGGCTGCTTTTCCGGAGTCTCCGTTTCGCCCTTCGGCTTTCCGACCGTGTTCAGCATCTTCACGTTGAAACGCTGATAGTCCGAGTAGCGCGTCACCGCATTCACCTTGAATCCCTTCACCAGCAGCACCCGCACCCCTACGTGCGCCTCAAGATAAGTTGGCAGCCACACTTCGTTGTTCACGTACTCTTGCTCGAACACGAAGCTCGTTCCTTTCTGCAAATTCGCCAGCAATCCTCCCGCGAACCGGAAATCATTCAGAAAGTACGCCTCGAGCCGCACCACCTGGTGCGCCTGTTCGTCCACCCAGACCACTCCCGCCAGCTTCTGCGCCACTTTTTCCGCAAGATTGTGCGCCTTGAACTCCGGATTGGGCTCGAAATCGAACACCAGCACATCGCGCCCGCGAAACCTCTCCCGCCGCGGATTCACGAATTCGCAGGCGCGCAAAAAGTCCTCGATCCCCGGATCGTCTCCGCTGTCCTTTTTCCCCTCCTGCTTTTCCTTTTCCTCCTTGGCTGCTTTCTTGGCCTGCTCCTTCTGGATATCCTCAATGTGCTTTCGCGTTTTCTCGTTTTCCTTCTTCTGTTCCTCCTCGCTCAGTGGCTTC
>Ga0335081_10021132_pt1 | contig 10534 bp, 10 predicted proteins | sample Lox_Sample_35_FD_206713 | JGI IMG/M metagenome (GOLD analysis project Ga0335081, IMG submission 206713) | Soil microbial communities from Loxahatchee National Wildlife Refuge, Florida, United States - Lox_Sample_3.5 | ecosystem: Environmental > Terrestrial > Soil > Wetlands | place: USA...
TTATGCCCTGCCCCGCCCCCCGGAATGCCGGCCGGCCCCCCCTGATGGGGCGCCCGGCCGGCCAGGGGATCACGCCGGGGCATGCCGCAGCTCGTCGAGCACGCGCTGCCGGGCCCGGGCGGGATCGATGCCGAGGTCACGGAGAGTATCGGGGTTGAAGTCCCCGCGCGGGTTGCGCGCGGCCGCGCTCAGCAGGCCGAGCAGCAGGTGCTCGGTGCCGATGTAGTTGTGGCGCAGGGCCCGGGCTTCCTTGAGCGCGAGCGCCAGCGTCTGCCTCGCCTCCCGGGTCAGCGTCATCCGTCCGGGCCGGCCGGACGGGCCCTGGTGCGCCAGCGGCACGCGCTCGAGCGCGCCAGGCCCGAAGCTCTCCTCGATCTTGCGTTTGATCTCGTCCAGGTCGATGCCGATAGCGGCCAGCGCCTCGGCATCGCCGCTGGTCGTCTCGCCCTCGAGCGGGTTGCCCAGCGGCGCGGTGCGGTCCAGCTGGCGCTCGACCGCGGCCGCGTCCACGCCCAGTCCGGCCAGGACCCGGGCGGCCACGCCCTCCGCGGACGCCAGCGCGTGCAGCATGTACACCGGCCGGATCTGGTCGCCGCGCTCGGCGGCCTTGGCCTTGGCCAGGATCACGACCGTCCTGGCCTTGTCGGTGAATCGCTCGAACATCGTCGGTGTCCCCTCGGGTATCAGCGCAGCCGCGCGCGGCGGACGGGGTGACTGCCGTCTGACCGGCGCGCGTGCTTCTTGTGGACGGCCTGCCGGGACACGCCGAGGATCTCCGCGATCTCCTGCCAGGACCAGCCGTTCTGCCGCGCGTTGTCCACCTGGAGCGCCTCGAGGTGCTCGAGCAGCCTGCGGAGGGAGGCGACGGCCCGGAGCCCGGTGCGCGGGTCCGGGCTGTCGGCCGCGGCCGCCAAGGCGGGTGCGTTGTCCATGGTGTCAATTTATGTTGACAGCGGATCTGTGTCAACCTGGGTTGACACAGATCGGCGGGCCCGATTACAAAGCGCTTACGGGAGCCGGCTGAACCGTGCAGAATCGCGCTACGTAGTCATAACTAGGGGACATGAGGGTGAAATCCTGACCGTGCGTGGAGGCCTGCCTTGACACGAGCCCCGGCACGTCCACCGGTACGGTCCGGACGGCGGCCTTCCTGCTCGCATGAGCATACGATCCAGCTAGACCGTCCTAAGGGGAGGTGCGGGTGACCAGCGTTGCCAGGCGATCTGGCCCGGCTCGCAAGGCCGGCGCCGAGGCGTACCCGGGGCCGAGGCAGGCGCCCCCGGCGCCCCGTCCCGGTCCGCCCCGCCGTCCGCAGGCCAGACCGGAGCCCGCCGGGCCCGGAAACCGCCCCGCCCGGGTGGGCCCGCGCGGCGTGCTGGCCGCCATCATCACCGGCGCGATCATGGTCATCGCCCTGTGGTGGCACAGCACGCCCGGCGTCCACGGGCTCGGCAGCTGGCTGACCGGCGCGGGTGAGATCCTCGGCCTGCTCTGCGGGTACGGCGTGGTGGTCCTGGTCGTGCTGATGGCGCGGCTGCCGCCGCTCGAGCGTGGCCTGGGCACCGACAAGCTGGCCCGCTGGCACGCCATGGGCGGCCGGTACATCGTCAGCCTGGTGGTCGCGCACGGCCTGCTCATCGTGTGGGGCTACGCGGTCACCGCGCATGCCAGCGTGACGAGCGAGACCGCCACGCTGCTCACCCAGTATCCCGATGTGCTGATGGCCACCGTGGCCGGCTTCCTGCTGCTCGGCGTGGGCATCGCCTCGATGCGGGCCGCACGGCGGCGGGTCCGCTACGAGACGTGGTACTTCCTGCATCTGTACACCTACCTGGCGATCGCCCTGGCGTTCAGCCACCAGCTCGCCGTCGGCGCGTCGTTCGTCAGCAACCTGGCCGCGCGCTTCTGGTGGTCCGCGATGTACCTGGCGGTCCTCGTCCTGGTGCTGTGGTACCGCGTCGCGGTGCCGCTGCTCGCGTTCCGCAGGCACCGCTTCGAGGTCATCGGGGTGAAGGCGGAGGCGCCCGGCGTCATCTCGGTCTACATCGGCGGCAGGCGGCTGGACGAGCTGGACGCCGAGCCCGGGCAGTTCTTCCGCTGGCGGTTCCTGACCAGGTCGCTGTGGTGGTCCTCGCACCCGTTCTCGCTGTCCGCCGCGCCAGGCTCGGACATGCTGCGGATCACCGTCAAGAACCTGGGCGACCACAGCCAGGCGCTCGCGCGGCTGCAGCCAGGCACCCGGGTCTTCGCCGAAGGTCCCTACGGCGCGTTCACCCCCGGCTATTCGGGCCGGGGCGTGGTGCTGCTGGCCGGCGGGGTCGGCATCACCCCGCTCCGGGCCATCTTCGCCACGCTGCCCGGACACGTCACCCTGATCTACCGTGCCAGCAGCGAGCGCGACATCGTGTTCCGCGACGAGCTCAACGCCATCGCGGCCGCGCGCGGCGCGACCGTGCACTACGTGGTGGGGTCCCGCGCCGAGATCGGCGGCGACCCGCTGTCCCCCCGGGCGCTGCGGTCGCTGGTGCCCGATCTGGACGAGCAGGACGCCTACGTCTGCGGGCCGTCCGGCATGACCTCGTCCGCGGTCCGGGCGCTGCGCGCCGCCGGGATGCCCAGGCAGCGCATCCATTTCGAGTCGTTCGAGTTCTGAGGGAGAGGATCCGCGGAAATGCGCCGGGTTATCCTGGCCGTCACCGGCACCATCGCCGGTCTCGTGGCCCTGCTGTCGTTCAAGTCGCACGTCCCGTCCGTGCCCGTGGCGGCGACGACCGGCGGGTCGGGCGGCAGTTCGTCCTCGTCCTCCAGCTCTTCGTCCGCGGGCGGGCAGACGGCGGCCGGCGGGCAGACCACGACGGTCCCCGGCGAGTTCCCGCAGGGGTCGGCGGCCAGGAACCTGCCCGCGGGCGAGACCGCCGTCGACGGCAACGTGGCCAACACCGCCTACGGCCCGGTCCGGATCCAGCTGATCGAGCGGGACAGCAAGATCGTCAAGGTCGCGGTCCTCGAGCAGCCGGCCAACACCCTGCACGACATCCAGATCGGCGCGTTCGCCTTCCCCAAGCTGATCAGCGAGACGCTGGCGGCGCAGAACGGCAAGATCGACGCCGTGTCCGGCGCCAGCTACACCAGCGCGGGCTACATCCAGTCGCTGCAGAGCGCACTGGACAAGCGCATCTGAGCCGGTCTTGACGGGCGGCGGTACCGGCCCGGGAGGCACGGGGGGCAGGCGCAGGCACGCCGAGCACGTGATGGGCACGGTCGTCTCCTTCGACGTGCCCGCCCGGGCCGGAGAGCCCCGGGGTGACGGATCTCTCGGGCAGGCGGTGCGCTGGCTGCACTGGGTGGACGCCACCTTCTCGCCGTACCGGGAGGACAGCGACGTCACCCGGTTCGGCCGCGGGCTGCTGCCGCTGGCCGACTGCGCACCCGAACTCGCCGAAGTGCTCGAGGCGTGCGCGGCCATCAGCGCGCGCAGCGGCGGGTACTTCAGCACCACGCCCGTCGGCACGTTCGACCCGTCCGGCTACGTGAAGGGATGGGCCATCGAGCGGGCCGCCGCGATACTCACCGCGGCGGGCTCGGCCGAGCACAGCGTCAACGGCGGCGGCGACGTCCAGTGCGCCGGCGGCCGGCTGTGGCGGGTGGGGATCGCCGACCCGCTGCGCCCGGGACGGCTGGCGCTGGTGGTGGCCGGCCGGGACTTCGCCGTGGCCACCTCCGGCGTCGCCGAGCGCGGCCCGCACATCATCGACCCGCATACCGGGAAGCCCCCGTCCGGGCTGGTCAGCCTCACCATGGTCGGGGCCAGGCTGGCCGAGACCGACGCCTACGCCACGGCGGCGTTCGCGATGGGATCCGCGGCCCGCGACTGGGCCGAGAGCCTGGACGGCCACGAGGCGTTCGCCATCACCGCGGCGGGCGCGACCTGGCAGACCAGCGGCTTCGCCGCCTACCTGGGCTGACCGCGGGGCGGCGGCCGGGTCACAGCAGGGTTGGCTGGCCTGCGTCGTAGACCAGCAGGCCGTCGTCGCGCCGCCGCAGGCCGGGGGAGAGGCGGTGCTCCTCGAGCCGGCCGTCGTGCAGCAGGTGCCGGACCGGCACGCCGCGCACCGCCGACACGAAATCGGCGAGCAGCCGGCGGTGGCAGCGCCACCACAGGCTCTCGGCGCACATCACCACCGTGGGATCGATGCTGGCCTGGGCGAGCACCTCGTCCACCGCGGCCTGGAATTCACCGGTCCGCATGTGCGCGGCGTAGCCCCGGAACATGTCCTCGCGCCAGGCGGTGTCCGGTGAGTCCGGCGCGGGCTTCCTGAAGCCGCCGAGCCGCTTGTCCCAGCGGTAGGAGATGTCGGCCTCGGGCAGCCATCGTTCCAGTTCGGCGCGGGCCACGTGCGGGTGGCGCCGGCTGCCCGGCGCGGTCCTGACGTCGACGAGCGCGGCTACGTCAGCGCCCCTGAGCAGTTCGGTCATCCGCCCGGCCGTGGCGGTCCCGTGTCCGAACGTGAGCAGCATGTCACTGTGATCCTACGCCGGCCGCTGGCCCCTGATTTTCGTCATCGGTGCACGCTGGGATACCATGCTCGGCGTGCACCGGCGTTTTCCCATCACCCCGCCGCCCCGCTCCTAGCGGGGCGATAGCCCGCGCGCGCCAAGCCTGCGGCCCAGTGACTGGGCCCTTTGACCGGGACTGACGCGCGCTTTCCCGTTCTTCCTGGTGAGTGCCTGCGGTGCTCACCGCATGGGTGAGTTCGGCGCGCCCCGCTTCCGCGACCCGTCCCTTCTCGTCGCAGGAGCGATTTTCCGATGCATGAGTTCACCACGATGCCCGCGGCCGCCCGCCGTCGGCCCGGTAGTGGCCTGCTTTACCTGGTGATATCCGGGCTGTTGTGGGGCACGGGCGGCCTGACCGGCAGCCTGCTGAGCCGGACCGCCGGCCTGCCCGCCCTTTCCGTTGCCGCCTACCGGCTCACCGCCGGCGGCGTGCTGATCGTCATCTTCCTCACGGTGACCGGCAGGCGGTGGCCCAAGGGCCGGGCCGCCTGGACCCGGATCACCGTGATCGGCCTGCTGGCCGCGGTGTACCAGAGCTGCTACTTCATGGCCGTGTCGCTGACCGCGGTGCCGCTGGCCACCCTGGTCACCATCGGCACCGCCCCGGTCATCGTGCTCGGCGTGGACCGGCTGGCCGGACGGCGGACCGGCCGGCTCGCGGCGGCCACGACCGGCCTGGCCCTGGCCGGCCTCGGCCTGCTCGTGGGCCTTCCGTCGGGCTTCCGCGAGACCGCGGTGCTGGCCAGCGCGGGCATGGCCGTGCTGGCCGCTGCGGGCTTCGCCGCGGTCACCCTGACCGGATCCAGGCCGGTGCCCGGGCTCGATGACCTCACCGTGACTGGGTTCGCCTTCACCATCGGCGGACTGGCCCTGATGCCGCTGGCGCAGGCCGCCGGGGGCATCGGCTTCAGGCCCGGCCCCGCGGCCATCGGCCTGCTGGTGGCGCTGGGCACCGGCCCCACCGCCGTGGCCTACACGCTGTACTTCCGCGGCCTGCGGTCCGCCGCGGCCAGCACGGCCGCCCTGCTGACCCTGCTCGAGCCGCTGACCGGCGCCGTCCTCGCGGCCCCCCTGCTCGGGGAGCGGCTGAGTGCGACCGGGATCGCGGGCGCGGCCATCATCGCCACGGCCGTGGTCCTCACGGTGCTGGCGAACCGGGAGACGTCCGCCGGGGCCCCGGACCTGGTGGCGCACGGCGCTGACCGCGTTGACGGCCACGATGGCGGCGGGGTCAAATCGTCAACACATGCTGACGCTGTAAGCTCGGCCCTTCAGGACCGAGAAGCTGACAGAGTCAGGAATGCTTGAGAAATCCCTCAGCCGACCTCCAGGCCGGCTCCCTAGGTTTCGGTTAGCTTCCGGGCGGGACGCGACAGGGCGATTCACCGCAGGAGCGGGAAGGGCTGAGATCGTGTTTGACAGGGTGACCATCACGTACCGGGGAGCCAAGTACGAGATCGGGCGAGGACGGGACTTCTACGGCATCTGGATGACGGGAGCGCCCCGGTCGCAGCCGCTTGAGCTGTGGCCCGAGACTCCTGAGGGCTGGTCCGCCGCCTGGACCAGGTTCGCGAGCATCGAGACCCCAGACGCGGTCGTCCCGGTGGGCCGGCGTACCCCTGCGATTGGCTCAGCTGCCGTGCGGGAGGGCGAGAACCCCGGCTCGTTCGGCCAGGCCCAGGCCCAGGGCCTGGACACGACCCGGCGCGCCGCGCGGCTGCTCAGCGGCAGGGCGGGCGCCGTGGCCGCGGCGGCGCTGCTGGGCACGGGCGTCGTCCTGGGGGTGGCCGGGCTTTTCCCGGCCTATATCGGCGGGTCCAGCCTCGCCCAGCAGGCTGACCAGCTCATCCCGCATCTTGCTTACCTCGCCACCTGGACCGCGGGCGCCGTGCTCGTCCTTCTCGGCGGTACCCGCCTCCGGCTCGGGGCGCTGCTCACCCTGGGGCTGAGCGTGGTCACGTTCGGCCTGTTCCTCGCGGACGTCGGCACGGCGTTCGGCGGCAGCGGGAACGCGTTCGGCGCGGGGCTCGCCCTCTCCCTCGCAGGCTGGCTCACCTGCGCGGCGGGCTCGGTGCTGGCCTTCCTGGTCCAGCCGGGCGGTGCGGACGGCCTGGCCGGCCGGGCGGGCGGGCGGGTCTCGCTGGCCCGTCCGCGCGGGGCCCAGCTTGGTCCCGTCGTGATGCTGGTCCTGGCCGGCCTCGGCACTGCTGCCGCCTTCGCCCCGGCGTGGGACAGCTTTACGCTGCGGACGGCGGCCGGGCAATCGCAGTCGCTGACGGCGGGTAACGCCTTCTCCAACCCCGGACTCGCGATCGTCGGGGACGTGACCGTGATGGCCGCGCTCGCCGCGGTGGTCGTGGTGGCCGCGCTCTGGCGCCCTGTCCGGTATGGCGCGGTGCTGCTCGCGGGGGCCTTCATCCCGATGGCGGCCCAGGCCGTCTCGGCGGTGGTGCAGGCCAGCGGTACCGCCTCGCCTGCCCAGTTCGGGATCTCGTCCGCGCAAGCCTCGCAGATCGGGCTCACGATCAGCTCCGGCCTCACGCCGGCGTTCTGGATCTACTGCGCGTTCCTCGTGGCGCTGGGCGTCTCGTGTGCGTGGATGCTGTTCATGCCGGAGCCGGTGCCCGCACCGGGCCCGTCGGCCGCCGCCGCCGAAGCCTGCGCCTGGGATGCCGAGGCCGGCGACGACCTCGCCGACGAGGAGCCGGAAGACGACGACGCGGACGACGCCGTGATGCCGGACTTCGAGCCGGCGCCGCGGCACACCGCGGGCGGCGCCGGCGACCTCCCCAGAGCCGCCGCCTGACGTCAGCCCGGCGGCTCCGGAGGGCACTCGGGGCTGCCGGACCCCGGCAGGCGCCCAGATGGCCCGAGAAACCCGGTCACGGCCGAGAGGAACCTTACCCCCCGGGAAATCGAAGGTTGCGTCGGTCCGGCGCAGGCGCGGCCAGCAGGTGCCGGGTTTTAATGGTTCTTGTCGGAGCCCGGCTGGCCTGGCGGGTGTCGTCGTGGCGGAAAGGACGGCCTGATGCGGCAGCAGAGCGTGACGCGGCAGGTGAGCGGCGGCAAGGTCAGCACGGCCCGCCCGCTCGGCCCGGGCGCGGCCGCGTTCGGCAAGATCTTCTCCCGGGCCTGGTCGCTGCCGCCGCCGCGGAACAAGGTGGCGGTCGAGCACGACGTGGCGGTGCCGATGTCCGACGGCACGGTACTGCTCGCCAGCCACTACCTGCCGGTCAGCGTGGCGTCCGCGGCCACCGTGCTGGTCCGCTGTCCGTACGGCCGCACCGGCCCGTTCGCCCTGCAGTGCGCGCAGATCCTGGCCGAACGCGGCTACCACGTGCTGCTGCAGAGCGTCCGCGGCACCTTCGGGTCCGGCGGGGAGTTCGAGCCGATGCAGCACGAGATCGCGGACGGGCAGGACACCGTGGCCTGGCTGCGCGAGCAGAGCTGGTTCGACGGCCGGCTGGCCACCTACGGCGCCAGCTACCTCGGGTTCGTGCAGTGGGCCCTGGCCATGGACCCGCCGCCGGAACTGGTCGCGGCCATCGTGCACGTGGCTCCGCACGACTTCAGCCGGACCGCGTACCGGAACGGCGTCTTCGACCTGTACAACTACGTCACCTGGAGCGACCTGGTCGCCCACCAGGAGACCGTCGGGCCGCTGCGCGGCATCGCGCGCACGGCCACGGCGGACCGGCGGCTGCGCCCGGTGTTCGACCGGCTGCCGGTCCAGGCCGGCTATCGTGACCTGCTCGGCCGCGAGCCGACCTGGTCCGAGAGGTGGCTGGAGCACCCCCAGGGCAGCGACCCGTTCTGGGCGCCGCTGCAGTGCGGCCCCGCCCTGGACCGGATCACGGTCCCGGTGCTGCTGGTGGGCGGCTGGCACGACCTGTTCATCGAGCAGACCCTCGAGCAGTACCGCACGCTTGCCGGCCGGGGCGTGACCACCCGCCTGCTGGTCGGTCCCTGGGCCCACCTGGACATCACCTCCCAGGGCGGCGTCGCGGTCACCGAGAGCCTGGCCTGGCTCGACCGCTTCGCCGGACCAGGCCGGACCTGCTCCCGGCCGCCCGGGCCGGACGCTGCACCCGGGCATTCGGTCCGCATCTGGGTCGGCGGCGAGGGAACGGGCCGGAAAACAGGCCGGAAAACAGGGGAGTGGCGCGAGATCCCGGACTGGCCGCCGCCGGGTACCGTCCAGCAGCGCTGGTACCTCGGCCCGAACGGCTCGCTCAGCACGCGGGAGCCCGCCGCGGACGTCCCGGCGTCCAGCTTCCGCTACGACCCGGCTGACCCCACGCCGTCGCCCGGCGGCGCGATCATGGCCCTGAACGCGGGGAGCCGCGACAACCGGGCCGTCGAGCGGCGGCTGGACGTTCTGGTGTTCACCAGCGATCCGCTGGAGGAGCCGGCCGAGGTCGTCGGCGAGGTTGCCGCCGAGCTTTCGGTCACGCGCGACAACCCCTACGCCGACCTGTTCGCGCGGCTGTGCGACGTGGACCCGCGCGGCCGGTCGCGGAACGTGTGCGACGGCATCGTCCGCCTCACCGCGGCAGACCCGCTGGCCGGCCCCGTGCGGGTGAGCCTGCTCGGCGCGGCGCACCGGTTCGGCCGCGGGCACCGGATCAGGCTCCAGGTGGCCGGCGGGGCGCATCCCCGCTTCGCCCGCAACCCGGGCAACGGCCTCCTCAACCCGACCGCCGAGGACCTCGTGCCGACGCAGTATGACATCGGCCTGGACGCCGCGCACCCCTCGGTGCTGCTGCTGCCCGTGGCCGGCCACAGGACGCCGGTCCGTTAGGTCCGAAGGATCTTTTCTCCCGAACGGACCGCTACCCGCCCCGTGCCCGCGCGAGCGGTCCCGCGGCGGCGCCGCCGTGGCGTTAACGCTCGAAGTACCGCACCTGCTCGTCGTGGGTGGCCCGCATCCACGCCGGGCTGTCCTCGGTCAGCCGCGGGTCCCCGGCGGGCTTCCCGGCCGTCAGCGCGTCCAGGTAGGCGGCGTCCAGGGCGAGCCGCCTGCGGAGCTCGCCGGCGTCCCCGGCGTGCCCGTGGCCGGGTACCACCTGGCGCACGCCGCAGACCGCCGCCAGCCGCTCCATCCCGGCGCGGTAGTCGCCGAGCGGATCCTTCGCGACGGTGTCGAGCAGCGGTATCTCCACGTCGGAGCACATGTCTCCGGCGACAAGGACGCCGCTGTCCGGCAGGAACACCGCGCCGTGCCCGGGCGCGTGCCCGTCGTGGACGATCAGCTGGGCCTGCGGCCCGTCCCACGGGATGGCGGAAGCGTCCAGTGATCGCATCCGCCCGACCAGGGACAGGTCATGACCGGGCGCGGCCCGTTCGACCCCTTCGATGATGCCGTCCCGTTCGGTCTCGGCGATGGTGATGGCCGCGGGCGCGGCGTACCGGGGCGCGTCCCCCAGTTCCCGGCTCCACAGCACGTGGTCCCAGTGCGGGTGAGTCGACCAGGCCACCGCCGGCCGCAGGCCCCGGGCCGCGAGCTCAGCCGCTAGCCCGGCCAGCTCGGGCACGGTCACGGCCGGGTCGATGACCAGGCATCCCCCGGATGAGCCGACGACCACGGTGCTGGTGGTCATGGCGTAGGAACTGGTCGCGACGAGCACTCCCGCCGCGACCTCGGTCAGGCCTCCCATCGAACCGGTATATCACCAGCCTCCCCGCTGGTCGAGCCGCGCCGCGAGACGGGTGCGGTCATCTAGGGCGGTCATCTAGGCGGCTGCGGTCCGGCGCTCACGCCGCGGGCCTGGCGGGCCGTGGCGATGTCGGCCATGGGCTCGGCGGCCAGCCGCCGGTACGGCCGGGCCATCGGCCACCGGTGTTCCCTGAGCACGGTGTCGGCGTCGAACTGGCCGAGGTTCTGGATCAGCTTGGCCACCACGCCGGTCCACCCGGTCTGGTGGGAGGCGCCGAGCCCGGCCCCGTTGTCGCCGTGGAAGTACTCGTAGAACAGGAT
>Ga0335081_10021133_pt1 | contig 10534 bp, 7 predicted proteins | sample Lox_Sample_35_FD_206713 | JGI IMG/M metagenome (GOLD analysis project Ga0335081, IMG submission 206713) | Soil microbial communities from Loxahatchee National Wildlife Refuge, Florida, United States - Lox_Sample_3.5 | ecosystem: Environmental > Terrestrial > Soil > Wetlands | place: USA: Florida...
GCTGCCCAACGGCGCCTACGTGCGCGGGATGATCCACCGCATCTGCGGATGGACGTTCGCGGCGTTCTTCGTGGCCCATCTGGCCATGTTGGTCAGCACCCGCCGGGGCCGCAGCTACTTGTGGGCGTTGTGGATGGTGCCACACGATCTGCGGGACGCCGTGGCCCAGGTCGCGTACAACGTGGGCTTGCGCCAAACGCCACCCCCCCACCGTCGTTGGAACTACGCCGAGAAGGCGGAATACTGGGCGCTGATCTGGGGTTCGGCGGTCATGATCATCACCGGCGCGATGCTGATTTTTACGACCACCGTGCTGCGACTGTTGCCCAAGGTGTGGCACGACGTGGCCCAGGTGATCCACTACTACGAAGCGGTGCTGGCCACGCTGGCGATTCTGGTCTGGCATTTCTACTGGGTCATCTTCGATCCGAAAGAATACCCGATGAATCCGGCGTGGTTGATCGGCAAGAAGGCCGCGCACAAGGAATCGCACGAGCCGGAATCCCCAACGACGGGGCCGGTGACCACGCCACCGGAACCGAGGGACGAAACCACCCAGGCGCCCCCGCCGAACGAAAAGAATACCCACCAAGATGAACCGAATCCGTAACGCCGTTTTGTTTGCCGCCGCATTCGCCCTGGCGATCACGATGAGCGCGGTCGCCGAGGAGGAAAAACCGTCGGAACGATGCGCGCTTTGCCACGAACAGGACACGAAGGATTGGGCGGCCTCGGCGCACGCGCGGGCGGTCAACCCCGAGTTTCTGGCGATCCGCGAGCAGCAGGGAAACAAGTGGGAATGTCTCGTGTGCCACACCAGCCAGTACGACCGCAAGACCGGGCAATTCTCCCACGACGGCGTGAGCTGCGAATCCTGTCATGGCCCGGCGAAGGACGATCATCCCGACAAGGAGAAGATGGCGTTGCCTGTGACCTCGGAGGTTTGCGAGGCGTGCCACAGCATCACGTATGGAGAATGGCGCGTCAGCGCACACGGCCAGAAAAACGTCCGCTGCTTTGATTGTCACAAGATGCACAGCATGGAGCTGCGCAAGGACGATCCCGACCAGATGTGCGGCACCTGTCACGCCGAGCAATTGAAGGATTTCACTCACGCGACCCATCATTCCCAGGGGCTGCACTGCATTACCTGCCACATGCCCGAGTTGGCAGCGGGTGCGCCGAAGATCAGAGGAACGGGAGTCCGTGGCCACACCTTTACCGTCGGCGCTGAGACCTGCATCCGCTGCCATCGGGAGATGGTTCATACAGGCCATGAGACGGCCACGCTCGAACAGGAAGTGGCGCGGCTCAAGGCGGCCAACCCCGAGGTGTTGGAAAAGAAGGTTGACTCCCTGGAGAAGCAAACCGCGAAATTGCGCGCCGACCTGCAGGCGAACCAGCGCGTGTTTGTTCCCCTGGTGGCGTTGGCCTTTCTGCTGGGACTGTTCGGCGGGTACGCCGTGCCGCATTTCCGTGGTCGCCAACAAAAGGGTGATGCCCATCCGCGGGACCAGTCGGCGAACAAACAACCTCCCGACGTGAAGAAGCCATGACAGAGCCACGACATCAGCCGTTCGCCGAGCGCATCTCGCGGCGCACGTTCTGCCGCCGGGGTATCGCGGGAGCATCGCTGCTGGCGGTTGGGGCGACCGCAGCATGGGCCGAAAGCGAGACCGGGGATGCGAGCCAGTACGGGGCAGTACTGGTTGATCTCACGCGTTGTATTGGGTGCCGCGCGTGCGAAAACGCCTGCCTGGTGCGGCAGGGCTATCCGGGGTTGCCGCCCGCCAGCTTCGGGTACGGGCCCGGCGACGGCAAGCTGACCTTCAAATCGCGGACGTTCGTGGATTTCCGCGAAGTCCCCACCTTTGAAGGATCGATGCGCCAGGTCCCGGTGAAACGGCAATGCATGCACTGCCTGGAACCGGCTTGCGTTTCGGTCTGCCCGGTCGCCGCGCTGGAGAAAACGCCTCGCGGTTCCGTGGTGTGGCGGGATGACCGCTGCATCGGCTGCCGCTATTGCCTGCTGGCCTGCCCGTTCAGTGTGCCCAAGTACGAGTGGGACAACGCTCTGACGCCGCGTGTGAACAAGTGTGATTTCTGCGACGACCGCACGGCGGCCGGGCTCTTGCCGGCCTGTGTGGGTGCCTGCCCGACGGGCGCGTTGAAGTATGGAAAGCACTCGGAAGTATTGGAGGAGGCGCGGGCCCGCGTCGCCGCGCAACCCAAGCGGTACGCCACGCTGTATGGCGACCGTGTGGTCGGAGGGACTTCGTGGTTGTACCTGTCGGATATCCCCGTGGAGCAGCTCGGTCTTCCCATGAATCTGCCCAACTCGTCCATGCCGGCGCTGACCTGGAATTGGCTGGCGAAGGTTCCCTATATTGTGATCGGGCTGGGACTGGTGCTCAGCGGCGTGTTCCGCTTGCGGAGCCGGAAGGAGCGCCATGGGTGAAATGGACTTTTTGTTGGTCCTGTTTCGCGTCTTCGCGGCGCTGGTAATGGCGGTTTTGGCAGCGTTCGCCTGCTGGTTTCTCGAAGGGCGACAACGCCCGCAGTCGTTCTCGGCCGGCGTCATGGGGTGGGCATTCCTGATCACGCTGTGGGGCCTTGGCGGGTACGCGTTTGCGGCGCGGTACACGCTGGGGTTGGGGGCCGTTACCAACCTCACGAACGCTTTTCCGTGGGGCCTGTGGAAGGCGATGGTGCTCTGCGGGATCGCGTTTGCGGCAGGCGGCTTTCTCACCGCGTGTATGGCGTACGTGTTTCGCATTCGCACCTTCACTCCGATCCTGCGCCCCATCGTCCTCGCCGCCTACCTCTGCTACACGTTGTCGGCGTCCGGAGCACTGATCGTCGATCTCGGGCGTTATTACAAAATCTGGATGCCGATCGTGAGCTGGCAGCATCGGTCGGTGCTCTTCGAGGTGTCGTGGTGCGTGATGCTGTACACCTGCGTGTTGTCCGTGGAGTTTGCGCCGATTGTTCTCCAAAAGCTGGGATGGCATCGCTTGGAGCACTTTGTCCACGCCGTGACTGTTCCCTTTGTCATCTGCGGCGTGGTGCTGTCCACCGTACATCAGTCGTCGCTGGGCTCACTGTTCCTGATCGTGCCCGAAAAGCTGCTGCCACTGTGGTATTCGCCGTTCATCCCGGTGTTTTTCTTCATCAGCGCGCTGGTCTCCGGCTTCGCGATGGCGATTTTTGTCTCGGCGTTGTCATTTTGGATCTTCCGCCGACCCCTCGACCCGAAGGTGCTGACAGCCCTGGCGAAGGGCATGACACCGTTCCTCATGTTGTACTTGTTCCTGCGCATTGCCGATCTCACGGCGCGAAATGCATGGGGGGATGTGTTCGCATACCCGCTCCAGGGATTCACGTTCACACTGGAGATGGTGCTGCTGACACTGCCGTTGTTTGTCCTGCTGAAGACCCGGTGGTCGGGCCGTCGTCGTTGGGCATTCGCCGCCGCGATCCCGGTGATCTTGGGAGTCATACTCAACCGGCTCAACGTTGCCTGGATCGGCCTGTTGCCCGCCACCGGCTCGCATTACTTTCCCTCGTGGATCGAGATCACGATCACGTTGAACCTGCTTTCGTTCGGCCTGGTCATCTTTGGCCTGGCAGCCCGCTACCTGCCGCTGTTCGAGCACCCGTCGCAGGACGGGGGACACCCGGCCCGGTCGCACGGCAACGCGGCCAGGCCAATGGGCGGATTGGAGGTCGCCGGGCATGTTTAGGCGCAACCTGACCGCGAAAATTCTGATCGCCGTTGGCATAACAGTCGCGATGGTCATCGCCATTTACACGTATTTCGTGATTCGCGTGCAAAGCGCCTGGTGGCACGAGCGCACCCAGGCGCAAAACCTGATCACGACCTCCCTGATCCACGAGTACCTCAACGGGGTCATGCTCAGCGACCGCCACCAGGAAGTGCAGGGATTTTTGGAAAGGCTGAAAAATTCCGACGAAATCTGGCGCGCGCGCCTCATCAAACCGGATGGCACAGTGGTGTTCTCGACCGACACACAGGAAGTTGCCCGCGCGGTGATCACGGTGCCTCCTGAGCTATTCACGGCGAACCAGGTCCTGCAAGGCACGCGCATCGAGGACGGTCAGCGGCTGTCCGTCGTGATGCGACCCGTGCTTAACAGCGAGAGTTGCCAGCGGTGTCACGACGCGCGGCTCACCAACATCGGCGCCATCGTTGTCGAGAAATCGCTCGCGCCCGCCGAGGCCAGCGTGGCCGGCAACCGGAACCTGCTGATCGTGTATGGATTCATCATCTTTGTGCTCGTGGGTGTGGTGCTGTGGCTGCTCATCGTGCGCCTCGTCACGCAACCGGTCGGCAATGTGCTCGACCAGATGCGCCAGGTGCAGGCCGGCAACCTCAAGGCGCGCGCCATCACGGACACCAGCGACGAAATCGGCGAACTGGCTGCCGGGTTTAACGCCATGGTGCAGAGCCTCCAAAATGCTACGGTGGAACTTGAAGAATCGCACGCGAAACAGATGCAGCAGGCTGACAAGCTGGCCTCGATCGGGGAATTGGCATCGGGCATTGCCCACGAGATTCGCAACCCGCTGGCGGGCATCGGCGCCGCTGTCGAAGTGCTTTCCGAAGAGAACGGCCTCAATGGCCAGCGCGTGGAGATCGTTGGTGAAATCCGGCGGCAAATCACGCGGCTGAATACAACCCTGTGTGATCTGCTCGATTTCGCCCGGCAACGCGAGCCCGAGATCGCGCCCTGCCACGTGGGGGATTTGGTCAGGCCGATGCTGGCGCTGGTGCGGCCCGACGCGCAAAAACAGCGCGTCGCCATCGTGGAACGATTCGCACGGGGATTGCCGCCGATCCGCGCCGATGCGGGGCAGGTGCAGCAGGCGCTGCTCAACATGCTGCTCAATGCGATCCAGGCGATGCCGGACGGGGGGACGTTGACCGTGTGCGTCGCGCCCGCGGGCGACCACGTGCGCATCGCCGTTTCCGACACGGGCGTCGGTATAACGCACGCCAATCAGCAGAAGATATTTTCGCCGTTTTTCACCACCAAACATCGCGGCACCGGGCTGGGACTGGCGATCACACGCACCATCGTGGAGAAACACCACGGCAGCATCACCGTCCAAAGCGAGCCCGGGCGCGGAACGACATTTACATTGGAATTCGCGGCGGACACGCCCTTCGAGCGTGACGGCCCGCAACAGGTTATGAGCCATGGCACGAACCAAAGTTCTGATAATTGACGACGAGAAACTCGTCCGCTGGTCGCTGCAGCAAAAGCTGTCACGGGAGGGCTACGAGACCGAGTCGGCCCCGACCGGTGAAGAGGGCATCAACCTCATTCGCGAGGATGGCTACGACCTCGTGCTGCTGGACTTGCGGCTGCCCGGCATGGACGGCGTGCAGGTGTTGCAGGAGATCAAGAAACTCGAAAAGGAAATGGCGGTGATTATCTTGACGGCCGAAACGGCGATCGCGCGCGCCGTCCAATGCGTCCGGCTCGGGGCGCACAACTACTTGTGCAAGCCGTTCGATTTCGATGAAGTGCGCGTGGCGCTGGAGAAGGCGCGGGAGGACTTGAAACTGCGCCGGGAAGTTACGCGCATCCGCCGCGCCCAGCGCCGCAAATTCGGCCTGGAGAACCTCGTCGGGCAGAGTGCGCAGATGCGCCACGTGCGCGAGTTGATCGCGCGGATTGGCGAGAGCGACTCCACGACGGTATTGATCGAGGGCGAGAACGGGACAGGGAAGGAACTGGCGGCGCGGGCGATTCATTTGGGCAGCGCGCGGGCCAACCAGCCATTTATGGGAATCAACTGCTCGGCGATTCCCGATGCACTCATTGAAAGCGAACTCTTCGGCCATGAACGTGGCGCGTTCACCGACGCCAAGAGCACCAAGAAGGGATTGTTCGAACTGGCCGACGGCGGCTCGGTGCTGCTGGACGAGATCGGTGACATGAAGCCCGCGCTGCAGGCGAAATTGCTGCGGGTCCTGGAATCGCGGGAATTTCAGCGCGTGGGCGGCACGCAGAACATCAGCGTGGACGTGCGCGTCATTGCGGCAACGAACAGGAACCTGGAAGAAGCGGTGGCCCGCGGCGAGTTCCGCCAGGATTTGTATTACCGGCTAAAGGTCATTTCCCTGCGGATGCCGGCCCTGAGGGAACAGCCGGAGGACATTCCCGTGCTGGCGGAACACTACCTGAAACAATTTGCGGAGGAGTTCAACAAACCGCTCAAGAAACTTTCGCCGGAAGCGGGCGCGACGCTGCAGCAATACACGTGGCCGGGCAACGTCCGCGAGTTGCGAAACGTGATGGAGCGGTTGGTCATTCTCGAACGCACCGAGGTGGTCCTGCCGGAGCACCTACCCGCCGAGATGCGACTGCGGACCCGGTCCAGTGGGCGGTGTCTCATCCAGTTGCCGCCGGATGGTGTGGCGCTGACGGACGTCGAACGTGAATTGGTTTGCCAGGCGATGGAACGCGCAGGAGGCAACCAGAGTCACGCAGCGGAGTTGCTGGGGATCGAGCGGGACGCACTGCGGCGTCGATTGATCAAGTACGGCTATCTCTCCGGCGCGCCCAGTGACCTTAGCGGGGCGAAGTGCTGAAATAGATGACGAATGCCGACAGGGCCAAAACGATGAGCCCAATCAGCACAAGCGCCAATCCCAACATCCTGCCTGTGAGCATGAGCTATCGGCCCAGCACTGCTTGTGCCCATGCACTTGATTCCCTCACAAACCAACCGGAAACGAGCTTGGCAGCACGCGAGGACACGGAATCGATGCGTGGAACTGCGCAGGATAGTGAGCGAAACCACGCAGGGCGTTTGAGCTTGCCATGCTGCCACCTCCTTTGTATCATCGCAAGGCGTTTGCATTGTGTTGGTTACACGGAGGTATGATGGTGTTGGCACGCCCACTGCCATAGCTGTTAAACGGAGGACAACGAAAATGCCGGGAACGAAATTTCTAACGCGAGTCGGTGCACTGGTCGTGGCACTGTCTGTCTTGGTCGCTCTGCAAACATCCGCCGCACCTGCTGGCGCACAGCTTGGAACTGTCCTGACGGGAGGCAATCTCACCTCCGGCGGGACCCTCACGTACCAGGTGAATCTGATCGTGACGAGTCCGGGCACGGTGGTTACCAGGGCGACCGTGCGGGCGAAAGGGTGGAAGGCCAGCTTCCCCATTCTTACCAACACGCTGGCATCCGGCGTGTCCACCATTAGCAGCGGACCCATCGCGATCCCCGCCAATTTCCATGGCACCGTGGTGTTACAAGTAAGAGGGAAATTCGACAAACACAGCATCGGCGCCAAGGCGGTTCTCATTACGATTAATGTTCCGTCCACGCCTGCGGTGGCGCAGACGACCTGGTACGACGTGGGCTTCAACACCAACGTCACCGTGAACGCCAATGCCGTGTCCACCAACGGCCTGACCGGGCCGTTGACGTATGCATGGACGATCACCGATACGGATGTCCGCGGCAGCGCGGCGCTCACGAATGCTGACACCGCAACGCCCACACTGACCACGTTGCCGATCACCGCGTTCACCAACGCCGTGGTGTTTGCGAACCATGTCTCGCCTGGCGTCGATCTGGACAAGCAGTACGATTTGGACACGAATCCGAATCTGGTGGGATTCAACACCGAGCAAATCAACCTGACGACGTACCACCTGCGGGTTGTCGTTAGGGACGCCGCGTCGCATTCCGTGACCGGGACCGTCACCGCGATCTCGACGAGTGTCTCGCCGGCGCAGCCGACGCTCCCGCTCGGCGAGCGGCAATATTTCACTGCGATGCCAAATGGAACGAGCGCGTCCACGTATTCCTGGAGTATCAACGCCAAACCGACCGGCTCCGCAGCCACATTGGAGAATCCCAACTCGCGGACTCCGTCACTGCGGCCTGACAAGGAAGGCGACTACGTATTGCAGTTGACCGTGACCGGCGGCGGAGTGTCAACCTCGTCGTACGTTACGGTCAAAGGCGCGAGCTATGTTGGCGTCGCCACGTGCGCTTCGTGCCATGGGACGAGTCCGCTCGTGGGATTGACGGACATCTACACGCCCTGGAGCCAGACGGAGCATGCGACGATGGCCCAGCGCGGCGTCGATGGCCTGCTTTCCTCGCACTACAGCGAGAGCTGTTTTGCGTGTCATACCTTGGGCTACAACCAGGCCCCGTTGGCGGTCAACGGTGGTTTCGACGATGTCGAAAAACAACTGGGCTGGAAATTCCCCACGGTGTTGCAAGTTGGCAACTACGCGGCCATGCCCACGCAACTGCAGAACCTGGCCAACATCCAGTGCGAGAACTGCCACGGACCCGGCAGCCAGCACCCCGGCGCGGACTCCAAGAGTCTGGATGTGGCAGTGTGTGCAACCTGCCATCAGGACGGCAGCAACCATTTCCGCCCCAGCCAGTGGGCCTTGGGACCGCACGGGGCGGACGATGGCTATCTCTCTGTGTCGATTGACGAAGCGCCGAATCCATCCTGCTCCAAGTGCCATTCGCCGCAAGGTTTTGTGGACTGGCAGGAGGGGAATTCTCCGGTCGCCACGGTCGCCGGGAGGCTCACGTGCGCGGGCTGCCATGATCCGCACAACGTGAAGATGTTCCCCGAGACCGCCCATCAAGTGCGCGTGTATGACACGGTGACTCTGGATGATTCCGTGGCGGCGACCCCGCCGACATTGACGGGCCAGGGTCCATCGGCGGTGTGCGAGCAGTGCCATAACGCGCGGCGCAGTCCCCCGGCCACGTATGTTTCATCGACCACATTGCCCCATGAGAGCACGGCCACCGATGTGTTGAACGGTCTTCGCGCGAGCACGAACGTTCAAGCGATCGTCAACGGCGTGACCAATACCATTGCCACGGTGAAACTGGAGAATTCCGCTCACGCTGGCGTGGCGAAGTGCATCGATTGCCATATGTTCCCGGATAACAATCCGGCGTTCTCGGCAGTCAATACTGTTGGCGATCACACGTTCAGCGTGACCGACCGGATCACCGGGGCCGACAACATTGCGGCTTGCAACCAGTGCCACAAAGGCGTGGACCCGGTTACCGACTTCGACCACAAGTCGGTCGTCGCCAGCACGCTGCCGCACGGCGGTGATTACGACGGCGACGGGGTGGCCAATGGCGTGCAGACAGAAGTCGCTGGCCTGCTGACCAACCTTGTCAACAAGATGCTCTCCACCGGCATCACCATTGGCTCGGGCGGCTCGCATTGGACGAGTTACACCAATCGGACCGCTTTCCCGGTGATCTACGCCGCGCAGCGCAACGCTGCCTGGAATGAGTACCTGATTGAGCGTGAACTCAGCATGGGAGTGCACAACACCGCATTCACCGTGCGCCTGCTGCAGTGGAGCTACACGGTGCTCAGCACCAACACCGGCGGCAATTCGTTTCAAGTAGACTTCCCGAACGCGGATTTGAGGTAAGTGGGCGGGGCGGAGAGGCGATGAGCCCAATGAACCAATCCCGGCCCCAGCGGCGGTTCCTGCGTGCGAAGGTGATTGTCGCCGCGATCGGCGCGATTGGCGCAGCGATCATCGCCATCTCGTGTGCGACGGTGGATCGCGTGGTGGTGGCGCCGCCGATGATTCCGGGCGCCAAGTACGTCGGGATGGATCAATGCGCGCTGTGCCATGAGAAGGAAGTGAAGAACTTCAAGCTCACTCAGCACGCGCGCATCCAGATTCCTGGCGAGGGCCCGCGCGTCGAGGGGCAGGGCTGCGAGAGCTGCCACGGGCCGGGCAGTCTGCACGTCGATTCCGGGGGTGACCCCAAGTTGATCGTCAATCCCGGCAAGAATCCGGACGCCTGTTTCCAGTGCCACCTCGACAAGAACGCTGAGTTCAGTCTCCAATTCCATCATCCGGTCAAGGAAGGGCGGATGAGTTGCATCTCCTGTCACGATCCGCATGGTGAGGATGTCCTTAATCCGAAGGGCATGTTCGTGAGCCGACTGAATCTGAACTGCGAGCAATGCCACCGCGAACAGGCGCGACCGCATGTGTTCGAGCACGAAGCCATGCGCGAAGGGTGCACCACCTGCCACAACGTGCACGGCTCGATCAATCCCAAGATGCTGACGGAACGCGACAACAATCTCTGCCTGAAATGTCATGCGCAGGTCGCCATGCCGAACACGGCGGGACAGGTCTTCATCGGCAACTTCGACCACACGGCGTTCCTGCAGCAGGGCACTTGTTTCAGTGCCGGGTGTCACACCGCCGTTCACGGGTCGGACATCAACTCGCACCTGCGGTACTGACGGAGCCATGACCATGAACCGCATCTTTCTCCGAGTGCTGCTGGCCGCTCTCTTGGCCGGAGGGTGGATGGCCGCGAGCGTTCGTGCCGATCAGGCGTCGACAAATTCCACGGTGGATGTCTCCGTGACGCCGGGCGCGACGTACGCCAGGGTAACGGGCAACACTCAGAAATTCCGCGAGGATGTCGGGATCCGGGACGGCTGGACGGGCGGCATCGAA
>Ga0335081_10021136_pt1 | contig 10533 bp, 11 predicted proteins | sample Lox_Sample_35_FD_206713 | JGI IMG/M metagenome (GOLD analysis project Ga0335081, IMG submission 206713) | Soil microbial communities from Loxahatchee National Wildlife Refuge, Florida, United States - Lox_Sample_3.5 | ecosystem: Environmental > Terrestrial > Soil > Wetlands | place: USA...
GCGTTCTTCGACCTCGCCGACACCATCATTACCGTGCGTAGGCTCATACGCGAGTCCTGGACCCTCTACCGGTGGGAAGGCCGCCCGGCAAAACGACCATGATCACCCACCTATCCGCGCGACCTCTTAATGATCGTTATCTACCCGCTCGGGTCACGCAACGGTGGCAGCATTGCCGTCGGCGGAGCCTGGGCCACCTGGGCTGAGGTGAGGCGTCTGCTGCAGCCAGCGGCCGGAGGCGAGCATGCCGGTAACGGCAGATCGAGCCAGTGTCGCCTTGTATGCGCAATTTCCGGCTGCGCTGGACCGGGACTGGCTGGGGCGGGTGTGCCATCTGAGCGGGGTGGACCTGGCGGTGATCCGGCGCCGGACCGGCCCGGTGACCCAGCTGGGATATGCGACCCAGCTGGTCACCGTCCGGGCGATCGGCACGTTCCAGTCCGACCCGGCCGCGGTGCCCGAGCCGGTCGTGGCTGCTGTCGCACGCCAGCTCGGCATCGATGACCCCGGCGTGCTGGCCTGAGATACGAATGGCTGCGGGCCCGGACACCGAGGGGGAGGCACCAGCGCGGGCCGGCCTGCAACTGGCCGGGCCCGGGCAGCTAACACCACCGGACTGCGGCCGCCACGAACCGATTTACTCAGGATCCTGCACCGATCCTCGTCGCAGGCCTGCATGCAGTCGTATTCCGGCAGGATGATCTCGACGGCGTGGGCCCGCAGCTCCAGCTCCCGGCTCAGCCCGAAGACGACCTGCCCAGCCCGCCCGCCTGCGCCGCCAGCGCGCACTCCGGCGCCGCCATCACCACGAACACGGCCATCTCCCGAAAAGGCCCGGGGGGCCGATCACGCGGTGCGCGGACTCAATCCCGGCCGCGGCACCGCCTCCAGCACCGCCCGCGCTATTTCGCCGTCCTCCCGGCTGGCTTCGCCGCGGGCGCGGCTGCCTTCGTGGCGGCCTGCGCCGGCGCCGCCTTCTTCGCCGGTTCCTTCTTCGCCGGTTCCTTCTTCGCCGGTTCCTTCTTCGCCGGCGCCTTCTTCGCGGCCGACGGGACCGCCTCGGCCAGCGCGGTCAGGTCCACCACCGAGTCGTCCCCGCCGAAGTCGTTGGCCACGCAGGCGTCGGCGGCCCAGTCGTTGTCCCCCCGCTGGCCATCCAGCAGGTACCGGAACCGGTAGGCCCGCCCCGCGTCCAGGTCGACTCTCAGGCTGAACCCCCCTCGGCGTCGCGGTGCATGACGCCGGCATCGGCCGACCAGTCGTTCCATTCCCCGCACAGTGCCGCGGTCTGGGCGCCCACCTGGGGATCGACGGTGAACGTGACGCGGGCCTTGCCCTTGGCTGCCCTGGACTTGATCACTTCCGCCTCCGCTGTGCCTGGCCCCTTCCGGCCATCGCATCCTATCCCGGCGGTCACCACGGCAGCGCGCCTGCCTTACCCGCGCGGCCGTCCTGTCGGCAGCCGCCGCATCCCGGCAAACGGAAGATCATCCGGAGTGGGCCCCGGCTGCTGGCCGGCCAGGCCAGCGGCCGCTGGTGCAGGGATCAGGCCGCCGCCGTGCCGCCGGCTTGTGCCAGCGTGCCCTGCGCCGCCGTGCCGGACAGCGCGAGGACCAGCCAACCAGGGAAATGAACCCCGCGCCGGGCGCGGGGCTAGCATGAGCCTGCCAATGAGGGAGGCCCGAGATGACAGCTGCATCCCGGTTCCTGGTGATCATCCTGGTGGTGCTCGGCGTCCTGGCCATAGCCGCGGGCATCATCTATTACGCCGAGCCGGCGAAGTCCCTGCCGGCGTTCTTCCCGGGCCATGCCGCGCACCTGAAGGGGCGGCACACCACTCGTGGCCTGGTGGGCATCATTGCCGGGGCGGTGCTTCTCATCATCGCTGTGATCACCGCACGGGCCGGCAGGCGTTCCCGCTATTACTAACCAAGCGGCCAGGGCCGCGGACGGGGCATGGCCGTCACCGGGTGCCCCCCAGCGCCGGGCTGAAGCGCCTCGTTCGTGACGCGTACCCGCCGGCTCTGCGCGGCTGACAGCTTGAGCCTCATCACGAGTGGCCATGCGCAGATCACCCATTGTGCGCGGGCCTCAGACGGAGAGAAACCGAACTCTAACGTTCGAGGCGGGTGCGGTGGCCCTTGCATCCGGCCGCCGGCCCGGCTGTCCCTGAATCGGTCGTTCACGTGACAGGACCAAGGCTGGCAGAGATCCTGCGAACGATCACTGCCAGCGCGCCGCCGCGATCATGCATGACCGGCCCATGCGGGGTCGCCGTAGTACTCGGGAAAAATCGGGCGGATATGCCTGAGTAGGCTCCTGCGCTGGGGATCTGCGGGCTCTGGCGGGAGGTGCTGGTTGGTCGTTCCGGTGTTCACCGATGAGGATCTGAAGGCGCTGCGGAGGTTCCCGGAGATCGGCCGGGAGGAGTTGTTCCGGTTTTTCACCTTGCCCCTGGCCGATGTCGCGTTCATCGATCCCGGTCGTGGTCGGGGTCCGGCGGACCGGCTGGGGCTGGCTGTAGCCCTGTGCACGTTGCCGTGGCTGGGGTTCGGCCCTCGAGTAACAACGGAACGAAAAGTACCGGCTCGCTCTGATCGCTGTGGTCAGTATCGGTGTTCGGGCAGGTCAACTGGGCGGGACCGCTGCCTGGCTCTCGTCCCATTTGGTATCTCACATAGGAACATCTCGCCGTGATCCAACTTGTGACCTGCAGGAACTCCAGGTAGCGCCACTCACCGTTCCGTTGTTCCTCGAGGGCCGACTCCGTCGAGCGACGTACTAACAGGCTCACGCTGCCCAGGATGCGGCCCAACCTCGTTCTGGGGACGTTTCGGGACGTCCTCGCCGACGCAGCCGTGGGCGGTCGGGGTCACTCCGCCGCGAACAGGCACGCTCTCGTGCGATGAACGGGCCGTTCGGATCGAGCGGGGGCGCTCAGAACTCGATGTAGCCCTCGAGGTGGAACGCGCAGGAGCCGTGCAAGCTGCGAACTCCTGAGCGTCAGAGACCAACGGAGGCGCTTGCTCACGCTTGGAGCGTTGCGGGTACCTCTCGACCGCCACGTCCAACTGGGAGGGATTCCGGCGGCGTCGGTGGCTTGATGCGCTTGCCGCTCGCATCCGAGTATGGCCCGCCGTCTGAGGCGGAGTGACCCCCCTTGGCGATCGAGCGAGTCTCAGAGAGGTCGAAGCCCTTGAATATGAGCCAGAGCGCCAACACCATCTCCTGGACAGCGATGGGAAGGATCAGGACCGTGTAGCCGGTGACGGGGTTGTCGCTGAACAGTGCTTGCAGGCAGGCGATCATCATGGAGAGCACACCAAGTATCCCCCAGCCCGACAGCCATCTGGGCACGAGTCGGGATCGGTAGAACACGGTGTAATACATCAGGGACCCGATACTGAAGGCGAGGACTCCTGCGAGCGTGGCGTGGTCGCGCATGCTTAGCATCGAGTTCGCGATGGTGTGGATTGGCGCCTGGCTGTCGGGGCTTGCGGTGGCGAATTCCTGTCCAAGCGGCACGATGGACAGCAGGCTGACGGCGGCGACCGCGTAGAGGGCGCATTCGATCGCTCGGAAGATCACTGACCCCAGCGCCAGAGTCGCGTGGACCCCCTTGAGAACCGGGTAGAGCGCGATAGCGATACCGGCGCTGGTGCCTGCCGCGGCTAGGTAGAGGAGCACGGAGGCGGCGAGTCGGTCGGGATGGTGCGCGACTGCCGTCAGGTAGTTCTTACCGCTCAGGGTGGGGTCGAGGGCGGCTGCTCCCAGTGCCACGAGGGTTGCCGCGACGAAGAGTGCTCCGGTCGCGATCGAGCTGGTCCGAGTTGGGTTCACAATGGGCTCCAAACGTCGAGTGCTGGTGGGAGATCCACTTCCGGCCGCGACACGTCGGCGTCGGGGCTTGTGCGTGTACTCGGATCCGAGTGCGCGGACGCGCGTGGGAGGCGTATTCCGATATCGCGGCTCGCGACGGTCACGGCCGCACTCTCCTTGTTTGGTAGGCCCAGATCGCTATCTCGACGCGGTTTCGCGCACCGATCTTGCTCATCAGGCATCCGGGTAGCGAGCGGGAAATTTTGGTCGGATATCCCTGGACTGCACAAACGCAGTTGGCCTGCGACGAGGATCCGTGCAGGATCCTGAACGTCGCAGTGGTTCTGTCGGCCGCGCAACCGATAGACCAATCTCCGAGAGCACGGTGGCGGTGAAGGTCTTGGTGATCGAGCCGACCTCGAACACGCTTGAGGCGTCCATCCCGGCGCCGTAGGGCGACAACCCGCCGGCTGCCGTCGGGAACACCATCTCCGCCACGATGCCCCGGCTGCGCCCGCTGTCGTCCCGCCTCGTTTCGCTGGGCAGTTCCCCATGACCCCAACCTGCGCCCCTTGAGGGGGCGGGAACAGAACAAACCCTTGACGATCCCGGCCATGACTCCCAGGCCGCCGACACATCTCCATCAGGCGGGCCCCGGTCGAGCCAGCTACGTGACGTCGCGACGCATGGTCCGGACGACGCCGGCGGCCAGCGGGACCGCCACCCAGAAGAGGACCGAGAACGAGATCTGCGGCACGTGACCTCCCCAGTCGTTCTCGAGCACCCAGTTGAACGTTGTGGACCAGTCGATCCAGTCAGCGACCAGCTTCGATGCGGCGCCGAGCAGGGCGAACGCGGCGGGGAGGGCGAAGCAGGCGGCGATCGCGATCGCCGAGCTCTGCAGCAACGCCCCGAGCGCGACGCCGGCGAAGACGTTGATGAGCACGAACAGCAGATAGCCGGTGACGGCGCCGGCGGTCAGGTTCGCCTCCAGGGCGCGGCCCGAAGCCGACGCCAGCCCGAGGCCGGCGGCGGTGACCACCCCGCCGAAGACGGCCGCGCCACCACCCATCAGCAGTGACACCGCCAGCTTGGCGTTGACGACCCGGATGCGCCGCGGTTCCTGGGTGAACGTGGTGAAGACGCCCCGTTGGCTCCATTCGCCGGTGAACAGAAGGATCGCCACCACAGGCAGGAGGATCGTCAGCCCGAAGGCGGCAACGCGGAGGTAGCTCGCGTAGGTCTGATCGAAGGTCGTTGGGGCGAGGACCGGCACCAGCATCATCCCGATGGTCGACAGCGCCACAAGTGCGAGGAGCCAGCGGGCAGCGCGGGTATCGGTGGCCTTGGCCCACTCGACCCGGACAAGCCGTGAGAACGGGATAGGTCCTGGGGCCGACGGTGCCGCGTCGATGCCGAGGGTTCGGGGGGAGAGTGACGTGGTCATGCTGCAGCCTCCTGGGGCGGAGCCGCCTTGGCGGCGGTGAGAGAGAAGAACAGCTGTTCCAGCCCGTTTGTCTCGGACTGACGCAGCTCGGTGAGCAGCACCTGGTGGTCGCGGGCGACGCCCGCCACCACCTCGGTCGTGACCCGACCACCGGAGGCGTCCACGGCGAGCACATCATCCGGGCCGGCGACGTAGTCGATCCGCGCCGCACGGAGTGCGGCGGCCAGCGCGTCGGGGTCGGGGCTGCGCACGAGGATGGTGGAGCTGGCGAGCAGATCGTCCAGTCGGCCGGCGGCCACCACCGCACCGTCGGAGATGACGATGAGATGATCGGCGGTGGCCTGCACCTCGTGGAGCAGGTGACTCGACAGCAGCACCGTGCCGCCACGGTCGGCGAAGTCCCGCAGGAGCGTTCGCATCCAGGCGATGCCTTCGGGATCGAGCCCGTTCGCCGGTTCGTCGAGGATCAGCGCCGCCGGTTCACCGATGAGGGCCTGGGCGACTCCGAGGCGCTGGCGCATGCCCAGTGAGTAGGTCCCCACCCGCTTGTCCGCGGCGTCGGCGATCCCGACGAGGTCCAACAGGTACTCGACCCGTCTCGTGTGAACGCCTGCCAGCCGCGCTGCGATCGTGAGCGTCGCCCGGCCGCTGCGCCCGGGATGCATCGCCGACGGGTCGAGCAGTGTCCCGACCATACGGGTCGGGTTGGGCAGCTCGACGAACGGTCGGCCGTCGATGGTCGCCGTGCCGCGATCGGGTCGCGCCAGGCCGACGATCATCTTCAGCGTGGTGGACTTCCCGGCGCCGTTGGCCCCGAGGAAACCGGTGATGGTCCCGGGTTCGCAGCGCAACGAGACGTCGCGGACGACTGGGACCTTGTTGTAGCTCTTGGTGAGAGCGGTTGTTGTGATCATGTGGCCAGCCTGAACCGGCCGGTGCGCCGGCGCATCGGGCGGACGGCCACGATCCGATGTCCGAAGGGAGGCTGGCCGCTTCCGACGTTTGGTCTTTCGTTGGTTGCAGTGTCGACTTTCGTCTATGTTGCACGGGGGCCCTGAGCCGTACGCTCGAACTATGTCCTGGCTTCGCAGATGGTGGGCTCAGACCGCACCGACGGCGATGCTGGCACCGAGCGACTCGGCTCATCCCGACACCGTGGGGCCCAGGACTGCGCGCGACTGGTCCGTCGACGCCGCTGCGTTCGTCATCGCCGTCGCTCTCGGGGCTCTCATCCTGAGCGTCACCGTGGATGACGCCGCCAATCGGATGACCTCGGGGCGGGTGGCCATCGACGCCGCGTTCGGAGCTCTTTGCTGCATCTCGCTGTGGTGGCGGCGGCGGTGGCCGTTCGGGGTGGCGCTGGTTTGCGTCCTGTTGGGCGCGTTCTCGACGTTTGGCACGGTCGCCGGCCTGCTCGCACTGTCCTCGCTGGCTGTCCACCGCCATGTCCGGCCCGCCCTGCTCGTCGCCGCGCTGTTCGTTCCGTCCGCAGTGGTGTGCTCGATCTGGCTCGGGCGGACCAATACCTGGTCGGTGATGCTGCCGACGGCGGCGCTTGCGGCCGCCGCAACCGCATGGGGCATGTTCATCCGCGCCCGGCGTCAGCTCCTCTCCACCCTGCGCGACCGTGCCCAACGTGCCGAGGCCGATCAGCTCGTCCGCGCCGAAAGTGCGCGCCTGGCTGAGCGAACCCGCATTGCGCGGGAGATGCACGACGTGCTCGCCCACCGCATCTCCCTGGTGGCGCTGCACGCCGGGGCGCTCGAGGTCGCACTCGACCTGCCTCCCGCCCAGGTGCGGGAGAGCGCAGCGCTGTTGAGGTTGACGGCCCACCAGGCGCTGGAGGAGCTGCGGGACGTGATCGGTGTGCTGCGGGAGGAGCCGGGGCAGGAGCGGGCGTCGACGGTGCCCCAACCAACGTTGGCCGACATCCCACGCCTGGTGGAGGAGACTCGCCGTGCCGGCGCGAAGGTCGACTTCGAGATGCAGGTGGACGATGCGGCCTCCGCACCTGGCCCTTTGGGTCGTGACGCCTATCGCATCGTGCAGGAGGCCCTCACCAACATCGGCAAGCACGCTCGCGGCACCCACGCCCGGGTGCGGGTGGCAGGAGCGCCGCACCGCGGACTGCACGTCAGCGTTTGGAACCCAAGCGCACTGGGCGCCCACGCCCGTCCGGCTCTGCCGGGTTCCGGCACGGGCCTCCTTGGTTTGCAGGAGCGGGTGACCCTGGCCAATGGCGTCCTGGTGCATGGCCCGGACGCATCCGGTGACTTCGTCGTCGAGGCCGACCTGCCGTGGTGAAGATCCGGGTGCTTCTGGTCGACGACGACGCATTGGTCCGCGCCGGCCTCCGGATGATCCTGTCGTCGTCAAAGGAGCTGGAGGTCGTGGGCGAGGCTGCCGACGGCGCCAACGCCGTTGCGGCCGTGCGGGCGCATCGACCCGATGTCGTCCTGATGGACATCCGGATGCCCGGGATGGACGGCATTGCCGCCACGTCAGCCCTACGCCGACTGGCGACGCCGCCGCATGTGATCGTCCTGACCACTTTCCAGGCCGACGAGCTGGTCATGAGCGCGCTCCGGGCCGGCGCCGACGGGTTCCTGTTGAAGGACACAGCGCCTACGGAGATCGTCAACGCCGTTCGCCTCGTGGCTGCGGGAGAAGCGATGCTCTCACCGTCGGTCACCCGCACACTCCTCTCTCACCTCGGCGACGACGAAATCTCAGATCGCCGTCGCTTCGCTGCCCAGCGCCTGACGTCCCTCACTGACCGGGAGCGTGAGGTGGCGACTGCGGTGGGGTCCGGCGCTTCCAACGCCGAGGTTGCCGCATCGCTGTTCATGAGCGAGGCCACCGTCAAGGCCCACGTCTCGCGCCTTCTCACCAAGCTCGGAGTCACGAACCGGGTGCACATCGCAATTCTCGTGCACGACGCACAGCCGTGACCTTGCCCGTGGGCCCCCCGACGGAGCGCGGACGGGGACCCTCACAAGGCGGCTCCGGCCCCGAGGCGATCGCCTGTCGGCCGCCGTGCCGCTGAACAGTGAGGGCACGAGACGACGCGGGCTGGCAAAGCTGTCGCAACCAGGGCGGCGAACGTTTTGAAGTCGAGTGTTCAGTGTAAGGGCGCGAACGGTTTGAAGTCAGGATCTTCGATGTGTTTGGGGGCGAGGACGAATTGCCGTCGACGGCGGTCATTGACATCGAGTCTCCCACCGATCGTCACAATAGACCCACCTCCTCGCATACTTAGCGTGACTGTCTGGAAATCGATCGTTATCTCAAGCTCGGACTTGGGCGTCTTCGCTGTAGCCGCCGCGGGTGTTTTGCGTGCATTTTCGATCCTGGTGGCTTATTCGCGACGCGCCGGGCGAGGTGTTCGATCCGGGCTGTGCTGATGGCCATGATCCCTTGCTGCGGTCGTTCTTTCCCCCTCGTCCCGGCCGCAGAATGGGTGTGTCATGTCGATGCAGCCTGTTCCCTGGCCGGAGCCGGATCCCCAGGTCACGGCGGCGATCAAGGCCATGTACGGGTCCCGGAAGACAGAGCGGCCGCTGGCGGTGGAGGTCCGTGACCGGCTGGGCCAGTGGCTGGCCGATGAGGATTTCGCGGCGGCGTTCGGGATCCGGGGCCGGCCGGGCTGGTTCCCGTCGCGGCTGGCTCTGGTGACCATCTTGCAACGGGAGGAGAAGCTCACTGACCGGCTGGCAGCTGAGGCTGTGCGGGCCCGGCTGGACTGGAAGTACCTGCTGGGGCTGCCGCTGGATGATCCGGGGTTCGATCACACGGTGCTGGCGGAGTTCCGGGGCAAGGTGGCAGGGGCGGGCCTGGAGCAGGTGACGCTGGACGCGCTGCTGGAACGCCTGGTATCTGCGGGGCTGGTCAAGGCCGGCGGGAAGCAGCGCACCAACTCCACGCACGTGATTGCGGCGGTGGCGGCGCTGAACCGGCTGGAGCTGGCCGGGGAGAGCGTGCGCGCGGCGGTGGAGGCCCTGGCGGCGGCGCACCCGGCCTGGCTGGAGCAGCGGATCTGCGTGCCGGACTGGACCCGCCGCTACGGCACCCCGATGACCGCCTGGCGTCCCCCGGCCTCGCAGGCCAGGCAGGACGAGCTGGCCATCGCCTACGCCCGGGACGGGTACGCGCTGCTGGAAGCGGTCTACGCTGAGTCCTCTCCGGCCTGGTTGCGGGAGCTGCCCGCCGTCGACGTGCTGCGCCGGGTGCTGGTGCAGAACTACACCCGGACCATCACCGGGGGCAAGGAGGTGATCAAGCGGCGGGAGAAGGAGCCTGAGGGCGACGGTCTCCCGCCTGGCCATGCCCGGATCGCCTCCCCCTATGACACCGATGCCCGCTGGGGCGTCAAGCGGGACGCCTTCTGGCTGGGATACAAGCTGCACGTCACCGAGACCTGCGACGACGAGCCCCGGTGCGGCTGCCCCGGCGACGGCGGTGCTGGCCGCCGCGGCCATGACCAGGACTGCGCGGCAGCGGCGTTCCCGAACCTGATCACGCACGTGGCCACCACTGATGCCACGGTGACCGATAACCAGATGACCGCCGCCATCCATGACGATCTGGCGGGAAAGACCCTGACCCCGGGACGGCACTACCTCGATTCCGGCTACCTCAGCGCTGCCCTGGTGGTCTCTGAGGCCGCCCGGCACGGCGTCGCGCTGATCGGGCCGCTGCTGGCCGATACCTCCGCCCAGGCCCGCGCCGGCCACGGCTATGCCCGCGCCGACTTCACCATCGACTACGACGCCAAGACCGTCACCTGCCCGCAGGGCAAGACATCGGCGTCGTGGTCGCCGTGTACGCAACGGGGCAAGGACGCGATCGTGGCCACCTTCTCCGCCACCGACTGCGGCCCCTGCCCGGCCCGCACCCTGTGCACCACCAGCGGCAAGAACCGGCGGCAGCTCACCGTGCCGCCCCGCGACCTCGGCGAAGCCCAGGCCGCCGCCCGCGGCGCAGAGCACACGATCGGGTTCCAGGCGGACTACGCCCGCCGCGCCGGCGTCGAGGGCACCATGCACCAGGCCACCAGCCACGGCGCCAGGCGCGCCCGCTATCGCGGCCTGCCGAAAACCCGCCTCGACCACGCGTACATGGCCTGCGCGGTCAACCTCCTCCGCCTGCACGCCTACTGGACCGGCACCCCGCTCGACCGGCGCCGGACCAGCCACCTGGCCCGCCTCGAACTCAGCCTCGCCGCATGACCCCTGAATTAACCACCAGTCTCGGGTGGCCAGGGGACG